>Ga0187884_10001940_pt1 | contig 17912 bp, 18 predicted proteins | sample June2016WEW_20_4_FD_132983 | JGI IMG/M metagenome (GOLD analysis project Ga0187884, IMG submission 132983) | Peatland microbial communities from SPRUCE experiment site at the Marcell Experimental Forest, Minnesota, USA - June2016WEW_20_40 | ecosystem: Environmental > Terrestrial > Soil >...
CGCATTGTCTCTCTCCGTCGTCTCTTTCGATACGATGGCTCTGATGACATTCAGCTCATTGCAGAAGCAGAGGGCAGGAGCAAATCAACCATTAGGCCTCGCCTTGGGGGGGTTGCTGGTGTTGCCCGCGTACTTAACCGCGTGGATTTTGCCTGGAATTGTAGCAGTCGCCGTAGATCTTGCCGAAGCCGTCATAATCGCCGCTCTGTCGATCGCGCTGTTGTTTCTTTCAAGCAGACTCATTAGCAGGGAGAAGCTTCTTCCATAGCAACTCGCGCGTGCAAGACCAATTAGTACAGAGTTTCAGTAAGAAAGTAAGAACTTCGGCTTGAAGTTAATCGTCGCTAGCCTCAACGATCAGGAACGATATTCTCCAGCCTTGTTTTTCTAGAGGTCTTTACCGAAAAGAAGACAGGATGATGGAGCGTGTGTGAGAGCAGCGGAAAGCACGGCAGAAGTTTATTGCACAAGCGTGGCCGCATCGCCGGAGTCAATGCCAAGTTCTCGTTCAGTTTGCAAAATAAGAGGAAAAAGAGGCGACTTCTTAACCAAGGTACGCGCGGCTCGCTCAAAGCTATAGATACCTATCACTCAGCAGCCCCTTAATACAGAAGTGGCCTCCATTGAGCTCGTAGTCAGCATCCACTTGCCATGCGTCAGCCGCACCAGCAGCATCCGCAATGCCGTCGGCCTCCATTGAGCTCGTAGTCAGCATACACCTCACATCCCGGGCAATTGCATCCCTTCATCTCGGGCGTTTTTGCGCTTGAACCTGCCGAACAAAACACGTCACCCATAAGGCTGTTCTTGATAAACGTCAGACAGCTCTTGCAGATGCACTTTGCCTTCGTATCCGTGTTCAAAGGAACGTCCACGGCGATATCACCTCCGTCAGTTTTTGTACCCACTGAATGCTGCGACCTTAAAATTCTTCTCCCCTTATTTCATAGAACAGAAGGTAAAAGAAGAAAAGAGGTACTGACTGACAGGATTCGAAGGTTCAGAGCAGATAGAATATCAAACATTATTGCCGGTGACGCCCCCGCACGGCTTTATGATGATCATTTGGTACTCCTTCACCTTGGGAACTTGACTATGATGTAGTCAAGGTGGCAAAACGCAGGGGCACTCCCAGCGAGGAGGCCTGGGCGCACGAGGCGCAGCTACCTCGCCGCCGCACTCGCGCTCATACTCGTGACCATGTTCTTCATCGGCATGGGTTTCGTCGAGTTCGGAATCAGCATCGCTACGCGCCTCGAGAATATCGAGGGCTACCAAGCAGTCGCCAACCTCCTCGTCCTGCCAATATTCTTCTTGAGCGGCGCGCTTTACCGCGAAAGGGCAAAAGCGACTCTATAAAACTCATAGCCCTTCAGGCGACGGCCAAAGGCGCCCATGTAACGTGCGCGATACTCGGAGGCCCCGACGTCCTCCGTCAAATCAAGACCACGCTCTGCAAGGTAAACTTGAAGGTGCTCCGGATAGAAACCGAAGGTCCACGTTTCGCCGGCACGCTGCAGCGTGTTCCGCACGTGGCGAGTCCCTCCAAATGTCGCAGACCCGTCGAGCACACCTCGATGCACGTAGGTGAAAACGAGGCGACTTTCCGATAACCCTCCTACGTAGCTGAGGGTGCTATCCACGGCTTGTTCAGTAAGGTAATTCGTGACCCCCTCCCAGATAAAAAAAGAACGCTGACTGGCCTTGAATCCCGAGTCGTACAGGACCTGGCTTAATGACTGAGTGTTGAAATCCACGTTGACGTAAACGACGTGCTTTGGCAGTAATTGAAAGAGGTGCCGTAGCCCCTCTTTTTTCTTTGACAGAGTGGCCGGGTGGTCAACTTCGAAGACACGAGTCGTTTCGATTCCCGGTATCCGGTAAGCGCGACAATCAAAGCCGGCGCCAAGGATGATGACTTGATCAACGCCCTCATAAAGGGATCCAGACACGTAATCATCAATGAGGCGTGTCCGCGCGATGCCTGACGATCGTGCGCCGGGCCATCTCAGATCGATAAGCCTGGGGACTGCTGCGCCAAGCAATGGCGTGCGCGACAGCTGGACGACACCTCGCAAAACAGGCCGCAGAAAGCAATAGGCAAAAGGATCATCGAAGAGCCTAAGACGTGACGGACGCCTGGATGACTCAAGGGCTCGGAACAACGCCATATACTCGGCGGTTCGACTCGCGTTGTGCTCTTTCACGTTTCTTGCCCCTAATCAGAGTGATCCTAGCTGATACATATGCCCAATTGATGGCACGCGCTCTCCGACTGAGTGCACACGCTCAAAGCGACGAACTTGCGCGCCGTGAAGACAGATGAGAACTACATATCCCCCGTTACAAGCGGTATGTGTGGCATGTGGCGAAAAAATATGGTCGGGCAGTCACCTTGATGTGTATCCACATGCGCTGCGGCACAGTTACGCGATTGTTCGGCACGTCGATATCCCACCGCTGCAGCTGTTATTGTGGCAGGCGGGGATCCAGACGTCGATCGTCTATCTGCAGTTCAACAGTGCAGACTTGCGGCAATTGTATGATAAGTATAACAAGAGAGTTTAAATTTTCCTTCCTCTTTGAGTGAAACCTCCGCACATCATTGTGCCTTGTGAGCTGAAACTATATATTGCGCATATATACCAGTTGTAGTTGATGATAGGATGCACGAACCTGCTACTCAGAACCGCTAGCACAGACACTTCAGGTCCCGCCAATACTAGTCGCCAGCTCCATTATGGAGGGAACCACGGACCGGTCATCGTATGGAGCGTTACGAAAAAGTGCAACCTCGCGTGCTCGCATTGCTATATCGATGCGGCGGCTGCAGCTGCGTCCGATGAGCTGAACACCGATGAAGCGTACAAGCTCATAGATGATGCGGCGACCTTGCACCCCCCTGTCGTGCTTTTTTCCGGAGGTGAGCCGCTCGTACGAGGCGATACCGTTGAGCTTTGCGCATATGCTGCCTCTAAAGGATTGAGAGTTGGCCTCTCTACCAATGGAACCCTCATTACACGAGATTACGCTCGAAGGATCGCTGAAGCGGGCGTTTCTTATGTCGGCGTCAGTATTGACGGGGTAGAAGCTACGCACGACAGGTTCAGAAACGAAAGAGGAGCGTTTAGGAAAGCACTTGAAGGACTGAAAAACGCAAGAGATGCGGGCATAAAAACGGGCATACGGTTCACGGTCAACCGGCACAACGTCTCCGACCTGCCAGCAGTTACCGATCTTCTTATTAGGCACCAGATCCCCCGCTTTTGCCTATATCATCTCGTGTACGCAGGGAGGGCGAGTGCAGAGATGGATATCACAAACGAGACACGCGTCGAGGTGGTGGACTACCTCATTCAACGAACTAAAACGCTTGCAGACCACGGAATCGAGGTGCTTACCACCGATAACCACGCAGATGGCATCTACATATTGAATTCGGTCGAAAGTGCCGATAAGAGCTCTGTGATGTCCCTCCTTACCGCGCACGGAGGCTGCTCTGCAGGACAGAAGATCGTCAACATCGATCCAAATGGAAACGTGCGACCATGTCAGTTCTGGGCGGGGAGAGTGGGTAACGTACGAGAGAGCAGCTTGAGCACAATATGGAACAGCCAGAATGAACTCCTTTCGATGTTACGTGACAAAAAATCGCACCTCAAGGGGCGCTGCGGTACCTGCAGGTATGTAGAGGTGTGCGGTGGCTGCAGGGTCCGAGCATCCAGCATGGGCGACCTCTGGGGAGTGGACCCAAGCTGTTACCTCAGCGAAGAGATGACACGAGGTGGCAGCACGTGAAGATGCCCGCCGTCGTAGCATGGGAAGTCGCACGAGAATGCAACCTTGCGTGTCGCTTCTGCAAGGCAGATGCAGGAGGAACTGGAAGAAGCAAACGAAGCAGCAGGAGAGAGCTTACCACTGATGAAGCGTGCACATTTGTCGACGAGCTTTCAACGTTTCACCCTCTTCTCATCCTTACTGGCGGCGAACCGCTTTTACGAAAGGATGTTGACATCGTGATAGAGCACGCTGCAACGTCTGGGGTGAGGACCGCGCTTGCAACAAACGGGACGTTGGTCAACAAAAAGAGGGCAAAAAGGCTGAGAGACGCGGGACTGACCGTAGCTTCGATTAGCATTGACGGTGCAGATGCTCAATCCCACGATTCGTTACGAGGTGTGAGGGGAGCGTATCACGATGCACTTAACGGGGCTAAGGCATTGAAAGAGGTAGGCATCACATTTCAGATCAACACCACGGTCACCAACGCTAACGCAACGTCGCTGCCTCGTATCTATGACACGGTCCTTGAATCGGGCGCATCCGCGTGGCACGTCTTTGCCCTTGTGCCTACCGGCAGAGGCCGTGTGACAGATCTCGTCTCAAAGTCTGATTATTATGCAACACTCAAGTGGCTTGATGAACGTGACCGGAATGGGGCCATTCCTATACGACCAACGTGCGCCCCGCAGTACCGGCTAAAAGAGAGACGCAAAGGATGCCTTGCGGGTTTGAGTTACGTCTTCGTTACGAGCAGCGGCATGGTCCAACCCTGCGGGTATTTTCCGGTGCCTGTAGGAGACATACGACGTTCGAGCTTTAGCGAGATATGGGAGACCTCCCCCATCTTAGCTTCCCTGCGCGAACCCTCAGCATTTACGGGCGCGTGCAAGACGTGCCGTTACTCAGACACGTGCAGGGGCTGCAGGGCACGAGCGCAGGCAGTGAGCGGTGATTACCTCGGCGACGACCCATATTGTGGTGGTGTGTGGACATGAGAACCTTTGATGCGATTGACTCCCAACTGATAAACCTACTGCAGCACGAGTTCCCGCTAACAAAAGACCCATATCGAGAGCTTGCGACAAGGCTTGACGCTCCTGAAGACGAAATCCTCGCCAGAATCCGAAGGCTAAAAGCCGATGGGGTGATACGGGAGATCGGCCCCATCTTCAATTCAAGAATGATCGGGCTCGCAAGCACGCTTGTTGCGTTACGGGTGCCGGAACACGCAGTTGATGGCGCTGCTCAAATCATCAACTCGTATGCGGGGGTAACGCACAATTATGAGCGGGAAGGCGAGTACAATATCTGGTTTACCATTACCGCGGCATCAGAAGATGGGCTTGCCTCGACGCTTGAAGAAATAAAAGGGAAAATACACCCGCTGGATTCGCTTGTAGTTCCAGTTAAGCGAGTTCTCAAGCTAAGAACGAATTTCAAGCTATAAGACGTGCACGAGAAGAACGATTACGAAGCAGCAGACAGTCGAACAATACGCTGTTTGCACCGCGGTTTAGCAATTGAGAGTAGGCCGTTCCTCACACTGGCACAAGAGCTCGGAACAACAGAAGATGAGCTGTTAGAGGCCATACGTTCATTAATCGCTGATGGCCTCATTAGACGGTATGGTGCAGTCGTGAGGCATGTGCAGGTAGGATACTCGTCCAACGTCCTTGTCGCGTGGAAAATTCCGGGACAGCGAATTGATGAATTTGAAGCGGTAATACAGGATCTACCAGAGGTAAGTCACGGATATGAACGAGCGAGCTACGCTGAATGGCCGTATAATGTCTACACAATGATCCACGGTCATTCAAAAGACGAGTGCCTCAGCGTGGTGGCGCGTATCTCTAGCGCCATTAAGATTGAAAAGTACATCTTACTTTTTACGAAAAGGGAACTTAAGAAGCGTAAACTCGATTTAGAGGGACTTTAGATCCGGTCAAGTCGTACGGCGTCGAGGAGCAGGTCAAGACAAGTCCCCCTATATCTTTGTAAATTAAGCGTTGTTACCATTATTCTTGGAAGTACGTGTTTCGTAATACTATTCGATAGTTTTTTATAACTGTCTGCACATCTTCGCGTGGTGATTTAATTGCATATGCCAGACGGCTATTTGGGACCCAATACGTACCTACCATTTTGGATTATAATGATCCCGATTTGGTATTACGCGGGAAGATGGCTACGCACGAACCTCAGAACAAAACAAGTGCCCTATCTGGCACTTGCAGCCGCTTTTTCTTTTGTCATCATGATGTTCAACGTACCCATCCCAGGGGGGAGTACCGGACACGCAGTCGGCAGCGCGTTAGTCGCAATCGTATTAGGGCCATGGGCGGCAGTCGTAACGACATCTGTGGCCCTTCTCATACAGTGCTTGCTTTTTGGTGACGGAGGGATTACGACTTTTGGCGCGAACTGCTTTAACATGGCCGTGGTCATACCCTTCGTTGGGTACTATACCTACGCATTTATCGCCGGAAAGACGAAGATGACCGATCGTCGGAGAATCATTGGCTCGGGAGTTGGTGCGTGGCTGGGCTTGACATTAGCTGCGGCCTGCGCTGGCTTTGAGATGGGCATCCAACCCATAATTAATGTCTCATCCGCCGGCGTGCCATTGTACATGCCGTATGGCCTCAACATAACGGTGCCGGCGATGGTGTTCGGGCACGCGTTCTTCTTCAGCATTGTCGAAGTGATTGTTACGGTAGTGGCCTTTACCTACATTGCACGGAACGATCCAACCATCATATGGAACTACAAAGCAGTAGAAACAGCGTCAAAACCGAGAGTTCCCGCGGCAGCAGCTTGACACGAGGTGAATGCCATGGACAAGGTTTTTAGAAATTTGCTGATTTGGCTCCTGATACTCGTGATCCTGGTGCCCCTTGGCATAATTGCGAGCGGCACTGCATACGGTGAATGGGGCGCCGATGAGCTACAGTCGTTAATAGGGTACGTCCCGGCCGGTTTCGCCAGTTTGCAAGGTTTGTACCATGCTCCGATACCGGATTACGGTACCGATTGGGCGAGTTCCTTGATTGGCCAGAGCTTAGGATACTACCTAGCTGCAATAATAGGGGTAGGTCTCCTCGGAGTGTTGTTTTACCTGATCGGAAAAGAGTTAACAAAAAACAAGGAAGACAAGGAAGACACGGCCTAGAACAGTGAACCAATAATGGATAGTCCAAAGTCTATTCATTATTCTCCACCTTTTTTTGCATGCTTTTATAGCTAGACGTGATACTTTTCTAAGAAGAAGTATTACACAGTGAGTGGTGAATTTGATGAGTAAGCGATTGGAGCGTACGTGCGTGTCTTTACCTAGTGATCTCTTGGATCGGTTCGACGAGATTATCGAAAAGCGGGGCTACTCGTCTCGCTCAGAGGCCTTACGAGATGCCATAAGGAATTATATTGTGAATTATGAGTGGATGAGTGAGGTCCAAGGTGAACGGGTAGGCGTCATCTCGCTTGTTTACGAGCACGACCAGCGAGGGCTGGCTGATGAGCTGACGGAGATACAGCACCGCCATATGGGGCTGATTACATCTTCCGTGCACGTGCACTTGGACCACGAGAATTGCTTGGAGATCATAGCTTTGCACGGTGATGGAGATGCCATCAGGCGGCTCGCTGAAACCGTGATGGCATTAAAGGGCGTCAAATATGTCAAGCTTAACGCCATATCGCCAGACACCAACTATCGACAACTCCCATGATACCCGACTGGATGAACGGGACTGAAAGAGGACCATATCACGGCGCCGCCAGTGTAGCTAAGAAGAAGAGCTTTGGGAAGAAAACGGTTGATGGCGCTCTCGGTTTCTTCCAAGAGAGCCTCATCTCCGAGACCTTTGCAAAACGTAAAGGGCTATTGCAAAGCCTGGATCCCCGCGTAAAATTAATCTCGATGTTCGTGCTCGTCGTCGGCGTGACCTTCATGACGAGCCCCTGGGTGCTACTCGTCATCTATCTGCTGACTTTGGTGCTCGCCTATTTCAGCAAGATAGAAGTGCTTTGGTTTGTCAAACGCGTGTGGGTCTTCATCCCTATTTTTGCAGGCGTTATTGTGATACCGATGCTCTTCAATGTTTTTCTAGCAGGCAATGTTTTAGTCCCGATTGCCACTTTGGGCACCGGCAGCCACTTGGGACCAATCGCGCTGCCTAGCTCTATATACATCACCCAACAAGGCACGATCTACGTTGTTACGTTCATCCTACGCGTTGCGGCGTGCGTGTCGCTCGCAATACTCCTATTTCTCACAACTAAGCAGGATTCACTTTTTAAATCGCTGCGAGCGATTCGCGTGCCCAAGGTGTACGTCTTGACGATCAGCATGTGCTACAGGTATATATTCCTGCTCTTGGACACAATAGCAGACCTTTTTACGGCCAGAAGGAGCCGGCAGATCACAAGCCTGCCCACGCGGGAAGAGCAAAGGTGGGTAGGCGGACGCGTTGGTTACATGCTCGTGAAATCGCTGGACACGAGTGACAAGGTACACCAAGCTATGATCTCTCGTGGCTTTGATGGCGACGTCAAACTCATGCACGACAATGTCATGCACCACCGGGATTACGTGGCGATTGTAACTGTCCTTGCGTGCTGCGTGATCCTGGCGCTCATCTCCCGGAGCATCATCAGCCTCTAAAGTTCACAAAGAAGGCCCTATCATGGAGACAATCTTCGATTTGCAAAACGTGTCTCATTCGTACTTGGATAAGTTCGAAGCGTTGAAGGACATAAACCTAACAATTACCGCGGGGGAGCAGATTACGATTATCGGTGCCAACGGAAGTGGAAAATCAACGCTTCTCTTAATACTGGACGCGCTGATATACGCGACATCTGGCGAAGTTTATGCGTTCGGCAACCCTGTGACGGAAGAGCGTTTCAACGCGCTCGAAGATAACGAATTCGCTCGGTATTTCCGGACAAAGGTCGGCTTCGTATTCCAGAACCCGGATGTCCAGCTATTCTCTTCTACCGTCTTCGACGAGATCGCTTTTGGCCCGCTCCAGCTAGGCCTGCCACGAGAAGATGTCGTAAGGCGAACGGAAGAGGTAATGGCGATGCTGGCACTCTCTAACATAAGGGATCGGGCACCGCATACCTTGAGCGGTGGTGAGAGAAAGAAGGTCTGCATCGGCTCGATACTCTCCATTAATCCCGACGTCTTGTTGTTGGATGAGCCTACCGGGGGGCTGGACCCACGCACGCAATTATGGCTCACTGAACTTCTCCAGGATCTGGCAAAAGCAGGAAAAACGATCATCACGGCCACTCATGATATGAACATCGTCGAACAGATAAGTACGAGGTCCATTGTCTTCGGCGAGGACCACACCATCAGAGCGGACTGCAGCAGCACTGAGGTCATGAACGATCAAGAACTATTGTTGTCCGCGAATCTTATTCACGAGCACCAGCACTGGCACGGCGAGCTACTGCACAAGCACCCGCACCCGAGCGAGGGGGAGCACCATCACGAGCAAGTCGCTTATCATGTTCGTTAAAAGGAGACGGCTTTTGGCAGACGTTTTGTATCAGCAGAACCGTAGGTTGGGCATTGAAAGTTGTTAACGCGCACCAAAAAGCGTGCCGTGAGAGAAGGTTGCCGAATCACGTGCACGCTATCTGCGGCGTTTGAGAAGAACCACGAGTGCAGCTATTAGAAGCCCGGCCACCGCATACGGTGTTTCAAATCCTGGAAGTCCAGTTCCAGTACTACTTTGGTTGGAAGTCGCAATCCTGCTCGCATTCTGGCTGTTCGACAAAGAGGATGAAGTTGTGGCCGTAACGGCGCTTGCAGGCATGATGGTTCCGTAGCTCGCAACTGGCTGCACCAGCGGGTACTTATCGCCATATGATGAGGGCGTGCTTCCGATCCCGGTGCCGTTAGAGTCGTTGCCTTTGTAATCCGAGTAGTAATTACTCATATATCCCGTTCGGTTGATGCCGCCGTACGTATAGGCTAGCTTTTCCGGCGAGTTCAGAATCGCGGCCGATGCATCACTTGTCGCGACCGTTTGGTTCACGAAGTTGTTAAGATAGATCTGATTGCCCTGTGCATTGAGGATTAAAATCCCGAGCTGGCTATTGCCGCCGATCGTGTTGAAGCTAAGTGTGTTATTATTAGATGCTTCACCGAGGCGGACGCCAATCTGCTCGTCCGCGATCATGGTGTTATTTGAGATGTCGTTGCCAGACGAATGGAATAGGGAAATTCCGTAGACGTGATTATCGCTGAGATTATTCTGTGTGACATTGTTGGAATCACTATAGTACAAGTAGATGCCATCGCTGTAAGTCGCGGCGTTACCACCGCCGGCCTCACCAGTTGCCACGTTGTTCGCTATTGTAGTGGACGTAGCATAGTCACAGTAGACACCATAATGATTGTTGGCTAGGTTGTTATTGCTCACGACGCTGTTCGTCGCGTTGGCGAGATATACTGCGAAGACGTTGCCGTGCTCGGTAATGTTCGTTATAGCGCAGGAAGCAACACCGGCAACATTGACGCCCGTTTCGCCGCCGCTTATGGTCAATCCGTCAATGTGCACGCCGGGACTCGTTATCAGGAACACATCTTTGCTCGAATCGGCTGCATTCACTGTCGCGTTTCCTGTTATCGTTAGTGGTTTGCTCACTACCACGTTTTCGGTGTACGTGCCTGGTGCGACGAGCACCGTGTCGCCCGGTTTCGCAGCATCCACTGCTTGTTGAACGGTTTTGAACTGCCCTCCAGCACCGACAGTCAGGGTTGCCGCGCTCGCTGGGACTGCCAAAGCAGCACACAGAATCAGAGCGACAGCAGCAAGCAACAGAAGGTTAGAGACCAATTTCGTGCGCCGCATGTCTAGGGCTGATCACTCCAAAAACCAAGCTTGATGCCCAGTGTTACTACGCCAGCATGGTTATAAAGTTGACGTGTGTGCCGAGCGCCAATGATGCGTTGCTTTGATGGAGGGTCAGTACGGGCACGTGCAACGCGTAACAACCGTGCGTCTTCGATGGCCTGTGCAGTGCACGGGCCTCGCTTCAATGACCGCCGGACAACAGCCTATATATGAACAGAAGACAAAAAGCTTCAAGGTGATACGCTGCTCCCTCCCGTTACGTTACGGCACGTGAAAGCACTCACTGATTGCACTGGAATACTTCAACACGCAAAATACGCGATTCCGAACAGATTTGAAGGTTATTGTGTTGATGACAACGTCAGAGCGTTGCTTGTGACGGCGAAGCACTACAGTTTGTTTCGAGATGAGTCGAGTTTCGATTTGTTGCGGACCTACATGGCCTTTACTTTTCACGCGCAGAATGACGACGGTACGATGCGTAATTTCATGAGCTACCAACGGAACTTCCTCGACAGCGTAGGTTCCGATGAAGCTTTGGGCAGAACGCTCTGGGCGTGCGGATACACGAGTGGCGCTTTGCATCTCCCCAAAAGCGTCCAAGAAGTAGCGCATGTCATTTTTGAACGCGCAGCGATGCACGCGACCAGCAAGTTGTCCTTACGAGGAATGGCCTACTGCCTCCTCGGCTTCTATTGCTCAAAGGAGTCATTTGAAGGCGCGAAAGAGAGGATCAGAGCGCTTGCAGTAGAGATTCTGCGCACCTACGAGGATGCACGAGCTCCAGACTGGGAGTGGTTCGAAGACTTCATGTCGTACTCGAACGCTCGGCTACCCCATGCGATGCTGCTTGCCTACGATGCAGTTGGCGATGAGCAACTCCTTGCTTGCGGCGAAAGCACCCTACAGTTCCTGTGGGATCAAGTGGTAACCTCAAACGGAGTGATAAATGTCATCGGAAACAACGGCTGGTACGTCCGCGGAAAACATAGAGCGCTCGGCGACGAACAGGCTATCGATGTCGGGGCACTTGTCGAGGCATTCTTAGACGCTTACAGGATCACCGGCAAGCGACAGTACTACCAAAACGCGCTGAAGTGTTTTAGCTGGTTCACCGGCAACAATCTGCTCAAGCTGCCAATTTATGATGATGATACAGGCGGTTGTTTTGATGGTCTCTCACTTGAAAACGGAGTTAATCAGAACCTTGGTGCTGAGTCCACGATCGCCTACCTCTTGTGCAGACTGGCATTTGAAGAGGTCGAAAAGCCGTCCCGAAGTCGCGTAAAGTCCATGGAAAACGGATGAGTCAAAGCAGAATTCTGCAAAGCCCTTTAAGCATAAAAAAGCTCAAAGAATAGCGCAGGCAAATAAAGTCACTGGTGCGAATCTATGCAGAATCTTATTGCCCAACAACCCGAAGACTACGTCAAATCAGCGATGAAGGTTATCGCCGCGAATGTGCAGGCCATAGCTGATGAAATAGACTATTCTGAGGTAAAAACACTTGTCACAGGTATCCTAGCCGCGCAGCAGAACCACAAGCGCCTATTTGTCATGGGTGCCGGCCGATCAGGACTCGTCGTTAAGGGCTTTGCCATGCGATTGATGCATTTGGGATTCAACGTTTATGTGGTTGGAGAGACGGTGACCCCAGCCGTTGAAACGGATGATCTTCTTATCGTTATTTCGGGCTCCGGAGAGACCAAATCAATCAATGAGATGAGCGCCCTCGCAAAAGCGAAAGGCACACGACTCGCCGCAGTAACGTCAAATAGGGACTCAACACTTGGAACTATTTCTGACGCTATTGTCGTCGTGAAGGGACGAACGAAAGCAAGCGGCATGGACTTTATGGAGCGACAAGTCGTCGGCTCGCACATATCGTTTGCTCCCCTCGGCACAATGTTTGAAATAAGCACCATGATATTTTTAGACGGCATCATTGCTGCTCTCATGGAGATAACAAAAAAGAGTGAGGAGGATTTGAAGAAAAAGCACGCGACCCTCGAATAAGCCTTTTTTTGCAAGATGCTGATCAACGGCTCGTCAAAAAAGAGTTATTGCTCTGACACGTGAAGCAAAATATGCCCGAGCTCGGGCAAGATGAGGGCTTCCATCGCGAGTGTCACGGCGTTTGGGGAGCCAGGAAGACTGAAAATAGCTGTGTTTCCTATAATGCCGCTTGTAGCTCGTGTGAGCATGGCAGAAGAGCCGATTTTTTCGTAGCTGATGCTTCTGAATAGCTCGCCAAAACCTGGAATTTCTTTTTGAAGCATTTGCTGAACGGCCTCGATGGTCACGTCGCGCGGGGCGAGTCCGGTCCCCCCTGTTGTGATGATCACATCGGTATTACTGATGAGGGCCCTCACGCACGCGATAATTGACTCTGCTTCGTCCGATATCAGCGCGTACGAATGAAACTTGTGGCCTGCGCTTTTTAAGAGGTCGATAATGATTCGGCCGGATACGTCTTCGGCCTCTTCTGGTGTCTTAGCGCTGCCGTATTTCGCAAATCGAGACGTGCTGATCGAAATTACGCCAACTTCATAGCGCTTGTTCACGGCGGCCTTATGGTGAGTCTGTGACCGCTGGCGTCGCATATACTTGGATTGCGCGAGTGCGTATATAGCATTTCTGACGGGAGATTCTGCACAAGACGCAGACGCCACGTTAATAAGTATAATAAGAGGCGTTGCCTAATCTTTCAGCATGCGTGTCATCGCATTAGACGTAGGTACAGGAACCCAAGATGTGCTCCTGTACGACTCGAGCTTAGTCACAGAGAATAACGTAAAAATGGTGATGCCTTCCCAAACTGCAATAGTCGCCAACCGCATCAGGTCTGTTACGGAGCAGGGTCGCAGCTTGTTCTTGTGCGGCGAGACGATGGGAGGTGGGCCGAGCAGCGCAGCTGTTCGAGCTCACATGCAGGGCGGATATTCGGTTTATGCAACGCCGCTTGCAGCAAAAACGCTCAATGATGATCTTGATAAAGTCCGATCGTGGGGGGTGAAGATAACACCGGCACAGCCGACAACAGACTGTGTTCGAATAGAGTTGAACGATGTGGACGTTCCCGCACTGAGAGCCGCGCTTCAACAATTCGACGTTAGTCTGCCTACAATGTGCGCAGTGGCGTGTCAAGATCACGGTGAGAGCTCCGGGAGTAATAGGATTTTTCGTTTTCAGCATTTCAAGCGCCTGATCGCTGCAGGTGGTGGGTTGACCAGCTTTTGCTACGTAGATGGCCGGATCCCCAACTATTTGACACGACTAAAGGCCGTATATCGGACGTTAGAAGGGAACGAAATGCAGCAGATCTTAGTGATGGATACCGGTCCGGCCGCAATATTGGGTGCGCTGTGTGATGATGTAGTGGCTGAGCACGCACGGGAACCTCATATCATTGTAAACGTGGGAAACGGTCACACTCTCGCAGCTATGCTCGATCAAAAGAGGATCATCGGCATGTTTGAACACCACACTTCCTTGATCGATACAGAAAAACTCGACTATTTTTTGTCACTGTTTATGGACGGTAAATTAACGAATGAACGTGTTTTTCAAGATGGGGGACACGGTTGTTACATACACGAAACCGGATACCAGGAGATAGATCGAGCTTTTAGAGAGCGAAGCTTCTGGGTAACCACCATAGGACCTCGACGAGGGATCATGAGGAAATCTCAACTGAGTCCATATTTTGCAGCACCAGGTGGTGACATGATGTTAGCGGGGTGTTATGGATTGGTAGCCGGTTTCAATAATTCGGTCTAATCTGTCTCCCTCAATCAAAAAGAGCGTAAATTACACACCCCCCATGTTTGCGCATCCATAAAACTTTAGATATTAAATATTAAAACAAATTTATACAAAGATTTATATATTAATAGATTATTACCCCTACAACACGCTATTTTTTATAATCTATTACCAAACAAAATCCTATTTTTTATCTTTACAGTAGAAAACATGGGGTGAGTCTTGAGCCCTTTCCACTTGCAACAAAGGTATGCCAAAAAGAGGAACGAGTTTTCCGTCCTACGTTAAGCAACTCGTGCGCAGCGTCAGAGATTGGCGAGGATAATATCGTTTCGAAGCAAAATGAAACCCGAATCAAGGTTCTAGGAAGCGATCGATATACGCCCACGATTACTTAGCAACTTAATAGGAATACAAGTAGTAGGGTTTGCAGTGGAAGAAATCGTCATTTCCTATGGAAATGTAGGTTGTATTGCAGTGGAAATATAACTCTAGAAATCATAAACTTTATTACCTCACGTTTCCACTATACGGTAGGACTAAGCGGATGGCTCTGAGTAGTCAGTTATCGTTGCTAGAATTCAGTGCCTCCAGCAAGCATTCGCTTCCTCTGTTGAAATTGGAGGCAGAAAGTTGGAAGGACTTTTTGACAACCTTTTAGAAAGCAAACCTGTTTTCAAAGATAAGGAAGTGTTGAGGCCATCCTACACGCCGAGCTATCTGCCTCATAGGCGCGATCAACTCAACTCGATTGCTATCATTTTAGTCGTCGCGCTCAGAGGGGAAACCCCCTCGAATATTCTTGTGTACGGCAAAACCGGCACAGGGAAAACGGCTTGCGCTAAATATGTAGGCAGAGAATTGATGGAAGTTGGCGCAACGCGAGGAGTTCCGTGTACCGTTGCATACATAAATTGCGAAGTGGTCGATACCCAGTACCGCGTCCTTGCTTATCTGGCTCGCCAGTTCAACAAAGATGTGCCGATGACGGGGTGGCCAACAGATCAAGTCTATTCAGAGTTTATTGAAGCACTCAACGCTCAAGGTGGGAGCGTCATAATAATTCTTGACGAGCTTGACAAGTTAGTCCGAAAAAGCGGGGACGATGTGCTTTACAATTTGTCGCGAATTAACCTCGAGCTCACCGACACCCGGGTAAGTCTCATTGGAATCTCCAACGACTTGAAGTTTACAGAATATCTTGACCCACGGGTCAGGAGCTCACTCGCCGAAGAAGAGTTAATATTTCCACCTTATGACGCCAATCAACTGCGAGACATCCTCGAAGAGCGAGCGCGCCTAGCCTTTAAGGAACACGCGTTGCACCACGAAGTCATTCCGCTCTGTGCAGCCCTGGCCGCTCAGGAGCACGGGGATGCCAGACGTGCGCTCGATTTGCTGAGAGTATCAGGAGAATTCGCTGAACGCGTGAATGCCGACAGCGTTAAGGAGGAGCACGTTCGGACCGCTCAGATGCGAATAGAACTCAATAGAGTCGCAGAGGTGATTCGCACGCTCCCTACCCAAGCGAAACTGGTGCTGTATAGCATAATCACGCTTCATCAAAACGGAGCGCGAAGCGCAACAACCGGTGAGGTAAACCGAGTGTATGAAACGCTTTGCAGACAGATAGACCTCGACGTGTTGACTAAAAGGCGAATCACCGATTTAATAATGGAGCTGGATTTGCTCGGAATAATCAGCACAAAAGTTGTCAGCAAAGGCAGATACGGCAGAACAAAGGAAATATCTCTCTCGGTTCCCCTAGACGAAACGTTTCGGGTTTTGTTAGAAGATTATCGATTGGAAGCTTTAGACGGAACACGATTCACAAGAAAATCAGTCAAGGAAAGCTTATTCTAACCTTCTTGATAACCAGGGTTGAGCTTGGAACAGGCTCGCTTTGTTGTTCCGTAAGTGTCGTTTCCTCCACCACAACGCTTTTAAATTGTGAACAATTACGACTGTTGTAAACGCTCGCCCCAGGCAACTGATCGTTTAAACGTAGCTTTCCGATCATTCAGCGATGTGATTCAAGTGGCCGATTTCAACAGCGAAAATCAATTTTTTCAAAACATTTACGACGATGACTCCGTCGTATGGATGGGGCAAAATACTAACCATTTTCCTACTCCACAAGCGATCAAGCGGGCTATGGTGAATGCCATCGACAAAGAGGAGTACCACAAATACCCGCCACCCTATGGGCTTGAGGAGTTACGGGCCCTCATACTCCAAGACTTGAATTTGAGCTCACCCCACGAAGTCCACGTGACGGAGGGCGGTACAGAGTCACTTTACCAGGTGACACGCACGCTGCTGGATCCTGGTGACGTCATGATCTCGACAGATCCAGGTTACTACGTTATTCATAAGTTTGCCGAGCTAAGCGGAGCCACAGTTCTTGACCTACCGATCTACTCAGCAGATACTAACTACAAATTGACGCCGGACATGGTAAATGAGGCGATGAGCAAGCGAACTAAAATGCTGACTCTCGTTGACCCTTTGAACCCGCTGGGCGTAACCTACACGGCAAAGGACGTCAAGGCGTTTTGTGAAATCGCTCAAGACGCAGGCGTTTATTTGTTGAATGACGTGACGTACCGAGACGTGGCAAAACTCCATACTCTTGCCGCCGACTTTTATCCTGAAGGAACGATAACCATCTACAGTTTTTCAAAAAACTGCGGTTTGGCAGGATTACGGCTGGGCGCTCACATCGCAACAAACGAGCTTCTAGAGCGAATCGCCCGCTACAAGATAAATGACCTCGGGACCTCAATTGTTAGTCAAATTGCAGGAATTGTGGCCCTCAAAACTAAAAATAGCTGGCTGCCGACGGTAGTTGAGACTATCATGGCAAATCAAGCTATCATAAAAGATGCTGTCGACAAAATACGAGGAACGTATCTGCCCGTTTATCCGTCACAGGGAAGCATGTTTGTTATTGATATCTCAGGCACAGGCAAGACTCCTGAAACCATCGCGGACACGATGCTGAAACGCGGTTTTTTCATTAGAGCAGCTGAGTACACCACGCGAAGATTTGCCGACAAGTACGTGCGTGTAAGCTTTGCCATCCCTAGGGCGCAGGTTGAGCGATTCGCGATCGAGTTTTCGAGCATTTTTAGAGCATGAAGCACTGCCTGAACCGCGGAATTCTGGTGGCAATTGAGGGAATAGATGGCGTGGGAAAAACAACGCAGTCCATTAGACTAGTAGAGAGGTTAACAGCCCTTGGTTTTAACGCAGTCCGCTTTTTCGAGCCGACTAATGAAACTCCGGAGGCACAACAGATACGTCGGACGCTTGAGCACGGCTCCCCCACAAAACCCAGCGACTTAGTTGACCTTTTTCTGGCCGATCGAAGGCACGATGTGGAGATGCACATAATGCCCGCGCTGCTAGAAAAGAAGATCGTCGTAATGGACAGATACTTCTTGTCTACCGCAGCATATCAGTCAGACAGTAGACCGTGGCAAGAGATAC
>Ga0187884_10001942_pt1 | contig 17908 bp, 17 predicted proteins | sample June2016WEW_20_4_FD_132983 | JGI IMG/M metagenome (GOLD analysis project Ga0187884, IMG submission 132983) | Peatland microbial communities from SPRUCE experiment site at the Marcell Experimental Forest, Minnesota, USA - June2016WEW_20_40 | ecosystem: Environmental > Terrestrial > Soil >...
ATAGGCGCGGCTCGCGTCCTGCAGCATCCATTCGACCATCAGCTTGGAGCGGCCGCAAGGCTAGACCGGATTGAGCGGGGCGTCCTCGCCGACCGGCTCCGCCGACGTTTCGCCGTAGACGGCGGCGGTGGAGGAGAAGATGAAGTTTCGCACCCCGCCCTTGACCGCGCATTGGATCAGATTGAGCGCCTTGGCCGTATTGTTGAGGTAATAGCCCAGCGGATCGGCGACCGATTCCGGGACGACGATTTTCGCGGCGAAATGCGCGATGGCGTCGATTTCATGCTCTTGGATGAGTCGCGAGACCAATTCGGCATCGCCGAAATCGCCGACCACGAGTTTCGCCGCATCCGGAACCGCCCAGGCGAAGCCCGTTGACAAATCATCGAGAACGACCACCTTCTCGCCCGCGTCGAGAAGACCCAGATTCATGTGGCCGCCGATATAGCCGGCGCCGCCTGTAACCAGAACCGCCATTTTCGCCTCGCAATGCCCCGGGGCTCACGTCATTTTAACAAAATCGCTTCAATCAACGAGTCACGGCTGCTAGTCGTGCGCCTCGTGTGAAATTCACTTCGATCGACTTAATGGCTGGACTCGCGCGCGTCATTGCCTTTTTTGATCGCCGCGCTGAGAATTCGTCTGGAAAGGCTTCACTCGAATGCACAAACCCATCCGCAAGGCGGTCCTGCCGGTCGCCGGCCTCGGCACTCGGTTCTTGCCCGCGACCAAAGCGATCCCGAAGGAGATGCTCACGGTCGTCGACCGCCCGACCTTGCAGCACGTCGTCGATGAAGCGCGGGCGGCGGGCGTCGAACAATTCATTTTCGTCACCGGACGCAACAAAGGCGTCATCGAGGACCATTTTGACTTTGCTTACGAACTCGAGGACACGCTCAGAAAGCGCGGCAAGCAAAAGGAGATCGACGCTTTGGCGGCCGACATGCTGCCGGAGGGCGCCGCGAGCTTCACGCGCCAGCAAGCCCCGCTCGGCCTCGGCCATGCCGTCTGGTGCGCGCGAGACCTCGTCGGCGACGAGCCCTTCGCGCTCCTCCTGCCCGACATGATCACCGCGACCGGGGCGCGACAGAGCCGCTGCCTCGCCCAATGCGTCGAGGCTTACGCCAAACACGGTGGCAATATCGTCGCGGTCGAGGAGGTTCGCCCGGAGGAGACGCACCAATACGGCATCGTCGCCGTCGGCGCCGACTTCGGACACACGTTCGAAATCAAGGGAATGGTGGAAAAGCCCGCGCGAGGCGCGGCGCCCTCGAATCTGATCATTTCCGGTCGATACATTCTGCAGCCCGAGATCTTCAAGATTTTGCAGTCTGTCGAGAGGGGCGCCGGCGGCGAGTTCCAATTGACCGACGGCATGATCGAACTGGCCAAGACGCAGTTCTTTCACGGCGTGCGGTTCGACGGGCGAACCTACGATTGCGGATCGAAATTGGGCTTCCTGACGGCGAATATCGCCTTCGCGCTGGAGCGCGAGGACCTGTCGGCGGCGTTGCGCGAGGAAATCAGAAAGCTCGTCCTGTGATCGAACGGCGCACGGGGCTTTGCGGGACGCGAGGCTCCTTGCTCACCGTTGCAGCCGCAGCCCCAGCATGAAGACGTTGGCGATATAGTTCGAATTGGGCGCGCTCGACGCGTATTGCTGGCGCGTCGCGCTCGCCTTGAGAACGAAGTCTCGCGACAGATGGTATTCGGCGCGCAGCCCGAGGGTCGTCGTGGAATCGCGAAGCGCGACGCCGACGTAATCGTCGCTGGCGTATCCCGCCGAGGCGCCCAGCGTGAAGCTGCGCGTCAGGGCGTGAGCGACGTCGATCGTATAGGCGTGCGCCACCGCGCCGGAGGCGCCGGGCGTGATCGTATCCGCGAGATTCGTCTGCGCCTTCGCGGTGAGCGTGGTCAACGGCGTCGCCGACCAGATCAGCGAGGCGTCGATGAGCGGGCTACGCATATCGGGCAGCCGCGGATCCTGATACGCGCGCTCGCCGTAACCCAGGCTCGCTTCGCCCGTCAGTTGCTGCGTGAAGGCCAGCGTCGCGCCGCCGCGCCCCAGGACGCCGTCGGAATTGCGGGCGTAGCCGTTGAAATCCAGGCCGGCGTCGTAGCGGCGGGCGTCCAGCCCGACTTCGACGAAGGGCGAAATGAGGGGACTGATCTGGTACGACGCGCGCGCGCGCAGGCCCCAGTCGTTGAAATCGTCGGTGGAGAGGGGCGCCACGACGCCTCCGGGAAGCGTCGCATTCTGATACAGCGTGCGGTCGAGGGTTCCGTGCAGCGCCAAGGTCAGGTCGCCGAATTTTTGCGCGCCTCCGACGGTGGCGCCGGCAGTCTCGACCAGGGGATGTTCCGTCGCGCCGGCCGCGGCGCCCGACACCAGGCCGAGCGAGGCAAGCGTTTGCTCGCTGACGTTGAACCGACCCTCGGCGTCGAACGACAGATCGCGCGTCACGTCGAGCCGACCGTCCAAGGCGCCGCTGCCGTAAGGGGCGTTGTCGCGAGGATCGGAGAAATAGTCGGTGTAGCCGCCCTTCAGCGCGCCGTGCAGATCGCTTCGCGACCAGTCGGACTGCAACGCCAGGCCCGCTTCGCTGGTCTCGAAAGCCGACCCCTTTTGCGGGCCTGGCGCCGAGGCGGGGTTCGAGGCCCAACCCGCGTCCTCTTCCACATAGGGCGTCAATTTGAGATCGCCGACGCCGATCCCCACGGGGTCGAAAGGCTTGTCGTCGATCGCCGGTCGGCGCCGAGGCGGAGGAGGCGGGATCGCGGCGATCGTCGGCGAGGGCGTCTCGCCGGAGACGAGATCGGCCGGGCCGCCGCGGTGGCCCAGCCGTTGGGCGCCGGGATAAGCGCGCAGCGACGGCGGGGACTTCGGCGCTCTTTTGGGGCGTGGTTTCTTCTTCTCGGTCGCGGGGTTCGCTTCGTCGGGCGCGGATGGGTCGAGGCTCGCGCCGGCCGGCGTCGCCATGAGGGTCGCCAGCGCTCCGGTTTCGTCGCGCAGGCCGAACGCGTCCGTCGAGGCCTCCTGCGCGAAGCCCGCGGCGGTCGAAACGCAAGAGGCCAGCGCCAGCGCGCCCAGAACGATGCGTCGAACTCGGCCAAGCCAGGAAAGGCGCGAGCGCACAATCACTCCTTTCGCGCGCGCGTCCGCCGGCGGCGCAGTCCTTTCGAGGGTTAGGCCGGCATGGTTAATTCCGTCTTAAGCGGCTCGCTCTGCGGATCGTCCCCCCGCCTGCGCCGAGGCGAGCGAGCCCCTGGGGGTGCATTCGGACAGCGCCCTATGTTAAGAGCCCGTCATGATTCAACAAAACTCCAGCGCCGTCGCCTCCGCCCTGCGCACGATATCGGTCGAACAGCTCGGACTTTCCGCTCTCGCCGACGCTTTGCGGGCGCCCGAGGGGGATGGGCTCGGCCCGGCGTTTCAGCGCGCCGTCGAGACGATCTCTCGCGCGCCGGGACGCGTGATCGTGACCGGCATGGGAAAGTCCGGTCACGTCGCGCGTAAAATCGCGGCGACGCTCGCCTCGACCGGCCAACCCGCCAGCTTCGTCCACGCCGCCGAAGCGAGCCACGGCGATCTCGGCATGGTGCAAAACGGCGATGTCGTGGTTGGCGTCTCATGGTCGGGCGAAACCGCGGAACTGGCGGCGGTGATCACCTACGCCAAGCGCTTCGCCATTCCCCTGATCGCGATCACCGCAAACGCCGACAGCGCGCTGGGCCGCGAAGCCGACATTCGCCTGTGCCTGCCCCAGGCTCAGGAAGCCTGTCCCAACGGCCTGGCGCCGACGACCTCGACGACGATGCAGCTCGTGCTCGGCGACGCGCTGGCGATCGCGCTTCTGGAGGCCAGGGGCTTCACGGCGCACGACTTCCGGGTCTTCCATCCCGGAGGCAAGTTGGGCGCCAAGCTCGCCCATGTCCGCGACGTCATGCACCGCGGCGAACGCATTCCGCGCATTCGCGTCGGGGCCAAGATGGCGGACGCCATCGTCGAGATGTCGTCGAAGGGCTTCGGCTGCGTCGGCGTCTTCGACGGTCGCGGGGCGCTCGTGGGCATCATCACCGACGGCGATCTGCGCCGGCACCTCAGGTCGAACATGATCGTCGACACGCCGGTCGAGGAGGTGATGACGCGCGCGCCGCGCACGATCGCGCCGGACGCCCTCGTCGCGGAGGCGCTGGAGATCATCAGCCGCAAGATTTCCGCCTTGCTCGTCGTCGAGGAGGGCGATGTCGTCGGCATCGTCCATTTTCACGATTTGCTGCGCCTGGGAGCGGCCTAGCGCCGGCGCCGCCTCGCCCTCGCGGCCCGCGGCGGAAGATCGGCCAAGCTGCATTCGCCGTTCTTGCGTTGGGCGCTGGCCTATGGCAAAAGCCCGGCGTTCGCCTTGGCGTCGTGGCTCGTCGCCGCCAAGCGAGACGCTGCAGTAGCTCAGTGGTAGAGCACTCCCTTGGTAAGGGAGAGGTCGAGAGTTCAATCCTCTCTTGCAGCACCATCAATTATCCACGCGAAATCAATGACTTATAGACCCGTTAGGGGTTTCGCGACGCCCGTGCTGGCGCACACGGATGGGTCACAACGTCTCTCTGCGCGGCGCGACCAATGCGGGGTCAACGGCCGCTATGATTTCGCCAACGCGTCCCGCGCGACCTCGTCACGCAGGTCGGCAGGCAGTTCGTCGAAGAAAGCCTAGAGACCAAGGACGCAATTCTTGCGAAACAGCGAAACGCCGAAGCCGCCGCCTGCGTCGACTGAGCGATTGGCTTCGTTGGAGAATAATGTGCTTCTTTGGATCGGCGCCTCGCGTCCCACCGCGACCCCCATGGAACGTGTGATCCCTTCGATGCGTCAATGGCGTAACGCCGATACGGGGCGGGTCATCGTTGGATGCGATGTTGCAGTCCAGGGGCTGTCCGCCGCGATTAACGCCCTTCCCTCAGAGCCCGCCGTAGCGCTTGGCGAAACTCTCCAAATTGACCACCCCGCGACGGTGCGTGCCGTCGCCGATCTTGCGCTCGCCGTCATGCGCCTCCACGGCGAACAGCACGCTGCGGCCGTCGACTTCAAGGACGCGCGCCGTCGCGACGACGGTGCGGCCGATGGGAGTCGGGGCGAGGTGGCGGATGTTGACCTCGCTGCCGACGGAAACCCAGCCCGGAGGCAGATGTGGCGCTATCGCCGCGCCCGAGGCGATCTCCATCGCCAATATCATCATCGGCGTGCCGTAGACGAACGGCATGCCCTCGACATGGCCCCCGACCGTCAACTCGCGGGTGACGACCACCTCCTTGCGGCCCGTCATGCCGACCCGAATTTTCTCCACCGGCTCCGTCATCGCGCTCCCCTGGCAAGGCCGGCGGGGCCGGCGGATTTCTGACGCGGGGCAATCTGCGGCGGTTCGAGGCGACTGGCAAGGCGACCCCGGAAGAAGCGGGACGAGTCTTGAATTCATGCGCGCGACTAGGACGCACGCCATTTCTGGCGTCACGAAAAGCATTGATTTTGCAGCGCTGCAACGGCTTCGAATCGCCTCTCTCGGACTTCAATCCTTTCTTGCGGCGCCATTCTTGTCGATGATGTCGCAAAACGTCGAGCCAACCGGGCGGGATTTTCCGGCGCGAGACGACGAAAAAAGTGACGGGAGCGCTGAAGACCCGATCCACGCTCGGCGCCCGCCGGGCTTCACGCCGCCCAGTCCACGACGACCCGCCCGGCGCGCGCTCGAATTCGCTTGTGTTGGCGGTGACGAGCGTCGCGCCGCCGATGCGCCCGTCGATTCCTCGGCAGTTGCGGCGGAGGCGCCGTCGTCTCCGCCTCCCCGGTTCGCGCGCGCCCTCTCGCGACCCTCGCGAACCCTTGACGATCCGCCCAGGCGCTATAGTCTAACGTATATAGAGGGCGCGCTTCACCAGCCCGATCTCGAAAGGCCTGTCATGCGCCGCCTGCAGTCGGCTTTCCTGTCGTTGTTTCTCGCCTTGGCGCCCGCGGGCGCGTTCGCGCAGGAGAGAATCGTCGTTTTCGCCGCAGCGAGCCTGAAGACGGCGCTGGACGGCGCGGCGGCGGACTATCACGCCCATGGAGGCGCGGAGGTCGCGATCAGCTACGGCGGGTCGTTGAGCCTGGAGCGACAGATCGCCGCCGGCGCGCCGGCCGATCTTTTCGCCTCGGCCGACGAGGAATCCATGGACATAGCCGCCAAGGCCGGCGCGATTCGCACGGACAGCCGTGTCGATCTCCTAGGGAATCGTCTGGTCGTCGTCGCGCCCAAGGCGGCGCCGATCGACGCCCTCGCGCTCGATCCCAAGGCGTTCGAACAAACGCTCGGAACGGGAAAACTCGCGACCGGGGAAATCAACACCGTTCCCGTCGGCAAATACGCCAAGGCGTCGCTGACCAAGCTCGGCCTATGGAGCGTCGTCGAACCGCGCCTCGCGATGACGAGCGATGTGCGCACGGCGCTGGCCTTCGTCGCGCGCGGCGAGGCGACGCTTGGCATCGTCTATGCGACGGACGCCGCCGCGGAGCCCGCCGTCAAGATCGTCGCGACGTTTCCCGACGATTCCCATCCGCCCATTCTCTATCCCTTCGCCCTGACGACGGCGTCCCACAACGCGGCGGCGCAGAGCTTTCTCGCCTATCTGAAGGCCGCGCCGGGGCGCGCGTTCTTCGCCGCCCAAGGCTTCGCGCTCATCCCTTAAGGCGGGCAAGCGGCGCCCGGAACTTGAATACGCCGGAGCGCTTGATGTCCGCGTCCTCCAGCGCGCGCGTCACCGGCACGGCGTATTCGATCAGGCAGTCCAGGCGATCGAGGGCGAGATAGCTGCGACGGGGATCGCCGACGAGGACGAGCGCGCCTCGGCGCGCCAGCCCTTCGAGCCAGGGGGTGACGGCTTCGGCCATGTCCTTTTGATAGAAGACGTCGCCGGCGAGCACCACGTCCCAGCCGCGATCCGCGCCGACGACGTCCTCGGCCAACACCGCAACGGCGACGTCGTTCTGGCGCGCGTTCAACGCGATCGCAACTTGCGCGAATTCGTCGATCTCGCTCGCCTCCACGCTCGCGGCGCCGGCCATGGCGGCGGCGATCGCGACGAGCCCGGAGCCGGAGGCGAAGTCGAGCACGCGCTTGCCCGCGACGAACTGAGGATTGTCGCCGAGGTAATGCGCGAGCGCCTGCCCGCCCGCCCAGGCGAAAGCCCAGAATGGCGGCGGCAGGCCGATTTCGCCCAATTCCTCCTCGGTCTTATGCCAAAGCGCGACGGCCTCGTCGGCCAGATGCAGGCGCATGTTCGGGGCCATCGGCGGAGCGAGAAGGCGCGTATTCTCGCGAACGAACGCCTCCCGGTCGCAAGTCGGCCGGCTCATATCTTCCAATGCAGAGCGGAGATCAGAGTGAACAGGCGACGCGCCGTGGCCTCGTCGATCTCGACCTTGTCGGCGATTCGCGCGGCGATGAGCGAGGCCCCCTCGTTGTGAAGCGCGGAGCGCTCGCGATCGATCGCCTCGATCTGACGCGGGCTCGCGGTCCGAATGGCCGAATAATAGGTCTCGCACACCAGGAAATAGTCTTTCAACAAGGGGCGGAAAGGCGTCATCGAGACGGCGAATTCGACGACCCGTTCTCCGGTCTTCGAGCGCACGTCGAACGTCAGCCGCGATTCCGACTGCGCGATCGTCAGGCTGTAGGGACCGTCGTCGCGTCCTTGCACGCCGAAACTGTTGTCCTCCACGAGGTCGAAGATCGCAACGGCGCGTTCGTGGTCCCGGTCGGCGACGCCGCGCGGAATCGTCGCCTCGTCGAGCAACACTTCCTTGAGACGGTTGCGCGATCGCGAGGCGGTGCGGCTCATCCCACGCCTTTCCTCGATAGGCGCATCGCCACCGAGCGCGCATGGGCCTGCAGGCCCTCGGCCTCTCCCAGAACGACGGCGGACGGCCCCAGCGCGGCCAGCGATTTCGCGTCGCACTTGAGGATGGATGTGCGCTTGAGAAAATCGAGCACGCCGAGTCCCGAGGAAAAGCGCGCCGAACGCGAAGTCGGCAAGACGTGATTGGAGCCGCCGACATAGTCGCCGATCGCCTCGGGCGTATGCGGGCCGATGAAGATCGCGCCCGCGTTGTTGATCGATCGGCTCAACGCGTCGGCGTCCCGCGCGATGATTTCGAGGTGCTCGGGCGCGAGCCGATCGACGAGCGGCGAGGCCGCGGCGAGGTTCGGCGCGAGGATGATCGCGCCGTAATCGCGCCAGCTGGCGCCGGCGATCTTCGCCCGCGGCAAATCGGCGAGCTGGGCGTCGACGGCCTCGCTCACCGCCCGCGCCAACGCGGCGTCGTCGGTGATGAGAATCGACTGCGCGGCTTCGTCGTGTTCGGCCTGGGCGAGAAGATCGGCGGCGACAAAACGGGGATCGGCGCTGGAATCCGCGATCACCACGACTTCCGACGGACCGGCGATCATGTCGATGCCGACCACGCCGAACACGCGCCGCTTGGCGGCCGCGACATAGGCGTTGCCCGGCCCGACGATTTTCGCCACCGGTTCGACGCTCGCCGTGCCGTAGGCGAGCGCCGCGATCGCCTGTGCGCCGCCCAGACGATAGATTTCCGATACGCCCGCGATTTTCGCCGCCGCCAGCACCAGCGGATTGAGCTTTCCTTCGGGCGTCGGGACGACCATGGCGATGCGCCGGCAGCCCGCCACCTTGGCCGGCGCCGCATTCATGATCACCGAGGAGGGATAGCTCGCGGCGCCGCCGGGAACATAGAGCCCGACCGAGTCGATCGGGCGCCAGCGCCAGCCGAGTTCGACGCCGAGAGCGTCGACGAAGGAAACGTCGCTTGGGCTCTGACGGCGATGGTAGGCGAGGACGCGCTCATGGGCGAATTCCAGCGCGCGCAGCGCCTTGGGATCGCAGGCCGCGAGGGCCGCGTCGATTTCTTCGGGCTCGATGCGGAAACCGGATCGCGACAGATCGACCCGATCGAACCGCAGCGTATATTCGGCGAGCGCGGCGTCGCCGCGGGCCCGCACGTCGGCGATGATCGCGGCTGCCGCCGCGTCCACGTCGCCGGCCGATTCGCGTTTGGCTTCGAGGAGCGCGCGAAATCGCGGTTCGAAATCCGCCGCGCCCATGTCGAGGGTGATCGCCATCATGAACTCCGCTAAGGCCGGTCAGATCCCCTCCGCGCTGGTCAGCGCATGTCCCGGGCATTCCTGCGCGGGACGGCGCGGGCCGACGTCGCGAAGCTCGGCTTCCAGGCATTCGACCTCGAGGCGTACGATGGCGCCGTCCGCGAAAGCGAGCAGCACCATGCCCGACGGCGGATCGGTCTTCTCAAATGTGACCGCGAGCAAGTTCAGCACCGAGTTTTCGTCTCGTCCGGCCAGGCCGAGATGCGACACCTTGAGAACCCGCTCGAAGCGCAGCACCGAACCGATGCGTTCCGCCCGCCCCTCTTTCGCGCCGGCCCAATCGAACCGCATCGCGCTCAAGAGGAAGCGCTTGCTTTTGGGCAGCCATGTCATATCCGCGCGGCGCAGGCACGAGTCCTGGACGTGCGCGGAAATCACGCCGAGGCCCTCGCGATCGAGCGCGACCAGTTTGAGCAGGTTCGAGGAGAACGGCATGACTCAGCCTGAAATTCTCGTGATGTCGGCGCCGCACGCGGCGAGCTTGTGTTCGAGGCGCTCGAAACCGCGGTCGAGGTGGTACACGCGATTGACCGTCGTCTCCCCTTCCGCCGCGAGCGCCGCGATGACGAGAGAAACCGAAGCGCGCAAATCCGTCGCCATCACTGGCGCGCCGAGCAGCCGGTCGACGCCCTCCACCACCGCGGTGTCGCCATCCAGTTTGATGCGGGCGCCGAGTCGCGCGAGCTCCTGCACGTGCATGAAGCGATTCTCGAAGATCGTCTCGGTGATGCGCGAAGTCCCGCCCGCGCGGGTCATCAGCGCCATGAACTGGGCTTGCAGGTCGGTCGGAAAGCCGGGAAACGGCGCCGTCGAAATGTCGACCGAGCCGATGCCGGCGCCGTTTCGCGTGACGCGCACGCCCCTGTTGTCGCTCGAAACGCTCGCTCCCGCTTGCGCCAAGGCGTCGAGCGCCTCCTGAAACAGATCAGGACCGACCCCTTCGAGCAGGATGTCCCCGCCCGTCATCGCCACCGCCGTCGCATAAGTGCCGGCTTCGATGCGGTCGGGAAGGACGCGATGGCGGGCGCCGTTGAGGCGGGCGACGCCGGAAATTTCGATGGTCGAAGTGCCCGCGCCCTGAATGCGCGCGCCCATCTTGTTGAGACAATCCGCGAGATCCTTCACCTCGGGCTCGCACGCGGCGTTGCGCACGAGCGTCGAGCCGCGCGCGGTCGCCGCAGCCATCATCGCGGTGTGCGTTCCCCCGACCGTCACTTTGGGAAATTCGATCTCGCCGCCGGTCAGGCCGCCCGGCGCCTTGGCCACGACATACCCCGCCTCGATGCTGATCTCGGCGCCGAGCCGCTCGAGCGCCATCAGCAGGAAATCGACGGGGCGCGTGCCGATCGCGCAGCCGCCCGGCAACGAGACGCGCGCTTCGCCCATTCGCGCCAAGAGCGGCGCGATGACCCAGAAGCTCGCGCGCATGCGGGACACGAGTTCATAGGGCGCCGTCGTGTCGACGATGGTCTTGGCGCGCAAATGCGCGGTCTGGCCGGCGGTCGCCTCTTCCCCGAGTCGCTTGCCGTCGAGGGAATAGTCGACGCCGTGGTTGCCGAGGATGCGCACGAGCTGACTGACGTCGGCGAGTCGCGGCAGGTTTTCGAGGGTCAGCGTCTGGTCGGTGAGCAAGGAGGCGATCATCAGCGGCAGCGCCGCGTTCTTGGCGCCGGAGATCGGAATCGTTCCCTGGAGCTTCGCGCCGCCTCGGATTTGTATGCGATCCATTCCTCGATCCTTCTCGCCAATTCGAATCATCGCCGCGCGATCATCGGCCCGGCCCTTCGCTCGCGCTCGACGACGGCGCGCCGGGCGGGGTCGATTCTCCCGTCGCGACGCGCCCGCGCCGCTGAACCTTGCGGCGTTTCAGATTTTCTCGCAGCGCCGCCGCCAGGCGCTCGCGCCGCCGCCTCTCTCCGATTTCCCGCCCGTCGTCCCGGGTCATGGCCGCCTCGCCGCATCGATAGCGCGCTTGATAGGCCCGCGATGGAAGCCGGGCAAGCCAAAAGCCGCGACGCGCTCCGGCCCCGCGCCGCCGTCGCTCCGCTACCCCGCCTTTTCGATCAGGCTCTTGGCCGCCAGACGCGCCGCGCCGGTGATTTCCGCGCCCGCGAGCATCCGCGCGATCTCCTCGCGCCGCGCCAGCGGATCGAGCGAGAGCACCTGGGTCGCCACGCGTTCGCCCTTGCCGACTTCGTTCTTCACGATCTTGAAGTGCCGATGCGAGCGGGCGGCGACCTGGGGGGCGTGGGTGACGGCGAGAACCTGCGCCTTGACCGCCAGGCGAGCCAGTCGCTGGCCGATCGCGTCGGCGACCGCGCCGCCCACCCCGGTGTCGATCTCGTCGAAAACGAGCGTCGGCGCGGTCCCGCGCTCGGCGAGCGAGACCTTGAGCGCCAGGAGAAAGCGCGCGAGCTCGCCGCCCGAGGCGACCTTCATCAGCGGGCCCGGCCGCGAGCCGGGATTGGTTTGCACGCAGAACTCGGTCCGGTCCCAGCCGTCGCTGGAGATCAGGCTGTCGTCGCGCGTCATTTCGACGCTGAAGCGCGCGCGCTCCAATTTCAGCGCCGGCAGTTCGGCGTTCACCGCCCGCTCCAACTCGCGCGCGGCGATCTGGCGCGCGTTCGACAGCGACGCCGCCGCCTCGGCGTAAGCGCCGGACGCCGCGCGCGCCATCCCTTCGAGCGCCGCGACCCGCTCCTCGCTCGCGCCGAGGTCCGCCAATTCGTCGGCGTATTTTTGCGCGAGCGCGGGAAGGCCCTCGACGGGCGTCCCGTATTTGCGCGCCATGCCTCGCAGCGCGAACAAGCGCTCCTCGCATCGCTCGAGTTCGCGCGGATCGAAGTCGCAGGCGGCGAGCGCGCTTTCCACGGCCTGCGTCGCGATCTCCAGCGCTTCCATCGCCTCGTCCAAGGCCAGGACGCTCGGCTCGATCAGCGTCGGCGCCTGCGGCATGCGCCGCTGCAGACGGCGCGCGATCGCCGAGAGCACCGGCAGGATCGCCGCGTCGCCGGACAGGTTCTGATGCGCCTCGCGGATGTCGGCGGCGACCTTCTCGCCCTGCATCATTCGCGCCCGCCGTTCGGCGAGGGCTTCCTCCTCGCCGGGCTTCACATCCAGCCGCGCCAGTTCTTCGTGAGCGTGCCGCGCGAAGTCGGCGGCGACCCGCGCGGCGGCGACGCGCGCGCGCTCGCTGGCCAATTCGGCCTCGACTTCGCGCAGCGATGCGAAGGCGGCGCGCGTCGCTTTCGTCAGCGCCTCGTGTCCGCCATAGGCGTCGACGAGCGCGCGATGGGTCGAGGCGTCCAAGAGAGCGCGTTCGTCGTGCTGACCGTGAATCTCCACCAGGTCGGCGGCGATGGCGCGAAGCGTCTGCGCGCTGACGCTTTGATCGTTGATGAAGGCGCGCGTGCGGCCGTCGGCGAGTTGAACGCGCCGAAAGATCAATTCGCCGTCCGCGGGAATTTCCTGGCCGGCGAGCGCCTGAAAAGCGCGGTGATCCGACGGCAGATCGAAGGTCGCGGTCACCTGCCCCTGGGCTTGGCCGTGGCGAACGAGCGCGCCGTCGCCGCGCGCGCCCAGCGCCAACGACAGCGAATCGAGCAGGATCGATTTCCCGGCGCCGGTTTCGCCGGTCAGAATGGTCAGGCCGTGCGAAAATTCGAGCTCCAACTGGTCGATCAGCACGATATCGCGGATCGAAAGCCGGGCGAGCATGGTCCGCGGCCTCGGCCGATCAGGAGGGAACGACGGCGTGGTAGAGCTTGGAAATCCAGGATTGCTGGTTTTCCCGCGGCTCGAGGCCGCCGCCCTTCAAGAGATTATAGGCGTCTTTATACCACTCTCCATCGGGAAAATTGTGGCCTAGCACCGCCGCCGCCGTTTGCGCTTCGTCGGCGATGCCGAGTCCCATATAGGCCTCGGTCAGGCGATAGAGGGCTTCCTCGGAGTGACGCGTCGTCTGGAAGCTGGTCAATACGTTGCGGAAGCGATTGATCGCCGCCGTGTAGTTGCGCCGATTGAGATAGAATCGCCCGATGGACATTTCCTTTCCCGCGAGTTGGTCGGCGGTAACCTGCATCTTGAATTTGGAGTCGTTCACGTATTCCGAATCCGGGTAGTCGTGCACGACCTTTTGGAACAGATTGAGAGCTTTGGCCGCGCGATCTTGATCGCGCGAAACATCCGGTATTTGATTGTAATAGGCGCTCGCTTCGAGATACAGCGCGTAGGCGGCCTCAGTCGACTTGGGATAGAGCTTCACGTAGCGCTCCGCGGACTGCTCCGCGCCGTCGTAATCGGCCGCCTGAAACTGCGCGTAGGTGGTCATCAGCAGGCCTTTTCGCGCCCAGTCCGAGTCGGGAAATTTCGTGCCGAGGTCGGTGAACTTTTTCGCCGCCTCGGCGGGCGCGCCCTCGGCCAATTTCCCCAGGCCCTGATCGTAGACCTTGCTCGCGGGAACGTCGGGCTCGATGACCATTTTGTACTTTTCGGCGCCGAACGGATTGAAGTCTTCGAACATCGAGCACGACGCCAACGACATCGCGGCGCACAAAGCCAACATGCTTCGAACGGCCAGGCGCGACGCGCGACGGACGAGAATGGACGCGCTGGGATTCAAAGCGGCATATGTCATTCGTTGAACTCAAAAAGTTGCGCGCGGCGAACGGCGGCTCATCCGGTTCGCGCTCTTTACCTCAGTCCGCGCCGACGCGCCACCCGACCCCGGCGGCGCTTGCCCGACCGGCGCATTAAACCGACGGATTGTGGCGCGAAAGCGCCGGAACGATCGATCGAGCGCGGATGGCGCCGTCCAATTTGTCGCGCCCTCGTCGTCCGCCCTCGCGCCCGCCGGCGGGATGGTTCGGCGATCGCCGCAAAAAGCGCCTGGTCCGCCGTTCACGAAGCCGTCGCATCCTTCCGCGCCGGAATGGCGTTCGACGGGAATGGGCCGGCCGACGAGCGAAGGTTCTCAGTCGGCGTTCGCGGCGTAGGCCGTGGCGGCCCGCCCGATCGCTCCAGCGCCGACCGAATAGATCTTGCGCGGCGAATTCTCGACGATTTCGTAAGCCTTGCGATCGGCGAAAAGCGCCGACAGCATCATCGCGTTGATCGTGTGTCCGGGCCGGTAAGTCCGGTAGCAGCCAATGATCGGCGCGCCGGCGAGCGAGAGATCCCCGATGGCGTCCAAGGTCTTGTGTCGCACGAACTCGTCGTGGAAACGCAGGCCTTCGGGATTGACGACGGCGTCCCCGTCCAGCGCGATCGAATTTTCGAGGGACGAACCCAGCGCAAAGCCCGCTTGCCACAACTTCTTCACGTCGCTGACGAAGCCGAAGGTCCGAGCGCGCGCAATATCTTTGCGGAACACGGCGGGATCGAGATCGAAGGCGCGGCGCTGACGTCCGATCGCCGCCGCGTCGAAATCGATTTCCACGTCGAGGCGAAAGCCGCGGCTGGCGGGGCGCAATTCGGAATAGGCGCGCCCGGATTCGACCCGCACCGGCCGGAGAACCCGGATATATCGGCGCGGGCGCGATTGCTGGACGAGGCCGACCGAGTCGATCGCGTCGACGAATTCGGCCGCCGAGCCGTCCATGATCGGCATTTCCGGCCCGTCGATCTCCACGAGCGCGTTATCGACGTGAAGACCGGCGAGCGCCGCCATCAGATGCTCGACAGTCGATACGGCCGCGCCGGTCGAATCGCCGAGCACCGTGCAAAGCGCGGTCTGCGTCACATTCGACCACTTGGCCTCGATCAGGCGCTCGCGCCCGTTCGGCAGCCCCGTGCGCAAGACCACAATTCCGGAATCGACGTCGGCGGGATGAAGAACGACACGGGCGGGAGCGCCTGATCGAGGCCGTGAATCTCAACGCGGTCGCGCAGCGTCGTCTGGTAGCCCAATTTCATCTATCGACCGTCCCCAATTCCGTGCCGGACGCCTAGGAGTCCGTGAGCGCGAGGCCAACGCTTCGGGCGCTGGTTCGGCGCCCTTCGTCATCTCCGGCGTTCGCTCGGCCGCCGCCCAAAGCCCGGCGCGAGTCCGGCGCGTCGTCTACAGCCGGCCGCGACCATAGGCACGTCCCCGCTATCGGCCAAATCACCTTTCGTGAACGATCGTTACACGATTCAGAAACTATGTTTCAGACAATCATAACAAAACTTTAGGCCAACATCGGGGGGTCAATGCTCCACGATCCTCGCCGACGCGAAACGGCCGCGGCGGATGGGCCGCGGCCGTCGGCGATCGACGCAAAACGAATCACTGGTTCGACTGGCGTCGAAGGAACGCGGGGATTTCCAGCTGGTCGTCCTCCATTTGCGCCGCTCGCGCCGCGACGCGTCCATGCGCATCCAGATTGCCCTGCGCGGGGCGAGGCGCGGCGGGACGGGGCTGCGGACGGCCGTATTCCGCGTGAAGAGCCGTCGCGTTCGGCTTGGGCGCCGGCGCGATCGAGCGAGGCGCCGGAGCCGGAGCGGGGGCTTCCTCCTCGTGCCGGCTGATGCCGAAGGCGGCGAGTTTCTCGAGCAGCGATCGCCGTCGCGTTTCAACCGGATGAGGGGCCGGCGGCGCTTCGCCGCGGTGCGCGCGAAGCTGATTTTGCGCTACGGGCGGCAATTCCTCGATCTGCGGCATGCGCGGCTGGCGGATCATCGGTTGTTCCGGCGCCGGAGGTATGAATTCCTGCTCGATCGGCTCTTCCTGACGCTGCGCGACAGGCTCCGCGTACACCGCCGGCTTGGGCGCGGCCAGACGGACCTCGACTTCGTCCTGCCCGCGTTGCGCCGCCGCCGCGGGGAGAACCGGCGTCGTCTCGACGAAGCTCTCCGCCGCGATCGGCGTCGGCAACGCCCGTGGCGCGGCCGAGCGCAGCCGCGAGGAAGCGTCGATACGCGCGGCCTGCGGAACCGGCTCGATTTTTTCGATCGCCGCCTGATCGATGCCGGTCGCGACGACGGAAACCCGGACCACGCCGTCCAGCGCGGAGTCGAAAGTCGCGCCGAGGATGATGTTGGCCTCTTCGTCCACTTCCTGGCGGATGCGGCTGGCCGCTTCGTCGACCTCATAGAGCGTCAGATCGTTGCCGCCCGTGATCGAGATGAGAAGACCGCGGGCGCCCTTCATCGACGTCTCGTCGAGCAGCGGATTGGCGATCGCCGCTTCGGCGGCCATCACGGCGCGCCGCTCGCCGGTCGCCTCGCCCGTGCCCATCATCGCCTTGCCCATTTCGCTCATGATCGAACGGACGTCGGCGAAGTCCAGATTGATCAGGCCTTCCTTGACCATGAGGTCGGTGATGCAGGCGACCCCGGAATAGAGAACCTGATCCGCCATCGCGAACGCGTCGGCGAACGTCGTCTTCTCGTTGGCGACCCGGAACAGGTTCTGGTTGGGGATGACGATCAGCGTATCGACCGATTTCTGCAATTCGTTGATCCCGCCCTCCGCCAGACGCATGCGCCGGCCGCCCTCGAAATGGAACGGCTTGGTGACGACGCCCACGGTGAGAATGCCCATTTCGCGCGCCACGCGAGCGATGACCGGCGCGGCGCCGGTTCCCGTGCCGCCGCCCATGCCGGCGGTGACGAACGCCATATGCGCGCCGGCCAGATGATCGCGAATTTCCTCGAGCGCCTCCTCGGCCGCGGCGCGTCCGACTTCAGGCTTCGAGCCGGCCCCGAGCCCCTCGGTCACCTGCAGGCCCATTTGGATGATCCGCTCGGCGCGCGAAGAGGTCAGCGCCTGGGCGTCGGTGTTGGCGACGACGAAGTCGACCCCGGAGAGCCCCGAGACGATCATGTTGTTGACCGCGTTGCCGCCGGCGCCGCCGATCCCGCAAACGATAATTCGGGGCTTCAATTCCCGCAGTTCCGGAGCCTTCAGATTGATCGACATAACTGGCCTCATTCCTTGGACGCCCGCCGGCGTCGGTTCAAACGCGTGAATTCTCCGCGAGCGAAACTTCGGCGCGCGCCGCCGGCTCGCATCAAAAACTCTCCTTCAACCATCGCCCGACGCGGGCGACGTAACCGTCGTCGGGGACGCCCGACGCATGATTCGAACGGCGCGGCTCGAAATGCTCGATTCCCGCCACCTGCGGATAGACCATGAGGCCGACCGCCGCGGCGAAAGCCGGACTCTTGGCCGATTCGGGCAGCCCTTCCACGCCGAGGGGCCTGCCGATCCGAGCCTGGCTCGAAACGATGGCGCGAGCGAGTTCAGGCAAGCCGGTCAGCTGGCAAGCGCCGCCCGTAAGCACGAGCCGGCGACCGGCATGGGCGGCGTGCCCCGCCGCCTTCAGTCGGTCGCGCACCAGTTCGAGAATTTCCTCGATGCGCGGCCGGATGATCCGCACGAGTTCGGACTTCGGCAGATGGCTCGAATGATCCAGGTCGTCGCCGACGCGGTGAACCGCGATCGAATCGCGATCGTCCGACGGCGAAGCGATGCAAGCCCCATAGAGCGTCTTCAGGCGTTCGGCGTCCGCAAGGCTCACCGAGAGACCGCGCGCGACGTCCATGGTGACGTGATTGCCGCCGACGGCGACGGCGTCGACGTGAACGAGCCGGCCGCCGACAAACACGCCGACGGTCGTCGAGCCGCCGCCGAAATCGATCAGCGCCGCGCCCATTTCGACTTCGTCGTCGACGAGCGTCGAAAGCCCCGCCGCGTAAGGCGTGGCCACCATCGCGGC
>Ga0187884_10001946_pt1 | contig 17891 bp, 14 predicted proteins | sample June2016WEW_20_4_FD_132983 | JGI IMG/M metagenome (GOLD analysis project Ga0187884, IMG submission 132983) | Peatland microbial communities from SPRUCE experiment site at the Marcell Experimental Forest, Minnesota, USA - June2016WEW_20_40 | ecosystem: Environmental > Terrestrial > Soil >...
GAAGCGACCACGACGCGCCTTCAAATCAGCGAGCATCGTCAAATTGCGAGGCACGTAATAACGATCACCAACTTGCTGGCTGGCAGCCAGACCTTGGGTGGCACGCGCGTCCGCTGTGGCCAGATCTCCGCCATCACGATAGAGTGTCGCTAGTTCGAACATGGCGTCGGCTTCCATTCGGTAGTATTGCAGTCGGGTTGCAAATTGGCCGGCATCTTCCAAATACGTCACTGCCTGTTGCCGGTTCCCCGTCTGCGCGTCCAGCTTCCCAAGAAGAATGAGCAATTCCGCCTCATGGCCTCGCTTCTCTTGCGATCGCGCTTTGGTGAGCGCACTCTCTAGCACAGCCTTCGCCTCTTCGGTTCTACCGAGCGAGACCAGGGCCCGCGCTTTTCCTTCATACCCCATGAACGGAAATCCACAGTCAGGATCAGCCTCCGCTAGCTTGATGGCTCGTTCGAAGAATTTCAAAGCTTCCGTGTGGCGATTAACTTCTTCGAAGCCTCTTCCGAGTAATTCTAGAAAGCGGATCTGGCCAGCCGTGTCGCCGCTTGCCATGGTTGAGAGGAGCGCACCACCCAGAAGCCTAGCCGCCCGTCCGGGGTTTCCTTCTAGGAAAGCAATGAGACCCAATTCACCGGAGGCCCGCGTTACCCATTGGTCCTCGCTTAGGCTCTTTGCGATGTCCTGCGCTTCCAGCCAGTCGCGCTTTGAGGCTCGATAGTCAATCTCAAGATCGGTGTAGCCCTTCGCGATCAGACACCACAGGCGCAACCTTGAGTCGTTTCGGACGATCGGATTCTGGAGCTGTTCATCCAGGACTCGTGAAAGCTCCACAAACGACATTGTTTCGGCTTCCGATCTGAGGCGTCCCACCTTGGCGTAAAGCGCATTCCGAGCATCGCCCTCGTCGGCGAAAAGCTTCTCGGCTCGGGCAAAAAGTGGCCCCGCCTTCGGGCCATTGTTCAACCAGTAGAGGCGGTTGGCTTCAGCAAGAACCTCTTGCGGATCAGTCGACGTTTCCGCATCTATTGACGCTGCACGCCGCCCAAGCCGATTACGGGCGGTCAGAGTGCGGTGAATCCCAATAGAGCGGTAGTTCAAGAAAACAAAAAGGCCCACTAGGACAAGGGCGACTGTGACCACTACTCGCTTTTGAACACGTATGCTCAATCAGAGAACCGCGCAAATAGAAGATCTACCAAGGGGCAGTGATGAGGCCGGCGTAGACAGTGGCGATACGGATTAGAACATTTACTTTCGTATCAGTTTCTCAAATGCGAATAAAAAATGAAAGGGGGTTTCCTCGAAACCGCCCGCCGGTCGAGCGTTTTGACGGATGTGAAACCGATGAGTCGCCAGGGGCAGCGAGCCGTGGAAATCGACTCTCAAACCCGCGACCACAGATAATCGATCGATCGGCGGAAAAAAGCCCCTGTGTTGCCCGAATACTCTCAACTCCTGTGTTGTCGGCCAACCAGAAGCGATCCAGAAATTGGGCTGGTCCTAACGTCAGTCACAGGTTCAGTGGGTTGGATTACCTTTGATCAACAGTCTGCCTGCTCGTTCCGATGATGCCGACTTCTTTGCTCGCAGATGCCAGCAAACTTTATCGCCAATCCAATGACACGACATTCCTCTTCCAATTGAAAACCGCCGTCCGCAGTCAGAGCCTTCAAACTGCGGATGGCGGTTTCACCCCCTGAAACACAAGGGTGTCAGGAAGCCGTTCTCAATTCGTGCTTGATACGGTCTCTGCGGATTTGGTCAAGCTCCCGGTACAGAGCCGTGATTCGGTGGGATCGAGAATGGTACTCCCAAAGTTGGGAAGATGTCAGGGACGATTCGAGGCGTAAGGTGTCAATTTGCAACTGAATCAACTGTTGGACTTCGTGCTTGATGCCAGAGGCTGGGTCTGTCACCATAAGAACTCTCCATACGAAATAGGCCGCGAGTTTCCTGTTGCCAGTCAGTCACGCAGCCCAAGACAACCTTAGAGAGTTGTCGGGGTCATATTACACGATCACTGTTGTGGAAAACCTGGCTTCCGCTCAACTTGCATTGGGCTTGGCTTTCCTTCTTGTGCCTAAGCCCTTCTTGGCAAGGCTGCGTACGATCTTAACGCCCGCCACTAGGGTCGCCTTAGATAGTCCGCGGTACGGTAGATTCGGACGCGTGTGAAAAAGCATGGAATCGCATTCGCCGATGATCTGGCTGAGTACATCGCGTTGGCTCTTCATTAGAAGAACTGTACCAATCCCTCGAAGAAACGATTCAGGGACTATAGTTCCTGATTGAATCGTAAAAAGAGAGGCATGGAGCGGTTTTGGGGCGTTTACGCTCGGCGCCACCTCTAAGCCTTTCTATTGTCGCGGACCCGCAGGGTGGCAGGGCGTCTCTTTAGTCTCTTCCATTTCACGATGTCGCCATCCTTTAGGGTTGAAAGCTCCGGCTCCATCAAAAGAGCGATTCTGGCCTTCAACCGAAAACTGACAAGAGTGTTGTCCTCGAACTCTATAACGAGCGCGGTGAATTCTTCGTCGTTGGCAAACCTCACCTGTCTGATGATCTTGCCGCTCAGTTCCGGGTACTCGATACCCTCTCCCTTTGCTCTTACTGTTCGGTATCGCACAATTTACCTTCCATCAAATCGCAGCCGGAAGCCTTTCAGCTCTGGGGAAATTATGGCGCGTTCTCTAAGCAGGTGTCGGGTGTCATGTTCAACCGTCCGCAGAAAGTCAGTGACGCAGCCGTCTGTCGCTCTGCTCTTGCTGAGTGGGCGTGGTCCGAGCACCTCAATATGTAGGCTGTTAAACGTGATCACCTGCTTCGTCTTTTGTTTCTGTTTCATTCAATCATCCCTTCGGCCGCCACAACGGAGTGTCGTCGGGAACTAAACCAATTTTCCGTACGAGTCTTTGATCCCCGCTCTTGCAATCGAACAGCTCTAATTTGCCCGTCAGGCGGACATCCAGTGTTATCGTCAGTTCGGTCTGGTCCTGAAATTCCAGGGAGATGTACCGGGATTCCAATTCGTTGGTGATGCTGACCGCCTCCAGCACTTTGCCTTTGATACCATCGCGGAAGGTGTCCAAGTTTAGTTTCTGCTTCTGTCGTTTCCGTTCCTGCTTCGCCATTCAGCAACTCCGGTACTGAATATACCACGTCCTAAATAGGACGTGTTCTTTTTAGGACGTGCGGTTTAAAAAAAGAAATCATGCGAGATGAATCCCAATTCTTCAAGGGCTTGGGAGCGCGAATCAAACAACTACGTGAAGAGGCTGGCGAAAGCCAGGAGGACATGCTTTCGCACGGATACTCGGTGCGATATTGGCAGAAGGTCGAGGCCGGAAAGCCGATAACGTTGCGCACGCTGCTTCGTATTTGCCGCATATTTTCAACGCCAATGTGTGATGTTGTCCGGGGCCTGGACGAAAATCCCAAGAGGCGTTCGCGACGGTCTAGTTAGCGGAGTTCCCCTCCGGCCTGGCCCCTACCCAACTCCGATATTCGAAACGCGGCGGCGCTGTGGGCCGCACGAAACGAGAATCCGCTCCCTCAATCGCTTCTGATTCGTGGGATGCAGGATGTTCATTCATCCGCCTTCCTGTAGTAATCCCGGATCATTTTGAAATTCCCGGTGCTCATGTCTGATAGATCGATGCTGTCAGTGAGGATTTTGGGGCTGAACTGCAATGAAAAATCGGTCTTGTCCATGAATCGGATACTCACGAACAAGCTGCCTTCCTCGAATGAATAGCTAACCCAATCCACTATCTTTCCGTGGATCTCCCGAAATCGGCTGCGTAGCCGTTCGTGACGCTTCTTTATCTTCTCCTCAAGGATCTTGTGTTCTTTCGCGGTTATGGGCGTCACGGTAATGTTCCCCGCCCGGACAGCCATCGGTTTTGCAGTCATGACTAGTCCCATCCCCGTTAGTGCTGGAGAATTCTCGATGTCTCAGCCTTGCGCTCGCTGGAGACTACTGCGAAGTACGTGCCTGATGGTGAAATTTTAATTTCCTGGTCCGAATCCCGACCAGCTAGTCGTGCATGTCGCCTGCAACCCAATGAAATCAAACGAAAACAGCCTGAGATTGTCAGGCATGCAAATGCACGAACGATTTTCACGATGGCCGGGATTTCGGACGAGCGGCGCAGTCATAGGTATCTACGCCGACGAAAGCCACGAATGCCTTTATAATGTGGAGGCAAGCTGAGGGGGTAATAGAGCCGCCCGTCGTAGCGCAGCATAGCTCCGGGCGGCTTTTAGCTCCAAAAGAAAAGGCGGAGTGCGAATCAGCACTCCGCCAAAAATCACAAATTGATAGACTCACGCTGCCGTCTTGCGACCCTTGGCCTTGAGTGACTTCTTGTCTCGTTTCGCGGCGAATTCCTTGGCCACGGTTTTCTGGAGTTTCTCAGCATCCACTCGATACCGCTTGGCGGCGTCCATGAGAACGTCCTCGCGGCTGGCGATGGATCGCTGATACGCCGAATCCAGCAGACTGATTTCGAGAAGCAGTTTGCAGAGTTCGGCCTCGTCGTAGGTGCCCACTTGCTTAGCCAGAAGTTCCTGTGCGGACGCAGAGTCCTTCTTTGCTTCTACCTTGTGCCGCTTCGCCAGAGCCGGGACCTGGCTGTAGGAGAGATGGCCAATCAGGTAGTGAGCGACCGCCAGCAAGTCGGCCTTCTTTAACGGAGCCGATGCGCGTTGGAGGATCGTAGCCAAGACACGATGGCGAGTCGTAATGGCCAGTTTCTCCTTTTCGATGCGCCTCCGTTCTTCTGCCCGCTCCCGCTCGACTTGCTGCGGAGAAGGCGTGTTGGGATGGTGGATGCGGCAAGCTGGATCGGCACAAACCTTGACGACCTGTCCGCGCTTGCCGCCGTCCATGACGATGGCCTCGGTCATCTTGTCACAGGGTTTCTGAACGGGTGAGAGCTTAGTGCTTGCGCCGTTCGGCTTGGGTTTCTTGATCTCCAGTTCCACATACTGATTCCGTCCCAAGGGAGCGCCTTCGCGGGAATTCCACGCCGCCGAAATCTGGATTAGCTGCGGCTTGGTTTCCAGAGTCTTTTTCACGCAAGCGTCGATCTTCGCCCGGAAACAGTCGGGCGAAGTGCAGGAATCCTTGCGCACGTCGGGGAAAAGTAGCTTGTTGAATCCGGTCCGCTTCGGACAGTTAGCGCACGAACCTGCTTCGGGAACGAGCGTCTCATCCTGCTTGTCAAAGGGCGCAGACGCTAGTTGTAGCAAGATGTTTGATTCGATCCACGCTGCCAACTCCCGCACTGGAATCAGGACTTGGCTGTTGCCTTCGCTTGTCCACAAACCCCGGAAAGCAGCCGAGAACGCTTCCTGCTGTTGCGAAGCCGGGAGCTTGGCGATCAGCAAAGCGTGCCCGATGGTGATCTGGTCTTTCAGGAATGCCTCGGCCACGGGCGGTATGAGGTCAGCTAGCCGAACGCGACCGTAGACGTATGCCTCGCTCTTGCCAGCACGTGAGGCAATGGTGGCAATGGTGTAGGCAGGCTCTCCGAGTTCCAAGAGTGACTTGAAGCCCAGAGCTTCCTCCAGCGGGTGAATGTCCTCGCGTTGCAGGTTCTCAACGCACTGCGCCTCGATGGCCTCCGCATCCGTCAGCTTGACTACGCGGACGGGAAGTTTTTCGAGTTCCGCCAGTTTCGCCGCTCTGAGACGGCGTGCCCCGGCGACAACCTCGTACTTGCTTTCCTCCAGTTCGCGTACCAGAAGAGGGGCCAGAATCCCTTGGGTCTTGAAGCTGGCAGCGAGTTCTTCGAGGCTCTTGGCATCAAATCGCTTGCGGGGATTGGTTGGTGACTCCGCAAGCGTAGTGATAGGAACGCTGCGATATTCGTGGTTGTTGACTACATTCTGTGTACTGTGCATCGTCTTTTCTCCTCTCATGTGTTTTGGTTATGTGTTCGTGGACTTGGCGCACACGTCGGGCCTGAAAACCAAACGGTGCAGGTGTTGGCGCGTTATGCGGCTGCCGCGAGTACCGCTGGCTCGGGGGCAATGCCCCCGAGGATCACGGCAGCGGTCTGTTGAACGGCTTCCAAGCTCTCGCGCAGGAGATTGGCGTCTCCGTGCCAAAGCTGGATGTAGTCCTGGGATGCGGTTCCGTTCTGAAGTCCGACCGATTGGCAAACTACAAAGGCCACGGCCTCGGCCTCGGTTTCGCGGACCTGCTTGGTGGTCAACGTGCGACGGTCGCCACGATGCAACATTTCGTGGGCGATCTCATGGACGAGCGTGGAGAACTCCTCGGCTGGCTGCATCCCTGAAAGCAGCGTGATCTTCCCGCCATACGAGAGACCTTTTGCGGGAGCAATTCTCTCGGAGAAGCTGATCTCGACGCTTTGCGCTTCCACGAACTTGAACAGACGTTCGCGGTATCCGCTCACGTCGCCATTGACTTCGGTCAGGGTTGGGAGTTCTTTGCCTTCGGTTTGGCTGACATCGAAAACGTAGACGGCCCGGAATCCGTACAGCGTCCGCTGACCCTCCGTTGTTGCGTCTTCACTCGGCTCGTCAGTCGCTACATCCTTCGTGCTTCGTTTTCCGACCATCGGGGCGAGAATGAAAATGCCTTTTTCTCCCCGTTTAACGAAGCGGCCAAGCGAGTTCCATGTCCGAAGTCCGGCAACATTGGTAGCATCGGGCTTTTGGCGTGCGATGAGCATAATGTTGCCGAAGCTGTAGGTGTGAAACTTCGCCATTGCTCCGAGGTAGGCGGTGAGGACTTCACTGTGACCGGACTCCAGCGCTGCGACGAGGAAATCCACGGCCTCTTTGGTTCGTTGGTTGACTTCTTCTAATTTCATTGTTTTTCCCTTTCTGCCGTTTCCGGCTTGTTTCTTTCTTCACTTGAGCGGCAGCGGGAAGAAACAAGGCGGAACGGTGAAAGGGACAGAACGGAGGCCGAAGGAGGGCGGCAGGGCGTGAGTGAAAGCGCGGTGAGTGCCAAACGGGGGTGGGGTTAGTTTGGCGCGAAACCGGCGCAGTCCGAAACGCCCGTCGGAGCCGCGGCCAAGCGGCGTCCACCCGGAAGAGGGCGAAGTGGAAGAAAAGATGCGAAGCTACTTGAAATCGTGGTTGGGAGAAATGTTTACATGACGGAAGTAACCATTGCGTGCAGCTCTGATGCACTTAGAATGCCCGCAGGAGGTAAGTGGGATGGCAGATTCGGCGGATCTTATTTCTTCGGACACCATGAGCGGGAAGTCAGCTTTGGCAATCAATGCGGTCGTTGCAACCACTGAGAACACCATTGCGCTCGACCTCCTGATCGAGGACCCAGAAGTCGTAGCGGAACTCAAGAAATACCCTGACGGAAGTACTCGTATCGCATTCGCGCTGGCTGCTTTGCGGATCGGAATACTTGCTTTGCGTCAGGCCCAGGGGCAAGTCGATGCTGAAACACTCCGAAACGAGGGCAACCACCTCCTATCAGATTTGAAGCAAGAGCTACAGTTGCGCGTAACTGAGATAGACACAAACATGGCGTCAACCTTGAAGCAATATTTTGACCCGCAGAGCGGATACTTCACCGAACGGGTTGAACGCCTTGTCAAGAAGGACGGGGATCTCGAAAAAGTTCTGCGGGATCAGATCGGTGACGGAGAGAATTCCGAATTGGCGAGGACCCTCGCAAAGCGTATCGGCGAATCGAGTCCTTTGATGCGACGACTTGATCCTAAGGACGCCGAAAGCATAACGAAATCAATCGAAGCATCTGTAAAAGAAGTGCTCGAACAAGAGCAGATCAATATATTGACCGAGTTCTCGCTCGATAACCCGAATGGCGCACTTAGTCGCGTCGTGCAGCAACTTGAAGAGAAAAACGGAAAGTTCGGGGGAAATATCGAGAAGCAGATCAAAGAAGCGGTCAGGGAGTTCTCACTGGACGATGAGAACTCGGCACTGAGTCGGCTGGTCAAGAAAGTGGAGGACGCCAAGAATCGGATTACTGACGAATTCTCGGAGGCCAACCAGCATTCCGCGATCAACAAGCTAAATTCCGTGCTTGCCGCGACCAAGAACTCCATTGACGAAAATCTCACTTTGGATAACGAAAACTCAGCTTTGGCTCGTATGAAGAAACAGCTCAACGATGTTCTAGATGACATGCGTACGAAGAATGCGCAGTTCCAAGAGGATGTGAGCACGAAGCTGGCCGCTCTGATTGCAAAGCGCCAAGAAGCACAGCGCTCAACCGCCCACGGCAATGAGTTCGAAAAGGACTTCTGCAGTTTCATTCAGAACGAGGTTCAGAAGACGGGCGATATCTTCACCGGGGTTGGGGAAAAGGTTGGGACGATTCCAAAGTGCAAGAAAGGCGATGGTGTCATCGAAATTAGCGCAGAGTCCACGGCAGCAGGGGAGAAGATCGTTTTTGAGGCCAAAGAGGACAAGAGTTACACGCTGGAAGATGCTCGTGTCGAGATAGATGAAGCTCGAAAAAACAGGGGAGCAAGTGTCGGAGTGTTCGTGTTTGCCAGGAGTCGAGCTCCAGAAGGATTGCCGCCCTTTACAAGGATCGATAAAGACATATTTGTAATTTGGGATGCGGCGGATGCGTCTACAGACGTGTACCTTTCGGCCGCTATTAGCGTGGCAAAGGCGTTGGTATTCCGCCAAAAGGCGCTGGAGAAGAAAACAGATGGAGATCTCAATGGAATTGAGGCATCGGTGAACGTCATTGAGAAGCACTTAAAGACACTAGAGGAAATGGAAACGTGGACGACGACGATTCAGACGAACAGCGGCAAGATTCTCAAAGGTATCAAGAGCCTACGTGAAAAAGCTGCTGAGGAGATCGTAAAGCTTCGAAGCTGCATGGAAGCGATAAAGGCCGCAGATTGATGTTCCGGCACGCGATTCAGAAATGTTCAGAAATGTGAGGTCGCTTAATGGCACAGCCTGCATCCAAACTCGACCCGCTGTTGAAGCAAGTGGATGATATCCGGCTTTTTCTCGAGACCGAAAAGATACCGATTTTTTTCGCACCGTTGTCGGGACACGAAGGTGCCAGCGCTAGCTGGGATGAGGCGACCGGGGGCGAGTGGAAAAAGTTCCTTGGAGCCGCGAAATCGATGGGCGCGAAGAGCGTCTACTTGAATTGGCAACCATTTCAGGAAGAGGAGTTCCTTAACGCTCTCGCCACAATAGAGGCAGGATTTGTAAACAGCTCAGGGATGGACGTAAAGGTCAAGGATGTTGAGAAGTTTAGGGCTTACATCGGATTGACTGCCATCGTTGAGATCGCCTTTATCGTCGATGGCGTGGCTCATTGGTACGAACAGGTGGCAGACTGGTTCAAGGAGTTTGAGGAATTGACTGAGGAAGCAGAGCGGTCTAGTGAGGATGATTCTGATGAGCCAGTGGACAAGGCAGTGGTCCAAAAATGGGCGAGTGAACTTGCTAATGATCCCCGATTCAGAACATGCAAGAATTATGATCAACGTGAATACCTGCTAGAACAAATCGCAGGAGACAACCTCGCTGGTTTGCCGGTATATGACGTGCTCGGTCGCGCCGAAAGTATATTTCAACTGGAGGTCAAGCCCGGTCTTGATGAACGGCTCTCGGAGGAGGCACGGGCTTTGAGAAAGAAAGGCATGACGCTTACTGGGATTGCTCAGAAGCTCGGATTACCCAAGGACAAAGTGAGCGGAATGCTGAGCGAGTAAGCTTGTGAACTTGGTCAGATTCGATGCTAGGAGAGTCGGAGAGTCCGGACTGGATGCGTCCTACGTCAAGAACGCTCTTTGTCCGACCTTCATCACACTTTGGTTTGTCCATAAGCCCATGAACGTCACGATCAAGGCCATGAGGCTACTAGGATTCCGATGTAACCACGGTAATCTACTCTACTGGGTATTCTGGCGGGTACACTCCTGGAAAGGAGTGTAATTTATGTCCGTGGACATTCGGCATCCCCTCAAAAAGCTCATTCCGATTCTCTTGAAAGCGAAGGAAGAGAATCTGAACGAAGCTGACACCGTGCAGCGACTTATGATGGTCTTTCAAGATGCACTCGGATATGACCCACTGACTGAGATTACGCGTGAGATGCCGATTAAAACCAAGTATGTGGACTTGGCTCTGAAGATAGATGGCGTCATTAAGCTACTTGTGGAGGCAAAGGCCGCTGGGAGCGACCTGCGGGACCGTCATATTGAACAGGCAAAATCCTACGCTGCGGAGTCGAACATTCGTTGGGTTGTTCTCACGAATGGAGTCAACTGGAACCTCTACCATCTTTCTTTTGAAGAAGGTATAGATACCGAGCGCGTATTTTCTCTTGATCTCGCCTCAGACGACATCGATAAAGCTGCGGAGTGCCTAGCTCTGTTACACGAACAAAACGTCCGCAAAGGAGAGCACGAAGACTTCTGGAAGAAACACACGGCGCTTGACGCGCAGTCGTTAGGGAGAGCGCTGTACACCGATACGGTTCTGAGGCTTATTCGTCGAGAGATCCGGAAGCGTGAAGGGATTCTGCTCGATGAAGAAGATCTGGCGAAGGCCATACACGACATGTTGTCGGAGGACGCACGCGAAAAAATGGGGCCGATGAAGATTCGGCGTAAGAGGCAACGTGTATCGAAGAAGACTGATCCTGATGTTCTCACGCTCAGCGAGGAAGAAACCCTAGTTCCTCAAGTCGCGAGCGAGACTTAGGGAAAAGGAGTGCTTCGTGTTCGGAGAAGAAAACATACCGTCTACTGGGTCAGAAAAGCCGGAAAGATCCGAGACTACAAAACTCCTGCGGATCATCGCCCTGCTAATCGCAGGTGCGATCGTGCTCTGGCTCTTCACTGCGCCAATCTGGCCGCGTTGATAGGTTGAACCGGAGGGGCCCGAAGTTAAGACCTTTTGGGATGAGGCTCCTGTTCTCGGGCCTTTGTGTAGGGGTCTCCCCGATTGCACAGACTGTCGGTCTGCGCCGGACGTTACCTTGGGTAGCCTTCTCGCGCTTTACTTTTGCCCACGCGCGCCCGTTGCTGTGAACGACCTTCCGTTACCTCCGTTACTTGTACCCTGACATGCTGTCCTCCATGCTCACACTTGGCGTACTGCCGTTTCTCAGAGGCACTCACTATGAGTACTGCAATCATCGCTCTACTGGCTGCAATTACACTGTTCCTTGCCTTCCTTTCCTGGCGCTACTGGCAACAAGCTGGAGCAGTGCGGAAACGGTATGCTGGAGTTAGCAGCATTCAGGCCGAGGTTGCGGCAGCTCAGAGCAAACTGGAGCAGGCAAGGCAAACCCAACAACGGTTTGAGTCGGAATATCAACAGCGGCGAGCCAAGCTCATTCAAGAGTCCGAACAAGCGCAAGGGAAATATACAGAACTAAAGAAGGAAATATCTCTGCTTGAGGAGAACCTTGAGGACATTTCTTTTGGTCTGTATAGGCCGCACTTCAACTTTCAAACCTCGGAGGAGTACAAGACCGCTCTTGAAAGCTTACGGGAAAGGGAGCGAAACCTTCTGAGGGACGGCAAAGCGGCAAGTTGCGGGGTGAAGTGGAGTGTCGGCAACAGTGAAAAAGAAGGTCAACGAATGTCGAAGCAGTACACGAAAGTGATGCTTCGGGCTTTCAATGGTGAGTGTGACGCGGCAGTCGCGAATGTCTCATGGAACAACATCGCCAGAATGGAAGAGCGTGTCCGCAAATCCGCTGACGCCATCAACCAACTCGGGAGCGTGATGCATTTTTCCTTGACGGCGGAATACCTGCAGCTCAAGCTCGACGAGTTGAGGTTGACGCATGAGTACGAGGAAAAACGTAATCAGGAGCACGAGGAGCAACGCAGAATCCGAGAGCAGATTAGGGACGAAGAGAAAGCACAGCGAGAGATGGATAAAGCGCGTGAAGATGCAGAGCGTGATGAAGCGGAGTACGAAAAAGCGCTGAGCAAGGCGCGGGAAGAGGCACTAAAGGCAACAGGCGCACAGTTGGAGAAACTCACTAGTCAAGTGAAGTCTTTAGAAGCGAAGGTAGATGAGGCGCGACAGAACAAACAGCGCGCCATTGCCCGCGCACAACTGACGAAATCTGGTTTTGTCTATGTGATCTCAAACATCGGCTCATTCGGAGAGCATGTTTTTAAGATCGGAATGACACGTCGCATGGAGCCTATGGACCGTATAGACGAATTGAGTGATGCGTCGGTTCCTTTCCCGTTTGATCTCCATGCGATGCTTTATTCCGACAACGCGCCGGAGCTTGAGACGGCGCTGCACAAATTAGTGCAAGACCGGCAAGTCAACCTCGTAAACGCTCGCAAGGAGTTTTACCAACACATAGACTTGGCGGAGATTGAAGCATTCGTGAAGGCGAGAGGATTGAGCGCTCAGTTCATCAAATACGCCGAGGCGAAACAATATCGGGAAACGCTGGCCTTGCGAGAGCAGCGCGTTGGCGCTGCTGCTGCTGGCTAGTCGAGGGGGAAACCACAAGGAAGCCCAGACCTGCTGGGAGACAATTATGAAAAAGACAATACTCGCAATCGCACTTGCGCTGGTTAGCATGACAGCGTTCGCCAAGGACAAGAAGGATTATCAGGTCGGCGTGCTACAAAAGCACGCACAAGACACTCAACGAGTGGGCACGGATTTCAACGGAATCCAATGTGATTCCGGTCGGTGCGTCGGTTCGGCTGCTGGCATCTACCAGACAAGCAACTGGTGGGACATTCGTGTTGACGGTGGGTATTGGGAACTTCAACCGAACTGGCAGGACAACTCCAAACACAATCCGCTGAACAACGCCAAGGAAGGCGACAAGATTCTTTTCAGGATGGCGAAGCGCCACTACCTTAATGGGACTGCGGACGTTGCGTACCTTCCCCGCACGGATGATCCCGATAAGGAAGTTATGTTGATGGCTAAATGGGTTCCAGACCATCCTGTGGTTACGCCGCAAGCGCAGCCCAAGTCTCAGCTTGAAGTCGCTTGCACCGCAGGGAAGTTGACACCTGACCAGCAGAAGCAGTTCTGCACACCACAACAGCTGGATAACGCCGCCGCGCCTGTGACTCCGCCAGCCACGCAACCGCAGACTCCGCAACCGTCGTCCACGACCGCCGCATCACCGATGGATCAGTTCAAGAAAATGTGTGAGAGCGGGATGTTCAAGCCGGGACGTGATGATGTTGCTATTCAGCAATGCAATATCACATTTTCCAAGAAGGCGACTGATTCTGCCCCACCTGCGAAGTAGTCGGCGGCGTTGGCGGATCAGGATAGCTATGGCACATCAATTTCTTCCTTATTCAGTGATCGTGAAGTCGGAAGAATTGTCTGCCTTGGTTCTACTCCAGCCTTGATTTGGAGTCCATGCAAGAATCTCGGCCTGCGTCGGAGAGTCGCCGGAGATACACGGCAAGAGGAAGGCGCGAAGAACGGCGCCGACTTCTCCAAGAGATGGGGCCTTCTCTCCTGGGTCCAGCCGGTTCACAAATGCACTCCATTGCTGCGTCTTTTGCGAATCGTTTAGGAAGTCGTCCGTTAGGGCAAACGGGACTCCTGTTGGAATCGTTGAGCCGCGTCTTTCAAACGAAGCAAGAATCGCGTTGCGTAGGGACGCCATGTCGAATGTCCTAGTGTTTGCCATGAACCAGATGTCGTAGAAGTCCTTCATGCGGCTGTTGCGGATGTCGAGCAGGACCATTGCATGGAATTTTTCGGCGATGCTGGCTTCTCGCGGATATGCGCGAATGAGAGGTGGTTCCATGGGCAAGAGGACAGGAAACGAAGCCAGTTCGGGTTCCGGGTACACGGCATCGCCAAACCCGATGTCGATCTGCATCGGAATGCGAGCTCCAGCCAAATCGGCCAGGAGCTTGATGCGGACGCCATCGTACTCGTCATCCTCTTTTATTTTCGTGCCCTCTATCGATGCGCTGTCGAATACAAGGCCGTCTTCTTCCTGAATCTCGCAGATTGCCCGGATTGTTTGTTCAACCTCGTCGATAGCGGATGATCCGCGTCCAAGTAGATCCAGATCCTTTGTGGGCCTATGAGTGTGGCCTGTCCACAGCGTAAAGAGTGTGGCTCCCTTGAGGGCAAATTTGTCTCGATATGGCGACCGGCCCAGGCGATACAAGAAGCGTTCAATGGCGTATCTGCCAAGCACCCGTTGGTAGTCCTCGCCTTTGCTCTGCGCAAGCGAAAGCAGGCGCGCGCGGATGGAAGCCGCTGTGTTTTTACGTGGCTCACGTGTCACAGCGCCTCCATATAGGGGCGAATGACATTGCTAACCCGGCAGATTTTGGCGTAGTGGTAGATGTCATTGACGCTGGCTTTTTTTTGGCGAAGACAATCCTTCAGGGCTTCGATTGCGATATCGAGTCCGATTTTGTTCCGAAACTTGAAACAGTCGGCAACGGTCTTCGCGGCTGAATAGACACGGACTGGGATGGCTTCGACGTGGTGATTTTCGATTCCCTCGGTGAGTGATGGTCCTGACAGGCGGACGATCCTGAGTGAAGGCGAAGTCAGGGCAGGTTTCCTTGCTCCCTTACGGAGAGCGATCCAAACAGAAGGAGGGCTCTGGGTCGTGATCTCGTGAAAGGCAAGTGCAGAAAGCAGGCAAACAACAGCTTCCGGTACATGTTTCGCCACTTCAGCGTAAGAGTGGCGTTCCGTAACGTTGGCATCCGGCACGGTGTAGATTCCACGGCCAGAGCGGTTGAGCTTGCCCTGGCGGTGGAGACGAACGAGATACTCCCGCGGTAGGCCGATGCCCTCGATATCGCGGGGCCTGACCATCCCGTGTTCGCGGATGTAGTGCATAATCTTTTGAAGAGGCTTTGCCATAGTACTTGTCTCAATACGTCATTACTTAATCATATCTAATGACGTTTTGCAACACACTATGGGTATTTACCTCAAATACCCTGCCCCAGACTGAGATCTGCCATCGCGTTAGCTGTCGAGTGAGAAAACTCAATAGCAGAACTCTTGGAAACCTCGCCACTCAACTTTTGGCCAAGATCGGCAGCGTCATTGGTATAGATCTTAGCGTCGAGGCTTGCGCGCGAGATGGAAACGTAGGCGAAGCGGGAGTTGAGCAGGTCTGGGTGGACGGTGGTATCGCCATGAACGAGGACGCGTTCTGCAGTGAGTCCCTGGGAGCTATGACTGGTGACGGCGTAGCCGTGGTCAAAATGACGATACTCGTTGGCGTCAAATTCGATCTGGCGGCTGTTGTCAACACGTGCGGTAACGTGGCCATCCGGCGCGATTGACTCGATTACTGCGAGGTCGCGATTGGCAACCCCGAGCGATTTGTCGGGCGCGGTGAACTGGATGCGGTCACCTGCCGAGAACTCGCGTTTGATCTCTTGGTAGACGTTGACGCCGGTCAGGCGGCGGGGATCGTAGGTTGCAAGCTCTCCGTTCGCCTTTTCGACGGTGAGCTGGTTTGTGGACGGGTTGATCGCGACGACCGACGCATAGGCGGCAACTTCGATTCCAATGGCTTTGCTCCCACGTGTATAGCGAACTACGTCGTCGACTTCATAGTGACTTGCCCAAGTTCGTTCGGCTCCGGTCATGTCCTGCCGCTGAACCAGAACGCGAAAAGTATGATCTTCCGGCGCAAGGCTTCCGTTGGCCTTCAATTCCTGGCGAACAGCGACGTTCAGGTCGCGGCGGGAAGCATTGTCGGGTGAAACGATGAGAGTGTTCACGGGTGATTCGACGTAGCACTTGGCGATGGTGCGGACGCGTTCTTCTGCGTCGGGAATTTCCTTCACACGGCCCTGCTGCTGGAGTGAGTCGAGTGCAGCGGAGACTTGGCCTGTGGCCAACAGTTCGACGGCAGATTTAAGACCCGGTTCCTGCTGGCGAACGATCTCATCGAGTTTGGCTGTGCGCATTCCGGCTTCCTGCAGTTGCTCGAAAGGGCGCCCCGCTTCGACGCCCTGATGCTGGCGGGTATCCCCGACCAGAAGCACGCGGTCATAGGCACCAAGGCGAGAAAGGAATTCGCGCATCTGGTTGGTGCTGGCGAGGCTTGATTCATCAATAAAGAAAAGCCGCTTCTGTTCTGGATTGCGTTTGTTGTCTTGTCCACGAACGAGGAAGGCTTGCAGGGTCCCAGCTTCAATTCCTGCCTCTTTGAGTTGCCGCGCGGCGCGGGAGGTCGGGGCGAAGCCCTCAACCTGATAGCCCTGCTTTTCCGCGGCGCTGCGGACGACTGTGAGCGTGGTTGTCTTACCCGCGCCGGCGAAGCCTTGGATTCCTTGGATGCGATCCCGCGAGCTGAGCACGTCTTCCACCACGGTCTTTTGAGCCCGGTTGAGGTTAGAGTGCTGGTCAGCAAAGGCAATGGCCAGCGGACGCGGAAGAACTGACTCAACATGGTTTTGCCCCTCATGCATCCGGTGCAGAATTTCATGTTCCGCTTCGATGGTTTTCGCGGTGGTGAACTGACGGCCAGGAATTCCCTGAGGTCGCTCGACGACTTGAAATTCCCCGGAAGCCAAGCGGGCGTCAAGATTGGCGCGGACCTGGGCATGGGTGATCTCGCCCATCCCGCGACGGAGCCCGTCGCGGATCAGGGCACGTTCATCTACAACGGCCTCGCGCTCGAAGTTTTTGTCACGGGAAAACGTGAGAGATTCTCGAACCCGGTCCAGTGAGTTGACAGGCTTCTCATGATGTTGAGACCGTTCACGGGCTGCGCGTACAATGGCGTCGGCTTGGTGCCCAAACTCTGCCGCCAGCTTCCGGTGCGCGGCCATGACTTCTCTGGGCGAATGAATTTCCTTGCGGTCACGCGTCGAGTGCGCAGCGATCTCGGCAGCTTCCTTCCCGGAACAGCCCGTGCGTTTCAGGTATTCCCGAATCTGCTGGCTGCGGGGACTGGACGCGTCGAGGTATTCCTGTGTGTATCCCTTAATCTCCGGAGCGCCACTTCGCCCTGTTGTAATCTCGTAACCGAGTTGGCGCAATCGGTAAGTCAACTCGGATTGATAGATGGCTGTCGCGAATTGTTGCGAAGCGAAGAGGCTCTGCGGTTGAATCGCGCGGGCCCGGCCGTTCTCGCGTTCGGTGACGTTGAAAACGACCGCGTGCGTGTGCAGCTGCGGGGCGACATAGCCATCGACCGGGCGGGCGGTATCGTGCTCAAACTTGGCGGCGATAAACTTGCCCGTGGTCTCGGGTGGATGATTGCCGCCGATGCGGGCTTGCGTATAGTGTTCGAGTTGGTCGAGGGCGACGCGGACGCTTTCCCGATGGGCCCCGCGCACACGTTCATCGTCGCCGACAAGTGCGGTGAGCGAGACAGATTTCGGCGCGGAAAAGGTCGCATCCCACGCGGCTCGGTGCTCCATCGTCTTGATCGTCTTGCCTTCGGCATCCTGATATTCATACGACGCTCGTTGCCGCACCAGCTGCTCTCCGGTCTGTGGATGATGGCCCTGGCTGAGTTTCGCGAAGTCATCGGAAGAGACAGTCCCGGCAAGGCCGAACTGTCCGGCTAGGCGCCCTTGCCACTCCCCCGCGATGATGCCGCGTTGCGACCAATAGTTCTGCTCCTTTGCGGTGAATTCCTTCTGGTGGTAGGTCTGCGCTTGGCCTGCGGATAGCGGTTTTGAGATCGTCAGCATGACTGTCTATTCCATCTGGTTCTCGGGTGGTTGAACGGCATATTCGGGAGTTAGAAGATTGCCTTGTAACTCTTCTGGTTCTACGGGGAGCGGAGTGCTTGGTACGATCAGGTCGTCCATTTTTCTTTCGGCAAAACTAGGACCCTTTTCTTCGAGCGCGACGAAGGGAAACGAGAATCGGGCGACATGATTGCCGTATTTCAGAAAACCGCGCAGATCGTCGAGGCCCGA
>Ga0187884_10001956_pt1 | contig 17861 bp, 18 predicted proteins | sample June2016WEW_20_4_FD_132983 | JGI IMG/M metagenome (GOLD analysis project Ga0187884, IMG submission 132983) | Peatland microbial communities from SPRUCE experiment site at the Marcell Experimental Forest, Minnesota, USA - June2016WEW_20_40 | ecosystem: Environmental > Terrestrial > Soil >...
CGCCTTCGCAAAGCTCAAGGCGCTTCTCCGAAAAGCCGCCGAGCGAACCGTCGAAGGCCTCTGGACCGCCATCGGCCGCATCGCAGACCTCTTCCCGCCAGAGGAATGCGCCAACTACTTCAAGGCCGCAGGATATGATGCAACGTGAACGGATTCTGCTCTAACAGCGCTTTAAAAGCCCAATATTGAACTAGGATATCAATTTTTCAATTGCACATCCTCCACTTCTATCACGCCGCCAACAACCAGGCCCTTTCAATAAAACAGTATTTATCAAAGGACCGGAATGTCAACCTTGTCTGTTCGTTATCAGACATATACAATTTTTTTGGCGATCGAGGCGCCCTGTTATCGCGCAAAGGCTACACTATGCAATATTCATCTCTGGCCGCGATTTCAGGCGCCGGTGCCAGGGAGACTGTTTACGTTTGTTTATTCTAGCCGGAGAGCATTTTGGTTTCAATGCCTCGTTCACCCAATTATCCGTTGGCCTCTTTGCCTGCGGCAGATTTTGAATTGCTTCGCCCGCATCTTCGATCCGTTGAATTGGTGCGTGAGGATACGTTGGCTACGCAGGCGATATGCTTTCGCATGTATAATTTCCCATGGCGAGGGCGTTTCGTTTGGTCGTGAGCCTTGCGGGGGAGGAGTGCAGATCCTCTTTCTGCAAGCGCAGCGATCCGCCGCGTGCAATGCCTCCCTTCAGCCGAATCCCGTTTGTCGAGGTGGCGGATGCGAATGCGCGACCTATATGGCAGCGGCACATTACTGCGGATGCAGGAGTTTCGGGCTCAGATGACCGGCATGCGGCGAAGCAGCGTGCCAATCGCCGCCAATGCGGCCGGTTGTTGCACAGCGATTGAGCGCCATGCTGAGATGGCATCGCAGCGAACTGCGAGAAAAGCATAAGAAACTAAGAGTTATTTTTGATTTCAATGACTTAGACTGGTGCTGCGAGACAGGATTGAACTGTCGACCTCTCCATTACCAATGGAGTGCTCTACCACTGAGCTACCGCAGCCTGAGGCTCCGCCGCCGGTTCTTCGAAAGACCGGCGCAAGCGGGTGCCTTGTGGCATAGGCCGCGCGAGGTGACAAGCGACGCGTTGAACAGAATGCGCGAACGCACTGGAAATTGTCAAAATCACCCCTACTCTCCCGCCTCGACCCAGCTTTAGCCTTGTTTCCGCTGCTTAAAAGCAAAGCTTGTGGCTGTTGCCGCAAGCGCCTACAAACGGCTCCGGTTTTCCGCCGGGAATAAAACGGTAAGGCTTACCTGCTTTGATGGTCAGCTCGCCTGATTGCGCCGGGACGAATGTGATGAGCCAGAATGCCAAGGCCGCCAAGCAGCAGCGTCTCGCGCAGGCGTTGCGGGCCAATCTCAAGCGGCGCAAAGAGGCCGCCGGACGGGTGAACGAGGAGAGCCGCCTTCCCCCGGACGGGGCAGGCGCGGGACATGCGGCGGCAGCACCGCTACCCCTTCCTTTGGCAACCGCCGGCCGCGAGCATAAGGATTAGAGATGGATCGTATTCGCATCACCGGCGGACAAAGCCTCAACGGCATCATTCCGGTCTCGGGCGCCAAAAACGCCGCCTTGCCGCTGATGATCGCCTCGCTGCTCACGCGGGAAACCCTGAGCTTGCAGAACGTGCCCGCGCTCGCCGACGTGAACATGCTGGTGCGCATCCTCGGCCATCACGGGGTGGATTATTCGCAAAACGGCCGGCGCTCCGGCGAGGACGAACATGCCGCCCGCGCCATCCATCTCTGCGCGCGGGATATCGTCGACACCACGGCGCCCTACGATCTCGTCTCGAAAATGCGAGCGAGTTTTTGGGTCATCGCGCCGCTTTTGGCGCGGATGGGCGAAGCGCGGGTCTCGCTTCCCGGCGGCTGCGCCATCGGCACGCGGCCCGTCGATTTGCTCTTGATGGCGCTGGAAAAACTCGGCGTCACGATGGAGATCGAGGCGGGCTATGTCCATGCCAAGGCGCCCCACGGCTTGATTGGCGGCGAAATCGATTTTCCCAAAGTGACCGTCGGCGGCACCCATACCGCCCTGATGGCGGCGGTTCTCGCCAAGGGGCATACCCGCATCACCAATGCCGCGCGAGAGCCGGAGGTGGCGGACTTGGCGGCCTGCCTCAATAAGATGGGCGCGCGAATCAAAGGCGCCGGGCAATCCACCATTGAGATCGAGGGAGTCGGCAGCCTCACCGGCGCTTACCACCGGGTGCTGCCCGACCGGATCGAGGCCGGCACCTATGCCATGGCGGTGGCGATGGCCGGCGGCGACGTGATGCTGGAAGGCGCCGAGCCCGATCTCTTGGAGAACGCGCTCGAGGCCATCACCCAGGCTGGGGCCACCGTCACCAAGACGAACGAGGGCATCCGCGTGCGCCGCAACGGGGCGGGCCTGATGCCCGTCGATATTTCGACCGCGCCCTTCCCCGGCTTTCCCACCGATCTCCAGGCGCAATTCATGGCTTTGATGACCATGGCCAAGGGCCGCTCGCGAATCACCGAGACCATTTTCGAAAACCGCTTCATGCATGTGCAGGAGCTGGCCCGGCTCGGCGCGCGGATCAAATTGGATGGCGACGCCGCGATTGTCGACGGGGTCAAGGTGCTGCAAGGCGCGCCCGTGATGGCGACCGATCTGCGCGCCTCGGTCTCCCTCGTGATCGCCGCTTTGGCGGCGGAAGGCGAGACGGTCGTCAACCGCGTCTACCATCTCGACCGTGGCTTCGAGCATCTCGAAAAGAAGCTCGGCCGCTGCGGCGCGATCGTGGAACGGTTGTCGAATCCGGGCTGAGAACGAAGTCCGGGCTCCGGCGTTACTAATGTGATGTGCTCGAACGACGGTGTCCGTGAGATATGACGAAATCCCTCCGCTTGGTTGCCCTGGATGAAGACGACTTGGCGATTCTCTCCGCCAATCTGCAGGACGCCCTTATCCGCGTCGCCGACATGGCCTATCTGCCGCAATCCAAGCGCTTCGCCTTGGTGGGTAAGCGGTTCGATTGGGTGAAGGCCGGCGAAGGCGCCACGGAGCGCTGCGCCGTCGGGCTGCATTTCGAGCGTGTGCTCGCCGCCAGCCGGATCGGCTTCGAGCAGAGCGAGACCGAGCGTGAGCTGAACCTGCTCGCCATCCATTTCGAGCCAACCGACGCCCCTGCCGGTTACATCGGCCTCACCTTCTCCGGCGGCGCCGCCATACGGCTCACGGTGGAATGTCTGGAAGCGCAGATGCGAGATTTGGGAGAGCGCTGGGTCTGCGAGAAGAAGCCAGAGCATAATGGCGGCGAAGGGGCGTGAAAGGGCTGGCGGCATCATTCGTGATTCCAGCATCTCTCGCGACAACCGGTTATCCGGCGATCCCGTTTTGCAAACCTGACCTTCGTATCGCCCGGCGACGTCAGGTGTCTCGCCGTGACGCTGGCGACGGCCAAAAACCGGCTTCGCCGGTCGCGGCCTCTCGTCCGTGAATATCTTCTGGGTCAGGACGAGGCGCGGACCAATGAAAAAGGAAAAGCGCATTATTAAAAGACCAATTTATTTCCCGGCCTACAACCATCGAATCCGTCATGGTCATCACCAACGCGGCCCCAAAGTCGATCCGGCGGTCGAAGCTTGTATCGATCTCGAATCCACCAGCACGAATAGCAACGGCACGGCATCTGACGACGATTCGAGTACGTCGTAACGTTGCCTCGATTTCCCCAGAACATCGCAAAACAATCGTAGCTTTCGGCCTGCAAGGCTGTTTAGATCCGGCCATGTTCGAAAGCCTCTTCCAATCCTTTGACGATCACAGCACCCGCGAGCACAGCCGCGCGCGGCTGAAAGCCTTGCGCGCGGAACTCGAGCTGCTTGGCCTCGATGGCTTCGTCGTGCCGCGCGCCGACCGGCATCAGAATGAATATGTCCCCCCCAGCGAGGAGCGGCTGGCCTGGCTCACCGGCTTTTCCGGCTCGGCGGGGCTCGCCGTGGTCTTGAAAACCAAGGCCGCCATTTTCGTCGATGGGCGCTATACGCTCGCCGTCCAGGATCAAGTCGACACGTCCGTCGCGACCCCCGTCGCCTTGGCCAGTCAGACGCCCGAGGCCTGGATCGGCGCCAACCTCCGCGCCGGCCAAAAGCTCGGCTACGATCCCTGGCTGGCGACACCTAGCCAGGTGGCGCGGCTGGAAAAAGCCGCCAAGGCGGCGGGCGCGGAGCTCGTGGCGCTTGGCACCAACCCCATCGATCTCGTTTGGATGGACCGCCCGGCCCCGCCGTGCGGCGCGATTACTTTGCGCAGCGCGCGGCTTGCCGGCGAAACCTCGGCCAAGAAGCTCGCGCGGGCGGCGGCGGCCACCGGGAAAGCCGATGCGCTTTTCATCTCGGACCCGCATGGCCTGGCCTGGGCCTTCAATATTCGCGGGGCCGATGTTTCCCACACCCCCCTGCCTCTGGGCTTCGCCTTGGTGCCCAAGACGGGGCATGCCACCCTTTTCATCGACGCCAAGAAGCTGACGCCGGCCGCGCAAGCGGCGCTTGCCAAAACCGCCGTGATCGCCAACGAGGCTTCGGTGGAGACGGTTCTGGCCGCGCTCGGCAAGGCGGGCAAGACCGTGCTCTTCGATGCCGCGACCGTGCCGGCCCGTCTCACCCAAAGCCTAGAAGCGGCAGGCGGCACCGCCGATCTCGGCCGCGAGCCGGTCGCCTTGATGAAGGCGCGGAAAAACCCGGCCGAATTGCGCGGGACGCGCGAGGCGCATCTGCGCGACGGCATTGCGATCACCCGCTTCCTCCACTGGTTCGCCCTGAATGCCAAACCCGGCCGCCTCAGCGAGATCGCGGCGGCGGAAGCGTTGGAATGCTTCCGGCGCGAGACCGGCAAACTGAAAGATTTATCCTTCCCCACGATTTCGGCGGCGGGGCCGAATTCCGCCATTCCCCATTACCGCGTCACCAAGGTGTCGAACCGCAAGATCGGACGGGGCATTTTCCTCATCGATTCCGGCGGCCAATACGAGGATGGCACCACGGACATCACGCGTACGCTCGCGGTTGGCCGGCCGGACGCGGAAATGCGCGACCGGTTCACCCGCGTGCTCAAGGGACATATCGCCATTGCCCGCGCGGTCTTTCCCGTGGGCACGTCAGGCGCCCAGATCGATGCCTTGGCGCGGGCTCCGCTTTGGAACGCCGGGCTCGACTTCGATCACGGCACCGGCCATGGCGTCGGTGTCTATCTCTCCGTGCATGAGGGGCCGCAACGCATTTCCAAGGCCGGCCATGTGGCGCTCGAGCCCGGGATGATCTTGTCGAACGAGCCCGGCTATTACAAAGCAGGCCACTGGGGCATAAGGATCGAAAATCTGATCGTCGTCGAGCCCCGCGACATCGAAGGCGGCGAACGCGAGATGCTCGGGTTCGAGACCATCACGCTCGCGCCCATCGATCTCGCGTTGGTCGACCTCAAGCTCTTGGATGCCGGCGAACGGGCCTGGCTCAACGCCTATCATGCCCGGGTCCGCAAGGAGATCGGCCCGCATTTAGCGCCGGACGAACGGCGCTGGCTCACGGCGGTGACGAAAAGGATTTAATCCTCATCGTGCATCCCAAGGACGCGGACCTGACGAGGCATGGTGTTTCCAGCGCCTAATCCCCTGAAGCAGCGGGCTCGAAACTCTGCCATCCCCTGGATACAATAAAATAGAAGAAGACGAAACCCGGCGCGATGAATGGATAAAGATTGGTATAGCTAACGGCACCATCGTTTCCGGGATTTCTAAGAAACCCGCCGGACAGCGGTGCCTCAATGGCTTCGGAGCCAATGAACAACAGAAAAACCCCCGTGTCTTTCAGCACTTGGCCGAAATCGTGACACTGAAACGCAATCACGGCGACTGCCACGAGCCCATGCAAAAAGCCCGCGAACAAATAGGCCAAAACGAACGAGGCCATCAACCTTGCGAGCGTCTGAACGATCTTTGTTTGTTGGCTCGACATCGACTAGCCCTTCAAAAATCTAGTCTTTTCGCAAACCGCGAACAACAAGAGCGGCCCATCACCACGATCCCAGCGTAAGCCAAACCTGTAGCCTCCTGATTAACTGCATGGGCGCAATTCGAATGAATCGGCATTTTATTTAAAAAATGCGTGGTTTACGCGGCCCGCTCCTCACACCGGCGCGGGAGCAACTGTCATAAAGTTAAGGTAGGTCCTTAAGATTCCGGGGCTTTTTTGCCTGGAATAGGCGACGAGGCGCTTTCCATCACGATGGAAGCAACGGGCTGGAATCAAATCCCGCCTTGCCTCTAAAAATTTGGAACATTTTCTCGATCGCAAACGCTACAGCTTTTGTGGAAAGTGCTCTAAGCCAAGAAAAAGCAGGGAGATTGGCATGCGGGTGGACGGCGAACACAAAAGAACGATCTGGACCGCGGGGATTGGCGAAAGCGTCCATGTCATCGATCAAGTTCGTCTGCCGCATGCCTTCGAGGTTCTCACCCTCGAAACGCTTGGCGATGCGGCCCGCGCCATCAAGGACATGCATGTGCGTGGGGCGCCGCTGATCGGCGTGACGGCCGCCTATGGCGTCGCTTTGGCGCTGCGCGACGATGCCTCGGACGAGGCGCTGGCGCAGGCCTGCGCCATGCTCCTGGCAACCCGGCCGACCGCCGTCAATCTGGCTTGGGCGCTGGACGAAATGAAGCGCCATCTGCTGCCGCTAGCGGACCACCAACGCAAGGCCGCCGCCTATGCCAAGGCGGAAAAGTTGGCGGAGCAAGACGTCGAGCTTTGCCGTTCCATCGGCGAGCATGGTCTCGATCTCATCCGCGCGGCCGCCGCCGCAAAGAATGGAGCGCCGGTCAATATTCTGACCCATTGCAACGCCGGATGGCTCGCCACCGTCGATTGGGGCACGGCGACCGCCCCCATCTATACCGCCCATGACGCCGGCGTCCCCGTCCATGTCTTCGTCGACGAGACCCGCCCGCGCAACCAAGGCGCCTCGCTGACCGCCTGGGAACTCGGCAAGCATGGCGTGCCGCATACGGTCGTCGTGGATAATGTGGGCGGCCATCTCATGCAGCATGGGCTGGTCGATCTCGTCATCGTCGGCACCGACCGCACCACCGCCACGGGCGACGTCTGCAACAAGATCGGCACCTATTTAAAGGCGCTCGCGGCCCATGCGCACAATGTGCCCTTCTATGTCGCCGCGCCCTCGCCCTCGATCGATTTCACCATTTCGGACGGCGTGGCGGAAATCCCCATCGAGCAGCGCGGCGCCGAGGAAGTCACCCATATGAGCGGCCTTACGGACGAGGGCCGGATCGCCCGCATCCAAGTGACCCCGCCCGGCAGCCCCGTGCTGAACTATGCCTTCGACGTGACGCCGGCGGCGTTGGTGACCGGGCTGATCACCGAGCGCGGGGTGATCCCGGCGACGAAGGCGGGGCTGGCCAGGGCGTTTCCGGAGCGGGTGCATCACGGCTAAACATGTGACCGCGACCGCCCCGCCCGCGCTTTGCGAGATCGAGCACGTAACGGCTCGGCCTCACACCGTCCCCATCGTCCTATAATCCAGCAGCGTCTTGATCCGCTTCGACAAGCCGTCGCGCACCTCGCGGTAGGCCTCGAGCTTGCGCTCGCGCGAGCCCTCGACGGCGGTGGGATCGATGGTCGGCCAGTACTGCACGTCGCAGGCGAGCGTGCGGGTGAATTCCAGCGCTTTATGGTGAGCCTCGGGCGATAGCGTGACGATGAGGTCGAAGCTCGAATCCTCCAAATCCTCGAACGTATGCGGCTTGTGCTTGGTGATATCGACGCCGATCTCCTCCATGACGGCGATGGCGAAAGGGTCGGGCTCGCCTTCTTTCACGCCTGCCGAGGCGGCATAGATCTCGCGGCCGAAATAGAGGCGGGTCAGCCCTTCGGCCATCGGCGAGCGGACGGCATTGAAGGAGCAGGAGAACAGAACCGCGCCGGGCCGCCGCGCGAGGGGGCCGGTCATCGCGGAAACATCCCGCGCGGCGCCACGGGTCAGCCCTTCCAGTGCAGGGCGGTGATCAAAGTAAAGAGACGCCGCGCCGTGTCGATATCGCTCACGATCTTGCCGCCGAGCCGTTCCAGCAAAAGCTCCGCGCCCTCGTTGTGCAACCCGCGCCGGCCCATGTCGATGGCCTCGATCTGCGTCGCCGTCTGGGTGCGGATCGCCTGATAATAGCTTTCGCAAATCATGAAATAATCGCGCAACGTCCGCCGGAACGGCGTCAACGATAGGATATGCACGGCGCGTTGGGCGCCCGCCTCGTCGCAAATATCGAACACCAATTTCGAATCGTGCATCGAAAGCGTCAGCGCATAGGGGCCGGCGTCGAGGTTTGGCAGACCGAAATTATTTTCCTCGATCAGGTCGTAGATCGCGATCTGCCGCTCGTGCTCCTGGTCGGGGCTGCCGATCCCGATGGAATCGGCATCGAGAACGACCGATTTAAGACGATCGCGGGACGCTTCTTTCATAAGGGGCCAGAATCGAAAAGCATATCGAGACGCAGGGAGACCGACCGCGCATGAGCGTCGAGACCCTCCGCCAGGCCGAGCGTAACCGCCGCCGGGCCAATCGCGGCCAGGCTTTCGGGCGAGCATTTGAGCAGCGAAGTCTTCTTCATATAGTCGAGCACGTTGAGCCCAGAGGAAAACTTTGCCGAGCGGGCCGTCGGCAGCACATGGTTCGAGCCCCCGACATAATCACCCACGGCCTCCGGTGTATAGGCACCCAGGAATATAGCTCCGGCATTGCGGATCGCATTGCTCAAACCTTCGGCATCGGCGGCTATAATTTCGAGGTGCTCCGGCGCGAGCCGGTCGGCCAGCGGCACGGCGTCCGCAAGAGCGGGCACTAGGATGATCGCGCCGAAATCGCGCCAACTCGCCGAGGCGATTTTGTGCCGCGAGAGCGTTTCGAGCTGGCGGCTCACCTCCGCCTCGACCGCCTTGGCGAGTTCGAGATCATCGGTGATGAGAATGGATTGCGCGGCGGTGTCGTGTTCGGCCTGAGCCAGCAGATCGGCCGCGATCCAGGCGGGATTGCCGCTTTTGTCGGCAATGATCAAAACTTCGGAGGGCCCGGCGATCATGTCGATCCCGACCGTGCCGAACACCTGCCGTTTCGCGGCGGCAACATAGGCATTGCCCGGCCCGACGATTTTCGACACCGGCGCGATGGTCTGCGTGCCATAAGCCAAGGCCGCCACCGCCTGGGCGCCCCCGACCCGGTAGATTTCGTCGACGCCAGCGAGATCGGCGGCGGCGAGAACCAGCGGATTGATCACGCCATCGGGCGCCGGCACCACCATCACCAGGCGCTCGACACCCGCGACCTTGGCCGGCGCCGCATTCATGAGAACGGAAGACGGATAGCTCGCGGTGCCACCGGGCACATAGAGCCCGACCGCCTGAATCGCCGTCCAGCGCCAGCCGAGATCGACGCCGAGCGGATCCGTAAAGCGCAAATTTTCGGGCCGCTGCCGCTCGTGCAAACTAATGATCCGGCTGTGCGCCAGGCGCAGCGCCGCCAAGGCCTCGGGCGGACTCGCTTCGACCGCCGCCGCGATCTCCGCCGCCGTGACCCGCAGGCCGAGCGCGCCCAGATCGACCCGGTCGAATTTTTGGGAATAGCGCAGCAGCGCTTGGTCCCCCTCGGCCACCACATCCTTGATAATGGCGCGCACGGCCTGGTCGACGTCCTCGGAGACCTCGCGCTTGGTCAAGAGCAGCGCCTTGAACGCCGTCTCGAAATCCGGGCTTCGCTGGTCGAGCCATAAGGGCATCGCTTTCTCCTGGCAAGGGTTCAAAGGGGTGATGTTTCCCTTAGCTCCGGGAGGCAGGGAGAGCAATGGGCATGACGACGGGGATGGCGGAGGGTCCGGGCCTCGTGACGCCGGAGACGGCTCCCGCGGCAATCCGCCGGGACATCCGCTCCAGGCCGCCGCGTGACGCGGGTCCGGTGACACCTCAACTAAATACCCAATTTAGGGCATGTTCTTGATATAGCGAAAATAAAGTGTGTTGAGTACAGTGAGCCCGTAACTCGTGGGATACGAGGTCATCCCGCGAGACGATCAACCTATTGTCGACCGTCCAGAAAGGGTTGTCGAATTTCTCAGAAAGTGAGGATCGAGCTATGACAATGATTAACGAGCTCATTGAAGACTGGATACAAATTCGCGCGACATTCCAGCGGCAGATCAAAGCACTTGAATCTGTGCAAATTCATGTAGAAACCGGCACCCCTGACAACACAACGAAAGAGACAGTTATCAGGCTGAAGGTTTGGGTTAGCGAGCTCAATAAATTATTGAAGGAATACTCTAACGTCTAGAAGTTCGCAAGTACGGAAAGTGCTAGTGATCGATGACAAAACAAGAAAACACGGGTAGCAATCAACCCGTTCGTCCATTGCCCAGACGGAATGCTATCGCGTGGCGCATGTCTGGGAGCTGAAGTTACGAAGATCCTGTCTTTCAACGGGAGAGACGTCGATGAAGCAACCGGTTGTTGTCGTGGCGGCGCTGGCGTTGGCAGGAACGCTTGATGCGCGAGATCGCCGGAGCGCTCGCCTCCGTGCGAAACAATCTCGCCGGCCCACCAACACCGCGAATTCACGCGTAGCCTTATGTGCCAGCCACTGCCATAAACGCCAGGCCGGCGATTAATCTACCCGGCCACCTCGGCGAACACGGAATAAAAGACGCGCATGACGGATCATACCAAGCCAGAACTGTCCATCGACCACGAGACCGCAATTTCAGAAGACATCCCGCTGCCCAAGGCGTTTCGCCACATCAATGCGGTGGCGTTGGAGGCTATGAGCTGGCTCAACGCGTTCGCGCATCTCGTTCTTGGCCTCGCGCTGGGTGCTTCGGTGCTGCTGTTCACATGGCTCTTCTTCAGCGATGTCTTCGAAAGCCTCAGCCGCGATAATCTCGCGCAAGGGTTCCTGCGCGGACTCGGTTCACTCATGCTATTATGGACGGTTTCAGCTTTAATTACAGCCGAAATCCGCTATATGCGCGGCCACGCGCTCACCCTCGACACATTTGTCGAAGTCGCGATTGTCGTCATTTTGCGCAAGCTCATCACCATGCCTGTGCAATCCACGCTGCCTAATCCGAATGAATTCATCTTGTGGGTCGGTTCCGCGGTGCTGCTTGGCATCATGTATCTCATTGTGCGCTATGCGCTAACAATCAGGCATCCGGAATAACGCGAACGGCGGGCGAACAGACGCGGGACAAGATCGCGCGACGGCATCGGACGCTCGGGAACCGCGTCCCCGAAGTCCCTTCGCAAGTCGCCGCCGCAGGCTTTCACAGCGTCGCGTAGATTTCCAACGCGAGATCGAGGTCCTCGAAGACTTTGCCGCGTCCGGACTTCAAGACGAGCGCCCGGTTGCAAAATTGCTTGATGATATTGATGTCGTGGCTCACCAGTATCATTGCGCAATGTTGGCGCTTCACGAAAAGCGCATCATAGCACTTTTGGTGAAAACGCTGATCGCCGACCGCGATCACTTCGTCGATCAGAAAACATTCGAAGTCGATCGCCAACGTCAGGGCGAACATGAGCCGCATTCGCATGCCGGACGAATAGGATTCGATCGGGATGTAAAGCTGACGGCCGAGCTCGGCAAAATCTTCGACGAAAGCGACGATATCTTTTTCGTCGCGCCCATAGAGCCGGGCGATGAAGCGGGCGCTTGCGGACCCCGTCATCCCGCCTTCCACGCCGCCGGAGAAGCCCAACGGCCACGACATGAAGAGGTCTTTCTTAATCTCGCCCGATGTCGGCTGTTCGACGCCGCCGAGCAGTTTGACCAGGGTCGATTTGCCGGACCCATTGCGTCCGAGTACGGCAAGCTTTTCGCCGGCGCGAACCTCGAAGGATATGTTGTCGAGAACGCGGCGGATGCCAATGTTGGTGTGATATTCCTTGACGAGGCCCTTGGCATGAATCGCGGGTAAAACGGGTGATGGAGCGGCCCGGATCTTATCTAGGGCTGGGGGACCGGCGAGAGCGCCAAGTTTTGCGTCCCGCAATGCGACGCCATGCGTTCCCGCATCGTGATCGATGGCGGGAATAGCGCCTTGCTTCAACGTGGTCACGCCTTATGCTCGAGCGCGACGTCGCGGAAACCGCGCAAGACGAGGAAGATAAGCAAGGAAATCGCGCCAACCCCCAGCAGATCGAGCATAGTCCGGGGATACCGCGCCGTATCGGGCAAATTCGGCTGCGTGATGGTTTGCACATACATGTGTTGCTGCTCGACATTTTGACGGGCCTTGTCGCGGCTGAGAACGGCGTTCTCGAGCGATTTGGCGGCAAGTTCCCGCTTGAGCACAAGTTCTTCGAATTTTCCGAGCTGGTTTGCGGCCGAGGCATTTGTGCCGGCGATTTGAAGCTTACGCCGCAAAATTTCATCCTCGAGCGAACGTACCTGCTCCCGCGAAGCCGCGGCTTTCGGACTATTCGGCGTAAGCGCCGCTTGCTGGCTCATCGTTGCTTGGACACGTGCAAGTTCGATCGAAAGGCTTTCGATGATCCGCAAGGTCGAGTCGGATTCGTGATTGGGATCGACCATCCCGGAATTATTGCGAAAAGCACTCAGTTCGCTTTCGGCGGCCTTCACATCGGCCAGAGCGAGATCGACAAAATGGTTGGACGTCTTCAAGGCGTCTTGATAGGCGCGCTCGTTGAGTTTGTTGACGATCCCTTCCGCATAACCCAGAAGCGCGGCAGTCAGGGCTTGCGCATCGGCGGCCCGGAAGGCGTTGACTTCGATCGTGCTAATTCCGGTCGTGTCGTCTATCGTCGCCGTCACCATCGACTTGTAGCGCCGGTAAAGCTGTTCCTTGTTGTCGCGCGACCAAAAATTTGGAAACCGGTTGAAGATATCGGCTTCAGGGCGGCGCAGAATGTCGCGTAATTTGTTGTTGGCGACCAAAAGATCGACGACATCGCGCGACGTCAAATAATCGTTGACCGCGAAGGTTTCGTCCGCGGCGCGCGATGTGCCGCTGGACTGGACCATGGATTCCAGTCCGGCGATGGCGCCGTCGTTGGCGGTCGAGCGGACGATGAAATTGGCCTCGGAAGCGTAGCGATCCGACGCGATGACAAAAAGATTAAAGAGCGGCGAAAAAAACGGGCACGATCACGGTGGCGATGAAAAGCCTGTGCCGCCGCAGGAACGAGCGCCTGTTGCCCGCCGGTGCCGCCAAAACGCCAATCGCCAACTCGCCCTGGACCTGAAGCGGTCGCAATTCCACTTCCGCAACTATGAACGGCGCCGGATCAATCGTGGTTTGGGCACGAACACCGCTCAATGCCGATGCTCCTTGACGCCAACGGTCAAAATCCAACCTACGGCGAGAAGACTGAATGACACCATGAAGACCATGGCTACCGAGCGGATACGTTGCGGCTGCGTCGATTCGTCGGCGAGATTGGGCTCGATCACTTTTTCGATATAGATTTGTTGCCGCCGCGCTTCCTGCCGCGCCGTTTCAAGCGAAATCACAGATGCGGAGAGGCTTTTCTCGGTCAGATCGCGCAACATCGTCAGCTGTTCGAAGGCCGACACCTGCGTCGCTAATCCTTGTTCCGTCCCGGCCAATTTCCCTCGTTCGGCGACGATGCGCGCGGTCAACGCGTCGGCATGCGCTTTGAGCACGGTGGGAATCGAACCCCTGTTTTCGCCGTGAGAGGGCGACGTAGGGCTGTTTTTTGACATTTTGCCGTCTCCAGTGCTATATAAGTCCTTGATATTGCATGAACTGCTCACAAGCGCCCACCCCCGTCCAGGCCCGTCCAGGGCCGTATACTCCCCAAAAACTTCCCATTTTTTGGAGCCTAAATGTCTCGCCCGACACAGGAAACACATTTACAAACCGCCGCGGCACGGGCGCGTTTGCCGGTCCGGACCGAGCCGTACTACCGCGTGATCTCGCAAGGACTGACGCTCGGCTATCGCCGCGGCAAGCGCGGCGGCACCTGGCTCGCCCGGATCCGTTTGCCGGACACCGCCACTTATGCCGAAAGCAAACTTGGCCGTGCCGATGACCTGAACCTCCTCGTCGACGGGACAACGACCTTGACGCATGATCAGGCCGTGCGCGCCGCCCAGGACGCCTTCGCCCATGCCGAGGCCAAGCGGACATCGGGCACCCTGCCCGGGGCCGGCAAGAAAACCATCGGCGATGTCCTCGACCTCTATATCGAAGGCTATGTCTCGGGAGAGGCCCGGCCCCGGGAAATGCCGGGCCGCGATCTCAAGAACGTCACGAGCATCATCACCTGCCATCTGCGCCCGGCTTTGGGCCAGGTGCAGCTCGACCGGCTCAACGCCGGCTTGCTCAAAGCCTTCAAGACCGGGCTGGCGGCCTCTGCGCCCCTGACCCGGTCCGGGCAGCCCGCGAAAGCAAAACCAACGCCGGAGGGCGCAGCCGTGAGCGTGGAGGACGCGAAAGCCGAGCGGGTCCGCAAACGCCGGGCCCGGACCAACCGCATCATCACCACCTTGCGCGCCGCGCTCAACTATGCCGTCAAGAAGCAGATTCTTGCGACCGACGTCGCCTGGCGCTCCGCGCTCAGGGCTTATGGCGATGTCGATGCCGCGACCATCCGTTACCTCACGCTCAGTGAGTCGAAACGCCTCCAGGCCGCGGTTGACGACGGCTTCCGCAAGCTGATCCGGGGCGCGCTGTTAACGGGATGCCGCTATGGCAGCCTATGTTCTCTCAAAGTGTACGATGTCGACCTCCAAGCCCGCAGCGCCAATGTCCGGAAAACCAAGAACGGCAAGCCGCATACCATCCGCCTCACCAAGGAGGGCTGCGTCTTCATGGAAAGCACGATCAAGGGAAAGGCGCGGCACGACTTCGTTTTCGTCAAAACCTCCGGCGACCCCTGGAAACCGTCGGATCAACAGCGCCGCATGCAGGCCGGATGCAAGGCCGCCGGAATTGATCCCGCGATCGGATTCCACGGGCTTCGCGACACGTTCGCGAGCCATCTCGTGATGGCCGGGGTGCCCCTGCTCACGGTGTCGAAACTCCTCGGCCATGCCGATATCCGGACGACCGAGAAATATTACGCCCATCTCGCCCCGGACTATTTACACCAGGCCGTCGACGACCACCTGCCGGATTTCTGAAGGAGGCCACAAAGGGCCCGGGAAGCCTTGGATTTGAAACGTTGGATTTCATGGCCGCAAATCATGATCTCAAATCCTGGACAATGCCCCCGGGATAGCGGAAGCCGAACTTGTCCGCAAGCGGCGCACACGGGCTCACCGCATCATCGCCATGCTGCGCACCGCGCTTAATTGCTTAATAATGCGGTTAAGAAGAAACTCCAGGTTAAGTAACAAACTCACCAAAATTCGACTGTCCTAAAGCGGCGTATTGCGCTGTCCCAGGTTCAGCTAAACGTGGTATCCAGCCTCTTCTGGAACCCAGTGATGGGGCTCCAGAAATCAGCCATTGCGAGGGCGCGATCGCTTATGGAATTCCAAGCGTCGTTTCCCGTAGAAGCGACCGGAATGCGCCTGGATGGCTCGGAGGGCGGCGCGCAAACGCAGGGGCAACATCACGATTTAACAGCGGGATCGCCACCAGATATGAGCCCGAAACTGAAGCACTAGTCGGCGGTCGAAATCGAGCCTGAGACCCCCATTCGCTTCACCCGCCGGGTTCGCCATAACAGCCTCATCAAAGTCAGTCTCAAGTTCGCCGCCTTGCGGCAGAACGCCATCGTCGAGGACATCGATTTACGCACGCCGCGCGGTATTGACCGCGCGCTTTTCCAAAAGTTGATGTCTGGCGACTGGATCAATCGGGCCAAAGGGCTTTTAATCACGGGGCCGACCGGTGTCGGGAAAAGTTGGATAGGCTGCTCCCTTGGCCACAAGGCGTGCCGGGATGGCAAAAGCGTTCTCTATCAGCGTGTTCCACGGCTGTTCGAGGCGCTGGCGCTGGCCCGTGACGATGGACGTCATGCCCAGCTTCTCAAGACCCTGGCGCGCGTCCAGCTCCTGATCCTTGATGACTGGGGTCTTGCGAAGTTCACAGAAGCCGAGCAACGCGATCTCCTTGAAATCCTCGAAGACCGCCATCAACGCGCGTCGATTCTGATCACCAGCCAGGTTCCAGTCGAGCAATGGCACGAAATCATCGGCAATCCCATGCTCGCTGATGCCATCCTCGATCGTCTCGTCCACAACGCCCACCGTCTGCCAATCAAAGGAAAAAGCATGCGCAAAAACGCCTTCGGAAAACACGCGCTTGACACCCCATCGAAGGCTTGAACCAATGTCGCCGTCGGCGACGCGCCAGCCGCTCATGATCGCGTGGACTAAGTGCTCACAATGCCTGGATTGCGCACTTCGGCTACAAAAATCACATCGGCATCGATCGCTGCCATGGTCTGATCCGCGCCTGGACCGTGACGAGTGCGGCGGCGCATGACGGCGCCAGGCTGCCGGACGTGCTCGACAAGGAAAACACCGCCAGTGACGTTTGGGCCGATACCGCCTACCGGTCGGCGAAGATCGAGGCGCATCTCGCCAAGAACGGCTTCGTGTCGCGCATCCACGTGAAAAAGCCGAAGGGCAAGCCGATGCCACTGCGTACGCGCATTGCCAACGGGCGTAAGTCGAAGGTTCGCTCGGCCGTCGAGTATGTCTTCGCCCAGCAGAAAGGACCGGTGGACCTGGTTGTCCGTACGATCGGCATTGCCCGGGCCGCGACGCGGATCGGGCTTGCCAATCTCGCCTACAATATGCGCCGCTTCATGTGGCTCGAACGAAAAGGGCCTCTCTTGGCCGCCGGATAAGGCGGAGAAACCGGCCGGGCCGGCGCCAAGCCGGGCCAATAGAACCCTTGTTCACCCCCGACTGTCGTGGCCTCGGCGTCAACGCTCACCCAGGATTGCCGCCGTCACCGAAAACGCCAGTAATTGGAGGAATCCAGTTACGAGGAAAGGCCGCGGGATGGGTTCCAGACTATCTTGCACTCATGCTCGGACCGACCACGCGTTAACCCTGATTCGGAGCCATGGATCGTACCTCGCTGGCCTTGACTTGCCGTGCCTGACCGAGGACACGTTTAATCGAATTTTAGGAAGCGGCGATATGAAGAAAAAGCGGATTTGGGTCGCGGGGCATAAGGGTATGGTCGGATCTGCGCTCGTTCGGCATCTCGAAAGACGTGGTGACGAAGTTATAACGGCTGATCGTTCGGTCGTCGACTTACGAAATCAAATTGCTGTCGAAGTTTGGCTCAAGCAAAATCGACCAGATACGATCCTATTTGCGGCGGCAAAAGTAGGCGGTATTCTTGCTAACGACTCGTTCTCAGCAGACTTTATTTATGATAATCTAGCGATCGAAACAAATATTATTCACTCTGCGCATGTGGCCGACATAGATAGGCTGGTTTTTCTTGGGTCCTCTTGCATTTACCCAAAGTTCGCGCAGCAACCCATCAAGGAAGAGGCGCTTCTGACCGGCAGGGTTGTTCAGTTCTCAATACAGTCCCGGCATGGCAAGGATAAGATTGAGATCGAGCGCGGCGCGCCACCGGGCGTTTTTGATATTGTTGCATCCGGCGGCCCTGAGCAAATTGTAGGCGAAGGAGCGCAGGCGGGCGGCGATGTCCGGGTTCTTGCGAATGCGTGAGGCGTCCTCGGCGAAGGCGGTGTCGCGCACATAATGGCTGGCGTTCTCGATCCGCCAATGGCCGCGTATCCATTCATTCCACTGCTCGGGCGTCGGACCGCTGAGCGAGGACACCCAGAAGACG
>Ga0187884_10001961_pt1 | contig 17822 bp, 14 predicted proteins | sample June2016WEW_20_4_FD_132983 | JGI IMG/M metagenome (GOLD analysis project Ga0187884, IMG submission 132983) | Peatland microbial communities from SPRUCE experiment site at the Marcell Experimental Forest, Minnesota, USA - June2016WEW_20_40 | ecosystem: Environmental > Terrestrial > Soil >...
GCCGAAACTCGGCAAGAATGGCGGAGAGGGGGAGATTCGAACTCCCGGAGCCCTTTCAGGCTCGTCCGCTTTCGAGGCGGGTGCCTTCAACCACTCGGCCACCTCTCCGCACAGGTGCACTGGCCGGAGTTGCCAGCTCATTCAGTTTAGCAAAGGTTGCGTAGAGCGTCATGCGAGCACGCGCAGGGCCGACGCGGATCAAGAGTCGTTACAGCGAAACGGTGCCGCGCCGGGCGCGAAAAAAGGCCTGCATCACTTCCATGCAGCGCGCGGCCAGCACACCGGAGGTGACTTCCACCCGATGGTTGAGCTTGGGGTGATTGAGGATTTGCAGCATGGAGTGCACCGCGCCGGCTTTCGCGTCCTCCGCTCCATAGATCAGGCGGCGAATGCGCGCATGCGTGATGGCTCCAGCACACATGGCACACGGTTCCACCGTGACGTAGAGATCACAATCCCCAAGACGATAGTTGCCGATGGTTTGCCCGGCTTCGCGGAGTGCCAGGATTTCGGCATGAGCCGTGGGATCGTGGGCGCTGACGGGGCGATTGCAACCGCGCCCAACTACTCTGCCTTCGTAAACTACGATGGCGCCCACCGGCACTTCTCCCAACGCGAGGGCTCGAGCTGCTTCGCGCAGCGCTTCTTCCATCCAGAGTTCGTCGGGTTTGGACATGATAGCTGCGAGCCGCCAGCTACGGACCACTCAATTGTTGCGGACTGGCCTTTGGCACTTAGCACTTGGCATTTGGCATTTGGCCTGGACCACTCTCACCACGTTTCGGTCGGCCGAGCGCACGGCAGACGCAGTTCATCTTGACGCTACCAAGTGCTAAATGCCAAGTGCCAAATGCTATTCCTGCCGCAGCATGATCCGCTGCACTGCCGTGGCGCGACCGGTCTCCGCATTGCAGTCGATCAGCGTGGCGCACAGCCGCACGTCGTCGGTGGCGGGTTCGAATCGCGATGGCATGTTGGTCAAGAAGCGCTGAAGGATGAGTTCCTTCTGGACGCCGATCACCCCGTGATACGGGCCAGTCATGCCGACGTCGGTTTGCACGGCTGTACCGCCAGCCAGCACCTGCTCGTCGGCTGTCGGAATGTGCGTGTGAGTGCCCAATACGGCGGTGACGCGTCCTTCCAGGTACCAACCCAGCGAGACTTTCTCCGATGTAGCTTCAGCGTGGAAGTCGACCAGGATCACTTTGGCCGTGATCTGCTTCAGCAGCTCATCCGCCATACGAAACGGGTCATCGTTGTTGGTCATGAAAACGCGGCCCTGAAGATTAATGACCGCGTAGGTCACGCCGCCGCGGGTGCGGCCCTGGTACCAGCCATATCCGGGCGAGCCGGCGGGATAATTCGCGGGACGCAGAACGCGACGCGCCAATGAGCCCTCATTGCCGTCGGCCGAGTTCATGTAATCGATGATCTCGCGCTTGTCCCAGACGTGATTGCCGGTGGTGATGACATCAACGCCGAGTTCGAACAACTCCTCGGCAATTTGTGGGGTGATGCCGAAGCCGCCGGCGGAATTCTCGCCGTTGGCTACGGTGAGATCGACCGCGTGCTCCTTCTGCAATTCAGGGAGGCGCTCGTGCACGATGGTGCGGCCCGGACGGCCGAAAATGTCTCCGACGAAGAGAATTCGCAAGGGTAAGGGTCCTGGGGGCGCTAGATAAACTGATGGTACCACGCGGCTGGAACTAGCCACGGGACGGCAGCCGAACCTCACGCCCAACGAAAAAGGGCAGCTTTCGCCGCCCTGATTCTGCTTCTGGCCTTGAATCTATTTGTGAACGCTGGCAGCGGATGAACTGGCGCTCGAACTCGAAGCCGTGCGCGCGCCCATCGGTGAGGCAGCGCTCGAACCGCCAATGCTCGATGGAGCAGCTATTGAGCTGGGTTCAGCGAACACGATACGTGCAGCCGGTTGGGCGAAAACATGTCCGTTGGTTCCGTGATGCGCGGTGTTCATCGCCGACTGGCTGAAGACAGCACGATCAGCGCTGGTAGCGTTCGGCTTCACCACTCCGTGGCCTGCATTCGTGGCGACGGCACGTCCCGGAACTACGCTGCCGAAGTCCGGGGGAATGCGTCCACCGGGAATGGACAACGGCGCTGCGCCACCTTTACCAACCAAAACCGTGGGCGCTGAAGTCGCAGCGATCGCGGTGGCAGGCGGCATTGCGGCCGTCCAGCCCGCCGGAGCTTTCGTCACATGGGGAACAATCTGGTAACCGTTGCTCATCCACTGGCCGGAGTAGTTGCCGGGCACCCACGCCCACCCGGCGTTGCCGATGAACGCCCATGAGCCGTAGTGATATGGCAACCATCCCCAGGGATACGAGGACGCGAACGAGTAGCCCATGCCGGGATAGAACATCCAGGCGCCGTTGCTGTACGGATCCCAGCCTGCCATGGAGTTGGCGAAGCCATACGGCTGCCAGACGTAGCCATAACCATTGGCATAGAAGAAGTCGCCGTAGTAGTTCAGGTCCTGCAATCCGTAAGCGCGGCTCGGTCCGCCGTAACCCTGATTCTCGGCGTAGGTCTTGCTGTAGTCTTCGCGTTCCTTGTTCCAGTTGTCGTAGCGAACTGGCTCGACTCCCCTGGCGACCACAGGCTGACCGGCGCCGTTGGAACCAGCAGTCAGGGTCTCTTTCTTGTGCACGACGAGTGGCTTCGTTCCATCTTGCAACTGAGCTTCGCCTTTGAACACGGCAACCTGGATCTGGTCCGAATTCGCTGTCAGCCGCAGAAGGCTATCGCGACCCACCACCAGGGTATGATCGCCGACGGTGACGATATATCCGTCCTCGCCTCTCGACGCGGTATCGAGGTAGACAATTCCCTTCTCCACGGTCATTCGATTGGTCTTGATGCCGGCATCGTTCATCAGAAGCTGAGAAAATTTGACCTCAGAATCATCGGTGAGGCGCAACGCGGTCTGATTTTCAAACTCGACTTCGGCAAGTCCATCCTTGCCGGTAACCAGGCGGGTGCCTTCGACGATCGGCGTATTCAGGATCGCGCGCTCCAGGCCTTGACCCGCGCGATCGATCTGCACATGGCCTTCCACCGAACTGAGGCGAACGATTCTGGCGTGCGAATCAGCGAAGAGCGCCGTCGAACCGGTGACGATCAGCAGCGACAAAATTGCAAGCGCGAATCCAACCTGCCTTTTCATAACGTGTACCTCTTGGCCCCGTGATGCTACTGGAGAAACGTCTCGGCAGGCTCAATGGATGCCTCGTCGAGGCCTTCTCTGTGTGTTTCTATTAAACACCACATTGCACAGAACAGAGCGAAAATTGACACCAGAATTGTCAAATGTTTGTGGCGTCGGCAGACGCGGCGATGAGAGTCACCCCCGTTGCCAAACCCTTCAGCGTGAAACGTAGACGGGAGCGGCCGGTGCGGTCTGACTCTTCAGCAAACGCTGGGCGCTTTCGCGGGCGATATTCATCACGTTGGGATCGTCCGCGATCTTTTGCAGAATCGGGTTGATCAGGTGCAACTCTGCGATCTCGTGATCAGCCTTCCCTTGCTCCAGTTCCTTCAGGCATTGTGCCATGCCGAGCTTGTCGAATCGATATTGGAATTCCAGCTTTCGGCCATAGTCGATGGTAGTTGCAATGCCGGTAAATAATTGCAGTAGTTCCTTCACGTCAGGATTCTGCGAATAGTTAAAGGTCGCCGTGGAATGAGCCTGCGGCGACTGGTAGCGCAAGGTCTTTTGCCCAGTCTGTGCAATGTGTTTGATATGCGCATCCAGGTCGCCCTGAAAATAATTCAGCTTTTGCGTGAGTTCGAAAATCCTCTCCAGGTTGCCGGGCACCATGTTGAAGTCCTGCTGCACCGGGTCGGTGTCGCTGTTATTGGCATCAGGATGCGGAGTGCCATTGAAGTGCGCTCTCCCGTCCGATTGCACATCGATGGAAAACTTTGTCCACGGCACACCCTGCGGCCAGTCGAACAGGTACGTGACGGTTGCCTGCGCCGGCACGGGAACGGCGGCAGGAGCAGGCTCCTGAGCCGGAAGCGTTGCAGCGGTGAGGAGAAGCAAAACGATCGACCACTTCATGCTGAGGAAGAATTCTATCAGCGCCCGGCGGCCTGGCGTTGCAATGTGCCGGCGGTATGCAAATGACAGATGGCGATGGCCAAGGCGTCGGCGGCATCGGGTGGCTCGGGAGGCGCAGGCAGATTCAACAGGCGGGCCACCATGAATTGCACCTGCGACTTCTCTGCCCTGCCATAACCAACCACCGATGACTTGATCGACAGCGGCGAGTACGCAACCACTTCCAATCCCGCTTGCGCGGCAACCAGCATGGCAACCCCACGCACATGTCCCAGCTTGAGAGCCGACTTGGCATTCACGGCGTAGAACACGTCTTCGATGGCGACCTGCTGGGGCGAGTGCGCGCTGATGATCTGGCGCAGTCCTTCGCAAATTTTCTTGAGGCGCAACTCCAAGGCCTCGCGCGGCGACAAGTGGATAGCTCCACTGCAAAGATGATGCAGGCTGCCCTGATCGTCTTGTTCGACGACTCCGTAGCCGGTGTATTCGCCGCCGCAATCGATACCGAGTACACGCATTGCCGCGAGTTTAGCAGGAGGACGTGCTGCGCGCAGTGGCCAAGTGCCATTGCCGGTTGACTAGTTGTAGGCCCGGCTCGCGAATCTGTCATTCACCTCGCCTGCTGGTATTTCGAAAACGAATCCTTGCTGAAATGAACTTCTGCGCCGCCGCCATCGTAGTCACTAACTAACGCGGGAGTGTACACTTGCAGCCGAAGTGGCTACGGCCGTTCCGAAACAATCTTATCTGCCTTCGAGTGCACAAGCGACGCAACAAATCCGGGAGGTCGCGCATGCAACACCGGCTGGTGTTCCGGCTTGGTTTTCTTTTGATGCTGATTTCAGCCGCCGCTTCGGCGCAAAGTCCATTCGCGCCTAAGGTGAGCGGGCCTCTGTCGCAGCGCGTCGTCGCTTACACCATTGACGCCAAGTACGATCCCCCGAAGCACGTGGTGGAAGCCACCGAAACGCTGACCTATCACAACCTGACCGGTCAGGCACAGGACACCTTTCCGTTCCATCTTTATCTGAACGCCTTCCAGCCGAAGTCCACGTGGATGCACGAAGCGCATCGTGACGGCAACTTCCGCTCCAGCAGCCTGGAAAGCTGGAAGGATTCGGATTATGGATCGAACGAGGTAACTTCGTTCGTGGTGGTCGGCATGGGCGATCTCACCAAGCAGATGAAGTTCATCTCGCCTGATGACGGCAATCCCGACGACAAGACGGTGATGCAGGTGAAGCTGCCGCGGCCCGTCGCCCCGGGCGAGGACGTCACCTTCAAGATTTCATTCAAAGCGACGTTCCCGGAAGTGATCGCGCGCACCGGCTACAAGCGGACGTTCCTGCTGGCCGGCCAGTGGTTTCCCAAAGTTGGTCTGTGGTGGCACGGACAGTGGAACTGCCATCAGTTTCACGCCATGACCGAGTTCTTTGCCGATTTCGGAACCTTTGACGTGAAGGTCACGCTGCCGAAGGACTACGTCATCGGCGCAACCGGCGTTCAGATGGCAGATACGGACAATGGCAACGGCACCAAGACCGTCGCTTATCACGCCGAGGACGTTCACGACTTTGCCTGGACCGCCGACCCGAACTTTAAGGTCATCGATAGCACGTTCAACGGCAGCGTCGGCCCCGTACACATCCGCCTGCTCAGTTACGACAGTCACCAGCGTGAGTGGCAGCCTTACATCACCTGCATGAATGACAGCATGAAGCGCTTCGACGACTGGTACGGGCCATACCCTTATGCGCAGATTACGGTCGTTGATCCGCCGCACGGCGCAGGCGAGGCGGGAGGCATGGAGTATCCCACCTTCATCACCGGCGACAGCGGATGGTTCATTCCCAAGGGCGTTCACCTCATCGATCTCGTCACCGAACATGAGTTCGGGCACCAGTACTGGTACGGCATGGTGGCCACCAACGAATTTGAGAATGGCTGGCTGGACGAAGGCATCAACAGCTACACCGAAGTGAAGGTGCTCGACAGCTTCTACGGTCAGGACGCCAGCGTCATTAACTTGATGGGCGGCCAGCTGGGCGAGCGCGAGATTCAGCGCCTGGGCTACCTTGGCTCTCCCGATATCGATTCGCTCTCCAAGCCCAGCTATCAGAACATGAGCGTCGGCAGCTACGGCGACATCACGTATGGCAAGACCGCGAGCATGTTGATCACGCTGGAAAAGATCCTGGGCGAGCAGACCTTGCAACGGGCGCTTCACACCTACTTCATGCGCTATCGCTTTCAGCATCCCACGCAGCAAGACTTCATGAATACGGTGAGCGAAGTTGCGGGACAAGACTTGAGCTGGTACTGGAACCAGGCGGTCTATGGAACGCAGATCTTCGACTACGAAGTGAAGCGCGCTACGTCCGACCCGGTGGCATGGTGGGACCAGAACTTGAAAGAGAAGAAGGGCGAGACCGAGTACGAGACCCAGGTCATTCTGCATCGCAAGGGCGATTTCGTCTTCCCGGTCGAGGCGGTGGTGAAGTTCGACGACGGCGAGAACACCTACGTGCGCTGGGACGGCAAAGATCGCTGGGTGCGTTATGTGTACCGCAAGAAAGCTCAGGTGGAGTCAGTGCAGATCGATCCTGACTACCAGGTCACCATGGATCGCGACTATCTGAACAACAGCCACACAACCGAATCGCAACACGGGGCGATCCATAAGTTGGCAACCTACTGGATGTTCTTAACGCAATTCCTGGCTCAGATGTTGAGCTGGCTGGTTTAGGGAGGGACGAATGGCAGACGAGCAAAAAGGCGTGGTAGCTGCCGGCTTCGCCCTCTTGTGGCGACGACGCGGAGTGTTGTGGTGGGTGTTCGTGGTGAACCTGGCTTGCGGCATCTTGGGAGCCATTCCCGCGATGCTGACTCTCCATAATGCGCTCGGCAACAATCTCGCCGGGCTTAAACTGACCCGCGGCTTCGATCTGGGCATGTTCATTGAGCTGATGCGGGTGCCCGAAGTGAACCTGGGGCGCACGTTCGGCGCCGTGTACATGTACGCTTTCCTCTTCATGTTGTTCATGCTCTTCGTGAGTGGCGGGATTCTGGAAAGCTACAAGCTGGACCGCAAGCTCACCACGGCCGAGTTCTTTGCTGCCTCAGGCGAATTCTTCTGGCGACTAGTCCGGCTGGCATTGCTCTCGATCGTTCCCTTCATCATTGTCGCGATGATCTACCAGGGATTGTCGAAGGCGGCGGATCATCTTGGCGATCGCGCGATCGCAGACCAGGTGGGAATTTTCCTCTCGCTGGCGGCCCTCGTCATCTTTCTGCTGCTCGGACTGTGGGTGCGGCTGTGGTTCGACATCGCGCAAGCTCGCGCCGTTGTGCTGAAGGAACGTGGCATGTGGCGCAATGTATGGCGTTCATGGCGCATCACGTGGCAGGAGCTGCGCCATCTCTATCGGATTTACATCTGCATCAGCCTGGTCGCTTGGGTCACACTCGCCTTAGGCTTGGTCCTATGGTCGCACCTGCCTGCTACGTCGACGCCTCTGACTTTCCTGGTGCTCGAGCTGATCGTGTTTGCGCAGTTGCTGACGCGGCTGTGGCAACTGTCCAGCGCCATGACTTGGTATCAGCGGCATCCGGACGCGATTGCGGTTGGAGTGATTGAGGTGGTGGAGTTCACGCCTCTGCCGCCGGAAACGATTGAACCCGAGCCCCTGCCGCCCGGCGATCCTGGACCGGAACTACCGCCGGCTGACGCGTAAGCTCGGCCAAAGAACGAAAGCATGCGCCCTCGCCGGTGCTCGCGAAGGGCCACGTTTCGTGGTGCGAAGGACGACTGGACACCCACATGACACCCACATAACGATCGCAGTAGTGGAGATACATATTCCACAAATGTTGTAGACCGGCAAAAAAGTGAGGTATTCTCCGCCCAAGGACTACCATGCTCTTAAGCTATTGAAAAAGAACGGGTTGAGTTGATAAAGCGATGGATGTGCTTAATGACACTGGTCTGCAGCTGGCGGGAATTAGGGTTGAACTAAGGTTAAAATCATGCAATAGTTAGCAGTTCTTTGGGCCATTTGGACCTTCCTTCAGGCGCAAGTCACTCGGAAAGCCCGGCAGCAGCCGTGAATCGTTGCTGAAGCTTCATGAATCCAATGAGTTAGAAGAACAGACCTAAGGCATCATCCGTGCACCATCGGTCATCCGACTTTACATCTCTACGAAACGGAAACAAACGCACAAATGGCAAAACGACGCGGCAATCCTAACTGGGGCAAGCCCGAGCCGATCGGCCCGATTGTCCCTACCATCACCGAATTCGAGCAGGTCGTGAAAGAGTTCAAACTTGCGCCGGATCAGTACATCCGGTCGACGCGACTGCGGGAATGGGCGCGGAAGAATAAGAATTCCAAGTACATCCCCGAACCGCTTCTCGAAGCTTGGGGTTTCGAAATCGAATCCACCTTGTAAGCAATTTGTTTTACAGACTAGGGTCGCTGCGGCGACCCTTTTGCGTTTCCAGCCGACGATCGCACCCTTCGCATGCTGCACCCCTGTATACTGTGGGCCTCGAGAGTTTGCGCAGCGCTCATCCTTTTTCTAACGGCTCATTTTGCTAAGACCACCCACTCTTACAGCTGATACCGAGGCAGAGGTCTTGCCTGCTCGCGTTCCCTTATCTGTTGAACGTCGCATCTTCTACGTGCTCGCCGCAGTAGCCCTGGTTTACGCCTTTCTGGCTGGCTTCGCTACCATCGGAGATCCGGACTTCGGCTGGCAACTGGCGCGAGGACGATGGATCGCGCAGCATCATCACGTTTTCTCCACCGACGTGCTTTCTTATACCGTGCCCGGCGCGCCCGCCGTTTATCCGGCCCTCGGCGGAGTCCTCCTGTACTGGGTCTACGTCATTGGCGCATATAAGCTGCTTTCCTGGCTCTGCGCGGCGGTCTGTTGTGCGACCGTGGCTTTGTTGCTTCGTCGAGGATCGGTCTTCACGGCTGCGATCGCGATTCTGGTCATTCCGTTTATGGCTTTGCGCATGGTTCCGCGCTCGGAACTATTCGCTATCGTCCTCTTCGCCGCCTACGTATCAGTGCTTTGGGAGAACTTCCAGACTGGACGCGGCCGGCTCTGGCTTTTGCCCCTTCTGATGGCCCTCTGGGTCAATATCCACTTTAGTTTCTTCTCCGCCTTTGGGCTTCTAGCGGCTTTCGCTGGAATGGAAGTACTGGAGCTGTTGGTTCCTGGCACTCGACGGGCTGATGCCATCCAGCGGCTGAAGCGCGAGATACCGTGGTTCCTGGCGACCGTGGCCGCTACTCTTGCCAACCCGTGGGGATGGAACATCTATAAGGAGACCGCTCAATACACCGGCGCAGCGCTGGCTATTCACGTCAACGAGTGGGATCCGTTGCATTGGAACTGGACGAATCCTCTCTTCAGCTTCACCTTGCGGAACACCAACGATCTCGGCCACGTGGTGCTGCTGGTCATTCTCGCTTCGATCGCGGTTGCCCTTCTCCGTCGGCAGCCTGGAGCGGCGATCCTGCTTGCGGCGGCCACGTATGAAGTGACTCACCACCTGCGTTTCCTGGCGCTTGCCAGTTGCGTCATCGTGGTCGTGGCTGGAGCCGTCTTCTCTTCGGCGATGCCATGGATCCGCTCGCATATTCCGAACCCGAGAATTCGCTTGATCGTCGCCACCACTGTCGCCGGAATGTTCGTGGCGCTGGCGATCGTGCGATCCGTCGATGTGGTATCCGACTATCACTACCTTGCCGAACGAAACCTTTCGACTTTTGGAGCTGGATTATCCGGATGGTTCCCGCAGCCCGCCACTCAGTTCATCCTGAACCAAAATCTTCCGGCTGAAGTGTTCAATACTTACAACGAAGGCGGATACACCTTGTGGGCACTGGGGCCGCAACGTCGCGACTACGTCGACGGACGCGAGATTCCCTTTGGGGCAGCGTTCCTGCAGCACGCAGCTCAAATGTCAACCGCGCCCCTCGATTCCACCACGTGGCAGCAGGAAGCGGACAGTTACGGCATCAACACCATGATCCTGCCGCTTACGCTGGACGAAATCCCACTTGACCTTTTGAAAGCGGATTGTGACAGCCAGCAATGGCGGCCAGTTTATCTTGACGAGGTTTCCATCGTTTTGCTGCGCCGGACACCGCAGAATGAAGACCTGATCAAACGCTTCGCTGTCGATTGTGCCATCGCGCCGATACCTCGCGATCCGCTGCCGGTTACAGGAGCGACGTTCGACCAGTGGGTCAACGCGGCGCGTGTTCTCTCCGCGCTGGGGCGCAACCCCGAAGCACTTGCCGCTGCCGATAAAGCAATGTCGATCTTCCCTGACAACGCTCACGCGCGTTGGTATCGCGGCCAGATTCTGTATGCGAGCGAGCGCCACTCCGAAGCCGAAGCCGAATGGCAAAAAGCGCTGGCTCTTTCCCCGCGCGAGATTACGCCTTGGGCGTCCCTCGGCGACTTCCAAGCCACAGTGTGGTCTTCTCTGGCGGAACTCTACCATCGCGAGCGGAGTGTGCCGGAAGAAACGCAGGCCCTTGCAGCCGTGCTTCGTCTCTCGTCCAACCCGTCAACTCGATTGCAAGCAATGATCAGCCTGGGTTCGCTCTACCACGCCATCGGAAGGGATTCCGAGGCGGAAAAGCAATGGCTCGACGCGCTCGCACTCGACCCTCAGGAGAGCCTTACCTGGTTCTTGCTCGCCGACTTGTACCAGCACGACGGCCGCCTGCCTAAAGCTATTCATGCTTTGGAGCAAGGAACAGCGCTCTCGTCTGATCCGGCAACGAAGGCGCACGCCGAGGTAAGAGTCGCTCGGCTTTACCTTATGAGCCACCGGCCGGAAGACGCCTTGCGGGCGCTCGACGAAGCGACGCGGCTCGCGCCTTCCGATCTGTTGGCAGAAAAAACCGGACGCAGCTTCAGCTTCGACATCGCGCAGGGACGCGCGGCCGCCTGGGCATCCAAAGGTGACTTAGCGCAGGCTACTTCTTTCGAGGAGCAAGCCGTCCAACTCGATCCTGACGCGCCCGACGCCTGGGCGCACCTGGCAAAGCTATACCAGCGTCAAGGGCGTCTAGCCGACCAGCAGCGCGCCGAGGAGAAGGGCAAGAAGCTGCTGGCCGGCACGCTCGGACCAACGATTTAGTGCGCTTCGTTCACAGCCGGCGGCTTCCAGCTACCGTCGATAATCGAAGGTGGAGTCTGCTTTGGCCAGTACAGCCGCAGCATGGGAATGAACTTGGCTTTGGGTGCCGGCAGCCAGTTGGCCTCCTTCGCCTTGCCTGGTGAGTCGGCTTGCAGGTACAGGTCCACCGAACCGTCGGCGTTTGTGACGAACTTGTTCCGCTGACTCAATGTGTAACGGTTCAAGGGATTTGGCACAAAGAAGTAATGTTCGTCGTACATTGTGATCGACCAGAAACCATCAACCGGCGGCATCTGACCTTTGTCGAAGTGGATGACATACTTCTTCGACGCCGCGTCGAAATCATTGCCACTCCCATCCTTTTGTCCGGTCGGATATACCGCATCCTGCGGCCGGTTAGCGCCCAAGCCTATTGCTGTGATCAAGGCGCGATCCAGGTAGTCGGTTCCGTAGATGCCCGTCTTGGTGGTGAACATCCAGCCATTGATGGGAGCGCCGGCCTTCTTGAAGAATTCCATAATCTTCGCCTGAGCGAGTTTGGGAACGGCCTTGATCGCTTCCTTATCGAAGGCGCCAAGTTTACTCGGATCGAAGTCCTGCCCCGGTACCAATCCGATCTTGGCCATGCTTGCAACCATCGGTGCGTCTTCCGCAGCCGGGGGATTGGTTTTCATCAGCTGTGCCAGGTAAGTGAAGTAGGCGACAACATCCATGTGATCAACCTGATCGCGGATCGCCGCCTTCATGTCGACATTGGGATCTACCTGACCTGCGGGCGGCGTATAAGGCTTGCCGTAGGAACTCAACGGGACGAGTACGAACTTATCCTGCAAAGCATGAACCTTGGCGTAGTCGTCCGGCGTTCCTGTGCAGTAAATGCGGCCTAGCATCCACACTATTGCAGTGGGCGACTTGTATTGCGTCACGCCTTCGGGCAGGGTGCCCGACCAGCCCGGTCCGGTGATTGCGTATTTCTGCGCTTTGTCGCCGGTCGTTCGTTTTCCCGGAACCTGAAAGACGTTAGTCCAACCATCAAGCATGGGCAGCAAGTAATAGCGATCGCCCATGTCAGGCACGCTCAAAATCCACGGCTCTTTAGACAGATCCAGCCAAGTCATGGTGTAGAGCGTGTCGGCGTTGGGAGCAGTCACCGCATGGTTATCGACGGCGGGATAAGTACGCAATTTCAGAAGTTGCCCCACGGGCGCATGTGCGGCGTCGGGACTAACTACGTTGGTCAACTGCTTGCGCGTCATGTCCATGGTTACCAGCGGGTAGCCGTAGATGTAGGCATCCGTGGCCAGACTGACAGCTTCTTCGACTGCCGGCTTTCCGGAAGCTGTTGACTGCGTGGAGGGCGTGGAACAGGCCACGACTCCAACAGTGATGCCAAGCGACAACATGAGTAGTGTGATCTTAGGTTTCAATGTCTCTCCGATCAGTGGGAATGAGAGATTCCCGTTTGTGGCAGTCTTCAAGTGAAGCAAGGCTTCCCGGGCGGGCCAACGTCATCGCCGAGGAAGCTTCTCGCACAGCCAGTGGACGAGCGGAACTTCGTCATTGTCGACAGGGCTTCTTGTGACTGCTGAGTAATGCGTACAGAGAGCCCAGTTCCAAGTTGTTTCGCGAGCTCTATTTTATATACTGCCGATCATAATCGTTCAATCTTGCTCATGTTCCCAAGAACGAGAACGCGGTCGACGGATGACGGCCCAGTGCAATCTGCCGTCAAGCCGACCGACGTCGGCGGGCATGTATTGCATCTCTGGCGTTTTCTTCGCATCCGAGAACCAGTGACCTTCAACCCTGACCAAACCGCGGCCATGCTGGCCGGCACGAGTTTTGCCGCAGGGCTGAATGTGTACGCGACGGTCGCGACTCTCGGCTTGCTTTCGCGCACAGGGTTAATCACACTTCCCTCGGCGCTCGATCCCATGCGCTCGTGGTGGATCATTGGAGTTTGTCTCGCGTTGTTCGCGCTGGAGTTCTTTGCCGACAAAGTGCCGGCCTTCGATCTGCTCTGGAATGCGCTGCAGACTTTCGTTCGCATTCCGGTGGCAGCGCTGATCGCTTATGTGGCCAGCTCGCATCTTTCGCCGGGAATGCAGCTAGGAGCCGCTCTGCTTGGAGGCGCGATTGCCTTCGCGGCGCATGGCGGCAAGACGGCTTTACGCGCCGCGGTAACGCCGTCGCCAGAACCTTTTTCCAACATGGCGCTGAGCTTTGGCGAAGACGTGGGAGCGATCTCGCTGACTTGGCTGGCCGCACAGCATCCTTATGCCGCGGCCTCGATTGTTTTGGTTCTGCTGGTCGTCCTCGTGTTCGTCATGCGTTGGGTCCTACGCGCGCTGCGCGGGTTGTTTCACAGGGCGCGCGCTGTGGCTGCGTGAAGGTTCTTTAGCTCCCACCCTAGCCCAACATCGGGGCTAGGATGGGGCACCCGGTGTTTTTCCCGCGCCGGCGTTGTTCCCGTAGATTCTTAACTCTCCCGTTCTTATGCTCGGACTTGGAATCCGACCCGGCGAAGAGCGAATTGCGAAAAGCCAAGAGCGATCCGGCTTCCCTGCTAAAATTCCACTAGTCCTATGTCTCTCCAAACTGCCTTCTGCGATGTCGAGACTGCGCTGGAGGAGATCCGCGCCGGCCGCATGATCGTGGTCATCGATGACGAAGACCGCGAGAACGAAGGCGACCTCACCATGGCCGCCGAAAAGATCACGCCCGAAGCGATCAACTTTATGGCGAAGTTTGGCCGCGGCCTGGTCTGCCTCGCCATGACCGAAGAGCGCCTGGAGTATTTGCGCCTCGGCCAGATGTCGGCTGAGAACACGTCAAACTTCGGCACGGCGTTCACCGAATCCGTCGATGCCAAGGACGGCGTGACCACCGGTATCTCTGCCTACGACCGGGCAAAGACGATCCAGGTAGCCATCGATCCCGCGACTCGTCCCAACGACCTGGCGCGTCCCGGACACATCTTTCCGCTTCGCGCGCGCAAGGGCGGCGTGCTGGTTCGCGCCGGACAGACCGAGGCGTCCGTCGATCTGGCTCGCATGGCCGGCATGGTTCCTGCCGGCGTCATCTGCGAGATCATGAGCGACGATGGCACCATGGCACGCGTGCCGGAGCTTACCGAATTCTGCCGGCAGCACGACATGAAGATGCTGACCGTCGCCGAACTCATCCGCTATCGCATGGCGCACGAGCGCTACGTGCGGCGTCAGGCGGAAGCGATGGTTCCCACGGCCTACGGCGAGTTCCGCATGATCGCCTACGAATCGGAGATCACCGATGAGTCGCACATCGCGCTGGTCAAGGGCGACGTGGAACACGCAGGCGACGAACCGGTGCTGGTGCGCATGCATTCGCATTGCCTGGTGGGCGACGTCTTCGGCGCCAGCGGCTGCGAGTGCCGCGACGTGATCGACGCTGCCATGCGGCGCATTGCCCAAGAAGGACGAGGAGCGCTGATCTATCTTCACTCCACTTCGAAGGGCTACTCCGTCGAGCGCCTCGGCGACCGCATGACCATACAGTTCCATCACGAACAGCGGCTGCCCACGTTGCCCGAGAGCCAGCGCAGAACGCAACGCGAGATTGGCATCGGCGCGCAGATTCTGTCTGACTTGAACCTGAAGCGCATTCGCCTGCTCACGAACCGGCCGCGCAAGGTTGCCGGCCTCGAAGGCTTCGGCATCGAGATTGTGGAGCAGGTGCCCGTGTCGGCCGCGGGTAAGGCGTCGGTACGATAGAGCTGGTAGGTCGGGAAATATTTACGTATCTCCGGGTGTCCAGCTACATCCAATTCTCGCAGGAGCTTCATCATGAGGTTTCGCGTTCTCGCATCCTTGCTGCTCGCTGCCGTTCTCGCTCCCACGCTGTCTGGGCAAACTGCTCCTCCCGATAAGCAGAAGTTCAGCCCACCGTCGCGCAAGTTCCGCTTCACTTACAGCTTCACCGTGAAGGACATTCCAGCGGGAACCAAGATGGTTCGCGTGTGGGTGCCCGTGGCGCATGGCGACGAACATCAGTCGGTCCGCCTGGTCACCGTGAAGGCGCCTGTGCAAACGCGCATGACCGAGGACGCAGAGTACGGAAACCATATCCTGTATGCCGAAATCAACAATCCGGTGCAGCCGACAGCCGACTTCGCGCTGGAGTACGAGGTCACGCGCCGCGAATTCTCGCGCGGCGATTTCACACAGCTGGAAGCTAAGGACACCAAGCCCGGCGTAGTGCCGGCCACGATGGAGCGATACCTTGCTCCCGACAAGCTGATCCCAACCGATGGAAAGATCAAGGAGTTGGCCATCCAGGTGACCGCTAGTCAGCCCGGTACTGTCGCCAAAGCCAAAGCTGCATTCGACTACCTGTTCAATACCATGAAGTATGACAAGACCGGCACAGGTTGGGGACGCGGTGACGCCGTCTGGGCGTGCGATGCCAAGCACGGCAACTGTACCGACTTTCACTCACCGTTCATCGGCATAATGCGCGCTGACGACATCCCTGCGCGCTTCGATATCGGCTTCCCTATTCCGGATAACAAAGACAAAGGCGACGTTGCCGGATATCACTGCTGGGCTGAATTCTTCGCGCGAAACACGGGCTGGGTGCCCGTAGACATTTCCGAAGCCTGGAAAGCGAAGGAAAAAGCTAACTACTTCTTCGGCTCGATCGACGCGAACCGCGTGCAGTTCTCGACCGGCCGCGACATCACGTTATCGCCCAAGCAGGACGGCTCGGCGCTGAATTACTTTGTCTATCCTTACGTCGAAGTGGACGGCAAGACCTACGAAGGCCTCAGCAAGCAGTTCAGCTTTGCGGAAATGACCAGCGAGCAGGACACCGCCGACTCGCGTCCCGCACCGTCGCCGGCGATGTGAGAAAGGCGCTTTTCGCTTTTCGCTCTTCGCTCTTGGCGCTTGGCTCTAGTCAGGTGTCATCCTGAGCGCAGGCGTGCCGCTTTTGCACGCCGGAGCCGAAGGACCCCTACGGCTAGGTCACTCCGTGTCGTGCAGCGTCAATTGTTTGCTCGAGGCGCGAGCTTTCGGAGCCTTCTCAGCGAAGAGCACGTTGTAGTCCTGACGGCTATTGAAGGGTGGGTCGAGATAAATGAGATCGACGGACTCATCGCGCACGTAGCGGCGCAGCACGTCGAGATTATCGCCGTAGAACAGCTTGTTGTCGGCCATCGTGCGCGATTCTAGCAGGCGCGCGCCGGTTCCCGAATTCGTTTTGCGCCAGCCTATTATCGCGACGGATGCCTATTTGGATAGAAATCCCGAAATAGCTCTTACGGCGTGATCTCCCACGCCACCCCTTCGGCCGTGCCTGCCGCCGATGCCGTGCCGTACATGTTTCCCTGGTCGTCGAACACGACGTTGCTGCGCGGAAGGGCGCCGTCGATTCCGCCAGTAAAGTCGTGCATTGACGTATAGGTCCAGCCGCCGCCAGAGTGCGTGAGCTTGAAGACGGCTCCTTCGGAGTCAGCGCCGTCGTACATCGTCGTGCCATACAGATTTCCGGCGGCATCCATCGCGAGGCTGGCGTGCGACCCGGGGAAGTCATGGCCCTGGATGGGAGCGTTGAAGCTGTACAGCAGATTGAAGGTCCACCGGCCACCGCCGGCAGGCGTAAGCTCGAACGCGGTCCCGCCGCCATCCGCTCCGCCCTGGGACGTTGTGCCGTAGAGATTTCCCGCGGAATCGAAGATCAAGCCTCCCATCGGCGCAGCTCCATCGGTTCCACCTTGGAAGGTGTAGAGAACCTTTTGCGTCCAGCCCGATCCATTGGGACTCAGCTCGTAGACAATTCCGCAACCTTGACCGGAGCAGCCATCTCCGCCACCTTGCGACGTCGTGCCATAGAGATTCCCCGCCGCATCTTCAATCACACCCGAAGCCGGAGACGAACCGCTCGCGCCTCCCGGAAATGTATATAGCTCGCTTTGCACGCCGCTAGTCGTCAGCGAGTAAACCACTCCGCAATCGTCCCCTGTACCGAGCTGGCAGCCGGTATTGCCCCCGCCATAGGTTGCGCCATAGAGCACGCCAGGCTGGCCGAAGATGAGGTCGCCTTCGGGATAAGCCCCGTCGGCACTGCCGCTGAAGCGATAGAGCACGGTCTCGGTCCAATAACACAGAGCGCTCACGCAAACCGAGAGCGGCGGCCTCAGCCGGTAAACCAGCCCGCAGCCGAAGTTGCCAAAGCAACCGACAACACCTTGGCTATAGGTGGTGCCGTAAAGACTGCCGTCCGGACCGACGAGCACCTGGCTGTTGGGGCCGATGCTGTCTTCGTTGGGAAAGCTGAACGTGTACAGCGGCGTCAGGATCCAGCTGCTGTCTTTCAGCTGAAGCTGGAAGACGGTTCCTCCGCCGGCCTGGCCCCCGTCGCTCGCGCTACCGTAAAACTTCGTGCCCGGTGTAACTACGGTCAGGCCGGCGATAGGCGCGCCACCATCTCCGCCATCGGTGAACTGGTGGATGACGGTGTAGGTCTGGGCGAAGGCCGAAGCAGCGCAGAATGCGGCAACGACGGTCAGCACCGCAAGAAGATTTATGA
>Ga0187884_10001963_pt1 | contig 17819 bp, 15 predicted proteins | sample June2016WEW_20_4_FD_132983 | JGI IMG/M metagenome (GOLD analysis project Ga0187884, IMG submission 132983) | Peatland microbial communities from SPRUCE experiment site at the Marcell Experimental Forest, Minnesota, USA - June2016WEW_20_40 | ecosystem: Environmental > Terrestrial > Soil >...
GGCGAGTATGAGCGGACTTTTCGGCCGACCGAGTTTCGCCATGCTGTCTCCTCCCATTGCCTTTATGGGGGAGACGGTCAACCTGTTTATTTCTTCAATTATTTTCTGTTACGACCGACTAGTAGCGCTTTGGACGGAACCCCAGGAAGCCATCGAACCAGCGCCGGACCATCATCATCTCCACCGTAAAGCCCTGGTCGTCGTTGAGATACAGAGCGGAAACAGCCAGCATGTGCAGTGGCCTCCAGGTGGACCTATAGCCCGCTGCAATCGCGCGCCTGTACACTGCGCCAAAGTCAGCCAGGTCCCGGAACCCAAGAGCGATGTGCGTCAGACCCTGGTCGCAGACACGATATCCCTCAGGCCTCAGCTTGCCCACCGGGTCGGTGTACTGCACAAGCTCAACAAGGAAGTCCCCAGCCCAAAGAAGCAGTGATCTGGAGCGCGCCCCTGGAAGGCCCCATAGCGCCTCGTGCTCCGGCCCGTGTAAAACAACCCCCGTGGTTTCGTGCATTCCCAGGGCATCTACGAAGAATCGGCGCGACCGGTCGAGATCCGGTACTGACAACGTAACGCTCCGCGCTGCGACCGCCACCTCAGGCCGCGGCCGCTGGGGAGCAGACGGTAGCCGCGGGTCCTCCTCCATCAGTTCGACCATGACGCCCTCTGGGTCGCGCACGCAGACGCGCCGCGAGGCGACTCTTCCAATCGGATTTGTCAGGGTAGACACGCCTGCGTTTTTCAGACGCTCAAGCGTTGCATCGAGGTCATCCACGTGAAGACCCAATCTCGAGTACCCGACATCGCACGGCCGCCAATCGGTACGCATAGGTCTCGCCTCGGGCCGCTCGAACCGGAACATCTCGAAATGAAAAAACTCCTGCTTGTCGACCAGAAACCTGATTGTGGTGGCCACCTTGGGCAAGCCCAGCATTCGGGAGAACAGGGGACCCCGAACTATCCCTGTCCGGCCTGAAGGCAAAAAACCGAAAAGCTCCCGATACCACGCGTACGTGGTTTGCAGGTCTATCGTGCTGAACGCAACCTGGCAGACCGACGGAGAGGCGACCATGGTCATCCACCCTATGTGCGCAGCATGCGGTCCCTCTGCTCACGCACCTCAATGGGCCAGGCCATTGAAAGAACCTCCTGTTGCGACCTTTACACCCGGCCGAGGGGATTTGCCGCCTGGATCAAGTAGGGCAATTCATCCGCTTTTTCGGGCTTGAAACGAATGTCTCCATCCCAGCGGATAGCCTCCTTAATGCGCTCGCCATAACCACCTGGGACATCGAGAAAGCTATAATATAGGCTGAAAACGATGCCACGCAGGCCGATGTCGAGCTTTCTAAGGTGTCGGCCAATTGACCCTGGGAAAAACCGATCGAGCTGCGTCAGTTTCAACAGCACACGGATGACGAAGGTCGGCACGAAGCGCAGTATCTTCAGCAGCCTCCCTAACATGTCACGATCATGCGGAGAAATGTAGGCAATCATCCGGTCAATGTGCTCGACAAAGCCGCATTCTGAAAACCGCGGCAACCGGCCATCGCCAGGCAAGAAAATGTCCCCGATCCGGTTGATGACATGAAGCTGTGTAGCGCTAAAGTATTCTGAAGCCATTACGCCATCTCCTTCAAGATCTGCTGGCTCGCCTTGATCGAGAGCGCTAGGATGGTGAGTACTGGATTCATGCCCGTCGACATAGGGAACACACTGCTATCCGCACTGTACACATTTCGGAAGCCGTGCAGATGGAACTCCGGGTCTACGCAGCTTCTTCCCCCATCCACTCCCATGCTTAGTCCGCCGAAATGATGTGGACAGATACTGAAACGGGCCGTTACGACCCACTTGGCGCCGAAACTGTAAAGAACGTCGTATGCAATCTGCTGCCCCTCTTTCGTGCGCCGCCCTTCGTCGTCTGTCAGCCCGCTATTGATGATCATACTGTCGTGTCTGTCGAGGCGAAGAGTCCCCGGATGGAAACTGCGGATGGAACTCTCCACGCACGAAAGATAGCGAAATTTGCGCATCACCTCATGATGCTTGCGGCCCATTCCGGGAAAAAGCCACGCCAGACCTCCGGGTGGAGGGAATGTGTTCTCAAACTTGATACCCTTTTGACGGAGCTTGGGGTCGTGCGTCCCGTACACCTGGAAGGGCCCCTTGTGCGCGTTGATCTCGCGGTCATACATCCCACAATTGAACCATTGCGTATGTATATAGAAATTGTCCCCCAGCGCCGGTAACTTGACCTTGAAACCCGATTCCAACAAAAGCTTCGTATTCCCAAGTGGAGCCCCTGCCAGCACGAGCTTTCGGCCGAAAAAGCTCAGCCGCTCATCTTGCCGGTATTCCCCATTGACAATGACGCCATCGGGTTTCACCCCCACCTGCTTCACCTCGAACTCCGGAATCAGATGGAGCCCCTGCGTGAGAGCCCGCTTCAAGACGGTATGGGGCATGCTGCCCTTGCCGTCAATTCGGCAACCGCCAAGGCAGCAGATGCAGTCGTTGCCTTTGTCCCAGTGACAGTCATCCATGGCACGCAGCTCCGCTCTTGCCGTGTAACCGAGCTTCGCCAGCCCCTCGACAAAGATCCTGCAGCACTCGTTTCGATATCTCTCGTCAACTAGCGCTGTGGGAAGGAGTTGGTCGGCCTTCTTGTACCATGGCTCCATCTCCTCGACCGTGAAATACGGGATACCAGACTTCTCCCGCCAATAACTAAAAACATACTCGTCGAACCGGCACATGATTGCCTGATAGGCGAGCGTACCTCCTCCCACGGCCTTGCCACGCATAATTCCGTTCTTGCACGAGGTATCCAGCTCCATTCCGCCCGACCAGTATATCTGTGAGTAGTAATCTATCTCCGGACGAGTTAATGTGTCCCGTGGATAGTATTTCCCCGCCTCCAACATGAGGCACTTAACACCGGCTCGTGTCAGTTCATTGGCGATAACTGATCCCGAGGGCCCGGACCCGACAACGATTACGTCATACAGCCCCTTAACGTCAGTGGACATCGGTTTCATAATGCCCTGCCCCAGACCACACCCCTGCCCTTCTCAGGCTCGGCACTCCTGGCTCACCTATCCGCCTGCGGAAAGGCTTGATCATGAGCATAACCGCTTTTAGTATGCCAAAGTACAGCATTTCGAAGACATTCCTAAAGCTCCATGCAGGCGTCTTTATCCCCAGCCTGGGGAACAAAAACGCGGCCTGATCCATGCCTTTCGCCGGGCATCCCTTGACGCGAACAATCCTGCCGGCCACAAGCTTTCCTTCCACCGCTGCACACGACCCTATGAGTGCGACCTTCTCCCCTGGATGAACTACGTCACCCTTGTAGTACCCGACCACAATTCCCATCGCCTTGAGCCCGGCAACGAGGCCAGGATAGTATCGCTCCGAGGTGGCGAGTGCCCCCGCCAAGGCATTCAGACACCCGTGGACGCACCTTCTCCCAGAGTCTGGATTTACCCCCGGATAGAATTTGACAGGCGTCCTAACCTTCTGTACATCCCAAGTCACAGAATACGGGGTCTCAATCTTGAGTACTCTCTTGGACAGTTCATCGATGCTCACATCGCCCTTGATCACTATGTCATCCCAGTCGAGGGTTCCATAGCCCCGAGTGCTCGCCTCGACGAGATGCACTACATCCCCGGGTCGGTAATTCAGGATGCGCGCCGCCACCATATCGACAGCCATTGGATCGTTCGCAATGAGAATGACTCCAAGATGGTATGGGTAGGGAGCGAATTCAGACCCGTGTCCGATCTCTATCGCATCACTCACAATGAGGTTTGGATAGCCGACCTCGAGAAGATCCACAATCTTTTCATCGACTCTGTCATCGTGGTAGAGCATTCTCTCCTTGTGGGTCAAGATACCTACGTTAAGCTTTAGCGCGTTGGTAATCTGACACGCGTTGTGAAACTTGAGCTTTGGCACCCAGATCTTGTAATTCGCCTCATAGAGGGACCGTGCGACGAGCATCGTTTTGTGCCATTTTGCCCGCCTCAATTGCACCCTGACCCGTCTTTCCTCGTTGAAATCCCTGAGTGGCACGTGAAGCCTTCGTGCCATCCTGGAGTATCCGGCATGATGGAAGAACAACCTGGTCGGTATGCCCATTCCCCCGGACTCTCCGATGCATACCTCAGAACGAGCGTCCATCTTCCTTAGAGCATGGATGATGGCCTCGATGACACTCGTATGAGTGTACGCAGAGTTGACAACAGCTGTCGAGAACACCACATTGGGTTTGATCAAAATCTTCCCCCCCGGCCTCTCCCGCAGCTCCTCGATTCCCTCCTCGACGATCTCCTGTATCACGGATGCATCGTAGGTCTCGCACCTTCGCAGCAGCACCTTTCGTGTTTTCACTTTCCCGTCATCCATGGAGTGATCGCGCATACAGTATCAACCTGAACTATTCGTCGGTTAAGGGCCTCACTGAAGCTCTTGCTGACTCCGGAGTTGTCAGGAGCATCTGCACCCATTGCCCCTCTAGCTTTGCAGAAACCATTTTGGATTGCCAAGGTGGTACGGGCGTCACGGCGCACGCTTGCGGAAGCATCGGTAGCCGAACCACCGCGTGGCCGCGAGGCCACCGGCACAACGGACGGAAGCGGGGTGCCGAGCGACGAACGAACGGCAGGATGGACGTACCGAGGCATCAACCGAGCCGCAAACGCCGCTGGCAACCGAGGCGGTGCAATGAGGCAGACGCGTACAGCGGTGGTGCCTTCAGACCGCGCTGCGAAGACTGACAGCAGCCCTGTAGCGCACCTGATCGCCGTCGCGGAGCGGCTCGGACCGGATGAGGTGGGGGTGCTGGCGCTGATCGCGACACCCGAGGCCCACTGACTTGCCGGCAACGGAACGCAGATCGGCAGCCACCCGGATACGGGACGGCGGGGCCGGCGCCGCTACGGTGACCTGCACCTTGAGACCGTACCTGCATCGACGCGTGTCAGCCGACGACGCGGGCACCCCCGCACACAACGGCGAGTCCACCCGGCCTGAACTGCCAGGACTTACGGAAGTCGCCGAGGCGGCCGAATGACCGTCAAGGGCTCGCGCGACGTGGCTGGTTAGGTGGTTCGGGAGCACTCAGCCGCGAGCGGCAAGCCTGACTTCCACCGCCGCGAGGCGCTCACGGATGTTCAGCGCTTCGGAAGCTTGCCCGGCCCAAAAATCACCAGGATGATCGTCATCTTTCCGTGCACCCGCTCGTCGAGGATGAAGTTCTTGCCCGTCAGCTCGCTGATGAACTTCACTCGGACGGCGATGTCCACGTCCTGGAAGTCCATCGTGATCGAAGTCCATCGTGATCGACCGCTGTCCCTGCATTGTGGTATATGGGCCACGATGACATCGGACCTCTTCGTGCCGCGCACCGAGTGGCACGCTATAGCCCGCCTCATTCTTGCTGCGCTGGCTGGTGCGGCAATCGGTTGGAATCGCCAGATGAGGGGCAAGCCCGCGGGACTGCGAACCTACATGCTGGTGAGTGTCGGTGCCGCGTTGTTCGCGTTGATCGCGATGCTGGTGGTACCGTCCGATGGGTCGGCGCTTGGGCGGGCACTTCAAGGCGTAGCCACGGGGATAGGTTTTCTGGGCGCGGGGGAGATCATCCACCAGATCAGACGCAAGGCAGGCAGTCCGCTTGTATATGGACTCACCTCGGCGGCAGCGATTTGGATGACGGCTGCGATCGGCATGGCAGCGGCCTGCGGCCTGTGGTGGATCACCGTATTCGCCGTCGTGTTGGCGCTGGTAATCCTCAGCGGTGCGGAGCGGATCGAGGAGCGGTTTCTGCCGAAGCGGCAGGGGTGAACCGAGCGGTGACAAGACGCGTAACAAGTGGGATGAGGCCCGATCGCAACAAGCACTTGCAGCAGCAACCGACCTACAACACCGTCAGAGGATCGTAACCGCGGAAAATCCGGCGAAACGGTTGATCCGAAAACTTGAAGCAGTGTCCAGATAATGGCATATCAGCGCGCGATGGCGGGCCCTGCATGTCGGGCTGTTCTAACAACCAACGAGGTGGCCGGTATGGAAAAAGCGCCAATAGTGGATTTTCTGAAGAAATCTGTTCGTTTATTTGAGGCTTTCCCTGCTGCGCAATTGCAGGAACTGGTTGACGGCTCGCGGACAACAACGTTCGAGCCCAATGAGGCGATCATTGCCTTTGGTCAGGAAGGTCAGTTTTTAGGGGTGATGCTCGATGGCGAAGCGGAAGCGTCAAACACCGACGACAGCGGTGAGAAACGGCGCATCGCCATCCTCAAAGCCGGAGATATTTTCGGCGAAATGTCGCTGATGACAGGCGACCGGACCATCGCCGACATCATCGGCATTTCCCGGTGCACCGTATTGCTTATTCCACAAAACCTGTTCTCTTCGATCCTGGTCACGCACCCGCCGGCAATCCGGTATCTGTCAAAAACGATCAGCGAACGGGTCAAAGCGCTGTCGCTCGATGAGCGGGGGAGTCGATTAAGCGAGTCGGCGTTCCGCAAAGACGAAGATCCGTATGGATTCAAGCTTCACGGCGTGTATCCCGAAAAGATACTGGTTGTCAACTGCGGCTCATCGTCGTTGAAGTACAACCTGTTCGATACCGCCGATGAGAGCCGCAACGCCCGCGGCAGCATCGAAAAAATCGGCGAGGAAGGGACCAGGCACACGCTCCATACCGCACGGGGGGATGTAACATGCAATTTACCGAAGGGAACGCATGGCGACGCGCTGAAGTCGATGGTGGCAGAACTGACCGGCGCATCGGCCGGCATCCTGAAATCCTCTGACGAGATCACTATCGTGGGCCACCGTGTCGTGCATGGCGGTGACAAATTCAGCAGCGCGGAAATTATCACCGACGATGTCCAGAAGGTTATCGAGGAACTGTCGTCGATAGCTCCGCTGCATAATCCGGTGAATGTGATTGGTATCAAGGAGGCGCGGCGGATATTTACAAGAGCGACGCATGTCGCGGTGTTCGACACCGCTTTTCATCAGACCATGCCCGCCTATGCGTATCTTTACGGATTGCCCTATGAGCTGTATGAGCGCGAAAAAATTCGCCGTTACGGGTTTCACGGGATGTCGCATTCGTATGTGGGGCTCAAGGCCGCGCAGTTTCTCAAGCGGCCGTTCAATGCGATGGAAATCATTTCGTGTCACCTCGGCAACGGCGCGTCGGTGTGCGCCATCGACCATGGAAGGTCGGTGGATACCTCGATGGGGTTTACGCCGGCGGAGGGGTTGATCATGGGAACGCGGTGCGGAAGCGTCGATCCGGCCGCGCTGGCGTATCTCATGCGTACCGAGGGAATGACCCTGGATGATTTGGATCTGTTGATTAATAAAAAGAGTGGGCTCAAGGGGCTTTCCGGTCTGTCAAACGACATGCGCATCATTGAGGACAATGCGCAGAAAGGGCACAACCGCGCCCTGCTCGCGTTCAAGACGTACTGCTACCAGGTACGCAAATACATCGGCGCTTATTTTGCCGCGATGGGCGGTCTGGACGTGCTGATTTTCACCGGTGGCATCGGGCAGGGAAGCGCCGGTGTGCGCAGTCTGGCATGTCAAGGGCTTGGATCCATGGGGATCGTGATCGATGAAAAGAAAAACGCCGGGGCAAACGGGTTTACCGATGTCAGCGAAATATCGGCCGCATCTTCACCCGTCAAGGTGCTGGTGGTCCCGGCGAATGAAGAACTGATGATCGCCCGCGAAGCTCTTCGTGCCCAGAACCGCCGTCACATCACCGCGATCATCTCCACCCAGAAATCTCCACCGGTTCCGATCGAAGTTTCGGCGCACCATGTGCACTTGTCGCAGGAGCATGTGGAAGCGCTGTTCGGGGCCGGTCACCGGCTGACGCCTGAAAGTGAATTGTCGCAGCCCGGTCAGTATGCATGCGCGGAAAAGGTCAATCTGATCGGGCCCAAGGGGCGTGTTGACAGGGTGCGCGTGCTCGGTCCTGTCCGCAAAGAGACGCAGGTGGAAGTAGCGATGACGGAACAGTTCAAACTGGGCATACATCCCCCGATACGCGAATCGGGCGATATCGAGGAGACCCCGGGCGTCACGCTCGAGGGATCATGCGGGACGGTTGTGACCAACAAAGGAGTCATCTGTGCGCAGCGCCACATCCACATGTCGCCCGAGGATGCACTGCAGCGGGGGTTGGCAGACCGTTTTCGGGTTCGCGTGCGCGCGGCAGGCGGGCGCGAATTGATATTCGGCGATGTGCTGGTCCGGGTACACCCGGATTACCGGCTCGCGATGCATATCGATACCGATGAAGCGAACGCAGCGAGCATCACGACCGGGAGGACCGGTTCGATCGACGGCGTGCAGAGTCAGAGGTAGAAGCTGATCCGGTATTCTGTGCGCTGAAAAAACTTTGCGCGCCGGCGCTCGCCGCGAACGCGTGCGCGGCTTGCACCACCAGATCGTCGCCATGACGGGGCCCGACGATCTACATGCCCGGCAGGCTCATTTCACGTCGATGGCCGTCACCCCGTCCCAATCGGTCCCGGGGACCGTAGCCAGCATTTCGCGACAGCGCTTAAGATACAACTCCGCCGGGCGATCTCCGGCACGCACTTCGAGCACCGCACGGAATGCGATGATTGCCTCTTCCCATTGCCGCTGCCGATATGCACCCAGGCCGGCTGCAAAGCGCTCGACCAGCCCCGCCCACTGCGCGCGCTCCTCAGCCGGTCCGAGGACCTCGAAAATCCGAACCGGAAGACTTTTGCCTTTCACGCGAACCATGTCGAGCTCGCGCGTCACCAGGGTGTCATCCGCCGCGCGCACGGTGCCCTCGCTCGCAATGATCTCGGTGCCGTAGAGTTTGTTGAGCCCTTCCAACCGCGAGCCCAGATTGACGTTGTCACCAATAACCGTGTAACTGAGCCGCTGCACCGAACCCATGTTGCCGACGACCATCGGCCCGCTATTGATGCCGATGCCGATCCGTAGCTCCGGCCAGCCGCGCTGCTGCCAAGCACCCTGGAGGCCGCGCAAGCGAGTGACCAGGTTCAAGGCGGCGCGACAGGCGCGTCCAGCGTGGTCGGCCTGCGGCAGCGGCGCACCCCAGACCGCCATAATCGCGTCGCCCACGTACTTGTCGAGCATGCCGTCGTGGCGAAAGATCACCTCGGTCATCTCGCCGAGAAAGTGATTCAGCAGTTCGACCAGGGTCTCCGCACTGAGCCGCTCAGCGATGCTGGTGAAGTCGCGGATGTCGCAAAAGAGCACCGTCAGGTCCCGCGTCTCCCCTCCCAGCGCCAGAGTCTCCGGCCGCTCGCTGACCAGACGTGCAAGCGACGGGCTCACGTAGAGGCCAAACGCACGCCGGATTTCTCGCTTCTCGCGCTCTTCGACGACGTACTGCTGCAGCGTGATCGCCCCGTACGTGAGACCGATCGCGAGGAGCGGATACACGACGTTCAGCAACCAACCGTGCGTGACTAATGCCCACTGGCTGAGCGCCGCATACGTGCCGAGCACGGCAGCAGACACGAGCGCTCCGGTGACACCGCGGCCGTAGCGTAGCAGAAACCCGAGCGACGCCGCCAACACAAAGACCAACGCCGGCTCGAAGGCTCCGCTGCCTCCCGGCTGAAAAACGAAATCCCCGCGCAGGATGTTGTCGAGGACATTCGCATGGATCTCCACACCTGGAAAGGTCCCGCCGAAGGGGGTGACGCGGACGTCCGCGAGCGCCGTCGCCGTCACGCCAACCAGGATGATCTTGCCACGGAACGCTTCCGGCGGTACCCCGCCGGTGAGCACCTCGGCGGCCGATACATGGCGGAACGTTTTTCCGGGGCCGCGAAAATTGATCAACATCTGCCCGTCTCGAGCGACCGGGATCAGCTGCGCGCCGAAACGGATGGACTCGACGCCGTACGGTCCAAAGTGGATCGCGAGTGGCACCTGCGGCCGGTACGCCCGTAGCATAGCCAGCGCCAAGGGCAACGCGATCTGGTCGTTGAACCGGATCGCCAGCGGCGCACGCCGATAGGAACCATCTGCGTCCGGAAAGAAATTGATGTACCCGACGCCCCGTGCCGCAGCGGTGAGGGCCGGCAGGTTTGCTTGAACCAGGCGGGCCTGCGGGAGATGCTGCTCACCACCTCCGCTGCGGCTGTCCTGCACAAGGCTGTAGCTCGTCGGTAACCGCACGGGAGGGCGATCGGCCTGGCGTTCGAAATCGAAGAAATATCCCAGAATTACCCGCCGCGAGCTGCGTAGCACCTCCGCAAGTCTCTCGTCGTCGGCTGCTCCTTGGTCGAGAGCACGTTGGATTGTTTTCCATGTGCGATCGTCGATCCCAGTGAGGCGCTGGTGCAAGAGGTCGAGGTCGCGGTCCGCACTGGATTCCGACTCGACAATATCGAAGCCGATGACGGAGGGATTCGCGGTGTCTAGCCGATCGAGCAGTTGCGCCATCAGGCCACGCGACCATGGCCAGCGCCCGAATTGCTCCACGCTCGCGTCGTCGACCGCCACGATCACGATGTCGGGGCTGGCTTCTCGCACGCCGCGCTGCAGGAGACGGTAATCGAGTGCGCGCAATTCAATCAGATCGAGGTAGCTGCATCCATGAAACTGGAGAAGGGACAGCAGAGTCCCCAGCAGCAGCCCAAGGCGGAGCGACGACATGCGGGGCCAGGCGATCAGGCTGTGCATCGGACCTCGAAGGTTGAACAATTACCGCAATTTGCCGTTGCTAGAAACCCCGGACCCCTGTCCCGGTCTACGCATGTGTAACTTCGGAAGCCGACCTGGTGCGGGCCGGGCTGGCCCAGGCCTCGGCATGCGTCGGCAAGATCACCGTGCACCCCCAGGATGGACACCGGAGGGTCACAGGCCGACTCTGGCGCCATGACGTACGCGCGTTGACGCTGTATTGGACACGTGCGACATGATCTGCAAAACTGTGAGGGTGATCGCTCTGGGAGAAGCGGTGAGTCTGGGTGCATCGGAGCGGGGGAAATGTCCGCTAGCGCGCGTGCCGCTGTGGCGAGCCGCTGCGATGGTTGCGGCGTGCGTTTTGACGTTGTGGGGCTGTGGCGGTGGGTCCGGCTCGGGTGGGCCCGGTAGCCTCGATGTTCAGCCGGTGTGGCCGCAGCCCGGCGGGGGCGAGAGCACTGTGCAGCTTCCTGGCGCCGCGCAAACGGTGCGTGTAACGTTCGACTCCGAAGCCGGACTCCAGTGCTGCCTCGCGGTCAACCCCACCACAGTGCCGATCGACCCCGTGTCCGGCTTACGGCTGCTGGTTTTGGACCAGCTGCCGCCCGGACCTGCAACTTTCACCATGACAGCCTTCGCCACCGACTTCGCGCCGGCTCCGGAGGGGTTCACCGCACTGTGTGCGACCAGTCCTCCCGGCATAGGGCAGGCCTGCGATGCGACACGCCCGGCCAGCGCCGCCTTCCAGAGCCAACCACAGCCGGTCACTATCGTCGCGGGAACGCGGCCGCCGGCGATCGACATCGGCATGGCGTCCCTGCCTTTCGTATTCGACCTGCAGCCGCCGCCGAATGATTCCGCCGCCACCCCCGTGCTGGTGGCGTTCACTGCCGCTGATGCAACCACCCAGATTGACGGGGACTCGATCACGGTCGAGGCATCGTTCCGATCGCTGTCGAAGCGAATTGCGGTGAAGCTGAGCCCCTGTGATGACAAGACCGCTAGCCCCTGCAGCGAACAGGGTTACCTGCAGGTTACGGGCTTTTTCGCCGTGAGCACCCCGGTCCCTTTTCCGCCCGGCCCAGTTTCGCTGCACATCACTGGGCGTGACCTGGCGTCTCCTCCGGCCGAACTCGATTTCATCTACGACTTCACGGTCATCGGCGATAGCCAGGCGGCAATCGCACCCGCCGTGACCTTCTCTCCCCAGTCTCTTGGCCGCTCAGCAGGCGACCGCACCGACCCCGTCACGGCGGCTGAACAACAGGCTAGGGGAACCGCCCGTACGCTATCCGCAGTGGCGGCCGTACCGGTCCGAACCGCAACCAGTACCCCCGCGCCGTTCAACCGCCGCCGCGCGGCGACGCCGACCGCCACGGCTAGGCCGACGGTAACCTACATCCCGGAAGGATCTCCATGATGCGTTGCGCGGTGTTCGTAGGCCTGGTCTTGTGGCTTCTGCCCTGCGGCCTCGCTGGTGCCTCGGAACAAAGCACACGCCTGTCCGCCCGCGGCCTCGTGGAGTTCCACGCCGGGCACTACAGCGAGGCTTTGGCATTGTTCGACCAGGCGGTCGCAGCCGACACGACGGACGCGTATGCCCGCTACTACCGCGCGGTAACACGTGGCCGGCTGCACGATCTGGAAGGCGCCATCACCGACTTGCGTGCGGCGCTCGCGGCCAAACCCGATTTCGATCAGGCGGCACTCGAGCTCGGCGCCGCGCTGGTGCAAACCGACGCCTATGCCGAAGCCATCCCCTGGCTGCAACAGGCGCAGCGCGCCCCCGAGTCCGACGTGCAGGCCTCGCTGTTCCTTGGGCTGGCGCAGCTGCGGCTGGGAAAGCTGGCCGCGGCGGGAGAAAATTTCCAACGCGCCGAAAAGGAACCTCAACAGAGCATCGCAGCACGATATTTCGAAGGCGTGGTCGCATACCGCGAGGGCGACCAGAGAGAGGCCGAGCGTCTGTTCGCTGAGGTGGTCCGTGCCGGTCCCGACTCCGAGATGAAGCGCGAAGCCAGCCTGTTTCTGCAGCGCCTCCGCGGCACGGCAGGCCACGTCTATCATGTCTACGGAGCACTCGGGTTCCAGTATGACAGTAACGTGGTACTGGCCCCCTCGAACGACGTGATCAAGCAGGCCGCGGGGATATCGCGGCAGTCGGACGGGCGGGCCACCCTCGCCGCCGGCGGCACCTACGCGCTCTGGCAGCAGGACCGCACGCAGCTCTCAGTCGGCTACGACTTCTACCAGAGCCTGCATTTTCGGCTGACCGACTTCGATCTCCAGGACGACGGACCGAATGTGCAGCTCGTGACAGCCGTCGGTCCTTTCCAGTTCGGCGTGTTGGGACGCTACGATTATTATCTGCTGAGCAGCGACAGTTTTTTGCAAGAAGGGACGGCGCTGCCCTGGATCACCGTGCTCAATGACAGTGGCCGGACCGAGGTGTTGTACCGCATGCGGCGGCGCGACTTCATCAAGCACGATTTCTGGGTCCGCGATGCCTTCAACCACTCTGCGGGCGTGCGCCAGTACTTCTACCTGGGCTCGCCCGAAGATTATGTGTTCCTCGGCTACCGCTTCGACCGGGACGATCCGATTCACTCCGGCGCGGCGTCGAAGCAGTTCGCTTATGACGGCCAGGAGGTGAGCGGGGGACTCGGGTGGGCTCTGCCCGCCGGCATCACGGTCGAGCTCACGTACGCCTACCGCTACGAAAACTATGCCCCACCAAGCGACGGCCGCCACGATGACCAGCACGATATTGTCCTCGTCTGTCGCAAAGACCTCACCGAACACCTCGCGCTGGTAGGCGGGTACTTCGGGACGATCAACAACTCCACCAACAACGTTGGTAACAAACAATTCGACTACGAGCGTCACGTCGGCTCCGTGGCGCTGGAAGCGGGGTTCTGATCATGTTCCGGTTCCGCTGCCGTACGCTAATGTCACTCGTGTTTGCCCTCATGATGCGTGTCGCATGGGCGCAGGAGGTGGGTATCGTCGCCACGCTGGAGGGCACCGCCGATGTCGGCCGCAGCGACACCTGGTCGGCGGCCGACCTCGGGACCGCGGTCAGTCTGGGTGACCAGGTGCGCACTGGGAATCCAGGACGACTCTCGATCGTGTTCCAAGATGATAGCGTGCTTACCGTCGCTGACGACTCGCAGCTCGTTATCGATCAGCAGGTTTACAACCCTTCCGGTGGGGCAGTACGCTCGCTGATGGGCCTCCTCCGTGGCAAATTGGATGCCGTGGTTGGCGAGTATTACCATGAGCCCGGAAGCGCCTACGAGGTAACGACGGCCACGGCGGTGGCCGGCGTGCGCGGCACCGAGTTTTCCGTTTCGTACGATCCGATCACCGAGCTGACCGAGGTGATGGCGGTGAGCGGGGTGGTCCATGTGCACAGCCTGCTCGATCCGACCGGTCCGGGTGTGCTGGTGCGCGCCAGCGAGGTGACCACGGTTGCGCCGGGACAGTTGCCGCTACCACCGCGTCGGGTCGAGGAGACCATCTTCCGCCAGCGCCTCGAAGGCTTTGATTTCATCGGCGGTGGCCGGGCGGAGAGCCTGGTCGCCAGCAGTTCACTGCGCAGCGGGGCCACCGTACCGGCGGCGGAACGCGCGCCGGGCCGTGTGGCCGCACCACCCCCCCGGCAGAACCGCATGGAGCGACACGACGCCAGCAACCTGGTCGGCGAGTGTCCCGCTATTGTGAAGGCAACCACAGGCCAACTGGGCATCGCCTTCCCGCGCTAGCGCATGTCTCGCCACTGGGTGCTCCCAAACCGTCTGCCGGCCATCCTTGTCGATCAGCGTCGGTTGCGAGAGCGACCGGAGCGTACCGTGTCACGCTGCTTGCAGGCGGCGTTCGAGGACGCGCAGGCTGGCTTGTTGGCCCATGAGGACGAGCCGGTCGCCGACCTCGATGCGCGCGTCGGCGGGCGGGTTGAACAGCATCTCACCGTCGGCGCGCTTGATGGCGATGACGATGATGCCCATCTCTTCGCGGATGCGCGACGTCTCGAGCGTCTCTCCCGCCGCGAGCTCGCCGCCAGCCACGGGCACCTCCTCGATCTGGAGCTCCAAGCTGCTGTAGTGCGTCGCCAGGTCGATCACGTCCAGGACGGCCGGCCGCAGCAGAGCATGGGCCATGCGATGGCCGCCGATCACGTAGGGCGAGACGACGCGGGTGGCGCCGGCGTGCAGCAGCTTGCGCTCGCTGCGGTCGTCCTCGGCGCGCGCCACGATCAGGAGACCCTTGTTCAGCTCGCGTGCCGTCAGTACGACGTAGACGTTGTCTGAATCCTTGGAAAGCGCCGCCACCAGGCCCCGCGCGCGCTTGATGCCGGCAGCCTCCAAGACAGTGTCCTCCGTCGCGTCGCCTTCGACAAAGGCGAACTGGGCGTCCTCGAGGTCGCGCAAGGCCTCGGGGTGACGCTCGATCACCACGAAGGGCACGGGTTTCGCCACCAACTCCTTGCAGACGATCCGCCCCATGCGTCCATAGCCGCACACCAGGAAGTGGTCCGTCATCTGCGAAATTTGCCGTAACACTTTTCGCCTCCCAAAGGCGCGCCGAATCTCGCCTTCAATGAGCTGCCGCGCCGCCAGGCTGGCGGCGTAAATGACGACGCCGATGCCGCCGACGATCAAGGCCATGGTGAAGAATCGGCCGGCGGTGTCGAGCGGCTGCACCTCGAAATAGCCGACCGTGGAGATGGTGATCACCGTCATGTACAGGGCGTCCACGAAGCCCATGCCGGCAATCAGCATGTAACCGGCGACGCCCCCGGCGACCACGCCCAGGAGCGCCGCCAGTGCGCGCACCGCAACCGATCGCCGGCCCATGGTTTGTCTTTCTACCGATCTCCCCTCAAGTTCGCCAGCGCCACCACCGAAATTGATGCAGAGTAGCTACAGGTACGGGCCGCAGTGCAAAGCTGTAAGGGGGAGCGCACTCGGCAGCGGCTGCTTGCCGGCGCTGGCCCGCTTCTGTCGGGTTGGTGGCACACAGGCCGCGGAACGTGGTAGTGGCGTGCGGGCGAACTAACCGATACCGCGAAGGGCTGGTACAATGTGGTGTCGAGAAACGCGATCGATGCGCGCTGGTTTGGATCTCGTCAGTGACCGGCCCTCTGCTCGATCCGCCCCCGCGCGAGGCGCATCAGGAAAGCTACCGCCATCAGGAAAGCGACGGCCCATCGTGAATCCTGATCGGCAACGGAACAGCTGCCACCACCACTGCTGAGAGGCAGGGCCGTGCCAGTGCCCGGTTCAGTGTTGAGGGTGCCCCCCGTCGGATTGCGATTGTCGGATGGCGAGTGCGCTGTGGCCGTCGGCGTTGGTCCAACCGCATAGTTGCCAGAGAACCGAACCTTGTTGAACGGAGTCGCGCTGGTAAGGTTTATCGCACCCTCGCCGAAGAGGTTGCCGGTTGTTGTGATCTGCGACACGGATCCGACCAAGGTGGTATCGGTATAGGCTTGCGCGGTGAGGCTAGAAGCACCTGGCGGCTGATCCTCCGCGAAATTGCACGAAAGCCGGTTGATCGGTGTGGCGAAGGTGATGACTAATGTGCCCGGTGTAGATGGCTGATACAGGACGTTCCCGACCAGGGTTTGGAACGGGGTCTGGAGCGGGACCTGGAAGATTGTTGTGGACTGACCGATCTCCCACGTGCCTGGGGGATCAGGGGTAAATGTCATTCCAGAAACAGTCAGGTTCTCCGCAAGCGTCCCGGGGGCAAAGGAATTGAAGTCGGTAGATAACTGCGTCGAGCCGGCGGCCACGATGTTGTCAATGGCGATCAGCAGCGGCAGCGCCGTGGCCGTCGGCGTCGGCGTGGGGCTCACGGCAGCAGCTGTCGCTGGGCGCGGCAAAGTCGCGGAAAAGAAAATGCACAGGGCGGCGGCGCGTCCAGCTGGCAATGAGACAAACTCCCTCCGGCCATGTCTTGCCATCGGCGGTCTCATCATCTGCGCCCTTTATACGGTATCGGCGGTGGGGGTCAACGCAAGAATTGACGTGGGGGTGGCGCATCGCGCCAGCAGGCTTCGGGCGCGGGGGATCTCAGTGCTCGCCGGGGCGGCGGGTAAGCTCCAGGGCGAGCAGCGCGGCGCCGTAGGCGCCCATCAGCTGCGGCTGCTCAGGCACGATGACTGCCTCGCCCGTGGCCTCGGCCAGCAACGCGCGCACGGCAGGGTTGCGCGCGACGCCGCCGGAAAGCATGAGCGGCGCGACCAGACCAACGTGATAGATCATAGTCACAATGCGCGAGACCATCGAGCGGTGCAGCCCGCGCACGATGGCGTCGAGCGGAACGCCACGCGCAATGAGCGAGATGATCTCCGACTCGGCGAACACCGTGCACGTGCTGCTGATCGGCGCATCGTCCACGGCTGCAAGCGCGCGCCGGGCGAACTCGTCCAGCGGCAACGCCAGACGCGCGGCGGTGTTCTCGAGAAAGCGTCCCGTCCCGGCCGCGCACTTGTCGTTCATGCTGAAGTCGACGGCCTTGCCGCCAGCGCCGATGCGGATCACCTTGCTGTCCTGCCCGCCGATGTCCACCAGCGTGCCCGCCGTCTTCAGGCAGGCATGGACCCCGCGTGCATGGCAGCTGATCTCGGTGACACTCTTCGTCACGGCAGTGAGCAGCTTGCGTCCGTAACCAGTCGCCACCGTCGGCATCTCCTCGGCGGCGCCCAGCTCGCAGCGCAGATCGCGAAGCATGCGCGCCACCTGTTCCTCGACGCACGGATGCGCGCTCTCCAGCCGCCAGCCGATAAGCGCAGCGTCCGCGGACACGCCCACCAGCTTCGTGGTGGTCGATCCGGAGTCGATACCAACCGCAACCAGACGAGTCACGCCGAGAATCTTGCATCGGGCCGAGGAAAATGCCAGCGCCTCAGCCCACCCGATATCAAAGTCAGGGAGAGGGCTAGCACGTGGTGCCCCCCTGATCCGATGCTAGGCCGAAAAGTCGTAGGGGCGGAAAGAAGTTTCAAAAACCCGGTAGGTGGGTCCTGAGGGCCTTGACAATTAGGTTAGGACAAGCTAGTAGGCTTGCCCATGACA
>Ga0187884_10001970_pt1 | contig 17781 bp, 20 predicted proteins | sample June2016WEW_20_4_FD_132983 | JGI IMG/M metagenome (GOLD analysis project Ga0187884, IMG submission 132983) | Peatland microbial communities from SPRUCE experiment site at the Marcell Experimental Forest, Minnesota, USA - June2016WEW_20_40 | ecosystem: Environmental > Terrestrial > Soil >...
ATCTCTTCGACGCCCACCAAACTTCTTTCAATCGCCCAACCCACCAAACTACAAGCCCTTGCCCTCCATCGTCCTCCAAGGCCTGCTACCCGCTCTGCTCCCCTATCGACGGATTGGGGATCCCCCCACCGATCACGCCTCCCGCTTATGGTGGCGTAACCAGGCTCTAAGGCTTTTTCACTGTTTCGCGATTCGTGAAAGAGTCTTTGACGCCAAGACCCATAGCGACCAAAGCGGGGTAGCGGTGTAGCGCGGACCTGTTTTGTAGGTCCGCGGCCCATGGGTGCGACCGGTGAGAAGAGCCGCAGACCTTGAAAAACAGCGGGCGGGTGCGGTACTTGCGCGTCGCCTGGGTGTATAATCTAAACATGGGGAAACACGTGATACACATCTCGGAAGCGGAAGCCGCTGTGACCAGTGTCGCGACGCTCCTGGCTCACGTGCGTGCTGGGGCGGAAGTCATCATCGAAAACGGAATGCGGCCCGTGGCGGTTCTCCATCCCGCCGAACCCGTGCCCCGCACGATATCAGAATGCATCGCGCTGCTTCCCGAGGGCTCCACCGCCACCGTTGACCCGGACTTTGCCCGGGACGTAGCGGCGGCCGTTGAAGCGCATCGCGAACCGTTGAACCCACCGACATGGGACTGATCCTTGACTCCAGTGTCTTAATCGCTGCAGAACGTCAGGGGAGGAATGCTTGCCAGGTTTTGACCGCCATACGCGAACACATCGGGGAAACTGAGGTCGGCATCTCAGTCGTGACGTTAATCGAGTTGGCGCACGGAGCAGCTCGCGCGGACACTCCTCAGCGACGGTTAAGGCGCCAAAAGTTCATTGAAGAGCTGATCAGTGCAATGCCCGTCTACCCGGTCACCGTGGCGATCGCTCTCCACGCCGGCCAAATCGATGGTGAAAATCAGGCGCGAGGATTGAAATTTGCCCTTCCTGATCTCTTAATCGGTGTGACCGCACTCGAACTTGGTTACAGCGTAGGCACGGCGAATGCCCGGCACTTTGGGGATGTTCCTGGGCTGTCCGTCCTGAGTCTTTGATAATGAGAACCAAGCGGGGCGCGGACCTGTTTTGTAGGTCCGCGGCCTTTCCTTGCCCATAGGGAAGAGCCGCGGACCTACAAAACAGGTCCGCGCTACGGTCGCTGTGGAAGGTGTGTGAAAGATCAATGGGTCAAGGAGCGAACCCATCCCTGCCACAACGGAAGCCGTGGGCGTTGGACCTGATGCCAGGACTTTTCCTGACGCGGTCCGACAAGCGAACGTACTTGGGAAGGCTGCCCCAGGACCCGCCGCGCAGGACGCGTTCCTGGCCTCGATTCGGGCCTCCCGGGTCGCGCTCGGCGCTGGCATGGTAATAGTTCTCCCCATACCAGTCGTTCACCCACTCCCAAACGTTCCCGAGCGTGTCGTAGAGATTCCAAGCGTTGGGGCGCCTCTGGGCAACTTCATGCGTCTGATGGCCGCTGTTGTTGAGATACCAAGCGACCTCATCGATCCGGCCGTATCGCGCTGCGGTCCTCCCGGCGCGTGCGGAGTATTCCCACTCCGCCTCCGTGGGCAGGCGGCCCCCTGCCCAGCCGCAGAACGTATTCGCGTCATCCCAGTTTACGTTCACGATCGGCATGTCCTGGTTGGTCCAGCCCGCGTTGAAATCCGGCGCTTGCGGCATCTCCGCCCCCGTGCTCCCCGCAAACCTTCTGTACGCCACCACGGTCACTTCTGTCTGGCCGATCCAGAAACCTTTGGTGATGGTTACATGGTGCGGAGGTTTTTCCTCCTCGCCGCAGTCGCTGTCCCCTGGCGAGCAACCCATCTGAAAGCTGCCCGGCGGAATCCAGATATACCTTAGCCCGTCTTTGGAATTGATCCTTTCGGCGCCAGGCGCTGGCCCACCGTTCGCCGTTTCTGCGGACTTACCCCCGCCCGACGGCTGGTTGATTTCGTTTCCAAGTCGCTCTGGTGCTGATCAGTAGAAATGCCAAATCACGCCAGTGACGACGCCCAGCACAACCAAGCCAAGTGCGGCATACTTGACCTGGTTTGGGACCGTTGTCACACCCGGGAGACGAGGCGATTTTGACACTACGTGCGGGTGTCCTGCTTCCGCTGCGGCCTCGCTGCTCTCCGGCTCTGACCCCAGAGCTTCGGCATTTCCTCTTGACGGAGTCGCAGGCGGAGTTTGAAGGGGCACGTGGGCCCCTGGTGACGCGCCTCCGGATGGCGGGGAGGATCTCCCACCTTGGGGATGTTTCACCCGCGAGACATCGATCGTTGTTTCACGCGGCACGACTTCCGGCGTGGGTGGCGTCTCAATCACCACGGTTGGACCCAGTTCCGGAAGATCATCGGTTGGGGGCAATGGCCGTGCCGCGCTGGTCAGTTCGTGGGCGAAGTCGAGGGCGGAGGCATAGCGCTGATCACGGTTTTTCGCCAGCGCCTTCATGACGACGCGCTCAACCGCGGGAGGCACGTCTACGTTGGGGGCGACGGTGCGAAAAGGCGGGGGTTGCTCCATTACGTGCTTGCGTAAGAATCCCTCCGGTGTGTTGGATTGAAAGGGCAGGCACCCGGTAAGCATCTCGTACACCACCACGCCCAGCGAATAGACATCCGAGCGCGCGTCGAGTTCACCGCTGCTCACTCCGAAAGCCTGCTCGTAAGACATGTAAGCGGGCGTGCCCAGCACCCGGCCGGGCAGCGTTTGGAAAGTTGACTCGCGCAGCTTGGCAATGCCGAAATCCACGACCTTGACGGCCAATTCGCCCTCGTCGCCGTGGGTCAGGAAGATGTTATCGGGTTTGATGTCGCGATGCAGGATTCCCAGCTTGTGGGCGGCGGCCAGCCCCCTCGCCACCTGCATCAAAATCTCCGCACACTCCTTCACCGGGAAAACGCGACCCTCTTTGCGAGCTCGCTTTAGCGCTTCCCGTAAAGATTCGCCTTCCAAATACTCCATGGCGATGTAGGGTGTACCGTCTTCACCCTCGCGGGATTCGTAAACCGTGACCACATTGGCATGGTGAATCCGCCCCGTAGAAGCGGCCTCCACTTGGAATCGCTGGAGAAACTCGGGATCCTCGAGAAATCTGCGGTTCAAAACCTTGAGCGCTACGGGGCGATTTCCCACCTCGATCTGCTCAGCGAGAAAGACCGTGCCCATTCCACCGGCTCCCAAGCGGCGGATAATCCGAAAACGGCGGGAAAGCTGTCCGGCAAGCGCCATGTCGTCAGGCGTGACCCGTGCGGTAAGGTGAGCGCCATCTTGCGGGCAGCGGGAGAAATCGTCCGGATAAGTCTTCTGGCATGTGGGACAGATTTTCATGACCGCCAATTAATAAACGGGGATGGGACGTAGTTTAGCAGAAGTATCGCTGCAAAGGGAGTCCGGTAATGCCGGTTGCCAGTTATGCAAGTTTTCGTGGGTGGGTGCAGGTTTGCAGCCCCGCCACATCCAGGGACCCGACATTACATCGTCGCGCGCCCCGGAAGAAAGGGACCCAACGGCCCCAGAATCTTTCGCGAAGACGCAGTCGGTACCTTCGTACCGGGGAATGAGAAGAGTACGAAGGTACCATTGTCATAGTACTTGAATGCTAGCAGAATGTTGTCAGTTATCCCATGCTGTATCCGGACTTTGCTGATATGGCGGGGTGCCAGGTTGGTCGGAGCCGTTGCTGCTTGGTAAGTTGCAGTGAGGCACAACATGTTCATGTCCACTTTGATCCTGATCTTATCGGTAGGATTCTTCTTCTTCTACCTCCAGGGTATATGCCAGAAGATCTTGCGGCGGCAGTTCGCGCAGGCATTTTGGCACACGGCCGTCAACGTCAACGGTTTGGAATTCCCCTCGGTTCGTAAGGCTCTTGAGGGGGGCGGCGATCCCCTGCAATACCCCCGGCTCATGCTGACCCTCAGATGCGACTTCATGGCTCTCACTTATCTCCTCAAAAACGCCGGCAACGCTAACCAACGCTACACCTTGGAAGAGCGATTCTTAATCGCCTACTTCAAGTTGGTTGTTGTTTCCCTGGTCACTCGTCACTGGCTGAGGTTGCAGGAAAAGCCGGCCGCCTTAAAGTTGACGGCTATCCTAAAGTATTTCGCGAATGTCGTTGGAGAGCGAATGAATGCGGTTCGCTTCGGAAACATGGCCGCTTCCGATTATCTTTCGAACCTATAGCATTCCTCCTTACCGGGACCCTTTTCTCCATCAAAACCTCTCATTGTCCGGCACGTAGGGCGGCCTCAGAAACGCAAATGGCTGCGGTCCATGCCCCTGAAACCTCATCCCAGGGGTTCTCGCGCACCGTACTGGGAGATGGGCCAATGTCCTCCATTGCATTCGGGGAGGTCACGACCAGCAGTTCCGTCGTAAGGGCAGCCTTTGCCTCGCGTATGGCGACAATCAGCGTGTTGTGAGAGCTGTCAGAAGATCATTTTGAAAGGAGGAACCCCCAATCCTGCGGAATAAGGCCAACAAACCGGAATGGGGGGGAAGTCGATGTGGAGTTGATCGAGCACTACCGAAACGAGCGCCGCGAACCGGGCAGTCTCACTGTGCGGGCACGGCGCCGGAAGCTTCGTTCGAGGCTGAACTCTGAGTGCCATTCGAAGCTACCGCGGTAACCACATAGTAGTACGTGGACCCTGGTGTTACATTCGTGTCAACATAAGTGGGACTGCTCACCGGTGTGGAATTGAGTGGCGTCGTGCTCTCCCCGCCCGAAGTCGTGCCGCGGAAGATATCATAGCCCGCGATCCCGCCGCTCGGGCTGTCGGTCCAGGATAGGACCACATCGTGGATGCCCGTGCCGGTCAGGGTTACAATTTGCGTGCTGCCCGCAACGTTGTTGCTGTTATCGGTGACAACCAGCGAACCGCTGCGGGTCCCGGTGGCGGTGGGCGTGAACAACACAACAACCGTGCAGGTCGCATTCGCCGCCAGGGTGGCGCCACAGGTCGTGTTCTGACTAAAGTCCCCAGGATTAGCACCTGTGAATCCAATGTTGGTAATACTCAAGCTGGCATTGCCCGTATTGCTGACGGTAAAGGTCTCTGCTGAACTGCTCGTCGAAGCGGGCTGGCTGGGAAAGGTGAAGCTCGCCGGCGAAAAACCAGCGATGGGAGCCGTGACGGTGAAGTTCAGCAAATTCGAGGCTCCTCCGCCCGGTCCCGGATTCGTCAACGCCACCGGGTAAATCCCCGCCGTGGCTTGATCCCCCGCGCTCAGCGAGATCGTCATCTGCGTCGCACTTACAAAAGTGGGGGTATGCCCCACCCCGTTGTAGGTGACTGTGGAAGTGGAAAGGAAGTTGGCGCCGCTCAGGGTCAGCGTCTGCGCTGTGGCCCCGACACCGGCCGAGGAGGGCGAGAGGCTGGTGAGCGTAGGGGCCGGATTGCCGCAGGTGCCGGTGAGGGTTACGGTCTGCGGGCTGTCGGCAGCGTTGTCCGAGATGCTGAGGGTTCCACTGCGTGTTCCCGTCGCGGAGGGCGTGAAGGTGGCGCTGATCGTGCATTTGGCCCCTGCCGCTACGGAGTTTCCGCACGTATTGGTCTGAGCAAAGTCGCCGGCATTGGCGCCCCCGAGCGCGATGCCGGTGATGCTCAGCGTTGTGCCGCCACTGTTCGTAAGTGTCACAACTTGAGCGCTACTGGTGGTCCCGAGCCCTTGGCTTGCAAACGTCAAGCTGGAGGGAGACAAGCTTGCCGCGGGTGACGCCACACCGGTCCCTGACAACGAGATGCTGAGGGCAGTACCAGGGCTGGTGATCGATATGTGCCCGGGGACGCTGCCGCTGACCTCGGGGGCGAATACAACTGTGAAGGTAGTACTACCGCGGGGACCCAGGGCAATGGGTAATACAAGCCCACTAATGCTGAAGCCCGCTCCCGTTAACGTAGCCTGTGAGAGCGTTACACTGCGATTCCCATCGTTGGTGAGTTTCTCGCTCAGGGAATGGCTGGTTCCCACCGTGACACTTCCAAAGCTGAGACTCTTGGGACTCGCAGCAATCTGGGTAAACGCTATTGCATCTTTTGCCAGACCGAGGGCCACGAAGAATAGGAGTACAGAAAGGACGAGGTGGCCAGAGCGTCTGGCGCATGGGGATTTCCGGGGATTCTCAAGATGACATGGGTAAGGCATAACTCTCCTTATTGGGCGCAGCAACGATTCCGAGCCGCCAAGAGGCTTGTGCATCCGTCGTGAACACACGTATCACGAGGATTGAGTCCCGATGTCCTCCCGGCTCATGATGTATCGAGCCTTAGTGGGACCAGACTGCGCGGTGGACAAATGCCGCGCTACCCAATCGAGTTTTGCGAGGGGCTCGCTGTCACAACCTAGTTGGAGTTGTGACTCGCGCGATGAGGGCCGCGTCCAGTCAATCACCGAACGAGAGCCTCGGTCGTACGCGTAATAATTTTCTGGCCACCCCTGGGTTCGAGTCAGGGATTCCAGGTACCATTTGCTAACTATTTCGCAACCTACGCGCCAAACGATTGCTCAAAGGTAATGGCCCGGTACCTTGAGGGCGGGCCGGACCCTTGTACCCTCGCGAAGTAACTCCAGATGTAGGTGTTACGGGAGGCGGGAAGAATCTATTGGGGACCTACGGGCGAGATTGCTTGGCTTGGGAAAAGGCAAATTGCCGGCGACCATGTTTGTCCGGTGAAAGCCGTTCGATATATACCCCATGAAGTTGCGTCATTCCACCCTGCTGCCTTTTGCGGACAGAGCCCTACTGCTAAGGGAGCCGGGACATGTCGATTATGGGATATTGACGGATTTCAGCGCACTTTTCCCCTTTAGTACCTTAGTGCTATAGACGTATGTTTTGGAACTGGTATACAAGAGCATCTGACGATCCGAAGCCTGCATTAGGGGAAATCCCTATGGCCCCAATTCCTCCGCGCAGAAAGGTTCTCATTATCGAAGATGAACCCTCGATTCGGAATGTTCTATACGTGTTGTTGGCGGGACTCGGTTACGATGGTGACGCTGCCCCCGACGCTCACCATGCGCTGTCGATGATTCGCCAAGATCAGTTTGACGCGGTTCTGCTCGACCTCCGTTCCAGCAAGCTTCCCCCTGACCAAATGGTCCGCGCCATCACGGAACTCCGGCCCAGCTTGGTGGGGCGTGTTCTGGTGATCACCGGCGAAGTCTCTAACCCCAGCACCCTCGAGATGCTCGAGCATTATGCCCTCCCGCACGTCCCACGCAGTCGCATTACTTCCGACCTCTCACGCAGCATCGCTCAGATGGATGGCCTCACTTCTTTCATCTTTTCACCAAGGTAATCCTGGAACACTCCAGCATAGAAAGCCGCCCGTGCTTATTGCCGAGGGATGCCAAGGACTGATCTAGTACAACCGTACTCTTGCCTCGAAGGAAGACTTGGGGCATTTTGAGCGCATGGATGAGAAAGACTTCCCACCCCTTTTCGTCCGGTTGGCCTTGCGCGCCGTGCTTTGTGGCGCCGGTTTGGTTACGATTTACACCGCGCTTGCCAGAGCCATACTGTGGCTCGGCTTCGCTCCGAGATGACTTCTACTGCACCCCGGCGCTAGCAAAGTCTTGTGGTCCCGGAAGAGTTCCGCGGAGATACCTGCTGTCCCACCGGAATTCCCACCCGCTTTCGTTTTCTGGAAGCCCAAAGGCCCCGGCGTAAAGTCGACCCACGGGCTCCATTGTCCGTGTTGTCTCGTGGGGCCAAAGCTACCCATGCCGTCCAAAACCATGCCCCCGTCGCCGCCAGCCTCACGACAAGATTTGGGCTTGAAGGTCGCTTGTCCTTCCCACTCGATCCCGTTTAGTCTGTCCGCCTCGCTCAACTGCCCCGGCTGCAACTCTTGCACCGTTAACGCGCGGCACTGCCTGAGAAAACGCTCCGGCGCATAAGCACTTCCGGAAATCACGGCAGTCGTCCAGCCATCCGACCTCTTGAGCCAATGTCTCTGGAGTTCCGCCAGAGCAGCTTTCTGCGCGTCCCGATCCGCGCTCGTGAGGTGTGCGGACGACTCACTTGACTCATCAGAGCCGCCCGAGCTCGACTTACCACAGCCAGTTAACCCGAGGACCATTGCTAGCGCAAGTGTGACGAATGGAGTGGTACGAAAAGCTCCCTTCATTGTTTTCCTCCAGAATTTCCGATTTGGATCCCTGTGTTGCCCATCATACGCTTCTGCTGACCTCGAAACAACGAATTTGCCGCAAGAGCAGGCCCCAGAAAGTTCGCGGGATTCCGAGGGCTGCCTTTTCCCGCCTGACGCGCCCCGCCTGTTGTAAAACCGCACTAACGCCCGGCTGGGAAAGCCCGGCTTCGCGACGATACTCGTCCCGATCGACTCAATTCTCGACAGTGGGGAAGTTTCCTGAATGGGTGCTTGCAGGGCAATCTGGAACTATCAAAAACTCGAACCCGGCGCAGGTTTATGCCATCGCCATGGTGAAAAGAAAAAGGGAGACCGGCGAATCGGTCCCCCTTGGGTTCTGGCGGGCGGATCATCAATCCCGCTTAGAAGAGTGGAATTGGGCCAGGACGGTCGTCCACCGTTTCCGCCGCGAGCGTGATATTGGTGGCGCCGCTCGGCGTTGAGAACACCCAGCCCTGCACGGAAACTATATCGTTCATAGCCAACCCCGAAAGGTCATCCGTAGTGAAATTCGTAAATGTTGTGGCCGCTGTCGTTTGTACCGTGATATTGACGGGCGCCCAGACAGGTGTAGTGCTGGCCGCCGCAGGGGGCACGAAGAAGAACGGGAGGGTGCTGAGAGTAAAGCTCAGTTGGCCCGTAGCAGGAAGCGCTGCCACCGAACCGGTAATCTGACTGGGCTCAAGCGTAATACTACTTGTCGTGAATGTGGCCGGCCCAGGACCGGACCATGTGGTCCAACTGCCTGATCCGGTCGCAGGGGTTACGGATCCCTGAACAACCACCGACACTTCCTGTCCCACGATCAGATCCGAGGCGCTGGCAAAGCTTAGCCCGCTGCTGGGAAGCGTGAAGCTGCCGGAGTCAATCGCATAGGTGACGCCGCCAGACGGAACGGTCACCCTGACTCGATGCCCGAGGGGAAGGGAGTTGGGTGATGCCCACCCCCGCTGTGGAACCAAATCCATGACGGTGTTGCCGCCCGTGGTATTCAGGCGGATGATGTTGCCCTCCACCAGCATCTGGCTCGCGAGCTGCACATAGTCGACTTCCGACGCGAGCAAGGTTCCATCGGACTGTTCGCTCACCTCGACTTTGACAACTTGCTGCGTCGCCAGGCAGGAAAAAGTCTCAGCCGAAGTCGTGCAGGCGGCGCTGGCGGGGAAATTACTGTAGGTAGTGCTGTCATTCACGTCGATGTTGAAGGTCTTGCCGAACCCGGTTTGGAGGGTGAATCCGTTTGGGCTGGTGCTGTTGTTGATGCTCTGGATCGTCCCCCACAGGTGGCCGAGGTGCGGGAAGGGTTTCCCCGTTGGAGGTGTGGGCAACTGCGAAATCGTGACGCCATTCGTAGCTCCAAGATTCACGCTGAGGTCCGACTGAATGACCGTGTCCAAATGGATGTCGATCATGAAAGCCAGGGGCGAGTTCGCCGTCAAGGTGACAGGGAAAGGAGGCGTTGAGTTGAGTGTTAGGCTCATATTCTGGGCTGCCGGTTGGAGCTGGCACACGGTGTTGTTTGCGCACGCATTGGCGCCGCTGCCGATCGTCGAGCCTGAGCCGTTATAGATGGTGAGTTGAGGATTGGAGAAGGTCAGGTTCAGGCCGTTGTAGGTTCCTGCCGCCACGTTCGCGTTGCCGAGAAAAGCCCTGTCCGTCTGGAGCTGGGTGACATTTACGGGAATTGGGTTCGTGCTGCTCAAGAGCGAAACGCTCCCCGATGATGCGGTTGTCAGAGAAGCTCCCGTGATGTTCAGTTGGAAGAATAGAACCGTCACACCAGCAGGAGGGTCGTCCGTTACTGACAGGCTGACGGGTACACTGGATGGGGTTGGATTGCTCATCGGGGTGGGGGTTACAACCTGGGTTTGGCTTCCACATCCCGACATGAACAGTGAGAATACGACGGTGAAGAGAAACAGCGCGGCTCTGCGCATCTTTAGCCTCCTAGGGTCTGTTGATTACACGGTTGCGAATCAACATGTGTTCGGTCTTTCATCTCATAAGTGCCAGCTTACAATTAGCGCGGTCCCACCAGTACGCGAACCATATTAACGGGTGACCAGCCGATTTGAACTGCACGGCGCGAAACCACGGAAGCTTACCTGAAGAGTTAATGAGTGATATAGACGACTTCATCTCCAAGCAACCAAGTGTGACGCCGGTGTCGGGAAAAGGCAACTGACTTTCTCCATTTGCAGTTCCCTTCGGAGTTATGTAGATATGAGGAATATTGTGATGTTTATAACTGAACTATTACGGTACCCTTTTCCCTCACTGAAAATGCGGAGCGATCAATTTGCGGGGTCACCCCGCCTCGCAGGGCGGGGCCACGCTATCGGATGGGATTGGGGTGTGAGGGTGTGCGGAGTCCATTGGCCCCCAAGTGGGGTCCGGCTTGGACGCTTGGTTGTCGGGCCCATGGAGAATGGGTTCTAACTTTTCAACGACCAGCCATGCGATGCCGAGTACTGCCGGGAAGAGGATTCCGAAGACAAACCAAAGCAACGCCGCATCCACGGCAGCGCCCGGAGGCACGGCATAGGGCGAGAGGAGAAGGGCTGCTGCACCCTCGCGGACGCCCACGCCCCCGAAGGAGAGAGGCAAGTCCCCCGCCACCGCGATGTAGGGGTATGTGGCGACGGCCGTTGCGAATCCTGTGGGGCAGAAAGCACGCAGGAGAAAGAAGAACGCTGAAAGTTCCAGCCCCATGGCCCCCAAGCTCATGATGGCATATCTGGGCATCCGGGCCGGCGGCAAGCCCGAGGCAACTTCGGCCAAGTGTCCGTGAAGATGGCGCAACCTCTGTACCCCTTTGGAGAAATGGGCCAAGATGCCGGGGAACCCGAGCAATACCGGGAGAAGTGCGAGCCAGATCGCCACCCCAAAGATGGCGGCGGGATTGGGGACAAGAAGGAAGAGACTGGCTCCTACCAATGTGAGCAACGCCCAGAGATCCATGGTTCGATCGAAAAACGTCAGCAGCGCGACCTGTGTGCGCTGATGTTTTCGGACGAAGATGCACCGCCCTAACTCCCCGATCCGGCCAGGGGTGATCAGGCCCAGCGCGCAGCCTCCCAGTAATGTTCGCAGCGATTGCCGGAGGCGGAAATTGCCTACGGCGGCCATCAAGCAATGCCATTTATGAGCGCGAAGCACCATCAAGGCGAGAACGCAGAAGGCCGCGAGGAACAGGCTTTCCACGTCAAGATTGCCAAAAGCCGCCCGCAAATCCGCGAAGGAAATTCGCCGGAGGGTGACGACTGCCACTCCCACCGAGAGGACAACCTGCCTCCAAGGAATTGGACGAGCCACGCTAATGCCTTTACCAGGATTCGCACGACCGAGATTGCCCTACTCTGTTTCATGCGCTGGTAGTTACTCAAATAGCATGTTTGGGAGGAGGTTCCTACAGTACGAAAGTACTAGCCGGGATTTCCGATTTGCCCCTGCTCATCGGCCGGGACCATGCCGCCGGCTCCCCATCAAGATGAAAGGGACGTCGCCACGATCTTCCTTGATGGGCCTCGGGCGCAATTCGGCCCGTCCGTGGACCTAATCGAAATGCTACCCGTTCCCGTCATTGTAAGGGGGCATTGGCTTGCATGGCGGGCAATTCCAGCCGCTGGTGGATGGCGTAGAGTACGAGTTCCAACCGGTCGGAAACCCCGACCTTATCATAGATGGCGCGAAGATGGTTCTTTACGGTCTGCTCGGAGATGGAGAGGTGCGTGCTGATTTCCCGGTTATGCCAGCCCTCCATCAAGCAGCAGATGACGCTCTTCTCCCGGCGGGTCAACGTATCGACCGGGCGAGGCCGGGTATCGGACCGCGCCTCAAGAATCTTAGCCATCGCGGAAACCTGCTTCTTGGGGATCCACGTATCCCCTTCGTAAACGCGCCGGGCGCACTTGACGAACATTTGCGGGTCAACCGATTTGAGGATCACCCCGGCTGCGCCACTCCGAATATGGTTCGTCGAGGATTCGTCGGATTCCGAGGAAGCTGTGGCGACGACCCTGCAATTCGGAGCCGCTTCGGCCACTGCGGAGATGAGGCTACCGTTACTCTCGGCGAGGATTTCCTCCTGAATGAAAGCCAAATCCGGCCGAAAGCTTTCCATGCGAGCCAAAACGTCGGCGGCCTTGTCCGCTTCGGCAACCACTCGGAGATCATCCTCGACGGCGAAAAGCTTCTTGAGGCCGAGCCTGAAAACTCCCTCCCGATCAGCCACGAGAATGCGTATTTTTCCCCTTGAAACCCGCGCTGTTCCCATTCGTTGATCCCCCTAATCGCTCTGGACAAGCACCTGCCAGAGCCCTTGCCCGCGAATGATAGCTGCAATCACCGCCCACACGGAATGTCATTTGTGAGAAACCTCGGGGCGACCGGGAGTGCGAATCGGTTGCTTGCGGGGACGCTTGTCCCCGGACCCGGCCCGAGACATAGGATGCAATTCATACTCATCGATGACGACACACAACCCCTCAACCTGCCCGTCCTGCATCCATCTCACCACGCGTCCCCGGCACGAAAGTTCCAAGGGATCTTGCGACACCCCACGTGGAAGCACCACCTTGACCATGAGAGAGGTTGCCCGGTTCAGGCGAATGGGAACCTCGATGAATAATCCGCTGCCGCTGATGTTGCCGATTTTACCCGTGGCTTGCTTGAGGGTTCCGGCGCGAGTCTTCCACCGGAGTTCAACCGGAAGTCCCATCGGAATTCGTGGGCTTATGCGACGCTCATTCATACTTATCATAACTCCTGAAGACGAGTTTAAGTGAGGAGCTTAGCCTGTTTCCAACCGCCTCGCAAGTGATGCGAGCATCACTCGTTGACTTTCTATCTGCGCGGGCGAGGAAGGTCCAGGAATCATGCTATTTTGTACTGCTCCACTTGCCGGGTGTATTTCTCCTTGATCTTCTCCGCATGCTCCGCGTGCTCGTGAGTTCTTCCATGTTTCTCCCGGCTCTCTTCCTTTTACTGCCCGGAATATGCGGGATGAATTTCCAATTTCATTTCTCGCGCGACCGGCAATGTACACCCACGCGCCTCTGAATGCAAGGTTCAGTCGACTCGCGGTTCAGTCCGGCCGCCAGGGTCGAAGGGGCAACTGCCGGCGCTTCGACCCGGCACGTCTGATTCATCAAGGATCAATCACATCTTGTATGGGTGGTCACACAGATTGGCGCACGCATCGCCCTAGCGATTTATGGTGAAGCCTTACTCTGCCCGCTGCTCTGGGCGTAGAGAACCAACTCGACACGGTTTGATACCCCAAGCTTCTCATAGACCCGAAATAAGTGGTTTTTGACCGTGTGCGCGCTCACACCGAGCTTCACGGCTATTTCTTGGCTAGGCAGACCCTCGATCACCATGCTCACAATTTGCTCCTCCCGCCCGGTAAGCAGCGGGATACCTTTGGCGCTAACCACGTGGACTGGTTCCCTGTCCCCTAAGGCCTTAACGATCCACTGAAGTTCCCGACTGTTAGCCCCGATCTGCCCGGCGTGTACCCTCTGAATACATTTGGACAATAGCTCGAAGGGGTCGGTCTGACAAACGACACCTTTGGCGCCTGCGGAGAAGGCGTCGACCACCTGCTCCGAGTTAGAGCAATCCAGGAGCACGATGGAACGCGTGGTTGGGGCAGAGACGCGCAGCTCTCGGACAACCTTAAGAGCCCCCTTGGGATCGCCTTGCAGGGTTGAGCTGATCACAGCTACGTCGGGGTGCTGCTCAGCTACTTGCTTAAGAAGCTCATTCGGCGTGTCTACGCAGCCCACAACCACGAAGTGCCTGCGCTGCCCCTTTAGCGCATGGCACAACAATTGGCCGGCCATCGCTGTGCGTTGGGCAACGATGATCGAGATAGGCATTGGCGAGATGCTCCCTATAATTGGAAAGATAACAACTGCGCCAGAGTGATTATGTACGCAAGAAATAATACATCGCGGTAGTTCCCGATGCAGCGCATTTTTGCTCACCTATCTGGTCAAAAGTGTGCATCTCCTCCAAGGAAAAAGCAAGCGGAGTTACTCCGATTACTATTGATAATATGTATAAGGAGTGTACCTATGGAAGGTACAAACGAAGTTCAAAGGAAGAGGAAGAAGACCCGCCCCCGAGGGGGGCGGCGCGGCGGACAATTGGTCCGCATGCTTACTCCCACCCGTTTGAGGTCCGGCGTACAGCGGTGCAGTCATGTGGGGAGGAAAGTTTCCCCCCTGGAGCAGGTGGCCCGCGAAATGGGGGTGGGCCGCAGCACCTTGTCCAAGTGGGTGAGGTTGTACCGCGACCCGGGCGAAGCGGGCTTGCAGTCCAAGTCGGCAGGTCCGAGCCCTCCGAGGCGGAAAGTTGCGGCGGCGGTGAAGACGAAAGTCGTCGAACTCAAGCAGCACCATCCCGACTTGGGGATCAAGAAAATCAGCCAGTTCCTGCGGCGCGTGGGGATCACTCTCTCCGGCAATAGAGGCAGGTGGGGTTAATCGGACCATCCCCACGCGCGTGGGGATCACGCCTCGGCGAGTTTGAGCGCGTCACCAGAGCCCGGACCATCCCCACGCGCGTGGGGATCACATCGTGAAAAGAGGTCTTGATTCCCGGCGTATCGGACCATCCCCACGCGCGTGGGGATCACCCCAGCAGTGCGTATCGAGGTCAACGTGTAGCTGGACCATCCCCACGCGCGTGGGGATCACGCACAGCGCTCGCGAGCAGCGAATAGAATTCCAGGACCATCCCCACGCGCGTGGGGATCACGCGCGATATCGGCAGAGATTCACTCGCCAGCCCGGACCATCCCCACGCGCGTGGGGATCACGCCGCAAAGGTGCAAGCAGCGACGTTTACCTGCGGACCATCCCCACGCGCGTGGGGATCACATGTATTCGCTCTATCCTCAAGACTAAGGAAACGGACCATCCCCACGCGCGTGGGGATCACAATCTCATCCAGGTGATGGCGCAGATGAGCGGCGGACCATCCCCACGCGCGTGGGGATCACCCACTGCGAATGCCTGAGGCATTGATTTTCTCCGGACCATCCCCACGCGCGTGGGGATCACGGCCACGATCATTAACGCGAACAACCGCGAATCGGACCATCCCCACGCGCGTGGGGATCACAGAGTTGCTAGATCGTAGTGACACCGCGGTCGTGGACCATCCCCACGCGCGTGGGGATCACACAACCTGCGGTAAGTCCGGCGCGCGGAATAACGGACCATCCCCACGCGCGTGGGGATCACATAACGCGGTGCGGCGCTCTATCATCTATCACCGGACCATCCCCACGCGCGTGGGGATCACTTGCACTTGTGACACAGCATCCCGCGCAAACACGGACCATCCCCACGCGCGTGGGGATCACGCGGAGCGCTACGCTCGGCTCGAAGAATTGCTCGGACCATCCCCACGCGCGTGGGGATCACACATAAATAGCACACGGAGCAAACAGAAAATACGGACCATCCCCACGCGCGTGGGGATCACTTCGTGATAAAGACCTCTCACCGGAGCGAATCCGGACCATCCCCACGCGCGTGGGGATCACATAGCCCACGGCGGTGTTCGACGCCCCAGCCCCGGACCATCCCCACGCGCGTGGGGATCACGCGGGAGGGCTTCCCACCGAGGCAACCAACGCCGGACCATCCCCACGCGCGTGGGGATCACCCTTCGTTATCGGTAACGTTGAACGTATAAGTCGGACCATCCCCACGCGCGTGGGGATCACCCACGGGTCGCAAGCGAGGCAAAAGCTGACGCCGGACCATCCCCACGCGCGTGGGGATCACCGGGCGTCTTCTGTTGAACAAGTTGGGGTGTGCGGACCATCCCCACGCGCGTGGGGATCACGACTTCAAACGTTTCAAAGAGAATCACTTCCCGAGGACCATCCCCACGCGCGTGGGGATCACATTCACGGTACCGCCAGCATTACAGCCAACATCGGACCATCCCCACGCGCGTGGGGATCACTTCGTCTAACTGACCAAAACGCAAATCGTTATCGGACCATCCCCACGCGCGTGGGGATCACACACGCTCCATCCACGCGTAGAGCACCGGGTGCGGACCATCCCCACGCGCGTGGGGATCACAGGCCGAAGTTCTAGCCCGCCGTTGTGCTCGACGGACCATCCCCACGCGCGTGGGGATCACTCGGTGAGGAGCGGTATTTTAGGGCGAAGGGCCGGACCATCCCCACGCGCGTGGGGATCACGTCCTGGGGATGCGTGAACGGGGCGGTCGGACCGGACCATCCCCACGCGCGTGGGGATCACCCGCGAGCTAGTAGTGCGGCTTCTTCGATTTGCGGACCATCCCCACGCGCGTGGGGATCACGAAGCCACAACAGTGAGCCGTTCTTGGATTTGCGGACCATCCCCACGCGCGTGGGGATCACCCTGACGCCGCCGCCAGCCGAGGTTGAGCCCGCGGACCATCCCCACGCGCGTGGGGATCACACCGGGCAGCGCGGAATCATGACCCCGGCGCACGGACCATCCCCACGCGCGTGGGGATCACCAGGTGCAGCCAGCGCCGGCCGTCGGCTTCGTCGGACCATCCCCACGCGCGTGGGGATCACCTATTCGGCAGGACAATTCATTTCCAGTGGCAGGACCATCCCCACGCGCGTGGGGATCACTACCGGATCAAATCCGAGGCGGGAGGTTTCGGCGGACCATCCCCACGCGCGTGGGGATCACGCGGGCACCCCGTCCGCGACGGGAAGCTCGACCGGACCATCCCCACGCGCGTGGGGATCACGCCGCAAAGCCGCTCGTGATTGCCGCTTGCCACGGACCATCCCCACGCGCGTGGGGATCACCTCGATCGCAATCGTGCCGCCAGGGAATATCTCGGACCATCCCCACGCGCGTGGGGATCACTATATGCTCATGATGGCTGCCCATTCGGAGTGCGGACCATCCCCACGCGCGTGGGGATCACGTGCTGCAATTGAAGCAACACGGCACTATGCACGGACCATCCCCACGCGCGTGGGGATCACCATCCGATGAGTACGGGTATCAGTGTCGAAGTACGGACCATCCCCACGCGCATGGGGATCACGCACCCCGCTGACGGAGGAAGAAAAGGCCGTACGGGACCATCCCCACGCGCGTGGGGATCACCCTGAATTCCAAAGGACTTAGCTTGAGGATTCAGGGGGAAAATCGGTGGTTTGAGCTGGCGCAGTCGTCGTCCCTTCCTCCCATTTCTCGGCCACCATCCACAAACCGCTGACTTCGACGCCCTTGCGGTCGGTGGGGCCGGTGGTATCGATTTTGAAGCCCTGGCAATTAGGGTAGCTGTTGACGATCAGCAGGCCGATGTCGGCGGCGTTGCGCTTGATGTACTCGATCGTTTTCTCATGAGTGCGCCGATTCAGTGAGCCGACGAAGACATTAGGGCGGGGCTCGATAAACCAGCGTTTCAGCATTCCGCGAATGGCATCCGGCGTGTCGGTGGCGACGATGACCGTCATGCAAACAGTTCCTCCATGTCTTTGGGAATTCTCTGGAGCAGTTTCTCCTGCTCGACGCGTTCCTTCAGCAGCGTGCGGACCAGGTCGCCTTTGTCATTGGGGTCCTGGC
>Ga0187884_10001976_pt1 | contig 17767 bp, 14 predicted proteins | sample June2016WEW_20_4_FD_132983 | JGI IMG/M metagenome (GOLD analysis project Ga0187884, IMG submission 132983) | Peatland microbial communities from SPRUCE experiment site at the Marcell Experimental Forest, Minnesota, USA - June2016WEW_20_40 | ecosystem: Environmental > Terrestrial > Soil >...
AATTCATTACGTGGTGCAGCTCTCCGTCAAGAAATGGCATAGCAAGCTTTGTTTGCTCTGCGATGAAATGAGAACCGATCATTGTATTTTTCCCAATGATAGAATTTGCGACGAGCGAGTGAGAGCCCAGTCGTACGTCGTTCATAACCAAAGAATTTCGCACCTCGGTAAACGAGTCGATGGTAACGCCATTTCCTATGCTCGTCGACGGGAGTATGGTCACATTAGGTCCAATCTCAGCGTCTCTTCCTATGACGACCGGGCCGAGCACATAAGACCCAGACCGTATTATCGAGTTTTCGCCAACGATGACGCTTCCCCTCACTTTAGCGTCGTCTTCGATTTGGCCGTCTTGCTGGGCAGGCACCTCCTTTAAAGAAGCAAGCACTGCCGCGTTTGCGTTAAGCAAATCCCAGGGGTAACTGGCATCGATCCACATGGAGGTAGTGTGGACGCCTGTGACGTCATACTGCTTCTCGATCATCCTCTGAATGGTATCCGTTATCTCGTATTCACCCCGAGGAGATATCTTTGTGTACGGTATCTCATTGAAGGCCGCAGGAGCAAAAACATAGATGCCCGTATTGATGTAGTGGCTAATATCCGTCCCGGGCTTTTCGACTATTTGAGTGACGCGGTTGCCTTCCGTCGTGACGACTCCATAGCCCTTAACGTTTTCTTTCACGGTGAGAAGGAGCGTCACGTCGCCGGATGCGTTGCTCATGACTTCTTCTATGGCTTGCGGGCTAGTGAGATTGTCGCCATTTAGAACTAAGAAGTTTTCCTCGATTGAATCTTCGGCCAGCTTTATCGCGTGAGCAGTTCCGAGCTGCTGTGGCTGCTCGACGTAGTTTATTTTAACGCCGAATTTCTTGCCACCCTCAAAATAGTTCATTACTTTTTCTTTTTTGTAGCCGACTACCAAACTGATGTCGGTGACGCCGCACCCTGCCAGAGAATCGATCACATATTCAAGAATGGGCCTATTAGCCACCGGTACCATTGCTTTCGGCTGAGTCAGTGTGAATGGCCTTAGTCGCGTTCCTTCGCCTGCAGCTAGAACAATGGCTTTCACCGTATCACTTCGCACATCTATACGGAAAATAACTATATAGGCGTTACTTATCATGCTGATTTGGAAAGTCAGTTTTGATTTGACGTTCCAAAGCTTGTTGTGGTCATGTTTTTAGGTGATTCATGAGAGGGGATCAATGCACGAATCTGCAGGAACTGACGCAAGTTGTTGTTGGTAACGCTATTTACCCGGACAATGCGATGCGAGGCAAACGCAAAGCATTTGCCGAACACGTCAGAGCGTTTCATAACGATTCTCGGATCCCGCTTCAAGCAGATTATGAAGGAATTGTGTTGATGTCTGCCCATCAGCCAAACTTCCTTCCCTACAGTGGGGTCGTGCGCAAGGCGGTGCTCGTCCATGCGGTGGCCGAGCAGTTGCGGAAGAGACTTGACTGCCCTGTGGTTGAGCTCTTTTGTTTTGCCGACCAGGACTTCGCTAATGAGCGATGGTTCCGAGAAGCGCAGCTCCCCAGCGTCAGAAACAGAAACGGCACGCTTACCCTCCACTTGTCGGTCGCTCCCGCGTACCACAACAAGCTCATGCGCGCCGTTCCGAAGCCAGAGAGCGCGGAAGTAGCAAAGCTAAAAAGTGACATTGAGCGTTGGGCGAGCGAGTCGTTCGAGTCGGTGATGAAGCACGCGAAGCGTTTGAAGCTGCCGGTTCCGGACGTCGACCTCGACACGCGCACCGTATCTGACGTTATCGATCGGGCGTATGAGAGAAGCACGAACGCAGCTGATTTTAACGCATTCTTTTTCGCGTACCTCATTGAGGAGTGTGGGTATACAACCGCCTTCGCGCGGTTTTCCCAATGCCAACAGGTGTTCAGTGATGAGATTGCTTTTCTGTTGGAAAACTACGACCAGTACGCTAGATTGATAGCCGAGGCGCAGAAGAACCCAGGTACGACGCCACCAATCCCTGTTTGGTATCATTGCCCATGCGGTGGAAAAGCTGACGTAGAGATGAGGGGGGCGCCCGATCATGCGCTCGTGGCGAAGTGTCGCGCGTGTACCACAACCGTGGAGTTTCCAGGGGATTTACGCTCAGCTCTTGGACAGATGTTGCCCAACGTGTCGCTCCGAGCAGAGGCGATGCTTATCGCCTTTAGCGGCATAGGCGTTTCGTTCTACGTCGGCGGCCACGGAGGCGCCGAATATCTGGGCAGAGCTGAGAAGATCGCTGAAGCGCTTGGGATGCGATTCCCTGTCGTATCGATGTGGAGGCCGAAAGACATGTACGGGGGGGTTGGACAGCTGGACGCAGTTCTTGAGCTGATGAGGGTACGATCTCAATACAATCTCGTGAAGGATGAGAAGTGCGACGTGGAGATCGTACAGGGCGAGTTGGACGATATTCTCGCGGACATTGACGGCGTCATCTGCGCGCTTGACAACTTGAAAAGTGCAGTCGCAAATAGGAAACTTGATGGCTTTAGAGAGAAGATAACTACGATAGTAAGTATGCAAAATGAGTTGAGAACACGATTTGAACGAAACCAGATCGCAAGAGATCGCTCGATCGTGGGCAATGCCGCGAAAACGCTGACAGTGGTGCCCTCCATCCTTGATTATGCAACTAATATAGGGATACGATCGACCTGTGCTCAGTGGTCGTACGCACTAAAAACAAACATAAGTTTCAAAGCAGACGTGCCTTTGCGCACCAATACTTCGATGGACGCATTGTTCAACTCGACAAAACAACTGTGTACTGGTGATTTATTTGGGTAAAGTAATTCTAGCGATCGGGGCTCATCCAGATGATTGTGAGCTAGGCTGCTACGCGACGTTAGCCTACCACAAACACAAAGGCGATGAAGTGCACCTTCTTGTGCTCTCAAGGGGCGAAGCAGGGGGGCCAAGTGACAAAAGAATCAGTGAGTGTAAGAAAGCTGCACAGGTCCTCGGCGCGGACAGTATCACTATCGAGGATCTCAAGGATCGGATGATTACAACTGACTACCAGACAATCGAGCTTATTCAAGCAAAGGTAGATGCATTACAGCCCGATAGAATATATACACACAGTTCGCACGACAATCACCAAGATCATCGAAATGCCGCCCTTGCAACTATGACGTTGTACAGGCACGTGGATGATATTTTTCTCTATGAGTCTCCCAGCGTGTCACTTGAGTTTACTCCACGAGTTTTTGTCAACATTACAAATTTCTTCCACATCAAACTCGAAGCGTTAAAGCTTCACGAAACGCAGAACGATAAGTACTACGTGCGAACAGAAGCGATAGCTGGTCTCGCACAGTATCGCGCTTTTCAGGCCGGCATGTTAGCGACTCATAATCACAGTAAAGCTGAAGCGTTCGATCTGGCAAAGCTGACCTTATGACGATTGTTTAAACGAAGAGAGAGTTTTTGGCTAGCTTAGCCTTTTGGCTTGACAGTCTTCGTCTGTCTTGACTGCTAAGCGCGCTGCTCTCAAAGCCCTTATTATCAGGAAGAAGATGTTACGAAGACGAGCGCAGCAAATAACGAATACGCAGTGGTTCCTCTGGTGTCATTTGTCAGCATCGAAGGATAGCCTTAAAAAGCCCGATTGCGACCACCATGGCAATACACAAGCCGATCGACCTAGTTAACCGCTCCGTTACTCCGACTGATCTAATCTGGCAAATACGTGAGCGAAATAGCGAAGCCAGGACGACAACCACGGCACTGAACGCGAGAACAGTTTGCACTAAGTTCGAAATACGTTCCTTACTATCTTCTCTTTGCGATGCAAATATGATGCGAAGCGGGAACCTTGGGCTCATTGCCTATTCTGATCACGATGAGATCGAATTGTCAACGCGTGTCGCCAAAGAACCGACTGAGCTTTGCGAGGCCCCCATCTATGCGGATTTTTGGCTCGTAGTTGATGATTCGCTTTGCGTTTCTGATGTCCGCCAGTGACCTCCTGCCGTCGCTGACGCGCGGCGCGTCGTGCTCGATGCTCGAATCAGAAAGAGCTGTTTTCTTGATCAGCATCGCCAGTTCATTTATGGACGTCTCGCGCCCGCTTCCTATGTTCACCATAGAATTTGCCGCATCGCTACTTGCCGCCAGCAAATTCGCATTCGCCACGTCTGTTACGTACACGAAGTCCCGGGTCTGGTTCCCGTCGCCGTGTATTTGCAGAGGTGCGTTTCTTGTTGCATTATAGAAGAATGCACTAATCACGCCAGAGTACGCGTTTTCCGGACGTTGATAAGGACCGTAAACGTTGAAGTAGCGCAAAGACAGCGTGCTGAGGCCATACAAATTATGATAAGCAGCCATGTAGAGTTCGCCGCAATACTTGCTCACGGCATAAGGAGACAGAGGACGTATCGGCTGCGCTTCATCTATGGGAAAAGAATCGGCATTTCCATAGACGGCAGCACTCGATGAATAAACGAGCTTAGACACGTCATTTCTTCGAGCAGCCTCACAGACTGATAAAGTACCCTTCACGTTGTTGTCCATATCGACGAATGGCGCTCTGGTGCTTTCGACTACGTCGACCTGAGCTGCGGTGTGGAAAACTACGTCAACATCATTAAATGCCTCGTTCGTCGCGGCTGTATCTCTGATATCCGTCTTGATTAGGCGCACGTTCGGCAATCGAACTACCCGCGCTGCGTTGCTTAGATTGTCAAGTATGCGCACTTCCGCGTATTCGGGAGAGATTAGCTCGGCAATCTGGTTTCCTATAAACCCGTAGCCACCTGTAACTAACGCAATCATTTTATAAACGAAAAAATATTCAGGTTTTATTCCGTACGACTAATACTTAAAAGCATCGTTGGTCAGCCGGCGCATCAAACGGTGCGACAAAGACGTCTAAAGAACGGCCCTACTTAAGCGTCCGCCATTTGAAGGGATATTCCGCACGGAGCTTCTCATTCTTGCACGGCGGATATTCTGCGTTTGGACACGCGTTCAAGCAGTCAGAGCCGCAAACTGGGACGAAACGCCCCGACCGATCTCGCATTGCCAACTGTCCGAGAGTGCGGCATCGTGTCGCGTCGCCAGGTATGAGATCCAGCGGTTCTTGACAAAGAGAGAGACCCATGTCGTAATGATCACAAAGCGACGCGAGATATGTGTAGAGCGTGAGTCGGTCTTTCGGGCTTAGCGTGTACTTTTTTCCATTAAAGACATAGCGAGTCCGGACTAGCGCAGCTGACTCCGCGTAGCCGCCTTCCTCGATCCTTACCAGTAATTTCCGAAACGCTCGGGAATTGAAACTCCCCGTTGACGCAGTAATGTTGCAAACGTCCATCGAGCTCAACGTCTGAAACAGTTCGTCCAACTCACCGTAATCGTCGGTCAGCCCAGAGATTATCGGATCAACTCTCACTGAGACATTGACGCCCGCACTCACAAGCTTTTCGATGGCCCTCAGCCTGCGAAAGACTTCTGGCGCATTGCTGATCGCGCTGAGCTTGTCACGGTTGAGACTCTCACACGTGAAGGATACGCGAAATCTTTCATAATCTGCCCAGCGAGTTTCAAGGACTTTCAAAGCGAGGTCCGATTTAGTGACGATAGTAAAAAAGACGCCGTGGTCTGCGGCGATACCCATTGCGTCGAGGGAAGTTTTCCACACAAGATCAAGCGGTTGAAATGGATCTGTCACAGCGCAAAAATATAGAGGAGGACACGTGCGAATCGTTCTTAACTCGCTATCAAGCAGCTTAGGTGTATTTTCGTACACCTCGATGAGACGTCCGTTCGCGGACCACGGGTAGCTCTTCGCGTAGCAATATGCGCAATCAAAAACGCAGTGCCCGCTCTTCGTGATATTTACTATACCTGCGTGCGGGCATCGCCGCCGCTCGACACCGTAGGGAAAATCGTGAATAACTCTGCTTTGTCTTTCTACAGGAATTGCTTTGAACATGGCACAGGGTTGTGGTGCAATATATCAACCTAATAATAATAGCTGCCGCCGGTCACCCCACTTTTGCTCGGCTGAGTTTGAGCGAAGATCGCAAGCTTAAAGACTGGATAACATATAGATTGCGTAACGAGAGACCATCGGTTCGGCAAGCAGGAACGTATCCAAATCAACAAGCAATCGTCAAATGAACTGGCTAGAAAAAATCGCTTACAGGCTGAACATTATTTTATTCAGAATAAGCACGGGGAACGCCCGCGTCCGCCTAGCACGAAGATTAGGAGTACGTATAGGCAGCAACTGTGAACTCTACTACTGCAACTTGAGCACCGAACCGTACTTGATTTCGATCGGAAATAACTGCAAGATTACGTACGGCGTTACCTTTATGACTCACGACGGAGCCAAATGGGTGCTCGAGCAGAACGCGGACTTCGAAGGCAGCAAATTCGGCCCCATAATTATTCGGGATAACTCTTTCATCGGCGTTAACGCGATTATAATGCCGGGCGTAGTTATCGGTCCCAGCAGCGTGGTAGGGGCGGGAGCGGTCGTCACAAAAGACGTGCCGCCGAACACTGTTTATGCGGGCAATCCTGCACGGTTCATCAGCACTTACGAGGAGTACTTGGAGAAGTGCCGTTTGAAAAACACCGGGAACATTCCTCGAAAGGAGCTGAAAGCCGTTTTGACCAACATGTTTGAGCGCGAACTGGATCAGCACATCGAACCCCCAGACGAGCCGGTCCTCGAAACCCATGAGCCGGCGCATTGATGAGTGGCAGCTCACAGCGGACGAGCCCAAGGGCATACGACAAGGGATCCCATCACGGCACCGAGAGGCCGTCGTCTGAATGCTAAGTCAATCTGCACCGCCTTGAGCAGGTTCCGCGAAAGAGATTGAAGTTCGCCCGCCAAAAAAAAGGCCGCAGAACAGAAGCGAATACGCGTCAACCGCCGCACAGGTTGGGCCAAAATGAGTTTGTTCTGGACGTTTCTTTCAAACGACGGGCATCGTTGCGCTCGCCTTTGCGGCTGCTCACATATCGTGTCGGGCGGCTTTATAGCTACAGCTGTAATTACCGATAGCCCAAGTAGTTTAATATTCCCGTTATCTCTGCGCTTGTGACAAAAACCGGATCTCGATGCTTGTACTTTTTTATCTCTTTTCGGAAATAAGTCGCTGTAATATTCTTGCACGAGTGACAGTTCTTTCATTCGGGCCCCCCGCCTGTCATATCCTTGCCATTCGAAGTTCAACACCCTCACTACGCACCTAGTCTCCTAACTTCATCTTTTCTCAGCTAAGATCAAATCCTAGCCTAAATCAAGCTTTAATCAAGGTTCTATAGTCTATTACCGTATCTTGGCAGTGAATGCGGCTTCGTGAGTGCGCTGACTCTGAGAAACGATCAAGAACAGTGCGAGAACTGGCCCAGCAAGCGAAGCGGAGTATGTTAAAAAATTAGTTGCTGTCGAGAGCCAAAAGCTCTTTGCATAGCGCCTTTTCTTTCGACGCACAGGCTTCGTTCGAGTATTTCTCAAGTGCGACTGACCTGCACATTTGTGGAAACGCATCGTTTGCCAAAGCTTCTGAAATTTTTCTTGCGATGTCATCAGGATCGTCAGAGGCGACATACCCCGTCACCCCATCATCTACAGTGTCTCTAATTCCTAACACGTTCGTTCCAACTGCCGGCGTGCCGCAAGACATTGCCTCTATCAGAACCCTCGGCTGTCCTTCCGTTGAACTGGTCATCACGATCAAGTCTGCCATATTCATGAATTTCGGCACGTCAGAATATTGCACTGCGCCCGTGAAAATGACTTTGTCCGCAATACCAAGGGATTTTGTCATGTCCTTAAGCTCATTTTCCAGAGCTCCCGAACCGACTATAAACAGCTTGAAGTGCTCAGGAAGCTGTGCGGCTGCCTTTAGAAGGAGGTCAAGCCGTTTGACTGCATGCAGTCTTCCAATATACATGAGTATCTTTTCATCTCGGACGCTGTATGTCTTTTTGAGCTCAGTGACATCAATTCCGGGTTTAAAAATGTCTTCATCGAACGTCAATGGTATGATCTCCACTCTCTTAGCGCCTCTTTCGCGAAGCTCCTTCTCAAGAGATTGGTTTCTCGTGACCAAAACATCGGCGTTTCTTATGACATAGTTCTCGATAAGTCTTGCAACTGTTCCAAGAATTCTGCCTTTATTCACGTGTGTGACTTGATCCGCCCAGTTGTATTCATAAAAAACGATTGAAGGCTTCTTTTTTGCCTTTGCGGCGACTATTGCTCCAGGACACGCAGCAGAAATGCCCCGGACCAGCGCATTTCCTTTCAATCGCTTAGCGATTCTGAATGTGCTTAAGGCGACATATGAAAAGTGCCAAAGACCAAATTTCTCGAACAACGCCGACGGAACGTGTTCTATGGCGGGGGCCAAATCAAATTTGCTTGTGTCCCCAGTAAACAAGAATAGATCGCACAGATCCTCGTATCTCAGCAAGAAATCTTTGAGCAGACGAAGCATGCTGCCGTCTGTTTTCACGCTGTCAATCAGTCGAACGTCGAATGAAGTTACAAACAGGATTCTGCACCTTTCTTGAGGCATCCGATTGTTCATAGCAGAGTAAACGTTAATAATCTTTTAGATGCGCCAACAAAAGTAGATTTAACAAGAGCGGCCTGAATGGTTGACCTATAATGGCCAACACCATCGCGAGACTTGCGTCGGTTTTTCAAAAAGCACGCGACTTGTTGTCCGCACAGTACATCCGAAGCGTCTTGCCATGGCTCTCGGTTTTGGGGGGCGGGTATGCGTTGGCGAAACTCATATCGCTGGCGGAAGAACTTTTTGTTGGGCGTTACCTCGGCGTACAGGTTTACGGAACTTATCTCGTCATTCTGGCCATAGCTACAATCTTAAGCGCCGTGATGATGACCTCAGATTACCGAAGGCCGTCGTGAAGATCGTTGCCGAACGAAACGAGCGTATTGCCAACGTGCCGATCAATGCTCTGTAATTGCTTTTTTTTCTCTCGATTCCAGTATCTCTGCCCGTAATCGCCGTCGGCTTCTCTAGCACTTGCTAAACCTGCTTGACATCACCCAGTACGAATTGATTTTCGGCTACATAATAGCGTTTCTGCTTAGGGTATACGCCGTTGCACAATCTTTCAAACTGGCGCTCTATAAGATTAGAATTGTTGTTACGCAGACATCATTTATTGGACCGTCGCGCTCATTTTTTTTTCACAGCTTGACGCTCGGCTTAGTCGGCATATGCATCGGCTCCTTACTCGGTTCTCTTGTCCTGATTCACGAAGTGCCCTTGGGTTTCCCGCGCGTTTCGATTGCGAGAATGAGGTCATTAGTCCCCCCATCGTTTATTTGGGCGCTGACAGCGTCCTCGGCGTCTCAGCGCAGCAGATTAGCGTCCTTTGCTTGAACGTTATAGCGATCGCTTACGCCGTTGGGGTGTTTGGCGCACACTATCGGTCGAGTATTTTCCTGATTGTGCTGCTCGTAACCGTCCTTTCTATGGCATTATACCCTCGCTTTTGCTCTCTCGAGTGGGGTTTGCGGCCCCGGGTTGAGAGGTATCTAGCTTACTTCGGCGTTCCAATATGTTTGGCCGGGTTTTTGCTGTCTTACGTAAATGGCGTTTTCTTCCTGCGCATTTTTCGCGTTCAAGAGATTCGGCCATTGTTGCTTGTGCTCGCAGCTTATTCAGGGCTTTTTTTGTAACAGAATCGGGACAAATTGGTCACTGCGTGTGAGGGCGCAAAGATCGTTGGCTGGGGGGTAGTTTTCGCCACACTTGCATTCCTTTTGGTCATGGTAACGATTACTCCTATTTTAGGTGGAATGCTCGCAATTGCTACCTGAATGGTCTCGAATGAGGTTACATACAGTGCCGTGCTTCTAAGCTGGTTCAAGCTGCGCCTGACTGGAAAACAGCGACCAAAAACTATAAGTGACTGGGGCATAGCGATTCTATATACAGGGCATATTATACACGGTTTGAGGTAGTCCACAGCTAATGCGAGAGCGATACGAGCAGAATCAGGGGTATTCTAGACTAGGATCACCTCAGCCGCCATCGGCGCAGCACAGTCACAAGGTTGAGCGAACGCGTTCGAGGGAGCTGGGCAAGAAAGTGTCAGTGGGCATTTTACTTACGACCCTTACGCTGCTGCTTATCACCATAGGGTTCGCTGGATATTGGAACGGCGGCATCGGCTTGATCGACCACGATACCTCGACGAACATCGCGTTAGCAAAAAACGTTCAACAAACCAGCGTTTTAAGCCCAAATGATCCAAACGCCGCCGCTGGTGACGTCTGGTATAACATTAACCCGCCTGGCCTCCCAATCGTATTTAGCGCAGTCGCTATACTCGGTGGGGTGAATATCAGCATGAACTCCGAACTGCTCGTTCTGCTGCAGGGGTTTTCCGCGTTCATCTTGGTAGCCTTTATTCTCACCACTTTTGTCGTAGTAAAGAAAATCACAGGCGACACGCGAATAGCCGCCCTGGCATCGTTTTTTTCAGCAACGTTCAGCTCGAACCCGGCAATTTTGGGGCCGCAATACATTGTCGCGTCAAGCTTCGGGCTGATACTGATGATGCTTGGGACGTACTACCTCTACGCGGCAATCAAGGACGATGCGGGTAAGCCTATCCTGACATCAAAATATACATTTCTAGGTGCTCTTACCGTAACAACGCTTATTTTTACGCACAGGCTTTCTACCACGACGTTTTATTACATTTTCACCATCTTCATCGTGCTCTATGTGCTGATCAATCTTGGCACTCGCATGCATTTGAAGCAGATAAGTGCAATGGTCCTGCTACCTGTCATGATTAGCGCCCCTTGGTGGCTGTCCATGTATCTCCACTACCAAACGCTACCGTGGAGCATTCCACAGATCTTGACTTTGTCGGCAGGCATGTTGGGGCTCGCAGCCGTCGGCATGCTTTTCAGCGGGAGAACCGATCAAAGGTCACCACAAAAACGCCGTGACAGACTGTTCGCCGTAGTTGGCCACACGACAAAAGACGTCCTTAACTTGATCATAATTTTGGTTCTAGTCGTGATGGCTGGAGTAATTGCGGTTTCCCTTGTGTTTTCTGCTCAGACGGCGTTCTCGCTAGCTTTCATGGTTTCTAGTCTCGGTCTTATCCCAATTCTGAGTATTCTGGTTTACAAAACAACCCTCTGGGACCGAGCTGAGACAAACCTGCGTAACATGCTTGTTTCAAGCTGGCTCCTCGTGGCATTGGTACCCGCGCTAATCGGTGTTTTAGGAGTCGCGGTGCCGCACATGCCCTATCTTATTCAACGCGTCGTACCGCACGTTCTGCTAAATCAAGGCGGAGTGCAGTCCATACTCTACCTCGTGCTCCCGCTGTCAATACTTGCTGCACTCCTTGTTTTTCGGCTCGCATATGAACCGCAGCCGCGCGTTCACGGCTTGCGACGGAGGCGAGACAATCGGGCAATGCGCTCAATGCTTATCATCGCTTTTGTAGTCATCTCTGTGTTATCGCCGGTGTTTCATATTGCCGCAGCCAGCGCCCTCGCCGTCAACGCACAGGAACCAAAACTCACCGCTGACGAGACGAGCGCACTGCAATGGCTCAATCAACACACAACGTCCAATGACACAGTCTTGTCAGATCCGACTTTCTTGCAATATATAAGCACGTTCACCAATGCTCGAGCTGCGATGTCAACCGACGCTGAAAACTCCTACGTTGTCACCCATCAGTTGTCGCAGCTCACAGACCTCTCCAATTTCATGAACGGCTCCACAGATTCCGCCACCAAGTTACTCATAGCAAAAAAAATGGGCGTTGACTACTTTGTTTATGATCCGATCAAAGCAAATTACTCGAGCAGTGTTTGGGGATTTCCATTCACGAACTTCGTTCCCGATCCTACGGTTATGACACTAGCATTCCAGAATAACGGTGTCGCGATTTACCAAATCAACCAAAGCCAGCTTGCCCAAACGCCTACACAATACGCGACGATCAGCAATGTCGATGTGAACGGTGACTCAGTAGTTGTTTATATAACCAATTACGCCAGCGATCCGATGAGCTTGCACATCGCTTGGCAAGACCAGTACAAGCCGGTGACGTTAAATGCCGGCGAGACTAAGGCAGTGCCTATCGATTTTACAACAAGCGGCAGCTCTAGCCCGTTAAACTTTCTGCCCACTGTGGGGTCAACAAGCACCGTGTATGTTAGTTTATGGATGGATCCGCCATCGAACAGCGGTAACGGAGCTCTTGATGCGAGATACACAGCTCCGATAGACGCAGTTAGCATCAATTCGCAACAGCTGTTGTAACGCCCGCAGCTTAGATTAGGATAACTAGCAATTTCCAGAATAATTCCGTGCTCTCGAGATCAGGCGATCATCAGATGCCTGCGGCCAGATAAGGCTGTTCGACGCACTGTCGCCTTCACCTCATAGCCTTTTTTCCGGTCTGTCGCCAGGAATAAGACGCCTCAACGAGCCGACAAGACAGCCAACAAGACGCTTATTGCACCGGATATTATGCACAAAGTCCAAAGCGTTTTGACTAGTCCTGGTTCTTTCATTGATCTCTTGCTCAAGATGTAATCGGACAAGTTCTTTCGAACGGAATACGACTTTGAGGGGATCAAGTAGCCCTCATTCGTTACCTGCGTGGCCGTAAACAAGTGACTCTCGGTTACCTTTCCCACAGAGAGCAATACCATGCCGTAGTTAACGATATATGGTAAAGCCGCGATGACCGCAAATAGTTCGATTTTTAGCGCTATGGCGCCAACGGCGATAGCGCTACCGATGCAGAGCGTCCCTACATCGCCGATAAATATGCGGGCAGGATACCTATTGAACGGAAAAAACCCTAGGAGAGCCCCAAGAAGCGCCGCCAATATCAAAAGTCCCACGACGCCTCCCGTCGGCGATATAAGCACCATTCCAACCAGTATTAATGCAAACGTCACTATGGCGCCACAACCTATCTCCATCCCATTGAATCCAGCAAAGGTATTGACTGCATTGGCCCCCGCTGTGACGGCAAAAGGCACAATAGGGATCCACACGAGTCCAAGCCAAAATACCCCTAACAAAGGCACGAGAAGATAGGGGTCGCTCCCCGCGGTCAATATGAGCGGAATGCCAGCGAAATAGCCAAGGAGCGGCTTTTCTTTGGCGCCAAGGTGCATCACGTCATCTAGGGCCCCTACAATAGTTGATAAGGTAACCACAAGCACTGAAACCAATATTAACGTTAAATTTAGTCCTAAAAAAGCCGCGAAGACCATAGACATGGCGAACCCTGCGTAGATCGCAAAGCCGCCCATTTCGGAAATCTCAGGCTTTTCAACTTTGTGAACGTCAACGCCAAACACCCCAGCAGGTTTCATTCTCTTGATGAGCGGCGGGGTCACAACAAACGTAATTACAAATGAAAGCAGAACCGAGACTACAAGCAAAAAGAGGGTATAGCTGTCGATCATCCGTGATCTTACTTTTCAAGTTTCTTTTGTGTTTCGTACTGGCCCGAAAGTACGGACAATCTGAGCTTGCGTCGGATCGAACGTGATTTCCCCTGTTTGGTCGAACATCGCTTGAACCGTCCCGCCAGCGTGCGAGGCGGCGCGTGTTCGCATGCCCATAAACCCTTCCGAAAAAACCGTTAGGTGAGCATAGAAGCTCGTTTTTGACACTTGCGGAGAGATCGTGAGACGCCCTTCTTCGAACAGCCGAACGACTTTAGAGATTATTCGCTGCGATGATTTGCCGTCGTTAAGCGGGTCGCTTATTTTCTTTCCCGGCGCCGTAGCCCGTACGGCTTCAGTCAAGACATCCGGGTGCGGGCTATTGCCTAGTAACCTATTCCACCCGTTTTCAACGGTCTCGATGTAATACGTGCTATCAGACAGCGTGATGCACGGCGTTTCCAAAATGGCGCTTTCTTTCTGAGGGCCCCCAGAATCGGTGACTAACACATGAGAGTCCATCATCAGTCTTATGAAACCAGTGTAAGCTAATGGATCGATAAGGTGGACGTTCTCACACGATTGCAATTTTTCCATTAGGCCGAATTTGACGAGGTGTCTCCTAGTATTCGGGTGCAAGAGCATGATTACGTTGTATTCATCGAGACTGGTCGCCGCTTTCGTGATTCTGCCGAGCGCCGCCGGGTTTCCTATGTTCCACGGCAGCCTAACCGCCACTGCAACAACCGGTCGTTCGTCTTCGCAAAGCGCATCTATAGAATCCGCCTTTTGCGCCGTCGGCTTATAGTCCAAAAGTGCGTCAACGAGAGGATCACCTAAGTAGTGGACGCAATCGGGATCGTAGCACTCTTCAAGCAGGTTGAGGTGTGCCGTGTTGCACACAGGAAAAAATAGCGTCGAGCACATTTCGATGACTTTCCTTCTCACATCGCTGTGCAAGTCCCGCAGTGACCGATAGCCCGATTCAATGTGGCCGACCGGAATAAAATTCATCGACGATGCGATGGCTGCGCTAAAAGACGAGATTACGTTGCCTTGCACAAACACAAAGTCAGGCCGCGCTTTCTCCAATATATCATCGATTTGATTGATCATGCCGGAGATCTGCTTATTGTAGCTCATGTTGCCAAGCGACAGGCCATAATCGGGGTCTCGAAGACCCAAATCTTGAAGCAAGTTCTCATACATTTCGCGGTCGAAATGTTGCCCGGTATGAGTGAAAACGAGTTCCGTATCGGGGTTCTTGTCGACCTCCTTGAGGAAAGAGGCCATTCCTATTAGCTCCGCTCGCGTCCCAACAAAAACGGCAATACGCATGTCTCGCCTCCTCTGAGCTTACGAGCACCATCGGCTAAATAGCTTATCATCTAAAATAAAGCGATGCGCTTCATTGCAGCGTCGAGGATTTCGATTCGATTCTCGAGCCAGGAGGATAAACTCCGGCAGCCACTGCACCTACGCCGAGCGTCGATCCGGGACCAATCGACGTGCCGACGTTTATCATGCTGTTAATGCCTGTGCGCACGTCGTCACCCATGATGACGCCGAGTTTCCGCCTACCGGTGTCCGCGCCACCGAGTTTAATACGCTTCTCATCAAAGCGCAGATTGGCGACTGTAGTACCCGCCCCGAAATTACAGCGCACGCCGATGATGCTGTCCCCGACGTACGACAAGTGTCCGATTTTGCTCTCATCCATTATGATTGAGTTTTTCACTTCGACGGCGTTGCCGATCTTGACTCGACTCCCTATGCAGGCACCTGCGCGTAAGAGGCAGTTGGGCCCAATTTCACATCCTTCGCCAATTATGACCGGCCCGGTAACGTACGCGCCATTTTTTATGACCGAGCCACGCCCGATTCGCACAACACCTTTTAAGGTCGCAAGAGGCTCGACAATCCCCTCGTTTGCGCTCTCGAGCGTCTGCATCAGAAGCTCATTTGCGCTCAACAAGTCCCAGGGCCTTCCTATGTCGATCCACTGCTCCTCAACCTTTGTGTACCCAACGGGGTAGCCCTGATCGATGAGCAATTGTATAGCGTCAGTGATCTCGTACTCCCCCCGTGCCGACTTCCGCGTCTCAGCTATGCGCTCGAAGATGTCCGGCTCAAAGGCGTAAATACCGAGGTTTGCCAAATCCGAGAGAGGCTTATTAGGTTTTTCCGTTATTCGAACCACAGCGTCGTCAATGACTTCAAGTATGCCATAGTTGCTCGGTTCTTTCACTCTCTTCGCCCCGATAAGGACTACTTGGTCTGGCGCTGTCCGCGCGATGAGCTTCAATGTGGGCGAGCTTACCAAGCTATCGCCATTAAGCGCGAGAAATCGCTCATCTACGAGATCCCTAACTTGGTTAATTGCGTCGGCCGTCCCGGATTGCTGTTCTTGTCTGACGTATTCAATCTCGGCTCCGAGCTCCGCTTTATCGAAATGTGATCGAATTGCTTCCTCGTGGTAACCGGTTACGATTATTACGCGTAAAATGCCTGCCTCGACACATGAACTAACTATCCGTTCGAGAATGGGCGTGCCCAGCACTGGGAGCATGACTTTGGGGCGGTTATAGGTCAGTGGGCGCATCCGGGTGCCTTCGCCGGCACCAAGTACGACAGCTAACATTCGAGGTGCCTCTGCACTATTGCCGACGCTTTTTCATAAAGCCTTTTTGTCATCGCCGCGTCTTTTGCCTCCGCAGTAATTCTTATCTTTGGTTCTGTTCCTGATTTTCTCACTAGTATCCAACCGTCTTCAAAATCAAGCCTTACGCCGTCAATGGTCGTCATCTCAACATAGTCGAGAGAGCACAATTCTTGAGTAATCGCAGCAATTCGATCGTTTTCACCGCTGTAAGCAACTGACCCTCGCAAAATGTGGTACTTGGGAAACTGTGCAATCAGGTCGGAGATCGACTGCTGACTAGCAATTGATACGATCAGTGCCGCTGCATAGATGCCGTCCGGAGTATAGGAAATGCGGGGAAAGATCCAGCTACCGCTACTTTCGCCACCGAAGTCCGCCCCCGCACGTTTGACTTCTTCCGCGACGTACACGTCACCTACGCGCGTTCGATGAATCGCGCAGGTGAGGACGTCATCAACCATGTGCGAAACGTCGACAGGATACACTGCAATATTTTTTGCCTCGTTCACGCCGAACAGCGCGAGCATTTCATCGCCAGCTATATACCTGCCACTTCGGTCTACCGCCATCATACGATCAGCGTCACCATCGTGAGCTATGCCGATATCGGCGCGAAAGCTTCGGACAGCTTCAATCAGGAGGTTCAAGTTGCTTTCTATAGGCTCTGGATCTCTTGCGGGGAAAAATCCATCGGGCTGCGCATTCAAAGTGATGACGTCGCATCCCATCTCTCTAAGCACATATGGTGTGATGGTCGCGCCCGCGCCTGAGCCACAATCGACTACTACGCGACAGCTTACATCGGTGAAATGATTGAGGATATCCTTTTTATGGTCATTGATGGCATTGCCATAAGACGCAATTTTCCCAATAGCGTCCCAGCTGGCCCGCTCACCTCTGAACGCGGGATGCGGTTTTTCTTCAGTGATCAATGACTCGATGTCTTCCTGCTGCTCGCTATTGAATGAGGTGCCATCGGGGTTCCACAATTTGATGCCGACGTATTCAGCGGGGTTATGTGAAGCGGTAACCATAACCCCGCACTCGTAGTTGCGGGCTGCGTGAGAAAGAGTCGGCGTCGAGACGAGGCCGATTCGGGTGATGTCACACCCGCAGGCGGTGAGGCCTGAGATGAGCGCATATTCAATCATCTCGCTTGCGATCCGAGGATCTCTACCTATAACGGCAGATTTGCATCGAGATCCGACGGCTAGCCCAACACTGAGCGCTAATTCTGAGCTCAGCCTCTTGTTGGCCACGCCACGAATTCCGGAAGATCCAAACATGATAGGCCTCCGTTTTTCCAATTGACTTACGATTCAAATGGCACCAAAATGACACTCAGAATCCTCTCCCCATTGAAATTAAATGTTTTGGTAAAACTATAAATCGAGAGGTACGCGTTGAATACTACGTGCGTCGATTAACAGAGTATGCGGCTCACGAACGTAACTCAATGTGGGATTGGTCCAAAGTCAAAAACCCACTGCGAGTGGCCCTGAACTACCTCGTTGTACGCATCTGCGGCTTCTTGCCTTCACTGAAAACAAAAAACGCGCTATATCGTTCAATTGGGATCAAAGTCGGCAAGAACGTTTCTGTCGGTTTGGAAGTCACTTTTGACATCTTTTTTC
>Ga0187884_10001981_pt1 | contig 17698 bp, 18 predicted proteins | sample June2016WEW_20_4_FD_132983 | JGI IMG/M metagenome (GOLD analysis project Ga0187884, IMG submission 132983) | Peatland microbial communities from SPRUCE experiment site at the Marcell Experimental Forest, Minnesota, USA - June2016WEW_20_40 | ecosystem: Environmental > Terrestrial > Soil >...
CATCTGCAGATCGGGGCTGCCACGCATTCGAGATCTCCTGCTGGGACGCGTCCCCGCAAGACTCTCACACCTGTGTTTAACCCGGCAAGCCCCCAGGCAGGTTCTTCCGCACCCTGCTAGCTCCCGGAGCCATTCCGAGACACGGGTACTGAGACTTCACATTGGGGCGCGGCCGGTCCGCAGGCGCCGCCAGCTGGCGACCGCTGTCGGACTGGTGGAGCGCCTGCCGCGGCGGGCCAGCCTCTAACGGCCGCAACGCCGCCACATGGCCTCCAGAGCGTCTCGGGCCGGTTGGCACTGACGTCGACGCCGTACCCGATGGCCGCGGGGTCCCTTCAGGGACCGGCCGGTCAGGCCGCGGTGCTCAGGAGGCCGACCACGCGGTCGCGCCGCTGATATCACCCTCCACCACGGTGGCCAGGTGGCTGTCTATCGCCGAGCCCTCCAGCACGATTCCCAGCTCGCGGTTGCGGTCGAGGGATGTGGAGGAGAAGTTCTCCGAGCCGACGAACGCCTTCTCCGCGCCCGTCCCCGGGTCAGCGACGATGACCTTCGCGTGGATGTACAGCGAGGCGTCCGCCGTGTAGGTGACGACTCTCACCCCGGCGTGGACCAGGGCGTCGAACTCGCTGTTCCATGAGGACGAATCGGTCATGCAGACCTCGACGTCCACACCCCGCGCGGCGGCAGCCTCCAGAGCCGAGACAATCTCCGGGTCGGACACCTCCTCGTTCTCGACGAGGAGTTGCTTGCGCGCTCCCTGGATGATCAACGCCAGCGCCGGTTCCGAGCCCGGGCTCCAGACCAGGTCATCCCCGGACGAGGGGACAACCGGAGTGTTGGCGAAGTAGGCATCGAAGACGGCGCCGATGGCGGCCACGTCCACAGGGTCGGTGTCCTCCACCACGAAGTCACGGTCGGACGCGTAGTACTGCGGGGTCAGGTTCCCGGTCATGATCAGTGCCTCGCGAGCGTCGACGATCAGGGTCTTCTGGTGGGTGATGTCCACCTGGGTCGAGGACCAGTGGACGTCGACATCCCCGGCGACGAGGGCCGCGTAGGCGGACTGGTTCTCGCTCTTCGCGTAGGCCTGATCGAGGATGACCCGGACCGCGACCCCGCGCCTCTCCGCCTGGATCAGATCGCTGACGGCGGTGCTGTCCTCCAGCTCGTACATCACGAGGTGGATCGAATGCTGGGCGCCGGCCATGGCCTGGTAGACGGCGCCCATCCCCTGGTCGGGCTCGACCACCAGCGTGTCCTCACCACCCGCCGCGCCAGTGGGGGTGGGGGTGGAGGCGACGGCGGGCCCTGGAGTCCCCGAGCCGGACGTGGCCGCGGTGGCCGGCGCGCCACCCGACGGTTGCGGGAGCGTGGACACCGCACAACCGGTGAGGGCGACCACGAGGGCAGTCAGCGGCAGGGCTGCCAGGCGCGTGACCCGGCTCGCGCCGCGGTGGGATGCGGTCCGCACCTTCGATAGCATGGCGCAGACGATGAGCACCCCCCCCAAGGCTCGCGGGGAGCCGGCGCGGCTCCCGAGGCGGGGTGCTCACGCGGTCGGGGACGCGGTCACCATCTCGGGCAGAGGCGCTCCGGTGGACGATCCCTCGGCGCCGCGGCCACCCCGGCCTCACGCGGCCACCTCCGCACTGCCCGAGCCGGCGTCCAGGATCACCCTCGCTGCCCGCTGGATGCGCTCGGCCGACTCGGCGATCGCCCGCCGAGCCGCCTCACCGCCGCCAGCCCAGGTGGCGACGTAGCCGAAGGAGTAAGTGGCGGTCTCGATCCCAAGCCCGGCGCAGGCCACGAAGGCGACCGACTCGGCCTCCAGCTCCGCCCGCTCGCGCGAGAGGCCCTCGCGGTCCTCATGAAGGATGGCGTGGGCCAGCTCGTGGGCCAGGGTCTTCACCTGCTGGCGCGGCTCGTTGGCCACCTCCACCCGGATGCGACGCAGCGCGTGGTTGCAGTCCCCGTTCACCTCGCCCTCCAGGTGGTCCTCCTCGACGGTGAATCCCAGGCCGTGGGCGACCGCGCGGAGCTGGGTGTACCGGTCATCTGGATCGGATCCCTCGAGACGGCTCAGCGGCGGCGCGGGGAGCTCTTGGCCTTCGGTCTGGCTGACGTCGAAGACGTGTGCCACCCGGAACGCCCGCGGGGCCCCGGCGATCCAGGCCTCCTCACCGCTCTCAGCATCCAGGACGCGCAGGCGCGGGACCACCGGCGCCAGGATGGCGATGCCGTGCTCCCCCTTGCACACGTGACGCCCCAGGCGCAGCCACGCGTGAAAGCCGGCCACCCGGCTGGCGTCGGGGCGCTGGCAGGCGATGAGCAAGGTGTTTCCCCAGCTGTAGCGGTGGAAGCGGCGCTGGACGTCGAGCCAGGCCTGCCACGCTGTCGAGCTGGTGAGGCTGGCGACGCCGTCCGCAAGGGTGGCGAGCAGGTCGGTCCGGGTGGAGCTGGCGTCCATGGCATTGGTCCTCCAGTGGGGTGCGGCTGCGACGCGCAGCGACACCGCGGAGGCCGAGCGAGCGGAGGGAGGAGCCGAAGGCTCCAACGAAGTGGTGCCCGGAGCTCACCAGCGAGGCCGAAGCACGCTGCCCAGCAGAGCAGCCGCCACCCCACTGGGGAATGCCACTCCGCCGGGTCGCGCGGCGAAACCCCACCCCTCACTACGCTGATGCGCGAGCGCCGGGCGGCACCCGACGGGCTGATGAGGAAGCGCAGCCTCAGCTGACATCGGCGTACCTGAATGTCGAGCTCAGCCCGGACGGCACCGACGAAGCGCTGGGCTGTCGAGAGGCGAACGTCCCGGCTGGCGTGCTCGAGGCCGAGCACGAACGTCGACCACTGCACCAAGCTCGGCATCTCATGACGGCGCACCGGGCCCGCTTGAAGTGCAAGCTGAGCAGGACCCGTCGACGAAGCGGGGTAGAGAGAGGAAGGCGCGGGCGGTCTTGCCGCCCGCGCCCCACGGGGGAACCGCCTACGCGGCCCCCTCCACGGCGGGCTCTTCGCCCGTGTCTGCCGATGCCGTGAGCGGCCGACCGAGAAGTTGGAAGTTCTCGACCACGAGGTCCACCTGCTTGATCCGGTGGCCCTCCACCTCGCGCACGCGGGAGCCGAGTCGCCCCTCGACGTAGAGCTCCCGGCCCTTGCTGGCGTACTGGGCCACGGTCTCAGCCGCGCGCTCCCAGCATACCGTGTGGAAGGTGGCCACGCCCGCGGCGGTGGTCGCCAGGGTCAGGTCAAGAACCGCCTTGCCGCCGGCGGTGTACCTCAGCGTCGGGTCTGCGGCAACGCGACCCAGGATCGCGAAACGGCAGGTTCCGAAGCTCCGGCTCTTGACGGTCGAGCTCTCGGCGATGACCTCGCCGACGAGCTGCTCAGGGTTCTGCTTCCGGGCCATGATGATGTCCTCCTTGAGGGGTGATCGCGTGGCGTCCGGATAGCGGCGCGCAGAAGGCTGACCGGAAACCCCTCGCCGCAGGCGACTCGCCTTGGGGGTTGCAGGCCGGTCGCGCGCTGCTTGGATGCCACCTCAGCGATCAGCCGCCTCGCTACGGAGGACACGTTTGCCAGCCCCGGAAGCCGAACCAGGTGCAGGGCGGGCTGTCATCGCTGGCTCCAGCGCGTAGCCGCCGAGGGTCGAGCTGCTCGTCTCCGAAGACTCCTCGAGCACCGCCGACTACACAGGACCGTACCTGAATGCGGTCAGTCAACTGACCCGGGCGGAGCCCGAGAGCGGCTTCCGCTGGCAGAACGTTAGCCGGGCCCTCGACGCGCTGCTGGCGGGGATCACGACGCGGTGAGAAAGGGGATTCCACTGGCCGGCGTTGATGTCGGGACGCTGCGAGGGTGGCTGCACCGCAGCCGGGTAGGATCGATACTCCGGGCCGGCTCGACGTGGCTGCGCGGCTCACGGCTTGGACTGGTGGTGATGGCCCTGCTGGTAGGCGTGGGGGCCGGTCTCGGGGCGGTCGGGTTCCGCTACCTGATCTCCGGGTGCACCTGCCTGGCGAACGGATACCAGCAGTTCGGCCAGCAGGGCCGGGCTCCGCTCGGTACGTGTTTCCCCATCCAGCGGCGTGCGTCGACGCCCATTGACGCTGGCGACCCCGTTCCGCACGCCCCCAGCGGTACCCGCTGGGTGCCTGTAGTCCACTTAGTAAGGCGGGACACGAACCTACGTCGAAGGGCGGCCCGAGCCGTGCTGCTTCGGCTCGTTCGTGAGGAGCGTTGGGCGCCCGGCGCTACCGAGGTGCACGACGCCCTCCAACTGCTGCCCCGCCGCCTCCATGGGGAGGAGCCGCAAATCCTCGGCTTCATTGAGACTGGGGAAAGAGCGCCGCCCCGAGCTCGACGGCTGGCTGCGAAAGCGGCTGATGGCCAATTGACAAGGAGAAGAGGCCCTCGTAGGCCCCGACCGCGTCACCGCTGAGCCGGCGCTTACTGCCGCTGTCGGCCGCTACTTTCGCGGTGTCGCCGGATGGTCACCGTCGTCGGCCCCCTCGTCGTGGTCACGGTCGGCAGTACTCGATCGCCAACCGTCGAGTCCAGCAGGTGGACAGAGGGGGGGCGCTGACGGAAGCTGGCGACCATGGCTGGATCCTTCTTCGCCGCGATCCGCACCTTCTGGAGGAGGCCCTGGGTCGGTCCGAGGATGAATTCTCGCGCACTGGCATAGGTCCGGAGATTGAAGCCCATGACCTGACCCGGGTGAGCGGTGACTCGTTCCCGGCCCAACTGAGGGAGTGGGCGCATCAGGAGAAGCAGCTGGGGGTCGAGGGGTAATGTCGCCTCGACCGTCGGCGAGGAGAGCCACCCGCTGGATGCGCCTGGGTGGGTGGCGTCGACACGGAGGAGCGGCTCGTCACTGAGGATGAATGCCTCCCCTGGGCAGGCCTCGATGAGGCTCCAGCTCATCCCGAGGATCACGGGGACAGCTTTGTCCGCGCTGATGAACATCGCCCCGACCTCGTGATCCCTGGTGGGGAGTGCCCTCCTTCGGCCCGTCTCGAAATCCTCGGACCAGGCCTTGATCGATGCCGCGATTTCGTCTTCGGTCGGCTCCCGGCCCAGCTCCTCGACGAGGATGGAGCGATGAACGTCGCGGCCCTCATAGATCTGCTTGAGCATCCAGTACTTGGCCCCCTGCTCCAGCATGAAGTTCAGGTATTCGCGCCCGCGAGGGGTGCGTTGCTGCTGGAAGTAGACGAACAGGGCGAGCGCCACCTCCTCTTTCTCAGAGATGGGCTGCGCGGCCACGAGCTTCCCGACGACCGGTGCCGCGTCCGCCTCCACGGTGGACAGCACCGCCTCAGCAAACCCTCGCGGAAGACCGGGGACTTCGTAGAAGGTGTTGTGGTGCTGGATAACGCAGCTGTTGATGGTGGACGTGCGACTCGTCTTCCCCGTTCTCACGTCCAGTCGATGAATCTGGGGATGCTCCTCAGCCGGCGCCGAGCTGAACCGTCGCTGGTGGAACTCGGCGACGTAATGGTGCCTCTTCGCATCCGTGAGGAATCGCCTGACTTCCTCCGGGATCTCCGGCGTTCCCGTGGGCGTGGACATAGGCCCCTTCCGGTATTTCTAGGGTGGTCCCGCTTACGCGCCTGCCAGCCGCTCGCTGGGGTGAAGGGGAAGGTCTGTGAATTGCCATACCCGGCGGAAGGGATCCACCAGGTCAGCGCGGTAGCGGGCCTTGACCGATCGCTGTGCGTCGCCAAGAGCAGCTCCAAGCAGGGCGCCAGCGGCGGCTCCTGCGACCATCCCCCAGATGTTCTCCGAGATGGCACCCACGGCTCCCCCGAGGGCGGTCCCGACGGATGCGCCAGCGAGCACTTCGCTGACCACCTCCTCGACGAACATCTGAAGGACATCGAGCCCGAGTTGGCGGATGGCGTTGTCGATCTCGCATACAGCGTCGTCGCGCGAAGGCCGCTCGAGCTCGACGGCGACCTGATATCCGACATTGAAGGGGGATTCGCTGTCAGAGACGACAGCCTGAACGATGAGGCCCGAGACCAGGCCTGCAAGGTTCTCGATGGGTTGGGCGACTGGCCCGGTGAGGTAGGGCGAGGAGGCATTCGTGTGCAGGTGGATGGCGTAGCGGCTCATTCGGGCTCCTGGGGGGACGGGGTGGATTCGTCCGGCTTCTCTTGACTAGCAGCGGCGGCGACGGCGATGGCGCCTACCACGACGGCGCCGGCGAGAAGTGCGGCCCCGAGACCCGGGCCTTCTCCCTTGGCCCCCGTGGCGCGGAGATAAGAGTCCTGGTCCAGCTGGTACCACCAGCCGTCGTTCGCCAGGAAACGAACATGCGTTTCGATCCGGCCATCAGTGAGGGGCTGAGGGAAGGGTTGGGAGAGCGCTCGGACCACCAAACCGACGGAGAGCGTGACAGGCTCATTCGCCGGCAACCTCCAGGCGGTTTTGCCGTCGGTCATGATCTCCGCGACACCGCCGACCCGCCCCGTCTCGCGGGCCCAGCTCTCGATGGTGACCCAGCGCCATGCTGGCGCACCGCTGACCGTGCCTTCGGGCTCTGGGAGGAGGCCCCGGTGACGCCATTGGGCGGCTGTCTGCTGGCGGACGTTGAGCCGTTCGGCGATCTCCTTGATCCCCACGATGTCGTCGATAGCCATGGCGCTATCATATCTGATTACAGGCCAGAGTATCGATAGGCGTCCAATATTGTAATAGGCTCTTGACACCAAAGGGGGCTAAGCGCTTCACATAGATCACCCTGGCAGGGCTGCTGCCGACGGCCTAGCTCGCCGGGGGGGTCACAAGATCGTGAACTTCCCACCAAACTACCCTACGAAGTAGGGGGAGAGGTATTCTAGGTACGTGATCGAGACCCCGTTCGGTCCTCCGGTGGAGGAGATCCCCCTGCCTGCGGCCCCGCTTGCCCTGGTGGTCGGCCAGGTCCGCTTTCCGACCGAGCTCCGCTTGAAGGATGAAGACACGATTCGGAGCTTCCAGGACGAGCTCCGACGTGACTACCCCGTGTTTCGTCAGGAGTCCGAGATCCATATCGAGTTCGGTCCTGAGGGTCCACGACCCTCTCAACAGCCAGTCTGGCGGATGGGGGGTGTCGACGACTCGGGCTGGCTTGTCTCCGTCTCTCAGACCTTCCTCAGCGTCTCAGCGACCCGCTACACCTCACGGGCCGACTTCCTAAGTCGGTTTCGACGGGCGCTGGAGGTTCTTCACACTCTCCTCCCTCCAGCGCTGGCGGACCGACTGGGAGTCCGCTACATCTCTCGGGTTGACGATCCCGACCTCCTGCTTCGGCTCAGCACTTTGCTGAAGCCTCCCGTGGCGGGGCATTTGACCGGCGAGCTCGGAGATGGGGTCACCCGTCGCAGAGAGCTGGTCGACGCCGTCTACGAGGTCGGCGAGGAGACCGCGCTCGAAGCCCGGTGGGGCATCCTCGAACCAGGGGTTACCTATGACCTGAGCATCCCGCCGCTCGCCAAGCGGGCATTTGTCCTCGATCTCGACGTTTTCTCCACCAAGGCGAGGGCTTTCTCGCCAGGCGAACTGATCGATCTCAGTCGGAGCTTCGCCGAACGCCAATACCGCTTCTTCCGATGGGCGGTGACGGACGACTATCTGCGCGCCTTCGGAGGCCAGCCATGACTGAGGCCTATGCTCTGCCAGCGCCGATGGGGCTTGTTGACTTTTGGGGGGCACTCCACGTCGGCACCTCGCCCCGAGTTGGCCCGACGCCCTTCACCCGGATGCAGTGGAAGCCGGCGACCGCGGACCATCTAGACGAGCGCGTGGCCCCTGATGCCCCCAGCCTTCGCCAGGTTATCGAGACGATCTGTGCCACCGCGAGGCTCACCACGGCAGACTTCGCCGCCATCCTGGGTCGTGATCGCCGCAACGTTGCCAGCTGGAAGAGCGGTGCCCAGCGGCCACGGCCCGAGATCATCAAGGTGATCGACGGGCTGCAAGCTCTCATCGATCGACTGACGAAAGTCGGCCCCGGCTTCCCCGCCGCCGTGCTCTCGCCGCTGTACGGCCACTCGTATCGAGGGCAAATCGTCGAGCTCATCCGGTCCGGCGACCTGCTCAATGCAGAACGCCTCGCTGTCATCCCACCGGCCGACCTCGATCTCCAGGGACGTGAGGTGATGACGATGACGGCGAGCGACTACGCCGCCGGCGTGGCGGAGCGGCAGAGGGCGCCCCACGCTCTTGGCTTGGCGAGCGAGAGCCCGGAGACAGACGAGGATAGGGCCAGGATGCAGCGATTGCTACGGTATCGTCGCGTGCATGGCCCTGGCACAGGGCAGCCACTAGGCTAGGCTCATGACCTACCTCAGGTCGGTCATGCCGCCGACTGCGCTTAGCTTTGGGGTGGTCTGCAAGGCTGACTGGCTGTTCGATATCGCCATCCGTTCGACCAGCCAATCTCTGAAGCGCAAGAAGGACTACCCGCCAAAGAAGGCCCAGCAGCTGTACGGCCGGCCCGACGTCGAATACTTCATGCCCGAGCCGCACGCCGAGGACGAGAAGGAGTTTGCCGTCCTCGGTTTCGGCACTGCCTACCCAGCCTACATCGTCCTGACGGACGACTGCGCCATCGCGAAATGTCGAGGACGCAAAGGGCGTCAGCCCACGGATTGGGTGACCCTGGCACCGCTCTTTCACCGTGTCCCGGAGGATCCCGAGGATCTTGCGCTTATCACCACTCTCAACCGATTCCCCTTGCCCAAGGACGAGAGCTACGGCACTGATCATGTGGTAATGCTTGCCCGGGCGTTCCGGGTGGACTCTCGGGACATCTGGCCTGACGCCGGAGAGCTTGATTCAGGCTTTCAGCTCCTCCTCGAATTGGACGAGGCGACGAAGGATGGCTTGCTCCAGCGCTGGGCTGCCCACCAAGTGCGACAGGGACCGCTGGTCAGCATGGATAACGCCGACAAGCTGGCTGGACTCATCACTGGCCTCCTCAATGCCGAGGCCCTGGCCGAAGATCTCGCCAACCTACTGACTGAGTTGGCCTATGCCACCTGGGAGTACGAAAACGGCCCTCTTGAGTCAGTTGCGAGCGCCTGGGAGGCCTGGCGTGAGAACGCTGGGCCGCCCGACCTCGATGCGTTGGCGGGTAATCTGAGAGCCAGCCTGTCGAGGTCACAGCTGACAACTCAGCAGGTCATCAACGCGCTGGATGCCGTGCGGACACGAGCGCTCGATAACTCAAGCATTTCCCAGGGTGACCAGGACGGGGCTTGAACCGCCGCCGGCATAGTGCTGTTTGCACGATCGTAGCGCCGACAAGTATCACTCCAGTGGACACAGTCGACCGTCCCGTCCGGGTGCTAAACGAACTTCCTGCGCGTTACTGGACTACCACCCGGGGCGAGGCGTCGAGGGACTCGAGGAGCGCGACGGTCTCCTCGCTGGGGGCGCGGTCGCAGCGGTCCGAGAGCTGGCGGACCAGCTGGCGGTACACGTCGCGGGCCTCTTGGGGACGGCCGAGCCGGTGCTGCCAGAGCATCTGCTGGCGGAAGAGATCCTCGATCGGGTCGGGGTCGAGGGTGAGGGCCTGCTCGACGGTCGCGATCGCCTTGTCGAGGTCGCCGGCGGCGGCGTGGAGCTCGGCGAGCTGGCTCAGTGTGTCGACGCCAACGCTGCGCACGTGCTCCTGGTGGTCGACGAGCCAGTTGTAGTCGGCGTGGGTGAAGGGGGCGCCGCGAATGCCCTGGGTGGCCCGGGTGAGTAGGACCACGCGGTGCTCGGGCACGGCGCTGGCGAGGGCCGCATCGCGGCCCGCGAGGAGCCGTCGGAAGTCGGAGCTGATCAGGTCGGGGTTGAGCCGGAAGACGCCCCCGTGAAACGGGAGCGGATCGATGGTCGGATCCCCGAGGGCCTGGCGCAGGGCCGGACGGCTGCCGCGCGTCCCCCTGACGAACCGGCTTCGCCAGAGCTGATCCGTGCTCCCGGCCCCCAGCGAGTCGACGATCTCGTCCTCGGTGAGCTCGCCGCGAATGGCGAGCAGGGCGAGGACCTGGCGCCCCGCGTCGGGGAGGGCTTTGAGCAGCTCCTGGCCGTCGACCAGCACCCGGACCGGCCCGTAGATGCGGATATCGATGCGGCGCGGCTCGAGGGCCGGAGGGATGGCCAGGACCGGAGCAGGCGCGGTGGGGGGAGCGAGCGCGGGGGCTGCCTGGGGCGGGTCGCCGACGTCGGCAGCGTCGAGGACCGGTGGGGGATCGATCTCGGGGATGAGCGAGGGGCCCTGCCACGGGTTGGTGTCGCAGTCCTTCTCGGCCGGGGTGAGGTCGGGCACGAGGTCGGGGCCCCGGCCCGCGGCGATGACCGCGAGCAGCTCGTCGGCCTCCGCCCGGCTCAGCGTGTAGAGGGTGCGCGCCCCCGCCAGCCGGGCCGCGCTCAGGGTGTCGACTGTGCCGTCGACGGCGACCTCGACCGGATCGGCCCATGCCGCCCCGCCGATGGGGCCCACCACCATGACGGCGATGGCCAGGTTGCGGGCTGCCTCTACTGCTCGTGCGAGCCGGTCGAGGTCCAGCTCCGAGGCCTCGATCGCCTCGGCTGGAAGGACGGCGAGCATCGCTGGTAGCGGGTCGGGGCCACCGAGGCGCTGCCTCCAGCTGGCCATGTGGTCGCCGTCGAGCGCCGAGCGCTGGTAGCGGATCTCGCCCTCCAGGCTCTCGAGCACCTGGTCGGCACGGAGGACGCGCAGGCCGGGAGCGCCGTCCACCGGCGAGATCAGAGCAGCCCGCGACGCGGTGGCGACCATCGCCTGGGCCTCAAACCACCGGTGGTGGGCGAGGAAGGAGACGAGGATGGCCCGGGCAGCCGCCCGCCCACCGGCTCCGGCAAGGACGAGCCGGTGGAGCTCGTCGATGTCGACGATGGCGTCGCCGTCATCCCCCGCGCGCCGGCCTACGACGACACGGCCGGGGACGGCCTCGATCGCCTCCAGGTGAGCCTGCAGGCTGAGCACCGGCGCGGACGGCGCCGAGCCGTCCTGTGCGCTGGCGGTCGCGGTGGCCAGCGCGGCACGGATCCTGGCCACGCTGGGGCGGCGGGCCAGCACCGCGACGCGCGATCCTCCCGGGTCACCGGGGCGCCGGCGCCAGCGCTCGTACCGCTGGGCGGCGAGCAGCAGCCCCCCAAGCGCCGCGGCGATGATGCCAGCCAGCACGCCGGCCTCGGCAAGGGTGACCACCCACGAGTCGGCTGATGCCGGCGCGCGCACGACCGGCCTGTCATTGGCCGCCGGAGCTCCGGCAACAGGCTGAGAGGTCGGTGCGCCGCCGGCCGGCACCGCCGGCGCAACCGGCGCGACGGAGGGGGCGAGAGACGGCAGCGCTTGTCTGATGTCGTGCGGGGCGGCGCCGGACGCCGGCGCGACGGCCTGGCTTGAGGTTGGCGGTGTTGGCGCTGTTGCCGGTTCGGACGGTGCGGTGCTCAGAGCGTCCAGCGCGGGGACGGCGAGCTCCCAGCCCGGGTCGATCAGGCTCAGGTCGGTGAAGGTCTGCCCGTTGTCCTCGGTCTGGTCCTGGTCCGCGTTCCAGATGCGAGTCCAGTCCTGGGGGTTCCCGTACTCCCGGCCGGAGATGGCCCACAGGGAATCGCCGGGCTGGACCTCCACCTGCTGCTCCGCGTTGAGCGCCGGCGGTGCCGAGGCCGCAGCCGATATGTCGGCGGAGCCGGACCCGGGCGTCTCCACCGGCGCGGCCGGGGCGGGAGGCGGTGGGTTCGGGACCTCGAGCTCCCAACCGGGGTCGATGATGCTCGGGTCGGTGAAGGTCTGCCCGTTGTCCTCGGTCTGCCCCTGGTTGGCGCCCCAGATGGCGGTCCACTCCTGCGGGTTGCCGTACTCCCTGCCGGCGATCGCCCAGAGAGAGTCGCCGGGCTGGACCTGGACCTCCTGGTCCGCTGGGGGGGAGGATGAGCTGGAGAGGAGCGACGCGCCGGTACCCGGCGTGGGGGCGGGAGGCGCGGGCTGGTACACCGCCATGACAGGGGTCCGGGGGGCGAGCCCGGCGGCGAGCGGTGTGACCACCCGCGGTGGGACGGCTCGGGAGGTCATGAGTTGGAGGCCCACGAAGAGCGAGGCGAGCAGGGCGCCAGCGAGCAGCTGGCCGGGCCCGGTGATGGCCCGGTGGCGACCCGACGAGCGCCGGACGAGCGACACAGCCTCAGTGGCCAGGCACCACATCAGGTAGGCCCAGAGCAGCCAGCACACGAGCGCCAGGAGGTAGAGGAGCGCGGCGGTGGGGATGCCCTGGGTCTGGAGCTGGTTGACGACGTCGCTCCACGATGGGACAGAGCGCGGGAAGCCGACCCCGAACACCAGGCCCAGCGGGACCCCGGCGACGAGGAGGAGCAGGCCGAGGCTGGCCCCCAGCAGCCGGCCGAGGCCGGCGAGGCGGCGCAGAAGCAGAGGCGGGGTTCTCATGGTGCAGGGCCCTCCTCCGGCTCGGCGGTGGCCGTGCCGGTGACCGGGACGGTGTTGATGCCGACCAGGCTCAGCAGGTACGGCTGAACCACGGAGGTGACCGTGACCGTAACCATGTCCCCTGCGCTGACGGTGACCACCGCCGTGTCGCCGGTGGCCGCGATGTAGTTGGCGACGGCCTCCTGGGCGGCGGCGACGTCGACGACGGTCTCGCCCTGGCCACGTAGGTCGGCGACGCTCAGCGCGTCGGCGCCGGCCCGGGCGGCCTCCTGCGCCTCGTCCCAGGCTTGCTCCCGGGCCCCGAGGATCCGGCCCCCGTCCACGGAGAGGCCGGCGAGCAGCACCAGCCCCAGGCAGCAGCCGGCGAGGAAGAGGGTGACCTGTCCCGCCTCTTGAGACCGGCCCCTCATGGCGACGTCACCCGGAAGAGGTCGACAGGCGAGACCGCGTGCCCGCTGACGGTGACGCTGCCGGGGAGCGGCAGCAGGAGGAGGTCGGAGTACGAGACCTGGCAGGTGACGGTGACGGTGACGTTGCCGCCGGGGACGAAGTCGCTCACGTCGGCGGTGTCGGTCACGCCGCTGCAGGCGGCTCCGGCGCCCTGGACCGAGACCTGAGCGGCGCTCTGCGCGGCGGATTGGGCCTGCTCGGGACTGGCGGCGAGGGCCGCCGCCCGGGCCGCGCTGTATGCGGCGGAGTCGGCATAGGCCTGCGCCTGGGCGTGGCGCCCTCCGGCCACGCCCAGCTCGGCCAGCAGCAGCACCGGCAGCATGAGCAGGGACATCTCCAGGGTGGCGACTCCGCCCTGGCGTCGACGCCCGCTGCGGGAAGCACGCGTCCGGATCACGCGGGGAGCCCCTCGATGGGAGCGGAGGCCGACGCGCTGACGGAGACGGGGATTCCCGGCACCAGCTGCTCCGCCTGCCCGGTGACCGACACCGTGACCAGGCCACCGCTCTCGCTCACGGTGACGCCGGGGGAGATCAGGACCCCCGAGCCCATCTGCGAGGCGGCGGACATGGCCTGGCCGGTGGCGCCGGCGGAGCTGCCGCCCACCTCCGCCCCCGCTGCCACCCCGCTCTCCGCGGCGGCCAGGGCGACGTGGTCGGCCTCCTGCCAGAGCGCGGCCTGGGTGCTCACCGTGACCAGCAGCAGCATCACCGGGGTGAGGATGGCCATCTCGATCGTGGCGATGGCGCGCTCGGCCGCTCGGCCGTGACGGCGGGCGAATCGGGTGGCAGCACCGTGTCTGCGCAGAGCCATCGCCGATCAGCCTCAGCCTCCGCCGCTGATGGCCGACTCGTTGGCCGTGATGACGTGGTACAGGATCGCGGCCAGGGCGACGGCCGCGACCACGATGACCCCCGCGATCACCGCCACCTCGGTGGTCTCCATGCCGCGCTCGCCCGCTCTCCGGCGTCGGCGGAGCTCCCCCATCTCGGTGATCAGCAGTCCCAGCGCCCACTGCAGCATGTCCTGTCCTCCCTTCTGTGTTGGCGTGTAGGAGCGGCCGCGGCCCACGGCCTGCTGGGCAGCGCTCATGGCGCGGACACCAGCAGGTGCGCGAAGCCGGGCAGCACGATAAAGAGCGTGTAGCCGAGGAAGAGCATCACCGTGGCGGCGGCCATCTTTTCGCTCGCCACCCGGTCCTGCGCCTCGACGTCGGCGAGCCGCCGGGTGCGCAGTGTGGTCGCGAAGGTGGTGAGGGACTCGGCCACGCGGGCCCCGTCATCACCGGCCAGCGAGACCCGGGCGCCCAGCTCCTCCAGTTCCTGGACCCCCAGCTCCCGACCCAGCCGGGAGAGCGCGGTCCAGGGAGTCTCGGCCCCGAAGCTCGCCTGGCGCAGCGCGCTGCGCAGCCGCTCGAAGCCCGAGCCGGTCCCGGCCCCGGCTCCGGCGCGCAGCGCTGTCTCGAGCCCGCTGTCGGAGGTGAGCGAGAGGGCGACCACCTGAGTGAAGGCAGCGAGGACCTGGCGGAACTCCGCCCGCCTCTCCCGCGCCTCGGAGCGGACCACCAGGTCGGGCAGGAAGAATCCGCCCACCCCCAGGAGGACGGCGACCCATAGCGGCACCAACGGGGGCAGCGAGAGACCTGCGGCGACCAGCACCAGCGCAGCGACCGCGGGCAGCAGCAGCCCGGCGATGGCGACGCCCACTCTCTCGGACCGGTGGCGCTCCGCGCTGCGCCCCAGGATGGCCAGATCCTGAGTGCTGACCAGCCCGCTCAGGAGGCGAGAGCGCTGGGCACGGCCCTCCGGGACCAGCCGTCTGGCGATCGGGCTGCCCAGGCGCACCAGGAAGCCGGGAGGCGTCTCCGCCGGGGTGGCGATCGGCGGCGGCTCGGGCTGGAGCCGCAGCCGGCGCAGGGACTCGGCGAGCGCGAGCTGAGGCGGGAGGAATCCCAGCACGATGAGCCACAGCCCGAGACCGGCCCCGGCGCCGAGGGCGAGCGCTGCGGTCATGGGCTCTGCGCCTCGGTGTCAAGGGAGAGAAGCCGCGGCGGTGACGCCCCCCGGGTGACCCGTTCCATCAGCCACAGGCCGGTGGCGAACACGCCGACGACGATGGTGAGGAGCAACTCGCCGAGCGGGGTGGAGTAGATGGCGAGGTAGTCGCCGTGTATGAGGGCGATGCCGCCGGCCAGGAGGAGCGTGATCCCGATGATCACCCGGGCGGTCCAGCGCAACCCCGAGCGCCCGGCCTCCACTCGCCCGCGCACCTCCAGCTCCTGACGGGCGGAGGCGGCGATCGAGCTCAGCACCGCGGCGAGATCGCCCGAGCCTCGCACCAGCAGGCCCATCACCACCTGGTCGCAGACCGGATCGGCGACCCTCTCGGCGAACGCGCGCAGGGAGTCGTCCAGCGAGAGCCGCCCCAGGTTGCTGACCAGGATGTCGGTGTCGGCGCGCAGCGGCAGAGGTGCGACCGAGGCGGTGACCTTGATCACCGTCTCCAGACCGTGGGCGCTGCCCGTCAGCGTGTCGCGGAGCATCTCGCACCAGGCGGGCAGGGCCTCGGCCCGCGCCAGCTGAGCGCGCTGCGCCTGCCGGTTGCGCCGGATCGCCGGCAGCGCCAGACCGGCGGCAAGCGCCGCGAGCCCGGCCACCACCCAGCCGGTGATCAGCCCCACGGCCACCCCGGCGATCACACCCAACCCCCCCTGGACCAGCCAGCTCTCCGGATCCGCCCGCCAGCTCCGGCGCCGGCGGCGGAGCGCCCCGCCCTCCTGGCGCAGGGCGGCGACGAGCAGGAAGACCCCAAGGCCGAAGCCGGCGCCGAGCAGGACGCTGAGTGCGACCACGGTCACACCACCCCCAGGTGCGTGGGGCGGTACCCGGCCTCGTGCAGGCGCTGGCGCCGCTCCGAGCTCAGGGGGACGGGCGTGGCGTGCTGCCCGTTGCTGTCGATGCAGCTCACCTCGTTGGTCGTGACGGTGGGCCCGCGGAAGCCGCACACCTCCCGGACGGAGGAGACCACCCGGTGCTCCCTGCCCCGCTCGTCGAGGCGGCGCTCCACGTGCAGCACCAGGTCGATCGAGCTGCTGATGAGCGGCGCCGAGGCCTCGAAGGGAAGCCGCTCCGCCCCCATCAGGATGTAGGTCTGGAGCATGGCCAGGGCGTGAGCCGAGGAGCGGGCGTGGATGGTGCTGAGCGAACCGGCCGCCCCCCCCGCCGCCACCGACATCAGCATGGGAAGGGCCTCCTGGGGGCCGCGCACCTCGCCGACGATCAGCACGTCGGGCGACATCCGCAGGGCCTCCCGGAACAGGTCGCGCGAGCTGAGCTCCCCGCGCCCCTCCAGGTTTGCGGCCCGCGTCTGCATGGCGACGCAGTCGGGGTGGGCCTCGACGTCATCGTCGAGGTGCAGCTCGAGGGTGGCCTCGATGGAGACGATGCGGCGCTCGGGGGGGATGGCGGTGGCCAGGCCACGCAGGGTGGTGGACTTCCCAGCGGAGGGGCCGCCGCAGACCATGACCGTCTGCTGGGCCAGGATGGCGGCCTCCACCAGCTCCCGGTCGGCGGGGTGGAGGGTGCGCATCCGAACCAGGTCGTCGAGGGTGAGGCGCATCAGCCGATGGCGACGGATGGTGACCGTCGGGACGCGCACCACGTCGCGCATCGCGTGCAGGCGCGAGCCGTCGCGCAGGGTGAGGTCGAGGGCTGGATGCGCGGAGTCCCACGGCCGCTCGGCCAGCCCCTCGCGCGCGGCCAGGCGCTGGATCAGCCGGATCAGCTCCTCGGGCGAGTCGGCGATGGGGTGCTCCAGGTGCCGGCGCGTGCCGTCGGAGCGGTGCAGGAAGACCCGGTCCGGGCCGTTCACCACGATGGTCTCGGTATCCGGATCGTCGAGCAGTGGCTGCAGCTCCCCGAGGCCGAAGAGCCGGTCGAGGACAGATCGCCGCAGCGCGTGCTCCTCGGCGCGGCTGAGCGGCTGACGGGCCTCGGAGAGCCGCCGCTTGACGTCGTGGGCGCACCAGGCATCGAGGTGCTGCTCCGCCGCACTCCTGATCTGGTCGGGGGTCAGGCCAGCGCCGGCACGCTCGTCGGCGCGCAGCCGGGTCTCGACATCCTCCAGAGCCGCCCTCACCTCGTCGCGCAGGGCGATCACGGCACCGCCTCCTCGAGGGGCGTGGGAGCAACCGGCGCGGAGTGCGAGCGCCCCAGCACGGCGGCGATTGCCGCGCCGGCGGGGCGGGCCGCGCGGAATAGTGCCGAGCGGTTGGGCCGTGACCCGCTCGCGCCGCCCACCACGTCGGCGGCGGCGGGATCGTGGGGCAGGGCGCCGATGACCCGGAGGTCCATCGTCTCGGCGATCTCCTCGGGAGAGTACGGTCCCCGTCCCGACAGAAGTGTCAGGACCTCGACCTCCAGAGATCGCAGCGTGGGGAGCCAGACGTTGAGGTGCTGGAGAGCCGCGAGCTCGGGCCGCACCACCACCACCATGACGCCGCAGCGCTGGATGAGGCGTAGGGCCGCGGTGCGCTGGCGCATCGCGGATGCCTCCAGCCGTCCGCAGTCGACGATGAGGTCCACCTTTCCCAGGGCGAGCCGCGGCAGATCCTCGGCCAGCCGCTCGAGGGGGAGGCGCATCTCCTCGGGGGAGGTGGGGGCCACCAGGACCCGCAACCCCCCCGGCAGCTCCTGGGTGTGCCCGCCCACCTGGTCGCCGGAGTCGGCGGGGTCAGCGGGCCCGGAGCGCTCCAGCTCCGCGGCCAGGCTGACCATCCCCGGGATCACCTCCAGGCCGAAG
>Ga0187884_10001984_pt1 | contig 17689 bp, 13 predicted proteins | sample June2016WEW_20_4_FD_132983 | JGI IMG/M metagenome (GOLD analysis project Ga0187884, IMG submission 132983) | Peatland microbial communities from SPRUCE experiment site at the Marcell Experimental Forest, Minnesota, USA - June2016WEW_20_40 | ecosystem: Environmental > Terrestrial > Soil >...
TCCGTAGATGGCAAGTGCTCCCCCGCCTAGAATTGCGGTCCACGGGGGGATGGATTGCATGCGTGACTTCCCGGAAGGAGCTCCGTTGCCTCGTGAGGAATTCAGTGTCATTGGGTGCCTCATGTTTGTTGGAGTAATAGTGGTGGGATGCGAGGCCTGACGAAGGGTTTGCGTCCTCCACGCACAGAAGCGCGCAGCAACGCAGACTGGGGTTGCTGCTGAAAAATAGGCCGGAGTCAGGGTCTCCGGCCAGAGTGCGTTCGTGAATAAACTATTCGGCGCCTATGCCGCCAACGATATGTGGTCTTCCGTCAGCTCCGCAGCTTCCGTGTCACAGCTCACGCCGCCGTCCTCAACTGCGGCGTCCCGCAAAGCTGGCAGGTTCATCCAGACACTCTTCAGCGGAGTTCTAGGATCGTTAGTCTTGATCCACACACGTGTGAGTTCGGGGTAGAAGGCAGTTAAGTTCCTGATGCGGTCTTTGCACAGCATGGTTCCTCCCTAGGAAGCGCAGCTCGGTGCGCGGCTATGGAGGTGATCCTGAATTGGCAGGAGTCACTCGCCCGGGTTCACGTCACACTCCGTGACTTGGGCGAGCAATGCAGGCGCTCAGGCGAGCATGGCAGGGCAATACACGGAGCCGGTAGCTTTAATCCTCCAGATACTGGGAGGTTCAGATGAGTTGTCACATTTCATAAAAGGCCAAATCTCCTGGCACCATAAGTTTAGATGGTTTCGCATCACCTTGGTTTCACAAAACGCAGAGAGCCCCATATTTCTCGTTCGGATTTCTTGCTGAGCTTCGTCGGTCGAGAAAATCTCGAAATAAAACTGGTGTGATACGAATCACATTTCACCGTGATTCTTTAGTCACCTTGTGACCGTCCAGAAGCCTACACTTAAGCTTCATCCCTGAGGACTTATGACAACGATTGCAAAACCCGCACCGGTACTGAAAGCTGATCCTTCATCTGACGTCTACCGCTCCGAAAGTCATCCCCTTGACCCCTTGTTTCTTCCCAAGAGCGTTGCCGTCATCGGCGCCTCCGAGCGCCCGGGCAGTGTTGGCCGTTCGGTCCTGTGGAACCTGCTGAGCAGCCCATTCGGTGGAACGGTCTATCCCGTGAACTCGAAGCGGTCCAATGTGCTGGGCATCAAGGCTTATCCCAGCGTGACGGAGCTGCCTGAAAAGGTTGACTTGGTGGTCGTCACCACACCTGCCGACACCGTTCCCGATCTCATTCATGAGTCGGTCGAGTGCGGCATTCCGGCAGGGATCGTCATCTCTGCCGGCTTCAAGGAATTTGGCGAACACGGCAAAGAGTTGGAGCGCCAGATCTCGAAGATCATTCAAGGCAAGATGCGGCTCATCGGACCGAACTGCCTGGGCGTTATGAATCCCATCCGTGGACTAAATGCGACTTTTGCCCATACGGTCGCCCGGCCCGGCAACGTTGCCTTTATCAGCCAGAGCGGTGCGCTCTGCACGGCGGTTCTCGATTGGAGCTTGCGTGAGAACGTCGGCTTCAGCGCCTTCGTCTCGATCGGCTCGATGCTCGACGTCAACTGGGGTGACCTGGTGGACTACTTCGGCAGCGACCCGCGCACGCACAGCATCGTCATCTACATGGAATCAATTGGTGATGCGCGTTCGTTCCTTTCGGCCGCGCGCGAAGTTTCGCTGACCAAGCCGGTCATCGTCATCAAGGCTGGCCGTACCGCCGCCGCCGCGAAAGCCGCTGCATCCCACACGGGAGCTCTGACCGGCAGCGACGAAGTTCTGGACGCAGCCTTCCGCCGCACCGGCGTGCTGCGGGTCAACAGCATTGCCGACATCTTCTTTATGTCCGACGTACTGGCCAAGCAGCCGCGCCCCCGCGGCAATCGCCTGTGCATCCTTACGAACGCGGGTGGACCGGGTGTATTGGCCACCGACGCTCTGGTTGCCGGAGGCGGCGAACTGTCTGAGCTCTCCGAAGAGACGATGAAGGCGTTCGACGCGTTCCTTCCGGCCCAGTGGAGCCACAATAATCCAGTCGACATTCTGGGCGATGCCGAGCCCGAGCGTTACGCGAAATCACTGGAGATCGCAGCGAAAGATCCCAGCATCGACGGCATGCTGGTCGTCCTCACTCCGCAGGAGATGACCAATCCCACGCAAATCGCGGAGAAGCTGAAGCCCTATGCGAAGGGACTGGGAAAGCCGGTTCTGGCCAGTTGGATGGGCGGTGCGGAGGTTGCCGCCGGCGAGCAGATTCTGAATCAAGCCGGTATCCCCACCTTCCAATTTCCCGACAGTGCAGTGCGCGCCTTCAACTACATGTGGCGCTATGCGTACAACCTGAAGGGCATTTACGAAACCCCGGCGTTGCCGCAGCACGCCGATGCCGACGTGCAGCGCGGCAAGGCGGAGCGCATTATCCACGACGTCCGGAAGTCGGGGCGCACCATCCTGACGGAATACGAATCCAAGCAGCTCCTCAAGGCGTATGAAATTCCCACGGTAGAAACCCGCATCGCCGAAACCGAAGAGCAGGCGATACAGGCTGCCAATGAAATCGGCTACCCCATCGTTCTGAAGCTCTATTCGTTGACCATCACCCATAAAACCGATGTTGGTGGCGTACAGCTCAACCTGCGCGATGCCGATGCCGTGAAGAAAGCGTTCCAGGGAATCCGCAGTGCGGTTACAGAGAAGGTTGGAGCCGAGCACTTCCAGGGTGTCACCGTTCAGCCGATGGCCAAGCTCGACGGCTACGAGCTGATTATCGGCAGCAGCCTGGATTCGCAGTTCGGTCCGGTCATTCTGTTTGGCACCGGTGGCCAGCTGGTCGAAGTGTTTAAGGATCGCGCTCTGGCCCTTCCGCCGTTGAACTCCACGCTCGCATTGCGGCTGATCGAGCAGACCAAAATCTTCACGGCGTTGAAAGGCGTGCGTGGACGCAAGCCGGTCGACATCCAGGGACTGGAAGACCTGCTGGTGCGCTTCAGCCAATTGGTCGTGGAACAGCCGTGGATCAAGGAGATCGACATCAATCCGCTGCTGGCCTCTCCCGATCGGTTGCTGGCACTGGACGCGCGCGTAGTCTTACATGGCGCGGAGATGACCGAAGAGACTCTGCCGAAAGCGGCCATCCGTCCCTACCCAACGCGCTTGGTGGAAGAGTGGTTCGCGAAAGACGGTAAGCCGGTCACGATCCGCCCCATACGACCGGAGGATGAACCGGCAATGATTGAATTTCACAAAAAGCTTTCGGAGCGCAGCGTTTATCTACGTTACTTTCAGCCCCTGAAGTTCACGCAGCGTACGGCGCACGAACGTCTTACCCGTACTTGCTTCATCGACTACGATCGCGAAATGGCGCTGGTAGCCGAGCGCGAGACGGAGAGTGGCGAGAGACAATTACTTGCGGTCGGGCGGTTGAGCAAACTCCACGGACGCAATGAGGCGGAGTTGGCGGCCGTGGCTATCGACGAAGCCCAGCACAAAGGGCTGGGTACGGAGATCTATCGCAGGTTGATTCAGGTCGCAGTGGACGAGAAAATGACTAAGGTAATTTCCAACATGTTGCCGGAGAATCGCGAGATGCGCGCGATTTGCACCAAGCTCGGGTTCAAGATGCTCTCGAGTCTGGAGGACAACATGATCCGCGCCGAACTCGCGCTGTAACAATCACGAGTTGCGGCTTTACTGTAGATGCAAATGAAAAGCGCGTTCCAGTCAAACGGAACGCGCTTTTCATTTCTGACGTAACCATCGACTACTTCAAAATGTTTCCTCCGAAGCGGAAGGTCGGGCCGATCGAGAAGCGCACACTATTCTGGCTGTTTCCAAGCACGTTGGTGAACATGTTGTAGTGAACGTAGTCAGCGGCTGTCCGAATACCGATGTGCTTACTGAGGTTGAAGTCCATGCCGCCGCCGAATCCGTAAAACACAACCGTATCGGTCTTCTGCATGCTAGGACCAGCCAACACCAGAGCGACCTGCGATGCAAAAGGATCCTGCGGATGCAGCGACGCCACTTCATGCAGAGAACCCAAAGCAGGTCTTACGAAGAACGTTACCGGCTTGAAGTGCCGTATGTTGAATTGCGGACCCGCACTGTACGTGTAGGTGGTCGAACTTGTCGGCATTCTGAGCTGATACCCGGGAGGAAGCACACCTTCCGCCTGTAAACCTGCGATCTCTGCGCCCAGCGTCTGTTGCAAATCAGAAGTGAGCATTCGAGGCGTGATGACGTTATCGCCGGTGAAGACACTGAAGTCGAAGCCCAGCGCTACCCAACTCTTAACATTCCAGCCAAACTCGCCGTTGAAGCCATTCTGACTGAGATTCAAGCTGGGAGTGCTGAAGTACCCATAGCCCGCGTAGGCGTCGAAGCGATTGACATAGGTCTGTTGAGAGAAACAGGTGAGTGAGGTTAATACGATTAAGAGAAGTATTACGACAGACAGAGTTCTGGGCCGCATGTAAAAAATCTCCTAGCCACTAACCCTATTTGGGAAGTCGGCCAATTTTTTGGAACAGTCATCCGATCGTAAGCCTCGAGGGATGCCCTCAAGACCTTACTGTGCGGATTGACCGCGTTCGTTTAGTGTGCGCTTCGCCTTTGCTTTGTATCAGTAACAAAATAGGAATTTTGTCGACCTTTGTCCCACTTTGAACCAACCACGGGAAGCCGCAAACCTGCGTCAGACTAACAGGCTGTTTAACCTGGTTGCAACACGCAAGTACGTTAGGAGTGCGACTTCTATGGTACGGCGTGTTTCTGCGTTGTTCATACGGCACTCCGGGGGTTGGGCAAAGGGTGCACGGAAACGTCTTAACGCCGGCTGGAGTCGCCAATGCGGGCGAGGGCCAGACGCCTGGCGATGATCGAATAGGCGGATGCATTGAACGCCAAGCCGATGTGAGTGCCGGGAACTTCGAAATCCTTCTCCTGCTGGGGGCGCGGGCCGAGACTGGAAAGAAGATCCACCTAATCGGCTGCGGGTTGCCAATATAGTTTTTTGGGAAGGGTTCGAAACAGGCTAGAGGCCTGCGACAGCTTGGTTATGAAACGGCCTGTTCACAACAGCGTCGCCTCAAGGTTCTGCGGTGTGTGCTTTCGTTGCCTTCTTCTGTCTTAAACCATAGAACCCTGGAGCAGCGCGAACCATCAACCCTGGCCGGCCGACTTTGATGTTGACAGGTATCCAATCCAAGTCCTTGGGAGTGGGAACGGTGACGGCAAGCATGTAAGAAGGACCGAAGTCTGACAAGGCGGCCCGCGCCGCGTTTTGGATCGAACCGTCTGCAAGCGTCACGCCCCCGGTGGACTTAGGGAGTAATTGCTTGTAACCCACTGCGCTCCGGTTAAAGAAGTCGACATAAATGCTCACATGCGCCGCGTTGAGCTGTTCCACCATTATTTCGTACCTGGCGCGCGAATCCCACGTAGGGTTATCGCTAGTCCCATGAGGGATAAACACCGTACTAACCAGCCAAATTACCAGCTTTCGCATATCCGATTGTGGCAACAGGTTCGCTAACGCGGTAAGGCTATTTATCTGGCTACCAGCGGAATCGAATCGAAAAGTATTGATGCGAGGTGACGAGCCGAGCAGCCTAAGTCGCTTGGCTTGCTCTTCGACTTTGGGGTCGGGGCCTGTGGCCTTCGGATTTTCCGTCAGTAGGAGCGCAGCCGAGAGGACCTCAGGAGCCGCCGTCCGGGGGTCGTAAATCACCTCTACGCCTTCCGCAGTACTGATCAAGAACGTCAGGGGAATACGATCCTTGGCAACCAGTCCCAGAAAATCTCGCAGCCACTTAATTCTCAAGTCGGGATAGGGATTAGAGCAATCTTCTGGATAGGCCCCCTGAGAGCCCGGGAATAACACGGCTGCACAAGTCGCGTTCGCGGCGTCGTAGAGAACGACCATCGGCGTCCGAGGGTCTTCCTCGCTTACGGTTTGGGGAGGAACCAGCCACACGCGGTCAATGTTCGTACCCTTCGGTCCGCTGGCAGAGAAGTCCGACAATTGTAGGTCGGTGACAGGCTTGCCGCTAGCGTCATGTACGACAACTGGCATGAGAATCTTGACTTGGGAGAATAGTGGCAATGAGAGGAACAGCAGGAGCAATAAAAGTCGTCGCATGGCAAAACCTCGCAAAGACGTTCCCCAACAAATGCGAGAGCAGCTTGCGTCTATCCCGCAACGCACTGCCATGCTGCGGTCGCTTGCGTGCGCTTCTCGCAACTACATCTAACCACTGTTGCCCGTTAATTAGTGTTGAGAGTTGTGAATTACTGTTGCAAAACCCCATTACAAAAGCATCGCTAATAACTTTTCGAAGACTGCGGCCGCAACACATTACCAGCCGAAATAAGAAGGACGTGCCGTAACGCAACGGCACGTCCTTTGAGGTGTTCATCGACTCCTGGTTTGATGTCGATGAACACCTCTTAACGTCAGGTCGCTTCACTCACAACGATTACGCAGTTGCAGCTTGTACTTTAATCGTCTTTCCGGCGCGGCGGCCACGAGGACGTGGCGTCGCCTTCACTGTCCGCTTGGTCTCGTGTCGCTGCATAACCGAGTCGATCAGTGCCTTCTCGGCGGTGACAAAGCTCCTCACGTCCTCCCGAGTCATGTCCGGAATAGGGAGGAATGGGAACGGGGCAATCATGTTGACCGTTTTGCCTACGGCGCGAACGCCGGCATCGACCTGTCGGCCGGCCACATCGATCAGCCTCTTCTGCGCTTCGACAAAAGCGCTGGTCGCTTCCTTGGCCAACTCGGACAGTTCGGTCTGTTTCACCTTGCGCTGGTATTCTGTGTCGCGCGTGGCCTTCGAGGTCTGCTCTGCGATCACGTCGAGGAACTTCTTCTGGGCGTGAACAAAGGTTTCCATTCCGTCACGAGCCATCTCGACCAGACCGTCGGGATCAAACCCTTTGCCTGTTTTGACAGCATTCAGCCAGGTATGGGTCTGCTTGTTCGCCATCTTCAGGAATTCCTGCTGCATCTCGACGAAGGTGTCGACGCTGCGCTGCACCATGTCGGTCATGGCGATGGCAACACCGTTTCCGGCTACCCGCTCTTTGACTCCCGTGGTCAAGATTTCATTTTCCCTCTGTGCAAGTCCGAGCAGGAGTTTTTGGCCTTCGATGAAGTTCGACATGACCTCGCCCGCTAATTCGGTGGCGATTGCCGCGGGACAGAACGCGGGATCGGCAAAGCGGTTGCGGATCATTCTCATGGCGTTGGCATTCTGAGTCATCGCAAGATCAACCAGGATTCGCTGCGTCGCGAAGAAATTCTCGACGCCCTGCTGCACCCATCCCGACAAAAGGGATACGAAGGATGAATCTCCGTTATGAACTGTGGAGGACTCTGGCTTTCCGTTCCTTGGCATGACAACCTCCAAAATTGCTGCACTGCAGCATCAGGTTAAAGGTAGTATTCGAAATGGGGGATGTCAAGAGATTTATGCAATAATTTTGCGATGCAATAGAGGCTTGGTTTATGAACAGCGACCGCATCGTCATCAAGAAATACGCAAACCGCAGACTTTACGACACTTCCAACAGTCGCTACATCAACCTGGAGGACATCGCCGCATTGGTCCGAAATGGGAAAGACCTCCAGGTCGTGGATGCAAGCACCGGCGACGATCTCACGCGCGTCACCTTGACCCAGATCATCGTCGAAGATGCGAAGGGCGGACCATCCGGTCTGCCGCTGGAATTGTTGCGCCAGTTGATCGTTGCCTCCGACCGCGTCGGCCAGGAATTCATCATGTGGTATCTGAAGTCGGCCTTCGACGCTTACCAGAATGTGCAGAGTTCGCTGCAAACGCGTCTCAGTGAGCTGCAGACCGCCGCATTGTCACCCTTGCAAACGGTAAAGAGCTTCCTGCAGACTTCGCCGTCGAAGAAGGGTGGCGAGAGCGAACTGCTGGAGCTGCGTCGCCGGCTCGCAGAGTTGGAAGCCCAGCAGAAAACCGCAGCCAGGAAGAAGTCGCCGCAAAAGAAAGCGCAGCGAAAAACAGCCGGAAGCTAGCATGAAGCGAATCTCATCTTGACAAAGGTTCAGCGCACAGTTCACCATGCGCGAGGACATTACAAAATTGTGAAATGCGGAAAACTGGGCAAGCCGAAAGCGAAGCTGGCCCGTAGATACGTTATTTTGCTGGACCGTTTTGCAGCCGGGATAAGACTTTCTCGCACGGCCAGATACAAGGGGGACGATGGAGAAGGTGCTCGGTTTAGTTATGACGGGAGGGGGTGCCCGCGGGGCTTATCAGGCGGGTGTTCTCAAGCGACTGGGGGAGATTAAGCAACTCCAGGGCAGTGCCAATCCCTTTCCTATCATTGGTGGGGCCTCCGCCGGGGCTATCAATGGTTCAGCCCTTGCGATGGGGAGCGACGATTTTCCCCAAGCCACAAAGGTTCTCGCCAAGCTGTGGGGAACCCTGAAGCCCTCCGACGTATTTCGCTGCGATTTCGTCTCACAAGCCCACAACTCCCTGGTTTGGATCCTGGATCTCTCCTTCGGAGGGGCTCTTGGTGGCGGCAATGCGCGATCGTTGCTGGACGCCACTCCCTTGCGCCACTACCTAAGGGATCATCTCGACTGCTCCCGCATTCAAGACAACATCAAGCGCGGGCATCTGTACGCGCTCGCCATCTCCGCCACCAACTACAACTCCGGCAAGAGTTATCTGTTCATTCAGGGGCAGAAGGGCCACCCCATGTGGAACCGGAGCCGAAGGGTAACGCTGGCGACCAAGATTACGGTCGAACATGTCTGCGCTTCGGCGGCCATCCCGCTAGTCTTTCAACCGGTAAAGCTGGAGACGCCGAAAGGCACGGCGTTCTTCGGCGACGGATGTTTGCGCTTGCAGCAGCCGCTCAGCCCCGTCATTCGACTGGGCGCTGAAAAGATCGTTGCGATTGGTGTGCGTTGCGAGAATCGCGAGCACCAAGTGGACGAGTCCAGCCAGAAAGATCCATCGCTAGCCCAGGTGATGGGCATTCTGTTCAACGTGATGTTCCTCGACCACCTGGCTACGGATGTTGAGCATCTGGAACGACTGAACCAGCTGATGCGCAGTGGTCAAATCAAGCACGCCGGGGTGGAAGGCTATGAGCAGATGCGTCCTCTGACGGTGCTGCAAGTGACGCCATCGGCCAATCTGACGGAGATCGCAGCACGACATCAGAAGGAAATGCCATATCTGATCCAGTATTTTGTGAACAGCCTGGGCCGGGATGCCGCCTCGTGCTCCGATCTGATGAGCTATTTGCTGTTCACGCCGAAATATACCCGCGACCTGATTGAACTCGGCTATCACGATGCCGACAATCGCATCGATGAGATCGAGGATTATCTGTTTGCTGACGGCGGAAGCAGCAAGGGTGCCGGCTCGTTGCGCGCCCGGAAGTCGCGGGACGCTGAAGCCTTACAGAAGCGAGCGCGTTCCCGACGCGCTGATCTTCTGACCGGATTCAGGAATAGAGCCGTTATTGGCGGAGCGTTGCCTTGACAAGCCAACCTTCGCGGCCCACCATGCGATTAGGCATGGTGTTCCATGGTGCAATCCGCCAATGTGGTAACGCTGAAGCCGAAAACCCTCCTGGCTTTCGACGAATACGTTCGTTCAGCTGAAGAAGCGATGCAACCGTCCTTGAACGGCCGCGGGTCATTTCTGTGGTCCGATCTCAATTCCAACCGAGGGCAACAGCTGCGGCAAGGACAAATCGTGGCTCAGCTTTGGGCTGGCAATTCGCCGGTGAAAGTTCCCAACGGCCTTATCCACGATTGGATTGGCGCTGTCTTCGTTCCAAACGTAAGTGTGGAGCAGGCGTTGTCGCTGGTTCAGGATTACGACAACCACCACAACATCTACAAGCCTGACGTGATGGAGTCCAGACTCATCAGCCATGATGGCGAGGACTTCAAGATTTTCCTGCGTCTGTTGAAGAAGAAACTCATCACCGTCGTCCTCGACACTGACCACGACGTGCGTTACACCATGCTGGATGCTAAGCGCTGGTCCTGCCGCTCTATGACGACGCGTATCGCCGAGGTGGAAGATGCCGGCACGCCTAAGGAGAAAGTCCACGAGCCCGATACTGGTTACGGATTTCTTTGGCGCCTTTATTCCTACTGGAAATTTGACGAGAAGAACGACGGCGTTACCCTGGAGTGCCGTGCCCTTTCGCTGACGCGCGATATCCCGATGGGCCTGGGCTGGATCATCGAACCGATTGTGCGCACCCTACCGCAAGAGTCTCTGATCCATACGTTGGAGGCTACGCGTAAGGCGCTGGTGGGAGGTTGAGCTCGACACGACCGCTGGTGCTTACGCTCCGACCGCGAACGCTTTCTGTTCCGCTGGCGACGGTTCGGCGCTGGATGCCCTTACGGACGCCGGTGGAACTGCTGGTGTCGCGGTCTCGATCTTCGCTGTGGCAGATTTTCTTGCGCGCTTCGGCTGGGCTTCCGCTGGAATTCCTCCATTCGCCCGCACGCGCGTCGCTGTCAGCGGTATCACCGCATTTGGACGCGTGCGTTTCGTTCGCTTTGCAGCTTCGGGTTTCGCCCCTTCCGGCTTTTTCGCTTTGACATCCTTGGCGGATTCGCAGAGCTCGGCAAAGCTGGTCTTCACAAATTTCTCAAGATTCTGCGGGTCTGGCACCGCGGCCACGTCGCACGTGAATCCAAAGTACGCAGTTCCGTTGTAACTGAGGATCGCGCAGTTAACGCCCATCTCGCCGCCTATCGGGACATAGGGATAAAACGAAAGCATCTTGCGCCCCAGTAGGTATAGAGGGACGTGCGGGCCGGGTACGTTTGTGCAAATGATATTGCACAGGCTAAGTGGCAATTGGCTGGCGACCGGCCCGAGCGCTGCCCAGATCGGCGTAGGAATAGTGGCGAACAATCCACCCGCAAACCCCATCAACTCCGCCGCACGTATCCGCTTCAGGAACTCCATGCGTTCGCGCACATGGGCAAACAGCTTCTGTGGATCGCGTATGTCGAGTGGAATCGTGACCGGGAGGAAATAAATCCGATTGCCCAACTCACTCACGCTGCCGTCGCCGCGAACATTCACCGGGATCATGATGCGCACGGACCGTCCCTTCAGCCGGACGCCGCGCAGTTCGGAATATCTCCGGAGGGCCGCCGCCACTACGGTGAGGATGACATCGTTGACCGTGCCGCCGCACCGCTGGCGAAGTGTCTGAATTTCTGCCATGGAGATTTCCGTCCAGCCGAATTTCTGCGGGCCATGACAGATAACGTTGAAGGGAAGTCTCTCGGCCGGAGCAGCCAGCTCTGGCATGATGTTCACGAGATCGGCTAGCGGCTCAGCCGTGTCGCTGAACATCTGCTGCGCAATCGAAATGGCCTCACCATGCAACGTCAGCGCACCTTTTACCGCCGAGAAGTATGACTTCAGAACGCTGTCGAGCAGCTGCGCACCAGCATCGCGTGGCTTTGGTTCGGGCAGCACGGTCTTCTTGCGCGGCAGCGGAACCGCAACTGGGCTTTGGTCCATCAGGACGTTTATGATTCCCACGCCGGCGAGACCGTCCGCAAGGCAGTGATGGATGCGCGCGATCAATCCCGTGCGATTACCTTCCAGACCGCGCACCAGGGTCAGGTCCCACAAAGGCTTATCGCGCTCCAGATGCGTGCTCACGATTTTCGAAGTAAGTGCCTTAAGATCGCTCTCCGCGCCGCGCCGTAGCGTCACCTGCCGAATGTGATTGCGAATATCGAACTTGGGATCGAACTGCCAGCTGGGCAGGCCAATGTTGAAGGGCGGAAAGACCACATGCTGGCGATAGCGGGGAATCAGCGGAAGCTTCGATTCCACCAAGTCGCGCAGGTCTTTCAGCGAGACGGAACCATCGAAGATGCTGACGCACGCAATACTGAGCGGCTGACCCGGACGTTCGATGTAGAGAAACAGTGCGTCTCCCCAGGAAAACGAGTTACTCGGTTGCGAATCCGCCATGACCATCTCCCTATCGCAGAACGCCTGCGCGATAAAGCGCTTGCGTTTCATGATGCTCGGGAGATGGCCCGGTTAGCTGTGACGCGCGACCATTTTGGGCGTGATTCCTGATTCGGGAATGTCCGCGCGCTCTGTCCTCGTCGCGGTGAGCCTTTTGTGAGAACGTGGAGTCGACGCACGAAATTGTGCGGGACCAGCATGCCGGAAAATACTCTCCAGTACGATTTTGACTACATCATCGTAGGTTCGGGCTTCGGGGGCAGCGTCAGCGCTTTGCGCCTTAGCGAAAAGGGCTACCGCGTCGCCGTCATTGAGATGGGGCGTCGCTGGACTCCGGACAATCTGCCGAAGACCAGTTGGTCGCTGAACCGCTGGTTCTGGCGGCCCAGTCTGTCGCTGCGCGGATTTTTCAGCATGCGGTATTTCCGCCATGTGACCATTCTCCACGGCTGCGCTGTGGGCGGTGGCTCCATCACTTATGCCTGCACCATGCTGCGGCCTCCCGACAAGGTGTGGGACAGCGGATCATGGAAAGGGCTCGCCGATTGGAACGTGGAGATGCCCCGGCACTACGACACCGCGTCGCGCATGCTGGGGGTGATTGAGAATCGAATTCTTGGTCCATCGGACAAGTTGCTGCAGCGCGTCGCCAATCAAGTCGGTATCGGCAGTACTTTCTACCGCACCAGCGTCGCGATTTTTCAATCTCCGGAGGGAGTGCCCGCCGGTACGACCATGCCCGACCCGTTCTTCGGCGGGGAAGGTCCGGAGCGCACCACCTGCCAGGGTTGCGGCGGCTGCATGATGGGTTGCCGCCACGGCGCCAAGAATACACTCGACCTCAACTATCTTTACCTGGCGGAGAGGCGCGGAGCACAGGTCTTCGCGGAGACCAAGGTCGTGGACGTGCGTCCGCTTAACGGGATCGTAGACGGAAGCGCTGGATACGAGGTGCACACCGTCGACTCTTTGCATCGTCTGAATCGCAACCGTCGCCGCCTCACCAGTCGGGGCATTATTTTCTCGGCGTCATCGCTGGGAACCATGGAACTGCTCTTCAGCCTCAAGGACAAACGCTCGTTGCCGGCCATCAGCGATCAGCTTGGCAGATATGTGCGCACCAACTCCGAGTCACTGATTGGCGTGCGCATACCTCGATCGCCGGACGATTTGTCGAAGGGCGTGGCGATTGGCTCCGGCGTTTATATCGATGAACATACGCACATTGAAGCGGTTCGTTATCCCGACAAGTCCGACACGATGGGAATGCTGGCGACGATCTTGACCGGCGGCCGCACTGGCCATGGACGAGTAGGACTTTGGCTGAAGAACCTTGTGGTCTCGTTGGCTCTACATCCCATTCGCACCATACGGCTGTTGCAGCCCATCAAGTGGGCGCGTGAATCGGTGATCCTGCTTTGCATGCAGGCGCTGGACGGGCACATCGACATGCGCTGGGAGCGGCATGTGTACTGGCCGTTTCGGAAATTTCTGGTCAGCCGCGGAAGCCGTGTACCTACATTCATCCCGGCGGCCAACGAGTTTGCCGAGAAGTTTGCGAAGGTCGCAGGTGGAACTGCCATGAGCATGTTGCCGGAGATACTGTTCGATGTGCCTGGCACGGCCCACTGCCTGGGAGGCTGCGTTATTGCCGGCTCACCCGCCGAAGGTGTCATTGACTCGCGTCACCGGGTTTTCGGCTACCGGAACATGTATGTGTGCGACGGGTCGGTGGTGGCAGCAAACCTCGGAGTGAATCCCAGCCTCACCATTACCGCGCTATCTGAGCGCGCGATGAGTTTCATACCTCCGGCATCACTGGCGACGTGGGACGATGCAGCGGCAACGCGGTAGTTCTTGGAGGTGTCATCCCGAGCAAAGCCGAGGGCCCCTATTCCCGACAGTCGGCTGAGATGACGCCGGACGCGGCGTCGTATTACTCTTCCATGCACGGGTGGAGGGGTGATGAATAAATCCTACGACGCAATTGTTATCGGCACGGGACAGGCCGGCCCATTCATGGCCATCAAGATGGCTAAGGCCGGGCGCACAGTAGCGATTATCGAGCGGGGTCGTTTTGGCGGAAGCTGCGTGAACACCGGTTGCATTCCCACCAAGACTTTAGTCGCAAGCGCGCGTGCTGCCTTTGTTGCGAGGCGCGGACCGGAGTTCGGCGTCAATAATGGCGCGGTGTCGGTCGACATGAAGGCGGTGAAGGCGCGTAAGGACAGGATTCAGCACCCCTCGCAGGAAGGCGCGGAGAGCCGTTTGCGAGCGGAGCCGAACATCGACGTCTACAAAGGACAGGCGCGTTTCGAATCAGCTCATGTGGTCGCGGTCGGGGATGATCGCCTCTCTTCGGATCAGATCTTCATCGACGTTGGCGGCCGGGCAGTCGTTCCGTCGATGCCCGGTCTCGACCAGATCGCCTACTTCACGAACTCGTCCATGGTCGATGTCGATTTCCTGCCGGAGCACCTGATCGTCGTAGGCGGCAGCTATATCGGGCTGGAGTTTGGCCAGATGTACCGCCGATTTGGCAGCAAAGTAACAATTTTGCAAAGAGCGGCGCGGCTGGTGCCGAGGGAAGATGAAGACATCTCCGATGCGATCCGGGACATTGTCGAGAAAGAAGGGATCACGGTTCGCACGAATGCCACTTGTATCAGCTTCGAAAAGCGTGGCGACAAGATTCTTGCAGGTGTTGATTGTAAGGAGAATCCGCAACCGACAGAGGGAACGCACGTGTTGCTGGCGGTCGGCCGGAAGCCGAATACGGACGACCTAGGTCTCGATAAAGCCGGAATCCAGCAGGACGAGAATGGCTACATCGTCGTCGATGACGAATTGCGGACGAACATACCGGGCATCTGGGCGCTCGGGGACTGCAATGGCCGCGGCGGTTTCACGCATACGTCTTACAACGATTTCGAAATTGTTTCCGCGAACCTGATGGACAACGACAAGCGTCGCGTCAGCGACCGGATTCCGGCTTACAACCTGTACATCGATCCTCCGCTTGGGCGCGCGGGTATGTCGGAAACGCAAGTACGCAACTCGGGGCGCAAGGCGCTGATCGGCAAATATCCCATGAGCAGCGTCGGCCGTGCGCGAGAGAAGAGCGAAGAGCAGGGTTTCATGAAGGTGGTCGTCGATGCCGACACCAAGCAGATACTGGGCGCCGCGATCCTGGGCGTGGAAGGCGACGAAGTAATTCACTCTATCCTCGACGTGATGTATGCCAAGGCTCCCTACACCGTGATCTCGCGCGCCATGCATATTCATCCCACGGTTTCGGAATTGATTCCCACGATGCTGCAGAACTTGAAGCCGATGGAGTGATACTAGCGATTTCAGCTGGCCATCAGAACGCGTTCTCTGCTTCCGATTTATCATCGTTACATGCCGACAGCGATTGAGTGCCGTGATCTGCGCAAGACTTACGACGGCAAGGTGGAGGCCGTGCGTGGGTTGGATCTGACTATTCATGAGGGCGAGTGTTTCGGCTTGCTCGGTCCCAACGGCGCAGGAAAGACCACGACCATCGAGATTCTCGAAGGACTGCTCGCGCCGACCTCAGGAGATGTCGAAATCCTGGGTAGGACCTGGCAGACCGGTGAACGAGAGTTGCGCGAGTGGATTGGCATCTCGTTGCAAGAGACCCGACTCTCGGAAAAGCTAACGGTTCGCGAGACGCTGCGCCTGTTCGCCAGCTTCTACAAGCATCCCAACTCGGTTGAATCCGTATTGGAAGAGCTTTCGCTGCAGGAGAAGGCCGACACATGGGTCGGCAAACTGTCGGGTGGGCAGAAGCAACGGCTTGCTGTGGCAACTGCTCTTGTGGCCAATCCCAAGATTCTCTTTCTGGATGAGCCGACGACCGGACTCGATCCGCAAAGCCGGCGTCAGCTGTGGGAGATTGTTCGCCAGTTCCAGCAGCGCAACGGTACCGTGCTGTTGACGACGCATTACATGGACGAAGCGGAGAGGTTGTGCGATCGGCTGGCGATCATTGATCACGGGCAGATCATCGCGGCGGGAACGCCAGCGGAGTTGATCGCTGGTCTCACCGGTCATCATGTTGTCGAATTCGCCGTTTCCGGGGGAGACGGAAGCAACGGTGATTCCTGGGGAACGCTGCCTGGAGTGCAGTCTGTGCGCTCGGAAGACGGTTTGTTCTCCCTGCAGGTCAACGAGCCGCATGAAACGATTCCGGCGCTCTTGGTAGAGGTGCAGAAGCAGCACGCGCAACTCGTTCACTTAACCACGCGGCAGGCAAGTCTGGAGGATGTCTTCGTGAAGCTCACGGGCCGGCATCTGCGGGAGGATTGATGGCAACACTTGAGCAGAAGCCAGTAACGACCGGGTCTGAGCAGCCGCCAGCAACGAATGGACGCTGGTCGGGATATGCGCGGCTGCTGCAGATGCGCATGCTGGAGCTGTGGCGCGAGCCTGAGGTCATCTTCTGGGTCTTCGTCTTTCCGCTGCTTCTGGCGCTGGGACTAGGTATTGCCTTTCGCGATAAGCCAGCCGACGTTACACCGATTGCCGTCGTCGAAGGACCGAAAGCGCAGTCGGTGATCGAGCTGCTGCAGCGTTCCCCTGAACATGCTGCGATTCATGCCGACGAAGTCAGCGCAGCGGCAGCCTATGACGGTTTTCGCCTCGGCAAGTACGCGCTGGTGGTAACGATGGACGACAGCGGCGTGCACTATCGCTACGATCCGGCGCGTCCGGAAAGCATGATGGCGCGGTCCCAGGTGGATAACGCCATTGAAACCGCGGCTGGACGCAAGAACCCCATCGATACTTCAGCGACGGCATCGAGCGAGCCGGGAGCGCGCTACATCGACTTCCTGATCCCCGGACTGCTGGGGATGAACCTGATGAATTCCGGCATGTGGGGTATCGGCTTTGCGCTGGTCGATATGCGGCAGCGAAAGCTGCTGAAACGCTTCGTAGCGACTCCCATGCGGCGGACCGATTTCCTGATGGCCCTGGCCAGCAGCCGGCTGATTCTGATGCTGATCGAGGTGGGATTGCTGTTGGCGTTTGGTGCAATCTTCTTTCACGTGCGGGTGGAAGGCTCGCTGTTATCGATTTTGCTGGTGGGCGCGCTGGGTGCAGTTTCGTTCGGCGGGATCGGTTTGTTGACCGCGAGCCGTGCGCAGAAGATTGAGAGTGTCAGCGGCCTCATCAATCTTGTCATGATGCCGATGTGGATTTTTTCGGGCGTGTTTTTCTCCTATGAGCGTTTCCCGAAAATGCTTCTGCCTGCGATCCGGGCGCTCCCGTTGACTGCCCTGAACGATGCGTTGCGAGCCATCATTCTGCAAGGAGCCTCAATCAGCTCGCAGTTCAGTCGGATTGCGGTGCTTGCGATCTGGGGTGGCGTTTCATTTGTGCTGGCGCTCCGATGGTTTCGGTGGAGTTAGAGCTCTCAGAAACTTGTGGACAAGGTGATGGTCTTTGGACAGGTAGGGGCCCTTCGACTCCGGCGACCAAATTCGGGTCGCCTCCGCTCAGGATGACACTTTGTTAGTCGCTTCCACTCTGTTCATTGCGTCCCGCGTGCGGCCACTTTGAGCCGTGTGCGTCGGCTCACAGAGTATGCCGGCTCGCCTTGTTACAATCCCGGCATGAATCCCTCGGGCCTCGAACGCGTGCAACA
>Ga0187884_10001985_pt1 | contig 17677 bp, 21 predicted proteins | sample June2016WEW_20_4_FD_132983 | JGI IMG/M metagenome (GOLD analysis project Ga0187884, IMG submission 132983) | Peatland microbial communities from SPRUCE experiment site at the Marcell Experimental Forest, Minnesota, USA - June2016WEW_20_40 | ecosystem: Environmental > Terrestrial > Soil >...
CGCCTTTTCACCTTGTCCGGTCGCTTGCAGCGCCTTGTAATAACTGAGTTCCGCCGCGGTCAGTTTGTAGACACGCGGGCCGGGCGTAGCAGTAGCTTTCGTTCGTTTTTTTGCCATTTCTGATTTCCTTTCGGTGGGTCGCTTATTGGTGATAGCTTGCCCGAGTCTGCCCTGGTATATCCTTGATCGGGATCTGGCCAGGTTCGCCCCACTGGTGACCACAGGCAGTGCAGCGCCAACCACCGGAACAGACGGGCGCAATACACGTGGCGCCGCACTCGGAGCAGACGGACTTTCCGCCCGCTGGCGCGGGAGCCTTCAGGACCGCGCCGCACGTTGCGAACTGAGCCCTGAGAGCGGCCTGTCGTATGCGCTCACAAGCTGCAGAATCTTTTGAGGTTTCATCCAAAAACACGGTTAAACCGTAACGAAGGCCATTGGAGAGCCGGTTCAGGGCCTGCGTGGTCTGGTCTACTTGGTCATCGTGTTTCCCATTCGGAAAGATGCTCAGTTCGGCCAGGTAGCCGTCAACCCATGGGGCGATCATCGGATGCGGCAAGAATACGTTGCCGGCTTCCACCACCGCGCTTACTGCATTGGCTCGTGCGATCTTACCGCCGGCTGGATTCACAGCGATGAGGCCGGAGGTTTCGTGTTGAAGCATCGCGATTACGGCCGGCCCGTTCGCTTTGTCCTCTACCAGCTTTCGGTGTGCTTCCGGCCACTTCTCAGTCATCGCCCGGATAGCCGCCAGCGTCTTCGGGAAGTCCATGCGCCCGCACACCTGATCGAGCAGGAACCGGCTAGAGCCTTTGCTTGCCCAGCAGCCGCCCGCCACCGAATCCGCCGAACGCGTGTCCTTGAAAGTGAGATCCCAAGATTGCAGAACCTCATCAAACTCCGCCGGCAGATCCACCGGATAGATTTTCAGTTCCACGCCTTCAACGTTGCGCACGGTCACAGGGGGAAGGCCGGCGCCGGCCGGCGCCCAATATTTCCACCACCAATTTTTAAACAGGTTTCCGCCGGCGGGCCGCGGGCTCTGTTGATACTGGCCTGCGAAGCGATACGAGCCCAGCATCACTTTCAGCCGTTCAACGTGCTCACGCGTGCGATGCTCGGGCCAGAGTAGCTGTCTGTACTCCGTCCGCGGGTCAACCCATCCAATCGAAGTCGAGCAACGGTTCTCAGGTTCGAACTCTTCAGGCAGCCGCAACAGTTCGTAGCCGCCCTTTTCGATGAGATCGCCGGCCAGGTCCGCTTCATGCAATCGCTGCATGATGACAACGCGATGGCCCGTCTCGAAGTCGTTCAGCCTCGTGCTCATACTGCCCGACCACCAATCGACCGCGGTCTGCCGCTCAGTGTCCGATTCGGCCTGGTCAACCGAGTGCGGGTCATCCATCACGACGTAATCGCCCCGCTCACCAGTGCCTGAGCCGATGGTCGCGATGACGCGATAACCCGTCCTGTCGTTTTCGAATTTCTTCTTTTCGTTCTGATCCTCGCGGAGCTGGAAGCGATCCCCCCAGCGTTCCTGATACCAGCTCGATTCGATGAGCGCGCGGCAACGGACAGAATCGCGAATGGCCAGCGCCGCATTGTAGCTGGCGAAGATAAACCGCGTTTCGGGGTGATCGATCCAAACCCACGCCGGCCAGAACACCGCGGTCAACAGCGACTTCGCAGTTCCCGGCGGGACGTTGATTATCAGATCGCCGATACGGCCTTCACTGACGGCCTGTAGATGCTCGCAGATCGCATCCAATGCCATCCCCGGAACGAAGACTGTGGTGGGCTCCAGGACGTGCCAGGCCTGCTCTACGAACTCACGCAGCAGGCGGCGCGCCTTCTCCGCTCGCAATGAGTCGAGCGGTGGCAGCGGTATTCTTGGCGCTGATGACACGGGCGCGGGTTGCAAGCTCGATGAAGGTCTCAAGCTCTGCGTCGGTGAGTCTGGACAGGTCGTAGGTTCCATCTGTGCTTGCCTCCGCGGAAATCTGCAATCGGTTCTCACTCGGCGCGATGCGTGCCAGCAGAGCCTGAATGGCCCACGCTTCATGCTTACGCGCACACCGCCATAGCAGCTCGGCTGCTTCCTCGGGGCCGCCCGTGCCCAGCAGCGCGTCGTAAAAAGCGGCCTCAAACGCTCGCCTGCTTTTCGTGGTTCCCGCCGGATTGCCGCTTGTGTTTTTCCACCTGGTAGCGGCACCGACGTCATGACCGGGCAGAAAGCGCCCAGCCGCATCGCGGATTCGTGGTTTCATCTCGTTCCCCCCCCAAAGAAAAGGGCCATCCCCGAAAGGATGGCCCCGGTATCAATCTCGATTGCCGCCTTGAGCGGCCCTGAATTAGTGCTCGGTCTCCCCCTTACCTTCCAAGCGCTCCCGGATCTCCCTTTCGCTCAAGAGCCGCTCTCTCATGTCCAGGGGGACGCGATGTTCGTCCTTTGGTTCGATTGGCGTGCAGTGGCACTCGCCGCCGGGCTTGATGTTCAACTTGCGGGCGCGGCGTTGTGCGCTGGGCAGGTCGTGCCCCTGCACCACGGCGCCGCCGCGGAACTCAGTGTCAGTGGCGAACGACAGGAAACACCAGGGCTGCGGGCGTTTCATTGCGCCACCTCAGGCCGGCGCATGATCTTTGCCACTGTCGAGCCGAACCACCGCCGGCCAGCAGTGCGCGTGGGAACGCCTTCTGTATTCAGCGCCGCCGCTATCGCATCGAAGGGCCGCCCCGCTGCCCTCTCTGCTCTGATGCGCTCCATGACCGCATGCTCACCAGGACGCGCGCCATAGGGCTTGCGGCCCTCACAGTGCCCCGTTGACGTCTTCATGCGTCTACGCGCCGCCCGGAGCTTTAGAACCACCATCGTGCGGTCGTATTGCCCGATGGCGCCCATGATCTGACGAAACAGGACGCGCGCCGGATCAGAATCAAGATCCTGCTCACCTACCGAAACCAGCGTCACGCCCCGCTGTTTCAGGTCGCGCAGAATGTACTCTTGGATGAAAAGCTCGCGGGCAAGCCTGTCGAGTCGTTCAACGATGATGGTCCGCACGCCGTTCAAGTGCTGAGCCATCTCCGACCACGCCGGCCGGTTCTCCCATTCCGTCGCGCCGCACACCGCGCGCTCTTCGAACCACCGCACGATCCTGAAGCCGTTCGCGTCAGCATACCGCTGAATGGCTTCGCGCTGGCGCGGGAAGCCGTCACCATCCAATTGCCCGCGGCCGGACACGCGGATGTACCCGAAGGCCTCAACGATGGGAGCTTTCTTTTTCATGACTCAAGTATGGGCTGAATCCCAGTCAGTTTCAAGCCAATTCTACAGAAAAAGCTAACAAGCTTATTTATCATCGTGAGGCTACTGACGACGTTTTCCGCGCTGGCCAGGCTGGAAATCGCCCTGCCTTCGCCCTGCTGCCCGCCTCAGCCGGGACTGGGACGCCGGTCGCAATGCCAAGACGCCCCGGCGGAACTACGCTTTCCATCTTTGGGAATCCGTAGCCTGTCATTCTTGCTCATCCATCCGCGAGCGTCGGAAGCCCGGTGTCCCAGAATTCAAGCTCCGGCATCAATGGCATGGATCTGGGCACTAGCGCGCCCGCAGGCTCGGAGATATGGGTGGCCGTCACGACTCCGATAATGCCCTGCGTCAAACCGCCTACGGTTCGACTGATGACGTAGCCGGCGGCCCCTTCGATTCGATCCCAGGAGACACGGTTGAAGGCTGCGCTACTCAGCACCGGGACGTTTTTCACGCTCGCCACTGGCGAGACGGTTGAGATCGCCGCAAGCGCCGAAATCGCAGTGACGGTGTACGAATAGGCAGTCGCTCCGTTCGGTGTCGCGATAGCGGTCACCACCACCGCGGGAGCGGCCAGTCCGGGATAGCCTAGAGTGGCGCTTTCCAACAGCCGCAAAAGTTCCAGCGGCCTGACTTGCGCCCCCGTGGGCATCAGACCTATGGGTAAGTTTGGTGGAAACATGAGTTTTTCTCCTTTGAATTTCTTCCGTTTACGCGGCCTCGTCGGCCGGCTTGACCACAACCACGGCGATGGCCTTGACTCCCTTAGAGCAGGCCTCGTAAGAAAATTCCACAATGTCAGTTTTTACTAATTCCCTGTACCCATCCATCGCCAAATCGGATTGGTGGACAAATACGTTGCCGCCGCCGCTTGCCGGCCTTAGGAACCCGTAAGTCCCTCTCCAATCGACAACGACACCACTGTGCCTTTCTTTTTCCATTCGATTCCTCTTTTCCCTCGTTTCCTTGGGGCCTAGGAGCCCCGTGGTTCAATCGATGCCGGCAGCCCGCCGGTTACCTTGCCCCAGGTGCGGGAAGGTTACGCCACGCTGACGCCTTGCGCAGCACCGGGGCATTCAGGCCCGAGGCTGGATTGGCGCGTGAGCCGTTCGGCCGCGTTCTGAAAATGTGGGCAGAACTGCGGGGCCGCGTACTCGTTACGTTCACGCTGGCCGAAATGCCAGATCGCCATCAGCTCGGGAAACGTCTTTACTTCGCTGAGTTCAGCGATGATCCCCTTGGTGCGCTCCGCTTCCGGTTTCCCGCGCATCGTTGGCCCTATCTGTCATTCGCGTGTTGCCGATCCAGGGCGCGTAATGCCTGACCGCGGGCGCACGAGCAGCGACCCCATCCGCGCTCGTTCCCGTCACTGTCCAGGCCGTAATCAATCCAGTTACCGCCGCTGTGATTGTCTCGGCATCGCTCGCACGGCGCCGGCAGACCGCCGCTGTCTGTTGGTCGGACTTCGGCGCACGCCGCAAGCACCTCGGCCGGTGGCGGGATGCGTGGGCTGCTGTCCATGATGTGATCTACCACCGCGACCAAATGCGCGTCAGATTTGCAGCCAGAGCGCAGAACGCGCTTGAACTCCGCGATGGCTCCAGCGATGCCATCTCTGTCTGTGGGCGCGAATGGCAACCCCATGAGTCGCCCTACTTGAGTGCTCAGTGCCCTTTCGCTAAGCATGTGATTCTCCCTCCAGTTCTGTTTCCGCGAGCGCGCGAGCGAGTATGTCCGCCCTGCTCTCCGGTTTTGTCGCGCCGGGCGCCGATAGCTCATCGTTCCATCGCTCGCCGTTCAACCAGGTGGCGCCGTGTGGCCGCTTGGATGGCTCGCGCGCCAGCATCTCTGGCGCTTGTGCCCGCGTCGCGTCCATGACCTGTCGATAGATGGCGTCAGTCTTCACGCGCCGCATGAAGGCGTCGTGTGCCGGCTTGCGGGCCTTGTGTAGCCAGTAGATTCCCCACCACGCGCTGAACCATGACTCACGGTCTGGCTTGACCTCATCCAAGGTATCGAAAGGGGGATTGTCGAGCGATAGCAGACCCTCCTGTGCATTGCTTTGCGATGCACATGTATTTGGCTCTGGCACTGGTATAGGCACAGGCAAAGGCACAGGCAAAGGCGGGTCAGCAGATTCGTCCGGCAGAGCTAGCACGATGCTAGCATCATGCTGGATGCTGCTAGCATCATGCTGGATAAATGCTAGCTTCCTGCTAGCAAGATACCGCTTAAGGGTCTGATCGGCATGATCTGACCAGTCATGGATTACAAGCCGGCTGGTAGAGTGCCGGTCAATCCAGCCGCACTTGACCAGCGTATTGACGAGCACTCGGGGCTCGTGATCCCACTCGATGGCGCGCGCTATCGCTGCGTCGCTGAAGCGGCCGATATCGCCCTGTGGAGCGAACTTCGCCGCGAAATGCCAAAGGCCCTCAAGGATGCCGATTGCCACGTACTTCGGCACGGATAGAGCAGTGCAAAGGTCCAAAAACTTAGGGTGTTCAGTCGTACCACGTTTCATATTTTGCCCCTCCCTAGAGCGTTCCCTGAAAAAATGGGGGTGTCGCCACGTCAGGGAGCCGTGGTTTTCGGATGCCTCCTAGACACCCCCGCTGTCGGTTGCGAACGTCGGATTACAAGCGGGTGCTACTAAATCGTTAGTAGATTTCACGAACAAATCACGAACAATACGCGCTTCACACCGGGGTCTAACGCACCCGTAAGCGCTTGTGCGTCACTGAGGATTCATCAACTTAGCCCTGAGTGAGAGAATTATGTATTATGCGCACCCTGCCAGCTCTACTGCTCCTGATGGCGCAGCCGTTTTGGGAGACCAAGCCGGCGGAGAAATGGTCTGAATCCGAGATCGACGCCATGCGCCATTCGAGTCCGTGGGTGCAAACCGTGGGACCGGCGCCGGACGTTCTGGTCTGGCTCGCCACTGCCGAACCGGTGGAGGAAGCCGAGGCGGAAGCCCGCTTGCGCACCCGGCACACCGAGAAGGAACCCGATCCGGACTATGCCGCTTACGTCACCGAGAACCGCGAGAACACCTTCGTGCTGGCAATTGCCTATCCGACTCTCAAAGACCTGGGGCGGGCAGAGGAGGACCGCCGCATGGAGCGGGAGTGCCAGTTGATCGTCGGGCGCAAGACGTACTCGATCATCGGCTACTTTCCGCCGACGCCGTCGGACCCGGTGCTGCGGCTGGTGTTTCCGCGCGTGGTGAAGCCGGCCGACAAATCGATCACGTTCCGCCTGTACCTGGCCGGACTGAATTTTCCCGAGCGGGAGCTGGAATTCCGCGTGAAGGACCTCCTGTACCACGGCAAGGTGGCGATGTGAGGTGTGGCGCTGGAGCGTTCAGAGCCGCGACCGTCAGGGAGCGGTTGCCGGCCAACGAAACGGCGAATCCGCAGCAAGCTCTTCGGGCGTTAGATCAGCGCCTGCTCCACGGGCCTTGCGGTGCGGCTTGGCCGGGTCAGCTCAGGTAATTGAACAAGGTGGACCTGGGTGCCTCGGCCTCGGCTTGAAAGGCTGCCTGGAGTTGGGTATTGGATTGCGTAAGCTGCATGGCGTCGCTGGTCACGTCGGCGTCCTGGATGCTTCCGATCTGGGTTTGCAATTCGGTGTCGCGCGTGCTCGAGTAAGTGGTGGCGCTCTGGATGCGGTCCTCGACTTCGCCGTAGAACGACTGCATGTCGTTGAGGTGGGTAGACGCCTGCTGCAGATTGCCCAAGGCGCTGGTGACGCCCGCTGTGTCATTGTTCAGCAAGGCGTTGCGGAGATTGTTGAGGGCGGCAAAAACGTTGTCGGCGGCGGGTGTACCGTTGGCGTTCTGGTCGCCGAAGATGGTCTGGGCGGTTTGCGAAGCCGCAAAGGAGCCGCCGGCCGGATCCTGAACCTGCTGCGTTGCGCCGGTTGTCAGAAGCTGGTCGACCCCTTGGGGCGCTGAGAGGTTCAACTGATAGTAGGGGCTGTCCGGCTGGTCGCCGCTAAAGATGTATTGACCTTGCACCTGGGTCTGGCTGTAGTTCACCATTTGCGACAGCATCCCCTGAACCTGCAGGGCGAGGCTGCTGTCCGTGTCTTCGCCAGTGAGGGAGTTGGCGCCCTGGGTGGCGATTTGAATGGCCGAGTCGAGCACCTGGATGGCCCCACCGATGGCGCTATCGGCTGCCGACGCCACGGAATTGGCCATCGTCAGGTTGCTCCCGATCTGGGTGTTGAGCTGCCGATCGGCGCGCAATTGGAGCAGGTCGTCGATTTGGGCGGGATCGTCCGCCGGCACACTGATCTTCACCCCCGAAGTGATCTGCTGGGTGGCAGTGGTGATTTGTTGCTCGATCTGGTTTACGCCGGTGAGGAATTGTTGATCCGCCGGACTGAGGCTGCTGATGGTCATAATGCCTCCCGATTACGCCGTCCCCGGCTCGAGAATGTTGATCGTGTCCTGCATCAACTGGTTCAGGACGGTCAGCATCTCGGCGTTGGCTTGGTAGGCCCGCTGATACTCGACCAGCGTCGCCGCCTGCTGGTCCAGATTCACGCCGGATTGCTGCTGGCGAAGATTCTGCGCCTGCGTGAGCGCCGATTGCGCCACCTGCTGGTCTTCCGTCGCCTGGTTCACCAGGTTCCCGGTTTGCGTGGCCATATCGCCGAAGGCCGCCGTGTAGCTTTCCCCATTGAACTGATCGGCGCTCGACTGCGGATTCTCGAGCTCGGTGAGCGCCAGTGGAATGCCGTTGGAGACTTCCGGAGGGCCGGAATCGATCGCCGCCAGTTGGCTGGGTGTGATGGTGGAGCTCACCGACAAGCTCGCCGCCACGTTGGTGGCATTGGTGGTGTCGTAGGTGAACAGCGGCACGCCGGGCACCGCCGGCGTGGAACCGTCCGCCGAAGCGTCGGAGATGTTGCCCGAGGTGAGTATCCCGTTTACCGTGTCCGCGAACTGCTGGGCCATCACATTCAGGGTGCCGGCCTGATTGCCATCGCCCATATACGACGGCAAAACCGTGTCGCGGAAGTTGAGCAAGGCGCCCAATTGGCCGCCGGTGATATCGCCGGTGATGTCGCTGCCGTCGGAGGCTTTGATTTGCGCCAGCGGAGGCGCGTCCGGGTAAGTGGCATTATCCGGCTGATACAGGTCAAAACTCAGGGGAAACTGCTGGCTGCCGATCACGAGCGGGGTCTGCCCGCCGAGCAGAACCGTGTACGTTCCATCGGGCTGCTCGGTGGCGCTGATCGGAATGTACTGCGACAGATTTTCGAGCGTGGCGTTCATGTCGGCATCGAGGCCCGAGTCGTTCCCGGTGCCCCCCATGGCCAGCGTATTGAGCTGCTGCAACTGCCCCACCAGCGTGTTCACCTGGGCGACGGTCTGCTGCAACTGCTCGTCCGCCGTGGTGGCGGCACTGGTCAGCCCGGAGGCCGTCTGCTGGAAGGCCGTGGCCAGATTGCCGGCCGCCGTCAGCACCGCCTGCTGCGCGGTTCCGTCGGAGGGCGTCTGTCCCCAAGCCGCAAAGCTTTGGTACAAGCTGCTTAACGCGGTGGAAATGCCGCTGGCACCCGTGACGTCGAACAGCGGCTGCAAGCTGGTCAAGCTGTTGACGCTCTGGGTGGCGCCGCCCAAGGCCGTTTGCTGATTGCGAACGGCTTGCTCGGCGTATTGGTCCCGTGAGCTGACCACCGCCCCGGCTTTAACGCCGCCCGTAGCGCCCTGGCTGATGTCCTCGGGCATGGCCACCAGGATTTGGGTCTGGCTGGCGTAACCGGGAGTGGAGGCGTTGGAAACGTTGGCCGCACTGACCGCGATCGCCTGCTCGAACGCGTTGATGGCACCCGCTTGAACATAAAGAGAGGAGATGAGGCTGGGCATCCCGGTTTACCCTTCGAGCGAGATCCGCCGCAAGCCCGGCATGCAGGCGGCTTCTCCCCGCTGAGAATAGCCGCCGGTCATGACGGAAAGGATTCGCAGCCAGCCCGCGTGATAATTGGAAGCACTCGATAGCAGACGCCCCGCGCGGCGAATCACGGCCTGCAGCCGCGAGGCCTCTTTTCGGGCGGCTTCACCGGCCGATTTCCAATCCCATGCGGCCTGGCCCTGACGCAGCGCCGCGGCCGCCCGCTCCAGCGCCCGCTGGCAGCAAGTCAAGGCTTCCGGCGATGCCAGAATCAGCGCCTGGCACGCGCCTTCCACTTCGACGCGCACTGCCGCGAGCCCGCTGGCTGCGTCGACTTTCATGATTACTCATCCCCTCCGGCCAACGCGTGGGCGATCATCGCCCGGCTGGTGGTCGAAGAGTCCGCCCGGTAGGCACCGCTCTGGTACTGGGCGGCCAGCGCTTGCACCTTACTGGCGCGGCTGGCGTTAAAGGTGGACATGGCCCGCGCCAAGCTGCCCAGCGTATTGGAGAATTCCACCTGGTCCTCGCCGCCTGCCCGTGTTGCGGCGCCAGTGCCGGCTGTTGTGCTGGCGCGCTGGGTTTCCTGCGTTCGTCCGGTTTCAATCGGCGAGCCGCTGCTCAAGTTTCGGTCCACAACCTTCATAGCCGTTCGCTTTACCTCTGCTGCGTGTCCTATCGACCAGATCAGGCGGGGGCTTTAGCCGGATTGAGCATTTAGTTTGGATTAGTTCTAAAGTTCCGGCAGGTTCCGCCGATTGCTTGGAGTAACCCGCTATGAACGCAACAAAAGTCCTCTGGATTCGCGGCGACCGAAATCAGCCGGCAGGGATTTACGGCCGGGCCGCGACCTGGATCGTTGAGCAGGTCGATGCGGCGAGTGGGGTCGAGTGCCTGGCGGTGCAGGACTACGGGGCGATTGTGTTGGATTTTCCAATACCAGGTTGGAAGCCTGCCGCCCTCGTGGAGCAGGTACGGCGGCTGGCGCCAAGCACTCCCGTGTTGGCGCGGGATCCCGCAGCCACGCTCAATGATGCCGTGCGGTTGGCGCGTCTGGGCATCCACCAGTTTCTTGGGCCTCCAGGCGAGGAGTGCCTGCAAATCGAGCAGGCGCTCGAGCCGCGCCGCATCCGCAGTTTGGCGCAACTCGCGTCAGCGGCCGCCGGGCTGGAAGACTGGGAAAGGCTGCTGGTAGGAGACAGCCGCGAGATGCGCCAGGTGGGCAGCCTGATCCGGCTGGTGGGCGCGCGACGCGCCACCGTGCTGATCAGCGGCGAAACCGGCACCGGCAAGGAACTGGCTGCGCGCGCCCTGCACCTGGCTGGACCGCGCCGCCTGGGGCCTTGGGTGGCAGTGAATTGCAGCGCGCTGCCGGAGAATCTCCTGGAAGCCGAGTTATTCGGCCATGTGCGCGGCGCCTTCACCGGGGCGGTGCAAAGCCGGATGGGCCGCTTCGAGCAGGCGCAGGGCGGAACCTTGTTTCTGGACGAGATCGGCGAGCTGCCCTTGGAACTGCAGGCCAAGCTGCTGCGCGTGTTGCAAGAGCGGGAGTTCCAGCGGCTGGGCAGTTCGGAGACGATTCGTAGCGACGCGCGCGTGATCGCCGCCACCAATAGCGACCTGGTGCGGCGAATCGAGCAAGGCAAATTCCGCGAGGACCTGTTCTACCGGCTCAACGTGGTGCCGCTGCGGATGCCAACGCTCCGCCAGCGGCCGGGCGACGTGCCGGCGCTGGCGCTGCACTTTGTAGAAAAGATCTGCCGCCAGGAAGAGATTCCGCCTAAAGCGATCGCACCCGAGGCTACCGAGCGGCTGTGCGCCCAGAGTTGGCCGGGCAACGTCCGGCAACTGGAGAACGCAATTGAAATGGCGGTGGCGTTGAGCGGCGAGCGCGACATGCTGGTTCCCGGCGACTTTCCGCTACCGCTCCCGGACCGCGCGCCGATTTCCGCTCGCTCGAACGACATACCGCTGGTGCCGGTGCCGGACGGCGGCCTTGACTATGAGCGGACGGTCGCTCTGATTGAACGCAGCATACTCGAGCAGGCCCTGCACAAGACGGGCGGCAATAAGAAGGCCGCGGCCGATATGCTGCGGCTCAAACGCACTACTCTGTCGGCCAAAGTGCGCAGCCTGGAGCCGGCCGCGTGCAACTGACGGGGCCGCGCCCCACAAGCGCCGACCTAGCTGTTGGGGTGCCCGGAACCCCGTTTAACACTCGTCCGAACCGCAGACTCGAATGAAAGGTGCTGTAATTGGATTCGGCAAAACGGAATGTGGCTCTTCACGGGAAGATACGCCCACTATGGCGTGGCCATTTGCATAGTTGCACTTGGTTTCGCGTGCGCCGCGATTCTCTTCGCGCTGATGGCGGGTCGTCTTGCACTTCGAGGCGAAGGTCGCTCAGGGCGCGAGGTTAGGTCGGACAGCATCGTCTGGGGGCTGATCATCCTAGCTGCGGCAGCAGCGTTCGGCGAGATCGTCGGATTCGAAGAGCCCGTTTTTGTTCCTGGGCATGGCCTCAACAGAGGCGATGCGTTGGTCCTTTCGGTTTCGGCCACGCTACTCGCGGCGGGCGGCCTGTAGGGACAGCCGCCACGGGTGTTCTTGTTGCGCTGAGTACGCTAGAGCGTCGTTCTGTATGTGCGACGGTTTTTCGGCTCCGGTATCAGCGCGCTGGTTCTGCCGATGAACCTTCGTCGATGGCGTGTTCTGCTTCTTCTTGGGACCTCTGGAATGCTCCTTGGCGACGTGGCGGGCTGGCTCCGTCGCTCCGCTCAGCCAGGCAAATACGGTCCCAACTATGCGCAGAAGCTCTTCCGCGTCGACGATGGTATCTGGACGCCGGCTCCACCGTTTACAGACCGAGCACAATTCGCGTTGTCAAAACGAGGCGTCTTGTGGACCTTGGATTTGAGCGGTCAGCTTAGCAGCCTGGACGGCGAGCACTGGACACATTTCGGCCGAACGGAAGTCGGGGAACCAACGGATCGGCTGGCGGTGGGCATGCATCGCCTTGCGCTTCGCGATGAGGAGGTCTGGAAGGCGACGGCCAAAGGTGCCGCAAGTTTCAACGGGAAGTCGTGGCGGCTGTATGAGAACGTGTTGAAGACTGACTGGCCCGTTGACATGGTGGCTGGCCGTTCCGGCGTTTGGATCGTGGACTTCTACGGTAACTTGTCGCACTTCGACGGGGAGAATTGGACCGTCGAGAACCTGAAAACAATCACTTCCGCACCGCCGCCCCAAGGATGGGGCTACTGGCTGGATGCCGATCAGCCTGGTCGCCTGACCATGACCGGTGACGGACGGCTGTGGATCTTCTGGCACGGGCTCTGGCGGCAAGAACGCGAAGCTTGGGGTGAGATCCGCGTTCGAGGTCTCAACCTCACGCGGGCTCTCCTGATTGGCCACGACAAAGACAGCGTCTGGCTTAGATCAGAGGATGCTGAGATAGTCTCAATAACGGCTGACGGCGTGGTAAGAGCGCGTCATAGTTGGCGCGAGATGGGCCTTTCCAGGAGACGGAAATAAGATCCCTAGCAGTTGCGGACGGCCGGATTTGGGTCGCCAGCAGCGGCGGACTTTTCGTACTCGACGGCGAACGCTGGCGAAATCTGGGACACCCAGTAGACTACGATTGGATTGTCGATGTTGCCGTGGCTCCGCATGGAAGCGTCTGGGTGTTGGGTCTCAAGGAACTGCCCTAAGCGGCATGGTTGATGAAATCCGCCCTGACTCCTGTGATTGACCCGCTGTAGCCAAGTCCCGATATGTGGCGTTACCGTCCATTGGCTAGCCGTTTCTCAGCGCGCCCACTTGCACGTGTCTCCACGCTTGGGTGGAGGCGGAGGCTGCCCCGCGATCCATCTCGGTGGAAAGGCTCTTTTGGGGTCGTGCCAGGTGACACAGGCGCGGTTCCACCATTGTTTTTCAAGCAAGAGGTCACGCTTGTTAGCCGCTCGGTCGCACTGTATCTGTGCTCGCACGCCGTAAAACACGGCCAAATAGCTTTCCGCATCTACGTTGTTTAGAAGTTGGACCGTTCTGGTCAATAGCGTGATGGACTCCTCGACTTCGGCAAAAACCTTGTCTCGGACGTGACTGCAAGCGGCTAGGCCTGCGAGCGGCTGGTGAGGCGAAAGGTGTAACCGCGCCTTTTCTTGCATCAGTGCTGGATAGGTTCGACCAAAATCCAGGACTGCGATGGAGTACAGGGCTTCAGGATCGTTGGCATCGAGCTTGGCAGCTCTTCGGTAGAGGCCCTCTGCCTCATCGAAGCGCGCCAACCGATAGAGGAGATAGGCCATGGTTTTGATGGCTTCCTTGTGATTCGGATCTAGCTCCAAGACCCTCTTGTATTCCTGAAGTGCCCTACCGGACCAGCGTGGATCGCAACCGTTTGGAGTTGCGCACTGCCAATCGTCGTACGACCGACCCAAGTAAAAATGGCCGATCACTGTTTCTGGATCGATTGAGACGACTTGCTCCAGGTATCTGACGGCCTCTGCGAAGTTGGCTTTTTCATAAGCTGCGACACCGAGGCTCAACTCCGTCTTCACATCCGGACTTTGGGAGCGCATCGCAGCAATGAGGCAGGAACCTAGGATAAGACCCAAACAACTTCGACGCGTAACGGCCTCCCTTCACGGAGAATTTAGCACGCAGCAAGTCCCTCCACGGCATCCTGGACGAAAAGTGGGGTTACCGGAAGCTGACTTTCCAGAAGAGTTTGGCGACCGGCATGTTGACGTCTGACGCGCAATGCTGATGAGTGGCGCAGGCAGAAGAGTGCCCACATCGAAGAGGGGCGGTTGAGCCCGCTCATTACAGGGCGCAAGCGCCATTTCAATCAGCTTGGACTGGACGTAAAATGGCCAATGGGCAGAGGCCTACACGGAATTGCTCGATTAGATGCCACCGGGACGGGAAAACGATGTTGAGCGGTTCGATCGCTGGGCCGCCTCGTATGATCAATCCAATTTGCAGCGCTGGTACTTTGAGCCGGTCCATGCCGCGATGCTCGACTTGATTGAGCGCGTGGAGCCGGTGAAATGTGCCGCGAGTATTCTCGATATTGGTTGCGGAACGGGCCGCTTGTTGGGCGCGATCTCGGCGCGTTGGCCGTCCGCGCGTCTGTTCGGAGTCGATCCGGCGGAGCGGATGATATTGGCGGCTGCACGTCTCAATCCAGGCGGAGAATTCCATATCGCACAGGCCGAAGCGCTTCCCTTGCCGAGTCACAGCATGGACTTGGTTCTGAGCAGCATCTCATTTCACCATTGGGCGGATCAGCCCAAGGGACTTCGGGAAATTCGGAGGGTCTTGCGTCCCGGCGGCCTGTTTGCCCTGGCAGATCACACGCTTTGGCTGGGACGCCTGTTCAACGAAAGGATACGAGGCCGCCGGACCTTGCATGCGCTTATGGATGCCGCCGGTTTAGCAGTGCGAGCGCAACACAGGATGTGGCTTCAGTTCGTGCTACTTACATTGGCTGTCTCGCCCGAATCCACCGACTGACCCGATAGCTTGCCGGCCGCCAAGACCAGAGGCTCGAAGACGCATCTATGTCTGTCTGAATGCGAGCCCTGTCACTAGTAATGAAGAGTCATTATGTCGGACTTTGGCCATCACCCCCGAACCAATGTCCCAGATCGCTTGCGCACGTGTTTAGTAATGGCTTCACCGGACGCCCCGGGGGCCGGTCCTCGGAAGTTGGAACCTCGGTCGGGGCTCGCCGATTCCCGCCGGATGAGAGATCGATGGCCCAGCGAAGAATCCTGTCTTCAGTTACCGCTGATGGGGATGCGCCCGGCCGCGCCGGCGTCACACCCACCAGGCGGCGGCCGGCTGCTGGCGCATGACGAGGCCGTTCAGCAACTCGGCGGCTTTGGTGAGACCTTCCTCGGGTGACAGCAGGCTGTCTTCGTGCTCAATCGAGAGCACGTAGTCGTAGCCGAACATGCGCAGGGTGGAGGCGAATTCCTTCCACCAGCCGGCATCGTGACCGTAGCCGCAGGTGCGGAAGATCCAGGCGCGGTTGCGCTCGTCGGTGTAGGACTTGGTGTCAAGCACGCCGGTGAGCGGCAGGTTGCGGTCGTAAATCTGCGTGTCCTTGGCGTGGACGTGGAAGATGGCATCGCCCAGTACGCGGATGGCGGCGATAGGGTCGATGCCCTGCCAGAACATGTGGCTGGGATCGTAATTGCAGCCGATGACGGGTCCGGCGATGGAGCGCAGCTTGAGCATTGTTTCCGGGCTATAGACTACGAAGCCGGGGTGCATTTCGATGGCGATCTTGACGCCGTGATCGGCGGCGAATTGGGCGCGCTTGATCCAATAGGGCGCCACCACTTTCTCCCATTGCCATTTGAGGATCTCCAGGTAATCGGGAGGCCAGGGGCAGGTGACCCAGTTCGGCCACTTGGATTTGGCCGAGTCGCCCGGGCAGCCGCTGAAATCCACCACCACCGGGACTCCCAACTTTTCGGCCAGCCGGATGGTCTTGCTGCTGACGTCCTGGTCGTGCCGCGCGCGCGCGGTATCGGGGTGCAGCGGGTTGCCATGGCAGCTCAGCGCGCTGATCGAGAAGCCGTGATCGGCAAGCTTCTGCTTGAATTCGCGGAGCTCGCCCGCGCTGGCCAGCATGCTCAGCTTGCAGTGCGGATCGCCGGGGTAGTTGCCGGTGCCCAGCTCGACGGTATCGATATTCAGGCTCTTGAGTTTCTTGAGAACGTCTTCGAGCGACAACTGCGACAACAGCGGTGTGAATACGCCGACTCTCACGGTATGTCTCCTTGCCTCGAGAAAAACCATTCACAGAATATCACGGGGACGTGTGACCTGGACTGAAAAATGCGCCCGCCGCCACTGGGGACGACCGTGTCCTATTGGAATGGATCGTTTCGGCCGATCATTTCCCTGAGGAAATGCCGCTCGTCACCATTTTTCTTGCAGCGGCTGCCGCGCAGGGCGTGGTTTTCGCTCCGCCGACGGTCGTGGCTGCGTTGCGCGCAGGCTCCGGCTGTGTCTCGACGGTCGCGGTGACCAACCTCAGCGGGCGCAGGCGGGCAGCCGAGATTCAGGCGCGGCTGGAAACCGGCGCGCTTGTCCTGTTGGAGCCCGTCGAGCCGCCAAGGGACGCGCGGCAGACGGAACCCCGCGGTGAGCGTCGTGGCGAGCCTTCGGCGGCCACAATCGATCGCGCGCAGCGGTCGCCGGTCCCGCTTGACGAGGACGGATTCACTTTCGCGCCGCACCAAACCAGGAGCTTCCTCCTGGCCGGCGATTGGGAGTCCGCGAATGCCTGGGTGGGAGTGTGGGAGGCTGATCCGCCGGGCACGTTGCCGGCGTTGGTGGTCGAAGGATCCACAGAATGCATCGAAGGCAACCAACTGCGTACGGTTCGGCGCTCCGCTGCCCTGGCGATGCGGAATCCCTGGTTTGCGGGACACGTGGCGGATTTCGACGGTGCGGCAATGGCGGTCGTCAACGTTTCGGCGCGAGCAGCTCGTGCGGATGTCTGCTACTCGGCGGGCAACCTGTATTTCGTTCCGGCAGAGATGCCGAATGGGCGCCTCGCGCGGTTGTGCTCCTGGTCGGAGAATGTGGTCATTCCGCCGTTCGGCAGCCATGAGTTTTCCATGGTGCGGCAAGGCGCCACTGAGTTCGCGCTGCACACCCGGGGCGACGCTATCGTGATGCTGGTATTGCGGCCGGTAGCCGCGGGTGTACGTGTGTACCAAGTGGATTCGACCATCCGCTTCGGCAGCGAGGTCGCGCCGTCCTCTCCCGGCCGGTAGTGTACTGTCCCGCGCGATACCAGACCACGAGCGGCTCGGCAAAGTGGGCGGACGCCCTCGTCTGCGTGTGACCCCTGGCCGAGCTTCTATGCTCGTTGTCGATCTCAGGCAGAGCAGTCGGATCGCGGGGCGCGTGGGATTTCGCAGAACACCTTCCCATCTTCCTCATCCTTATCTCTGCACAGGTAGACTGGTCCGGAGGGACATAACATTGATGAGCCGGCCAGGGGAAACTTCGACTCTCGCTGCAATCAAGACCTTGCACACCATCATCTGGGCTGTCTTCGCCGGATGTATCGTGGCACTTCCCTTAGCCGCCCTGAAACGCCGGTTCGACCTGGTGGCGGCACTAACTCTGTTGGCTGGGCTTCACCCGGCATGTGTGGGCACAAACCAAAATAGCCGGCTGGGCTGCGCCCGGCTTGACAGGATAGATCCTGCCCCTGGAGTTTCTACTTTCTGGGCATTCGGCGACGACTCGCTCTGCCCACCCGCTGGTGCTGTCTTGTATCAGGGCACGGCTTGAGCCGTGCCGCAAAGTGCAGCTCTCTTGGGCTTTATTGATTCCTGCATAACTAATGTCCTATGTCAAACGCAAAGAAAGAGGGCTGTGGTTCACGAAGGAACGCAGCAGCGCAGGACAGCGCTGGAGTGAGCGGCCG
>Ga0187884_10001996_pt1 | contig 17619 bp, 19 predicted proteins | sample June2016WEW_20_4_FD_132983 | JGI IMG/M metagenome (GOLD analysis project Ga0187884, IMG submission 132983) | Peatland microbial communities from SPRUCE experiment site at the Marcell Experimental Forest, Minnesota, USA - June2016WEW_20_40 | ecosystem: Environmental > Terrestrial > Soil >...
GCGCAGCGCCTTTGGCATCGTCACCGAGCTGACCGCAGCCGGCTACGTCGTGAAGGACAAGGACGGCCGTCGCAATCGCTACCGCATCCAGGCCCATTTACCCTTGCCTGAAACCGTCGGTCAAGAGCGGACGATCGGTGAGGTGCTGGGGCTACTCGTGGACACCAAAGCTCGTAGGTGACCCAGGGGTCGGAGGTGACGCGAGGTGGGAAGGACGTCACCGATGTGAGCGAGCACGGCGGACACCGAAAGCCCACCCCTTAGGCCAATCAGGGTTGAGGCACCAGCCGGTCGTCTATGACGGTCAGCATTGTCGCGTCTCCGTGACTGTCCTGTGAGGCCAACCTGAGTGGGGCCACCACCACCGGTGTCAACTTCAACAAGGTGAAGTGGTCGAATACCACCTGCTCGAATGGCACGGTGAACGTTGGAACCAAATCCTGCTAAGTGACCGTTGACTAGCTTGCGAGGCCCCCGGCTTCGGTCGGGGGTCTTCGGGCAGGGGACACCACTGGCTCGTCTCCGACGCGTCCGGTGATGTGAAAGCTAAGTCCAAGATTTTTGCCCAAGCGGTCGACGGCTTTGACGAGCCGGTGTTTATCAGGAACGCCCATCTCGCGGGCTGCGACTCCGTAATCACCGTGCCGAGCAGCAGCGGCGAGCGCGTGAAGCTGAAAGATCGTGGCTCGATCAAGGCGACTTTCTCGAGCCATGGAACAGCATGAAGGGTCCAACAAGTCTCGCTCGTGACTGGTCAGACAGCGTGACTGGATAGTCTCGATGACATGGAGACTTGGGATACCATTCGGGCTCGTCGTAACGTCCGAGCCTACGACGATCGGCCGATCGCTCCGGAGCACCTTGATCGGATTCTTGAGGCCGGGTGGCGCTCGCCTTCGGCGTCAAACCGCCAAAAGTGGGACTTCGTCCTCGTGACCGAGCCGGGCCAGTTGCAGGAACTGTCGACCGTCTGGGTCGGCGCCGGCCACCTGGCGACAGCCAAGGCAGCGATCGTCCTCGTTCTGCCCGAACCGGAGGCTGAGCGCTATCGGACGATGGATCAGTACGACTTGGGACAAGCGACCATGGCGATGATGTTGGCTGCCGCGGACCTGGGAATCGGGAGCGGCCATGCCGCGATCGAAGACCAGGAGGTGTGCCGGCGTATCCTCGGTACGCCGGCAGACCACATTTGCGTTTACATGATCGCTTTCGGATATCCGGCCGATCGGCCGCTGAGGCCGATTGCCAAGCCGGACAGACGGCCCTTCGACGAGGTCGTTCACCGCAATCACTGGTGACGGGCTACGCGCCTGCGCATGCAGCGCACATCACCGGACCCACCCCCGAGACCGTCTGAAAGATAGGGAGCACCCGTGAAGACACATCCTGACAAGGCACTTCAGCCCCGCGTGGCCGTGATCGGCACCGGCACAATGGGGCGCGCTATAACCGCCCGGCTCCTGGGCTCGGGCCTGCAGGTCGACGTCTGGTCACGGCACCCCACGTCCACCATGTCGTCTATAGAGCTCGGTGCCACCGGCCATGCCGAGGCCCCGAGCGCCGTGGCTGACGCAGACGTCGTCGTGACCATGCTTCCGACCGTTGACGCCACGAGAGCGGTGATGTTCGACGCCAAGACGCTCGACGCCATGCGGCCGAACACGACGTGGGCTCAGATGGCGACTATCGGCGTCGCGGCAACAGAGCTGCTTCACTCCGAGACCGAGGCGCGGCGTCCGGACATCATCTTCGTTGATGCTCCAGTGTCAGGTAGCAGGGAGCCGGCCGAAGGTGGGCAGCTGCTCATCCTCGCTTCGGGAGCGGAGCCCGCGACGGGGATGCTCGAACCCGTTTTCGCCGCGCTCGGGAAGACCACCATGTGGCTCGGACGTGTCGGGGCCGGCAGCCGGATGAAGCTCGTCTTGAACACGTGGTTGGCGTTTCAGACTGAAGGTGCCGCGGAGGCGGCGGCTCTGGCGCAGCGGTTCGGCATGGATCCCGGTCTGCTGCTCGAGGCATTAAGCGACAGCCCGCTGGCTTCGGGATACGCGCTGTCCAAGCTCAGGAGAATGGTCGATGAGAACTACCGTGCCGACTTTGCCCTCGACTTGGCTCTGAAAGATCTCGACCTTGTTGCATCCGACGCGGGCGTTGACGCGGCCCCAATTGCCGTTGCCATCGCCGACCGTTGGCGCGATCTCATCCGGCACGGGTCAAGTGGTCTCGACGTGAGCGCTGCTCGTCGCGGGCTTGGGTAAGCGAGCCAACGGCCGCAGGTTCGGTCGCATCACGCTGCTCGCATCCAGCGTTAGATGCTCTCTCGACGCACCTATGACCACTGGGATTTTGGCACAAGGGGTGGCGACCCGAAGGGTCCAATGAATCGCCCTGGGTTTCTTGGAGACTTTGCCCTGCGAATCCTCGCCTCGTCGCGCACCGATGCGAGAGCCCCGGATCGACTTGGAGATCATCGACGTTCAGGCGCTTCGCAGATAGGTGCGGAGAGCGCGTCGAATGATCTCTGAAACGGTCACTCCTTCGTCGGCAGCACGCTGCGCCGTTTGATCCCTCAACTCGGGATCAAGGCGGACAGACTCGACTTCCTTGGCTGCATCGCCAAGAGGTGGGCGGCCTCTGCCTCGGGGCTTTCCGAGCAGTTGTCCCGGTTCGTAACCTCGCTCAGCCTCCTCGACGAACTTCTCGATCATGTCGTCGTCGATCGGCTTTCCCGACTTCGTTCGTCCGTAGATGCGCTTTGTAGTCATTTCTCCTCCCCGAACAGTTCCTGCTGAGTGCTGCGCCTCAAAGCCATGACATGAATCACGACCACGTCCTCGGGAATGTCGAGAACGACGAGCTCCAGAAGGTTCCCGGCTCGGTCCGGCCCCACCAGGAGAAAGCGTGGGGGATCCTCGCCAAGCTGAATCCAGGCGACGACGTGTTCATATGCGTGAGAGATGTCCTCGTCGGGGACTCGATGACGTCGGGCTGACGGATGGATCTCCACTTATTAAGTGTAATACGGAAAAACGTGCGCAGGAGCGCAGCCGTCACGTGACCGGGCTTTGACAACTGGCTGACGAAAGCCGTGGGGGGCGAGAGGGAGAGAACGAGAGGTGACCCGCGTGTCCTGCTCGTGTCCTGGGGACGATCGGTGCACCTCCAACAACGTTCCGACCTGCATGTATGCAGCCGAACCGCTCTTGGAGGTGGTGCCTTCGGATACGAGCCGCCATTCTAGTTTCGCTGGCCAGCGGCTTCGACTGGGCGGACGTAAGCCTGCGGGTAGTTCCTGCCGCGATGAGATAGTGGCGGCGCTGGCTGTGCTAGCGGATCGGGACGGCAAACAGGTGCTCACCGTCCGGGAGGTCTACGTGGAGATGCTGGCCATCGGGACTTCGTACGCCGAGTCGATCGTCTTCAAGACCATGCAGCGCATGAAGCAGCCGGCCGCCCGGCCGCCGTATGCCCAGTTGGAGCGTGGCGCAACAGGAGGGTTTCGTCTGCTGCGCGTGCGGAGTTGACGCCAGCCCAGCTACCGCAGATCCCTGCCGATTCCGTATTTCACAGAACAACCCCAAGCCAAGCCGCCGAAGCCACGCCAACGCCTCGGCGGCGGTGTCGTTCACGGTCGCCATCTTCATGAGGCGCGACACGAGGATCGCCTCACCGATTTCAGCTCGCGTCGCGCCAGCCTGCTTGGCGAGCTTGGTCCACATGAGCGTGCAGGTGCTCGACTGAAGGGCCGCCGCCACCCCGATGCCGACGAGAAGCTTGTACTTCGTCGGTAGCGCCTGCAGCTCCGGGTTCTCCATGATCGACGCCTTGTGCTGCAGGTACGTCCTCGCGCCCTCCGGGACCGCGGCCTGGAGGGCGTCCATCGGGGTCTTCGTATTGTCTTTCATCTGCCCGCTCATCGCTCTTGCTCGCTGGTTACGGGCTGCAACCAGCCTGCTATCTCGGCCTTCGAGGGGACGCGGCCGCTGACCTTCACCTCGTCGTTGACCACGAGCCCGGGAGTGCTCATGACGCCGTAGGCCATGATGGCGGGTATCTCGGTCACCTTCTCGACCTCGAGCTCGAGGCCTGCATCGGAAGCGGCCTCCTTCACGAGACCTTCGAGGCGCTTGCAGTTGGCGCAACCTGTCCCCAAGATCTTCACGTTCATTGCGTTCTCCTGTCTCCCGTGGACCTCTTTGCGAGCTATAACACCGCGTTGAAGACGTAGCCGATGATGATGATCGCCACGGTGACCACACCTATGAAGATCGCGATCAGCTTCGGCTTGATCACCTTTCTCAAGATGAGCATCTCCGGCGTGGAGATGGCGGTGATGGCCATCATGAACGCGAGCGTCGTCCCCATCGGCAGACCCTTCCCGATCAGCGCCTGGACGATCGGGATGGTGCCTGCGGCGTTCGAGTACAGCGGCACCGCGATCAGCACTGCCAGAGGGACCGCCAGGGGATTTCCTCGTCCGGCGTAGTGCAGCACGAAGCTCGTCGGCGCCCATCCGTGGATTGCCGCCCCGGCGGCTATGCCGCCGAGGACCCATAGGTAGATGCGGCGCAGGATGTCCTTGGTGTAGGCGATCGCGTTGGTGATCCGTTCGGGGAAGCTGACGGGCACATCCGTGCTCTCCCCCATCTGGATCTCGTACACGTACGCCTCGACCTGGTCTTCCAGGTGCAGGCGACCGATCACGGTGCCACCGGCGATCGCCATCACGAGGCCCGTGCCGACGTAGAGGAAAGCGATCTTGATCCCGAACAGTCCCGCCAGGAGGACCAGGGCCACCTCGTTCACCACCGGTGAGGCGATCAGGAACCCGAAGGTCACCCCGAGGGGGAGGCCGGACTCGACGAACCCGATGAACAGAGGCACCGCCGAGCAGGAGCAGAAGGGGGTCACCGTGCCGAGCAGGGCTGCGAACACAGTGCCTAAGAACTCGCCCTTGCCGGCGAGGAGCTTCTTTACGCGCTCGGGCGGGAAGTAGCTGCGAATGGTCGTGACCACCGTGACGATGCCCGACAGCAGGAGGAAGATCTTCGGCACGTCGGTCGCCAAGAAGTCGACCGCGCCTGCCAAGTGGGTGCCGTGATGGAGGCGGATCACGTCGTAGGTGAGCAAGGCTGCGAACCGGTCGAGCTGGCTGTAGGCGCCTACCCAGAGGACGATCGCAACCGCGATGCGAAAGGCCAGGGGAGGTCGTGCGCGCAGGCGGGCGCGAAGGGGGGCTGGGACAATCTGTGCGGCGAGCGAAGCCACCGTCACGGCTGGATCTCCTTCGGACGAGGAGATTGCGCTCATGAACCCGCTACAGCGCTGCTCACCGCAGCCTTTGGTTGAAGGCCGGTGTCTTCTCCGCCGCGTCGCCGACAAGCTGGCAGGCGAGTGCCGACCTCGGCCGGGTGCAGTGCCTCCCTGAGCCCTTCCCAGGCGCTTGCGAGTGTCGGGAGGTTGACCGTGTAGTGGATCCAGCGCCCGTCGTGCGGATCGCGATGCTCGTCCACGAGCCCGGCTTCTCGCAGCTTGCGGATGTGGTGCGAGACGAGGTTCTGGGGCAGGCCGAGTGCCGTCGCTAGCTCGCAGTTGCAGACTTCGCCCCGCATGGCCAGGAGGAAGATCTGGCGCCGAGTGCGGTCCGCGAGCAGCTTCAACAGCTCTGCCGCGTCCGGCGTGACGTCGGGGACGACCCCTGCAGCCTCGACCTCCAGGCTCTCGGACTTGCTCATCTCACTCCCATCTCCGCGAACTCGGGCCCGGGACCGTGGGGCCCGCCCCAACGACTCCGAGCCCATTACATCAATAGATATTATTCTAATAGCAGTTGAACTGTCAACCTATGGGTCGAGAGGAGCAAGGAGAAGTGAGCCAAGGGCTCCTCAAACCGTTCGCAGTCGAACGGTCGGCCGGTCTGTCAACACCAAACTGACCTTGACGCCGATCGAGGACGCGGCCTGCTCACAAGCACCGAACCACTCTTCTGTGTGCTTGCGTTGCCGTCCTCGACACCAACCCGGACGCGTACCGATCGACGGTGATGCTCGTGCACTCTGCGCGACAGAACACGCGTCCCTACGCGAGCACGGCAGCCTCCGCGAGGCTATGTCCTTTCGCGGTACTCGGCGTCGGTGACGTGGTCGCCCCAGATGGCGGGACCATGGGTGATGGAGATGTGGGTCATGAAGTGCTCATGGTCAGCGCCGTGCCAGTGCTCCTGACCGTCGGGCGTGAGCTGAACGTCCCCTGGGCGCAGCTCGACCACCTCCTCACCGCGTGACTGGACGAGGCCACTGCCTTCGGTGACGTAGAGCGTCTGCCCGGCTTCATGGGAATGCCAGGCGGTGCGAGCACCCGGTGTGAAATGCACGGCGCCGACGTTGAGCGTCGAGTGGTCGCTCGGCTGGACGATGCTGTCGATCCAGACGTCGCCGGTGAACCAGTCGGCTGGTCCCTTGGCGGTGGGTTTCTTCGGTTGGATGCCCACTTGGTCTCCTTCGGTTCAGCGTTCGTCGGCGAGCTCGCCCGCGGGCAGGGACATCGGTGTCTTCGCCCAGCTCGCGAGGAGATCGAGTGCCTGCTGCGACGGGGTTCCCGGTTCAGCGCTGTAGATGAGGATCCGCTGTCCCGGGTCGCCGGGGAGGTCGAGCGCTTCGTAGTCGAGGGCGAGATCACCAACGAGGGGGTGGTGCAGCATCTTGGCGCCAGTGCGGTGGAACTTCACGTTGTGCGCCGCCCACCGGACTCGGAACTCGTCGCTGCGCGTGGAGAACTCGCCGATGAGATCGGAGAGTCCCTTGTCGTATGGGTCATGGCCGGCCGCGGCCCGCAGGATGGCCACGGCGTCGTTGGCGATGCTCTCCCAGTCGCAGAAGAACTCGCTGGCGCGAGGATTCAGGAAGATGAACCTGGACATGTTCGGGATGCCGATCGTGTCTTCGAACACAGGGGCGTAGAGCGCATAGCCGAGCGTGTTGGCGGCGAGGAGATCGAGGCGGCCGTTGCGTACGTAGGCCGGTGCGGTGATGGAGTCGAGGATCCGCTGCACCGTCGGGCGTACCCGCTCCTGGGTGGCACGCCGCCGGGTGGGACGGGACGTGGCGTTGGCGGCGCGCACGAGGTCGAAAAGGTGGGCTCGTTCGGCTTCATCGAGCTGGAGGGCTCGGGTGACGCCTTCGAGTACGTCCTCGGAGACGCCCGCGGCGTTGCCGCGCTCGAGCCGCGTGTAGTACTCGACGCTGATCCCCGCGAGCATGGCGACCTCTTCTCGCCGGAGCCCTTTCACTCGGCGGTTGTGGCCGTATGCGGGGAGGCTCGCCTGCTCGGGCGTGATCTTCGCTCGCCGCGAGGACAGGAACTCTCGGATGTCGCTCCTGGCGTCCATGTTCTCCACGCTACGGGCGTCGATCGAGATGAGGGAGGCCTTGGCGGTACCCCTCTCAACCGGGACTCCCTCGATTCGCCCGCTGGTGGTTCCATGAAGGTAGCGTCCACCGACCAATCAGCGATTCGAAGGGAGTCCCCATGCGTGCTGCGATCTTCCGAGGGCCCAAGGACATCGTCGTCGGTGAGCGGCCCGACCCTGTCATCCAGGAGCCGACGGATGCCGTCGTGCGCGTCGTACTGGCGTGCGTGTGCGGCTCGGACCTCTGGTACTACCGAGGTGAGTCCGACCACGCCGTCGGCTCGATCGGACATGAGTTCATCGGTGTCGTCGAGGACGTCGGCCGTGAGGTCGACGTCCTCGCACGCGGTGACCTGGTCGTGACCCCGTTCATCTACAGCGACATGTCCTGCCCGCACTGCCGGCACGGCTCGACGATCGACTGCGTCGCCGGTGGGACGTTCGGTGATGGCACCACCGACGGCGGTCAGGGCGAATCGGTCCGTGTACCGCTCGCCGGCAGCACACTCGTGCCAGTGCCCGGGAGCGGGCATTCCGACGAAGTCCTGCGATCGCTGTTGACGCTGTCAGATGTGATGTCGACCGGCCATCACGCCGCCGTGAGCGCCGGCGTGAAGCGCGGTGACACGGTCGCGGTCGTCGGTGACGGTGCCGTCGGCCTGTCCGCTGTGTTGGCATCGAAGCGGCTGGGCGCAGACCGGGTCATCGCTCTCAGCCGTCACGCCGACCGCCAGCGGATCGCCCGGGAGTTCGGCGCCACCGACATCATCGAAGCTCGCGGCGATGAGGCCAACCAGGCCGTCTTGGAGCGCACGGGCGGCGTGGGTGTCGACGCCGCGCTCGAATGCGTCGGTACGCAGCAATCGATCGAGACCGCTGCCGCCATCGCGCGGCCTGGCTCGACGATCGGGATCGTCGGCGTCCCGCACGGCGCGGTCCCGTTCAACCAGATGTTCTTCCGCAACATCGGCTGGCGCGGCGGTCCCGCCCCGGCGCGGATCTATATCCCCGAGCTCCTCGACGACGTTCTCGACGGGACGATCAACCCCGGGGTGGTCCTTGACTTCGAGACCGACCTCGACGGCACGCCCGAGGCGTACGCGGCGATGGACGAGCGGCGGGCCATCAAGGCGCTGATCCGGGTCGGCTCGCTGTGAGCGCGTGGACCGACGACGAGCTGCGCCACATCGGTGGCGTCACCGAGATACAACTCGCGCCGCGACGAAGCGACGGGACGCTGAGGACGTACATGACGATGTGGGTCGTTAGCGTCGAAGACGAGCTCTACGTCCGATCTGCCGGCGGCCAGGACCGGCCTTGGTACCGTCATGCCCTGGCCACCGGCACCGGTCGTATTCGTGCCGGCGGCGTCGAACGCGAGGTCATCTTTGATGCCGCCGACCCCGGGGTCCACGAAGCGATCGACGCCAGCTACCACGCCAAGTGCGACCGCTACGGACCGGGCCCCGTCAGCCACGTAACCGGACCCGACGCACACTCCGTCACCATCCGACTCGTTCACACGGACCACGCGGACTGAGCCGGTCACCCGTCCAAAGCGCATCACGGGCCTCTGCCCCCTGCTTGCCACTCGCCACAAAAAGGAGCTCGCCATGAGCGAAGTCATCGTCGTCATCGGAGCAGGATCGATCGGTCAGGCAATCGCCCGGCGCGTCAGCGCCGGGAAGCGGGTCATGCTGTCCGACCTGCACCATGAGAACGCTGACGCCGCGGCCGAGGTCATGCGCAACGCCGGCTTCGAGGTGAGTACGGCGACCGTCGACGTCTCCTCGCGCGAATCCGTTTACGCACTCGTCGAGACAGCCACGTCCTTCGGCGACGTCACCGGCGTCATCCACGCCGCCGGCGTCTCACCCAGCCAGGCATCCCCGGCGACAATCCTCGCTGTCGACCTGTACGGAACCGCGCTCGTGCTCGAGGAGTTTGGCAACGTCATCGCACGCGGCGGCGCCGGGGTGGTCATCGCCTCGCAATCCGGTCACCGTCTACGTGCCCTCACAGCGGACCAGAACGCCGCGCTGGCGACCACCCGAGCCGACGACCTGCTCAAGCTCCAAATGCTCGCGCCCGACCAGGTGACCGACCCACTCCACGCCTACCAGCTGGCCAAGCGCGGGAACTCGCTGCGTGTGATGGCCGAGGCCGTTCGGTGGGGCAAGCGGGGCGCCCGGATCAACACGATCAGCCCCGGCATCATCATCACCCCGCTCGCTCGAGACGAGCTGACTGGCCCTCGCGGTGAGGGATACCGCCGCATGATCGAGCTGGGCCCGGCGGGGCGCGCCGGCACCCCCGATGAGGTCGGGACAGTCGGCGCGCTGCTCATGGGTCCCGATGGCGCGTTTATCACTGGCAGCGACTTCCTCATGGATGGCGGCGTCACCGCTTCCTACTTCTACGGTGAACTGGCCCTCAGCCGTAGTTGGTAGGGGATCTTCGCCTCGCTATCCTCCCCCTAGCGCCGCCCACAGCCATCGCGCCATAACGATTCGTCGGGGAGGTCGCAGAGGGTAGCCAGGTTCGCCCTCCAACCCGACCCGAACGACGGATCTGGTTCGGTCGCGTGCCGGACCTGGCCGGTAAGCAATGCTCGGGTAACGCAAAGTTGGCGGAAACAATTTGTCGCAATTCGGTCGGTGGGATGTTCCCGAAATGCCGTCGCCAAGGTCGATGTGACAACTGCGGGGGAGTGATCACAGGTTAAGCGTCTGAGTCACCACAATGACCTGATCAGAGCCCATGGATGGGATTCTCAGCACCCAGAGGTCATTGCAGGCTCGCATAGACGGCGTCAATGAGCGCGCGGTTACGAGGGCTCTGCCAGTGGGTTCCCATCTCGTTCATCACATAACCCAGCGCCACTCCGGTGTCGGGGTCGCAGAACCCCAGGGATCCGCCCGCCCCGAAGTGACCGAACCCGTGAGGACCCGGGCCCAACGGGCGCTCTGGCTGGGTGAGCTGGAAGCCCAGTCCGAACCGTGAAGGCCGTTTCAACACCAAGTCGTGCCCGTACACCCGTTCGGCGACCGCGCTAGCCAGCGCGCTCCGGTCCACCACGCGCGCCCCATCGAGCACACCTCCGGCGGCTAGCGCCGCGTACACCCGTGCTACCCCCCGGGCGCTGCCATGCCCGTTGGCCGATGGCATTTCTGTTGCTCGCCACGCCCGGGTGTTGACGACCCCGGCACCTGACAGACCGCCCGGGTTGAAGTACGCGTTGTGCTCCATCAGCCGCGCATCGCTCAGTCCCTCCGGCTCCACCTCGGGCGGGGAAGGACCCGGCCACAGAAACTCAGCGACCCGCGCTTCGCACGAAGCCGGAAGGCCGATGTACACGTCCGCGCCGAGCGGCCCGGCAATCTCCTCGGCTAGAACCCGCCCGACGGTGGTGCCGCAGGAGCGCCGCACCAGCTCGCCGATCAGGAAACCGAAGGTGTTGGCATGGTAGCCGTGCGCGGTCCCAGGCTCCCACCACGGTTCTTGCGCGGCCAGCGCGGCTGCCATTAACTCGGGGTGCAGCATGCTGCCCGGGGGCATCCTGTGCCGTATCGCGGGCAACCCGGCCTGATGCGACAACAACTGTTCCACGCTGATCGCGCTCTTTTCCGCCATCGCGAATTCCGGCCAGTACGTTGCGACCGGGGTCTCCATGTTGAGACGACCCTGCCCTGCTAGTCGCGCGACGCACGCCGCAGTTAGGCCCTTGCCGATGGAGAAGACGTTGACGAGCGTGTCGGGTTGCCAAGGCAGCCTTCCCGTTGCATCGGCCCAGCCCCCGTACAGGTCGGCAACCACTTGCCCGCTGATCATCACGCAGATTGCGGCTCCATGCTCGCCCCGCTCGGTGAAGTTGGCCGCGAACGCCTCCCGTACCGGTTCGAATCGTCGATCACAGACTCCGCAGATTGGCGGCACCGGACTACCGGCCGAAGCGTGGACCGAAGATGAGGCGCAAGATGCCATGAAACCTATTTTGCATCCCGGCCTCCAATGAAAGTCACACGGTGCCGGGAACATCGAGCGTTCCCTTTCGGGAACACCCTTAAGTGGTGGGTGGCGTGTTCGCGCTTGCGCCTGGCCTGGAGGGACGTGGACTCTTGGGGACTTCCCACAGGATAAGGAGGGGAGTCCCCAAACGCCCTGGCCAGAGTGGGTGGATGGGATTTTTGGCACCCACACGTGCAGCGAGCGGGGATGCGAAGGCTGCGCAGGCGTCCATGTCAACACGCGAGGGGGCGAGGGGGCGAGACCGCAGCTCGCTGTGCTATGGGATCCTGCCCCACTGTACTGTCGCAGGGAGACGGGATCAGCTCTGCGCAAGTATCACGGACTAGAAACGCAATTGGGCGAGTAACTTGCGCGTCCGGGAGCAGACCGGGGTGCACGGTCGAGCGTGAGCGGCGGGCGACCCTGCACGTGTCGTGCGTACCAGCGTCGGCCCAGCAGGCGCTCGGTGTTCCAAGTAATGGCCGCCACCACGCCACGACGGTGCAGCCAGAACCGGTCGGGCACCTGCTCGCGCGGCTCCATGCGTTGCGCCTCGACGTCGGCGATTACGTAGCCCGAGCCCTCGGAGCGTTCACGGCGGGCCAATACCCGGCCGTGGGCATCGGCGATCTGCGCACCACCCTCGAAGTGGCCGTGGTAGGTGACCGCTGATAGCTCGGGCATAGGGCACGAAAACGTGCCCGTGACCGCCGCATGCGCTACCGGTGCGCCGACGTAGCGTCCGAATACGGTGGGAGCGCGCGCAGCAGTGGCAGCATTCGCCGCCTCGGCTCGTCGGGTGTATGCGGTCGGCGGCCATTGTGGGATGCTCCACCAGTTGGAGCCGCCCATCACAAGATCAACACGTCTGCGCAGACGGCGTGCCGTCCCGCTGCGCATGAACTCCCAGCAGACCGCCGCGCCGATGGTCAGGTCACCTGCCTCCATCACCCCGTCATCGTCCCCACCCACATAAAGCGCGTTCTCCCACATCGTCGGCAGGTCCTTGTCGTGACGTCCGAGCAGCCCATCCGGTCCGGCGAGGAGGTACGCATTGCGGACCTCTCCGTCGGCGTCCCGGCACAGGAACGACCCGCCGATGAGGACACGCTCATCGCGGCCAACTCGCAAGAGCATGTCGGTTGCCGGGCCGTCCGACGCCAGCGCGGCGTTTGCGACCTCGGGAACAAACGCGGCGCCGGTAGTGAAAAACTCGGGCAGCGCGACTGCCTGCGCACCCGCGCGTGCCGCGTCCCGAGCCAGGGACTCGCACACAGCGAGGTTGGCTGAGACGTCCGCGAGCGCCACGTCGAGCTGAACGGCCGCGACGAGCATGCTGTGATCGTACCCTGTTCAAATCGGCACAGTCCGAGTCACCGGAGGCCGCCCGCTCGATAATGACGGCAACGAGGGAGGCCGGATGTCCACGGGTTAATCGCCATTGCTGGCGGTGTTTGGCGCCCCGTCGGTACCCACACTGCTCATTGTGCGCGGAGCTTGTCCATGAGGTCTTGCAATCGGGCTCGCGTGCCTGGGCGTTCCCACTGCTGCGTCACGAGGGCATTCACCGCGGCCGATCGAATCTGATCGAGAGCTGGCGCTCGAAGGCTCTCTTTAGCAAGACGATACGCATCAGGATCGAATTGCCCCAGGGTCGTAGCCACCGATACGGCACGGTCGATGAGCTCGTTCGACGGCACAGCTTGATGGATGATTCCGAGCTCTTGGGCGCGCTGGGGGTCGAAGACCTGAGCACTGAAGATGACCTCATCCGCCTTGTTGCCACACGCTTGGCGCAGAACCTCGATTGCCATGGCGGGAAGCGCCACCCCAACACCGAGTTCGTTCGCGCCGATTCGAATGGTGTCAGCAGCGATGCGCAGATCACACGCACAAGCGATGACACACCCACCTGCGATCGCGGCTCCATTGACAGCAGCGACCGTCGGCTTTGGAAAGGTGAAGACGTTCTCGAAGGTTGTGTGAAGGCCCGAGATCAGCCTGCGCACATAGCTAACGTCTTCAGCCAATAGCCGAGGAAGGTCGACACCAGCGGAGAAGACTTTACCGCTTCCGGTCAGAACGATCGCAGCGACGTCGGTGCGCGTCGCTAACTCATTTAGGTTTGTGGTGAGCTCGTCTAAGAGCTCGATATCGAGGGTGTTGACTCTTCCGTGTGCAAGTTCGACCACCGTCACGGTTTCGTGCCTGTACAGATGGATCACGCTACGACCTCCCTCGAGATACGTCTGAGCTGTAGCAGGCGAGCGTGTAGGGCGTCAATACTTCGATCGCAGGAACGACCGGGTAGCTGGCGAAGCGAGTGAAGGACGAGCGACGAGCGAGGCGACGCACGGTACTGGTGTTACTTCGAATTGCCCACGATCTACCTCCGAATCGGCGGCGCGCCGAACCGGCGGGGAGTGTCGGAGTTTAACTACGATAACTCGCTCCAGCGACAATCATGTCGCCATTGCGGACATCCTCAAACCCGTAAGGTTCGAATAGTTGCCACTAAGCGGCCAAATCGAGTTTTTGGAATCAGAGTCGGAGAAGTTCCTGTGCAACGGCGCGATCGAATTTCGGACAGCACGGGTGTCTACGATTGCGGAGTCGGCTGAGCCCGGCGGGGAGTGTTCGGTGAGAGGGACGCAGCGCGGGGCGCGCCACCTGGCGACGGAGCACTGCCACCTTATGACGGGTCGTGACGACCTCGACGGCGAGTTCTTCTTGTTCATTCCTGCAGAGTCGAATCAACTGGAGCAGGCGAACGAAGGCCACACAGGGCCACGCCCCATTCTTCACCGACAACTCACTCTGGCGAAATGTCCAGTTAGTCGCCTTGGTCGGGATTCTCGGTGCCACAGGGGAATCTCTACAATGCCCTAGTCAGAGCGGGTGGATGGGGCCTTTTGCACCCACACGGAGATATTCGCGTCACCGTCTCGCCTGGTGTGCAGCAGTGACGGCTCATGCTATGGCGCACAGCTTTCCTGCGCGTAGGTACTAGGCAGGCCAGGGAATCAACCGAAGTCTGGGCAGACGCACCTGACCAATCCGGATCGTCCGTTCCTTCGACCGAACGTAGACTCACCGGACGTAGACCCGATTGCTCTCGCCGCCGACCTTGGAGCTGTGGCCGATGGACTTCAGTCATTCACCTCGCACCCAGCAGCTGATCGAGCGCCTCACCGCCTTTCAGGAACATGAGATCAGCCCACGTGAAGAGGAATTTCGACAAGACTTGCTGGCCCCGAACGATCCCGGGGCAGTGCTGCCCGTGATCGAAGAGCTCAAAGGCCGAGCTAGGGCTCAGGGACTGTGGAACTTGTTCCTCCCTGACGACAAGTATGGAGCTGGTCTGTCGAACGTGGAGTACGCGCCGCTTGCCGAGGTCATGGGTCGCTCGCTGATAACCGCAGAGGTGTGCAACTGCAATGCGCCGGACACCGGCAACATGGAGGTACTCGTCGACTTCGGCTCAGAAGAACAGCGTGAGCAGTGGCTGATGCCCCTGTTGGAGGGGAGCATCCGTTCTGCATTCTGCATGACCGAGCCCGACGTCGCTTCCTCGGACGCGACGAACATGCAGTCTACAGCTATCGTCAACGGCGATGAGATCGTGATCAACGGTCGCAAGTGGTGGAGCACCGGTGTGGGCCACCCGAATTGCAAGATGCTCATCTTCATGGGTCTGACCGACCCGAATGCCGACCGCCACCACCAGCACTCGATGGTGCTCGTTCCGATCGATACGCCGGGCGTCAAGGTCGAGCGGATGGTGGAGACGATGGGGTTCCGCGACCCACCTGGCGGGCACGGTGAGGTCACCTTCACCGACGTGCGTCTGCCCGCCACCGCCTTCATCGGTGAACCGGGCCAGGCGTTCGAGATCGCCCAAGCCCGTCTCGGACCTGGACGTATCCACCACTGCATGCGGCTCATCGGTCTGGCCGAGTTGGCACTGGAGCTTGCTTGTCGTCGCGCGACCGAGCGAGTCGCGTTCGGCAAGCCATTGATTAACCTGGGTGGAAACCGTGAGCGCATAGCAGATGCACGTATCGCGATCGATCAGGCACGCCTGCACGTGCTGCATGCCGCCTGGCTCATCGATAACAAGGCGCCGGAGATGGTCGGTGCTGTCTCACAGATCAAAGTAGCCGTGCCGAACATGGCCCAGCGTGTTGTCGATATGGCTATGCAACTACACGGTGGTGCGGGCTTGAGCAATGACTTCCCGCTTGCCGTCGCCTGGACCGCTGCCCGTGCCCTGCGAATCGCTGACGGGCCCGACGAGGTACACCGAGGAGTGATCGCGCGCTTGGAAATCGCGCGTTCACACGAGGCTCTTCAGTCCTGGCGTGACAGCGGGAGACCCTGACACTTTCAGAGACATCGCGGCCTGAAGGTGATGATCTCGCGGGAGGAACCGTTGATCTAAGGACCTTACAGCCCGACGGCCCCATTGCTCGTAAGGTCTGAAAAGTCGATCCGCCCCTCAAGCGGCGAGCTCGTACTCGTGGATCAGCCCTCCCAGCCGGTCCCGTCGACGGACATGTCGTACGCGGGCGGGCACGGATTGCGAAGGTGTCCTTGGCGTCAGGAGAGGGCGTCTTTGCGGCGCCGGGATGCCCTGGGAAAGCCCCTGGTGCGGACGATGGCAGTTGTAATGCCGGGCATAGCTCCGAAGGATGCGCTCGAGATGTCGTGCATTGACGATGAGAAGGTGATCCAGGCACTCTGACCTGACCGTCCTCACGAACCGCTCGGCGAAGGCGTTCGCGTTCGGTGCCCGGAATGGGGTTCGCAGGATCTGGGCGCCCTCTGACCGAAAGATCTCGTCGAAGCTCGCCACGTATTTCGCGTCCCGGTCGCGGACAAGGAACCTGACATCGATCCTCTCGTCGACGATGTCGGCGGCGGCATTCCTGGCCTGTTGCGTGACCCAGGTCCCTTTGGGATGAGCAGTGACGCCGGTGATCCAGATTCTCCTGCGGCCGATCTCGATGAAGAAGAGGACGTAGAGGCGTCGTAGCAGCACTGTGTCCACGCTGAAAAAATCGGTGGCCACGATGTGCGAGGCCTGGGCACGGATGAACTCTCGCCACGTGGCGCCACGGCGGCGCGGTGCTGGCCCCAGGTCGTGATCGGAGAGGATCCGGGCAATCGTGCTCGCTGCTAGGCGTACGCCGAGCTTCATGAGCTCACCCTGGATACGCCGATAGTCCCACCTGGGGTTCTCCCTGGCCAGGCGCACCACGAGGGCCGTGGTTTCCTCGTCGACCTTGGGCCTGCCGGGTGAGCGGTGGGGATAGGTCCAGCGCCGGGCCACGAGGCGTCGGTGCCAGGCGAGCAAGGTGGCCGGCGTCACGCCGAAGGAGGTCCAACGGGAACGGGGGAGCAGTCGACTGAGCGCCGCGAGGAGCGCACGGTCTGCCGGATCGAAGGATTGACGCTTGACTTGGCGCCTGAGCATGGACCTCGTGACGAAGTGCGAGTAGCTCGATCTGCTTGGAGTCATCGGAGCGCGCGATGAGGATGACGAGCTCGATGAGACGGTGGAGGGCGAGGTAGGCAAAGGCCCAGGGTTGGCCGCGTACTCGGTGCCGATGCATCGTCGGTGGAAGGTAGCCGAGAGAAAACAGGGCCGGGGAAGCCCCTGCTCAAGCGAGCTATCGAATATTCGGGTAGTACCGGTCCTATGAAGTGACGGGCGGCTCATCTGCCGGCACGGGTGGCTGACGGTCTCAGTCAAGTCGCGGGGTCAGGGAGCCCGAAGGAGTCGACACCTCGACCATGATCTATCCAAGCGAGCCCATCCGTCGGGGACTGAATACAGAGCCCGACGCAGAGACCCTACGATTGCTCGCACGCCATCTGCAGGGGAACGGAGACCTCGCCATGAGCCAGAACGACGATTGGTCACCCGACGAACCATTGGGCACAGAAGCGTTCGAACAAGGCGACGAAGCGCTCGATGAGGGCTCCCGGATCGATTCGAGTCTTGTCGAAAGGATCGAGCTGGACCCCTCGTCCGATTCTGCGCTTCAGGCGGACGAACGTGAACTCGAGGAGGCCGGGGCGGAGCTCGACGACCCTGAAGATCTCGTCACCCTCGAGGGGGATATGGACGACCCCGATGGGCTCGGAGAGCCGACACATCGTGCCCGCTCTCGACGTGACGACGAAGGCGGCTGGGA
>Ga0187884_10002014_pt1 | contig 17537 bp, 16 predicted proteins | sample June2016WEW_20_4_FD_132983 | JGI IMG/M metagenome (GOLD analysis project Ga0187884, IMG submission 132983) | Peatland microbial communities from SPRUCE experiment site at the Marcell Experimental Forest, Minnesota, USA - June2016WEW_20_40 | ecosystem: Environmental > Terrestrial > Soil >...
TCAGCCTCACGCTCTTCGAGAAAATTCCCATTTCAAGCCTCTTCCAGCGATTCGACGCTATGAGCACGCCACACGAGGTCAGCAACCAGCTGAGTTTGTTCCCGTATTAACCGGACAGCAGTGCGCCCAACTGTTTCTGTTACTGAAAAACGCTCGTGAGCCTTTCCGTGAATTCTGATCTGGAGGCACTGGAACGGGACCTCGGGGCCGAGTTCGGGCGGTACGCCGATGTCGAGCTCCCCGCCCGCTTTTCCGATCTCCAACGGGAGTGGTCTGCAATCCGGCAGCGCTGCGGCTTGCTGGACGCCCGCTTCCGCGGTCTGCTGCGCATCACCGGGTCCGATCGCACTACCTTCCTGCAAGGAATGATCACCAACGACGTGGTGAAGTTGCAGAGCGGACAGGGGACCTACGCGGCGCTGCTGAACATCCAGGGGAAAGTGGTGTCAGATCTGCGCGTCTACGTGCTGGCCGAAGAGCTGTGGCTGGATCTGCCGGCAGCGCGAGCGAGCGCGGTACGCCAGATGTTCGAGCGCCACATCATCGCCGACGATGTCGAGTTTGTTGAGAACGAGCGCACTGCACTGGTGGTCCTCGAAGGACCGCAAGCTGCATCATTGGCGATGGGAGTCTTCGGCGAGAGCGTGGAAGACTTGCTGCCGCTGGCGCATCGCGAAATGCGGCTGGACGGAGATTGCGTGCGGCTGGCGGCCGTCACCCACGCGGGTGAAAGCGGCTTCGTGGTCTTCGGCGACCCGGCCACGGCCGCGCGCTTGTGGCAGCGCTGCCAGGCGGCCGGCGCCGAGCCGGTCGGGATGGAGGCGCTCGATGTGTTGCGGCTCGAGGCCGGCATTCCGTGGTATGGCCATGACATGGACGAGAGTATGCTGATCAGCGAGGCTGGTCTGGAAGCGGCGATCAGCTATCACAAGGGGTGTTACCTGGGGCAGGAAGTTGTCGAGCGGATTGCGGCGCGCGGGCAAGTACATCGCAAGCTGGTTGGACTGGTGTGCGAGGGTCAAATCGTGCCGCCGCCGAATTCCAAGCTCGTCTGCGACGGTAAGGAGGCCGGGTGGATTACCAGCGCGGCGTGGTCACCGGCGCGCGCATCCATCATTGCGCTCGGGTACCTGCAGCGAGAGTATTGGGATGCAGGCAGGGAAATGTCGGTTACGCTGCCGCAGGGGAGCACGCCGGCACGGGTTGCACCCTTGCCGTTTTACGTCCGGTCGTCGCAGTAGGGAAGTCCGCGGAGCGCGAGCGGGGACGGGCAGGGCTTAGCGTAAGGGACATGAAGAAGGGAGCCGAAGGAGAGCGATGGCAAACCAACTGGGCAAACGGTACCAGTGCGAGACCTGCGGTACGGAAGTCCTGTGCAACAAGCCGGGGGTCGGCTCGGTGATGTGTTGCGACCAGGATATGAAAGTGAAGGAAGCGAAGCCGCTGCCCTCGAGTGACTAAGTGCAGAAGTCGGTAGGGGCGCAGCATGCTGCGCCCGTCCTCTACGACAAGGACGGGCCGGTAGCCATAGTGACGTTGAACCGGCCGCACGTGCTCAACGCCTACGACGTGGCGATGCGCGACGCGCTATATGAGGCCCTCGGCGCCGTCCGCGATGATCCCGAGGTCGGTGCCATGATACTTCGTGGCAACGGTCCGGCCTTCTGCACGGGCGGTGACGTGCGCGAGTTCGGCCGCGCCCCTTCGCCGGTGATGGCGCGCGAGGTGCGCTGGCAGCGCGACGTGTGGCGACTGTTGCGCTCACTTCCGCAGGCGACAGTGGCCGCCGTCCACGGGTATGCTGTCGGCGGCGGATTTGAGATGGCGCTGCTGTGCGATCTCTGCATCGCCGCAGAGGATACACGCTTCGCGTATCCCGAAACGGGCCTGGCCATGATCCCGGGCGTCGCCGGGACGCAGACGACCCCGCGCGCGCTCGGCCTCGGTCGGGCGCTCGATTTCATCCTCACCGGACGGTGGTTGAGCGCGGCAGAAGCCTATCGGCTTGGCATCGTGGTACGGGTCGTTCCCCGCAAGGCACTGCACGCAACCGCCGTTGACCTCGCCCGTCGCGTGTGCGCGCTGCGCTCCTCGCTGGTGGCCCGCGTCAAGCGCGCGGTACACGATGGGATCGAATTGAGCCTGGCGGACGGTCTGGCGCTCGAAGGGCGGTTGAGTTCATTGATTGGAAGAGGTTGCCGAGTTTTGCCGGCAGCGGTTGGCGAGCTTCAAGAAGCCTGAGGTAATCCGTTTCATCGATGAGTTGCCGAAGAATCCTATGGGCAAGATCCTGAGGAAGGATCTACGAACGCAGTTGAGCGAGGCCAGCGAGTGACACGGAACGCCGCGGCCTACGGCTTGCGCACGCGCATCGCCGATGGCATCGCCTGGCTGACGCTGGAGCGGGCGCGCACCGGGAACCGCATCACACAGGCATTGGCGCAGGATCTGTGTCGGCGTGCCGCTGAATTGGAGGAGGATGATCATGTGGTTGCGGTGGTGCTCGCGGCCTCCGGCGCACATTTCTGTCTGGGTGTCGAGAAGGGCGGCGACTGGGAGCGGCAAGTGGACTGGGTCGAAGCCATTGCGCGCCTGACACGGCCGGTGATCGCCGTGATCCAGGGCGATGCGCTCGCTGAAGGCCTGGAGCTCGCACTTGCCTGCGATCTTCGCGTGGCCTCGGATCGGGCGCGGTTCGCGCTTCCGCAACTGCAGGCGGGCCGGTTGCCGTCGCACGGCGGCACGCAACGGTTGCCACGCACGATCGGCCGTACACGCGCCCTCGAGTTGTTGCTCAGCGGCCGCAGGATCGATGCGGCGGAAGCGGAAATGATCGGCCTGATCTCGCGTGTGGTCCCGCACCGCAGCCTCGGCCGAGCCGTCCGCCTGCTGGTCGACACGCTCAAGCGCAAGGGGCCGATTGCCTTACGCTACGCCAAGGAAGCCGTCTTGAGCGGGCTCGACCTGCCGCTCGACCAGGGTATCCGCCTCGAGGAAGATCTGTATGTGCTGCTGCAGACGACGCGCGACCGCCGCCAGGGCATCACCGCGTTCCTACATCACCGCAAGCCTGTGTTCCGCGGAACATGAACAGGAAGGGGAGACCGACAACCGTCATGGCCAACCAACTCGGCAAGATTTACAGCTGCTCCAAATGTGGCTCGCAGGTAATCGTTACCAAAGCCGGCACCGGCACGCTCAAGTGCTGCGGCCAGGAGATGGAGCAAAAGAAATAGGTAAGAGGTGGGGCGGCGCAGCGATCCGGTGAAGTCGGCCGGCCCCCCTCTCATCGTAAACAAAGGCCAGCCCTGCTTTGGTCCGCTGCGTTGCGGCTGGGGGCCCACGTGCAATTTTTGTACGAGACCTACGGTTTTTGTACGAGACCTACGGTATCTTTTTGACGCAATCCGCTCCGGGCTGCATCGTGTGCAGTGAAGCTCGCGCCCGCTCGTGGCTGACTATCAATCAGCCCGCGTGGCACCTCGGTTGCTGCACTTGCGGGGCTCGCGAATGCATACAGGTTACCCACAGTCGCGTTTGGACAAGAAGCGCACGATCCTGCTACTTCGCTCGGTAGTCGTCATCTCCACCAGCTACCTAATCCTCTTCGGGCAGGCGCCCACCGCTCCCACGAGCGTGATTTATATCCTGGCCCTCATTCTCACCAATGTAGGCCTCGCCTTCACTCCTCGACATTGGTTTCACCGGCAATGGTTTTCCGCAGCCTTGCTCCTGTGCGATACGGCTGTGGTGTTGGTGGGGCTGTACCTCACCGTTGGGTGCTTGTCGCAAGACTTCCTGATCATCTATTTTTTCACCATTTTCCTTACCACGGCCACTTCCAGCCTGGCGCAGATTGCCGCCAGCGCCGCCCTGGTGAGTTGCCTCTACGGCTACTGGTTGTGGCTGACGACAGCCCACACGCTCGGCGCAGGCGAGTGGCTGCGGCTGCCGTTTTTTTTCATCGTCGCGGTCTTCTACGCCTTCATGACTGAGGAGGCCAAAATGGAGCGCCTCTGCCGGCTACGCGCAGAGCACGAAAGTGAGCGCCTCCGTTTTCTATTTAGTCTCGGCAGTCTCGTTCCGCAGCGTGTCGCGACCGAGGAAATCATTACGCACATAGGTCATCTCGTCGAGGCGGCGTTCCCACGTCTGCGTTGCGGCCCCGGCGCTGAAGCTGCAACGGCCGGCCGCCAGTGCAATGTGTTCCCGCTCCGGTCGAACGGCCGCAGCTTCGGAAGCCTGCGGGTGACTACTGATGATGACCTAGCCCTGGGGCCCAACGAGAGCGCTTTCTGCCATCTGGCGGCGGCCATCGCTGCCAATGCCCTCTACACCGCGGAGCAAGTCAACGCGGCAGAGGATGGCCTCCATATGAAGGAAGAGTTCCTTGCCACCTTATCCCATGAACTACGCAGCCCGTTGCACGTCATCCTGGGCAACGCCGAGATTGTCAGCGAGGCGCTGAAGCCCACAGCCGACACCTTCGTCAGCGAAAGCCTCGAGCGCTTGCGCGCGAGTGCTTACCGGCTGCTTGACGTGATCGAGGAGATGCTGTGCTTCGCCGAATTGCGGGCCGGGAAATCGCTGGTGCATAGCCACGCAGTGGATGTGCGCGAGCTGTTCCAAGAATGCAACTTCACCATGCTGGAACGGCTCGCCGGGCGCCCCATCGGTTTCGAATGGCGGGTCGCCGACGACGTGCCGCTCCTGGAGACTGACGCCCGCAAATTACGGCTCATTGTCAACGGATTGCTGAGTAATGCGGCCAAATTCACCGAGAAGGGCGTTGTTCAACTCTGGGCCGAGCGCGTCGGGACGCACGTCGAGATCGTCGTGCGCGATTCCGGCATCGGCATCGCCACGACGGATCTAGCCCCTATCTTCCAGCCCTTCCGGCAGCTTGATGGATCGATCACGCGGCGCTTCCAGGGCCTCGGGCTCGGCCTTGCTTTGGCGGAGGAACTGACCACGGCGCTTGGCGGCACTGTCGACGTAGAGAGTGAGTTGAACCGGGGCTCAACCTTTCGCATCAGCCTACCGCTCACTGCAGCTGCTGCAGACGCAACCGCACCCTTACGCTGGCACGCGGTTTCCTGATCTCTCGGCGGTGGGGCTTTTGGCGCCGGCTTCACGGCGTGGGCGCAGGACGCGCGCGGTACTTCTCCACCAAGTTCAGGAGGTTCTCCACGTCAACCGGCTTCTGGAAGTAGCCCTGCGCTCCGAGCCGCTCAGCATTGGATTCGGCGTCGTGGTGCCCGGAGTAGATGACGACCGGTATGGCTGAAATACGCGGGTCCTGCCGCTTCTCGTTTACGAATTCGAATCCGTCCATGCCGGGCATCATCAGATCGAGGAGAATAAGACAGGGTTTCAATCCTTTGTGCAGCTGCTCGAGAGCCTCGCTCCCGTCCGCTGCGGTCACTACCGTGTAGCCATACACCTCCAGCGCCGATTTCATCGCCTCACGTGTATCGGCATCATCCTCCACCACTAACACCGGGAACAGCTGCGTAACCCGTCTCGACATCGCAATTTGCCTCTGCACTTCAATTATACGCCGCCCCGAGCCCGCTGAAAGACGGCCCCCACGCTTCGACGTCTTACTGGTTTGAAGGGCCGGCCACGGGCCAGGCCAGGTGATGTCAGTCCAGCGACAAGCGGGGCTGCTGATCTTCCGCTTTGGCCGTCTGGCTGCTAGAGACAGCCGCGTGGCACTACTCGAAGTGTGCGACCTGCACACCAGCTTTCTGATGCCGTACGGCGAGGCGCGGGCGGTCGACGGGATCACCTTCACAGTCGACCCCGGTCGCACGCTCGGTCTTGTCGGCGAATCCGGCTGCGGAAAAACTATGGCGGCGTTATCCATCCTGCGCCTGACGCCGTCGGGTTCCCGGGTGACCGGAGAAATCACTTTCGACGGCCGCAACCTGCTCACTCTGAGTGAAGCTGAAATGCGCCACATCCGTGGCAACGCCATAGCAATGATCTTCCAGGAACCGATGAGCTCCCTCAATCCGGTGTTCACCGCCGGCAATCAGATTGCCGAAGCGGTACGGCTGCATCAGGGGCTGAGCTGGCGTGCGGCACACGCGCAAGCCATAGAAATGCTGAAGCTGGTCGAGATCCCCGAGCCCGAGCGCCGGGTGAACGAGTATCCGCACCAGCTCAGCGGTGGAATGCGCCAGCGCGTGATGATCGCCATGGCCCTGTCGTGTCACCCGCGGCTGCTGATTGCCGACGAGCCCACCACCGCGCTCGACGTCACCATCCAAGCGCAGATCCTGGATCTGCTGGCTGGCCTGCAACAGCGGCTCGGCATGGCGCTCATTTTGGTGACGCACGATCTCGGGATCGTCGCGGAGCGTGCCGACGAGGTGGCGATTATGTATGCCGGACGCATAGTCGAACGGGCGCCGGTGCGGGCCATCTTTAGCCGCCCGTTGCATCCGTACACGCGTGGCCTGCTGCGGTCGATCCCGAAGGTTGGCGCCGAGAAGGGGCGGCGTCTCGAAGCCATTCCGGGCGTCGTGCCCGACCTATCGTGTCTGCCCTCCGGGTGCCATTTCCGCGACCGCTGCGCAAAGGCGATTCCACGCTGCGCCGCCGTTGATCCGCTGCTGGAAGAGTTGCAGCCTGGGCATCGGGTCGCATGCATCCGGGCCTCGGAGCCGGGGTGGTCATGACGCCTCTCGTAGAAACCCGCAACCTGAAGAAATACTTCCCGGTCCGCGGCGGCCTCTTTGGCCCGCGCCAGTTCGTGCGCGCGGTGGACGGCGTGGATGTGCAGGTGTATCCGGGTGAGACGCTCGGTGTCGTGGGCGAATCGGGCTGCGGCAAATCGACGTTTGGGCGATTGATTCTGCGTCTGTTGGAGCCGACCGAGGGCGAGGTGCTGTTTGAGGGCGAGGATCTTCGCGCCCTGCCTCCCAAGACCCTGCGCCAGAAGCGGCGCGAGATGCAGATCATCTTTCAGGATCCGTACGGCTCGCTGAACCCACGCATGCGGGTAGGAAGGATCGTCGGCGAGGGGATCGAGATTCACCAGCTGGCGAGCGGCGCCGAAAAAAGGCGGCGCGTGATGGGGTTGCTCGAGCGCGTCGGCCTCCGCCCCGACGCCTACGACCGCTACCCCCACGAATTCAGTGGCGGGCAGCGCCAACGCATCGGCATCGCACGCGCCCTGGCCGTGCAGCCGCGGCTCATAGTGGCCGACGAACCCGTCTCCGCCCTCGACGTGTCGATCCAGGCGCAGATCGTGAACCTGCTCCAGGACTTGCAAGAGGAAATGGGTTTGGCCTACGTTTTCATTGCACATGACCTGCGGGTTGTGGAACATATAAGCCATCGCGTGGCGATCATGTACCTCGGGAAAATCGTTGAGCTGGCGGAGAGTGGGGAGATCTATCGCAACCCGCGACATCCATACACGCGTGCCTTACTGTCCGCCATCCCGGTTCCGGATCCGCAGCTGCACCGCAGCCGCGTGCTCTTGCCCGGAGACGTCCCGAGTCCTATCCATCCACCTGCGGGCTGCCCGTTTCATCCGCGCTGCCCGTATGTCGAAGAGCGCTGTCGTGTTACGGAGCCGAAACTGCTAAAAGGTCGCAACAGTCACGCGGTCGCGTGTCACGTATTCCCGACGTGAGGGGAGGAAGGAGGAAGGGGCGGTGTTCTGGAAACGGAGAGGTGGCCTGGATTCGAATCGGCGCGGCGCAGAACATGAGCGCACAAATCCGGTGGTGGCGGAAAGCAACCTGGTCGTTCCGGCGCCGATCCTGCGGTCGTCGCTTGGGCACGACACGGTGGTGAGTGGCCGGCTCAGCTTTACCGTGCCCACACGCATCGACGGCATGCTGCGGGGCGAGGTGCGCGCCAGTGAGATGTTGGTAGTCGGCGAAGATGCCATTGTCGAAGGCATCGTGCGCGCGCTGAAGTTGGTCGTGCTGGGCCAGGTTCGCGGCGAGGTTCGGGGCGCCGAACGGGTTGAAATCGGTACCAGCGGGCGGGTGATCGGAACAGTCGAGACGCATAGCCTGGTGGTGCAAGAAGGCGGCTGCCTTGACGGCGATTGCCGCATCGCCCCACCGCGCGCGCCGCTCCGCGTGCTGCGTTCTGTGCCCGCAGCCGCGAGTAGCTGAGATAAGGCAGTCAAGAGTCGATAGTTTATAGTCGACAGCTGACAACGGGAGGTCTTGCCCTGCTTTCCTTGCGCCGTCGACTATCGACTATGAACTGAGGCCAGCGCGCGCTGGCTGGACGAACCGCTCCGCTGGCGGCAGTGTAGACGGGAAGGAAGACGACATATGGCGGACGAACCCAAGGAGGCCGCGCACCAGATTTCGATCCAGGTGGATGCGCAGAGCGCCACGGGGGTGTACTCAAACCTCATGATGATCAGCCATCGCAAGGAGGAGTTCATTCTCGACTTCCTCTTCGTGCAGCCGCAGCGCGCGCCGCAGGGCCAGGCGATTGCCAACCTGCGTTCGCGGGTCATTACCACCCCGGAGCACATGAAGCGCATCCTCAAGGCCATTGAGGAGAACATCAACCGCTACGAACAAGCGTTCGGAGCCATCCAGGCAGCCACCGATATGCCCAAGGTCATGCACTGAGCCGGAAGGACCAGCACGGCTGGTGATGTGGTTGCGGTAGCTATAGCCAGGCGGAACGCCTCTCGACTTTCACGCGGACTTACAAATGCACCTCTAGCGCAAGGGTCTCATAGTCCACGCGTGGCGCTTTCCGGCCGGCCGAGCGATCTTTCACCTCCATTTCGACCAATCCCAGGGAAGCAAGCAACGCCAGATCGTCGGCAACATTCTTGACGTCGCGATCAACAAGGCGAGCCACGGCGCGGATCGACTCAGGTCGATGGTCGCGGACCGCCTTCAAGATTTCCAGACGCCGCGGAGTCAAGACCTTGCTCATTGCGCGCACATCGGAAAAATAGATCCACTCCCACTGGGGGCTGACCCGCTTCCCCGCCTCAACGCGATTAATCACCTGTCCCGCTTCGCGGAAGATTGTCCCCGGAGGACGTAGCCCGATTTTGACCCGTTTGATCTTCATGACCTTCCTTTCAGCTCGATGCCCAGCTGCGCAGCCTAGTGCACACGCCGGAGTTGCGGTTGCTTCGCGAAGGAAGTCGCGCGCTGGGATGCTGGTACCGCCTTCTGATTTCCCGGCTTTTTATGCCTCACCATCGCAGTGGAGATTGCACCCGAGGTGAAGAATCTGAACTGGGGCACCGGACGAATGGCCGTGCTTGGTTACGAACGCCCCACGAATGAAGTGATCCAACGCGGACGCAACTTGCCGGAGTGGCCTCTCACGGTCCATCCGCTCCCTCAGCTCGTCAAGTTTGCGGAACATTTGGGCCGCCTTGAAGAAGTCCATACAGAGGACGCGCTTGTCGCGACCGGAACAGTAGCCCAAGACCTGCGCGCACCCGTCGCAGTGGTGTCTGAAGCCATCGTGGATCTTGCACTCGCCGAGATACTGGAACCGCCCGCGCTCGAAGTGGTGGATGCGCACGTCGACGTGTCCGTTGTGGTAGCCTTCCGCTGCCGTTGGCAGGCCGGCTTGCGTCAGTAGGTTCGCCAGCATTAGGGAGAGTCCAAGCTCGTCAAGGACGGCGTATTTCTTGGCGCCACCCTCGATGAGTTTAATCGCTCGTTCGACAGCGCGCTCCACTGCTTCGAGAAACTGATCGTCAGTGCTTGCCGACCACATCGCAAGGACGTCCGGATTGTGTTCCTTCACGATGCTGTAAAGTGTCAGCAACGAGCTATCATCCGGCACATTCATCAGTCCTCCGCCCCCAACGTGCCGAATCCGGGAATCGTCCAGACCACCTTCACATCCTTGGCCCAGTTTTCGAGTGCGGACTCGTTACCGTCGAACGTCCGGATCTTTTCGATCGCTTGGCTCGTTGAAAGCACCGTCGGCGTAGCGCTCGTCATGTCTACGAAGATTCGATCAAGACGCAGCGACCTCGTCGACGCCAGACGTTCAAGGGCAAGATAGGCTTCAGCCGCACCCAGCCCCCGCACTGCGGCAAGTCGAATCGCATCGGCGAGTGTCACGCCCCGACCCGGCATGTCGAGCAGTCTCTCCAACAAGCCCTTGCTGATCTCAGTGATTCGTTGATCGCCCACCAGCTGCGCGACTTCTGCAATAACCGTCGCTTCTGCCGGAAGGAGTTCTGGTGCCGTCAACAACCACCGGACCAGGTTCCCTCCACGCGCCAAGTCGCTGGCCGTTAGCGTCACAACCTTCCATCTGGCCGAACCCTCACGAATCCTCCGGCGGATGAAGCGATCGCGGCGCAGGTTGTCGCCTACGTGAAATGAGGCGCCATCGATATAGATCGCGAGGCGTCGCTCAGGAACGGCGAAGTCGGCGATCGATATCGGAGCCGCATCATCGTCTGGAGCGATGGGCACCTGCTTCTGCGGGTGGAATCCGTTCTGCTCGAACAGCTTCAGGAACCTCAGCTCAAGCGGCGAGCCAACCCCAGCCGCAAATGCCTCCAACCACGGACGGGGGTCGTCAATGTCTCCAGTTTCAAGCGGACGCTTCGCGGGTGGCGATGCCGCAAGCATTTCGAGGTCGGCGGCGACGCGCGGCCACTCGAGCAGGTCGTGGAATCGCTGATTCTGATACGACTTCAGACACCGATAGCATGCCCGGTCACAGCTCGGGTGGTCGAGATGATCAAGCGCACGACGAGCGACGACATCGAATTCCTCGGCGATTCTCTGCAGGTATCCGCTACCTCCGAGACCAGGATCGACAAACGTGAGCGCCGCGCCAGTGTGTGGCACGCCGTTGGACGATACCTTCCACGGCCCTTCCAACTCGAACTCGATCTCCGGCCCGTCCAGCATGTAGACGTGACGCATTCCGGCACGCAGGGCATAGCCCAACGAGAGGCCCCACCGTTGGAACGCGTCGGCATTCATCGAGTCGGGCACCGTGACCATCAGACGCAGCAACTCGGCTTGGCCGGCCGTCGCCAGCGCTGTGGGGCGCGGCGGGCTGCCGCGCTGCGGGCATCCAACGGAATGGCCGTACGGGTCGTCCTGCGTCTTCTTGGCCTTCTTCACCTTCGGTTTCCCGCCAGACTCCTTGGCGGGCGGCTCCGGCACCAACATGTGCCCGCATGCCCCACACAACAGATACCCCTTCGCACCCGAGTGAAGACACGGAACGTCGTTGTCTCGCTCCTTGTCAGACGGCGGCAACCCCTCGTTGAGCCAACACACCTCTTCGTGGCGGCCCCACCGCAGCCCCCATCCCGGGCCAACACTCCAGCGACCGAAGACGTCACCGTCCCACTGCGGGTAGGTCTTCACGAGGTTGCGCGTCGCGAAGCGGTCCTCTTCATCCAGAATCGGGCTTTCGTCGGTTCGCGCGAGAAACCCGCCGAACTCGGCGGCCTGTACCGCTTGGCCGGGGCTATCGTCACCGCAACGTGGACAGCGCGGGTGATCCGCCACAAAGCGGAGCGTGCACTTGCGACAAAGCCGGTATGGTCGGCCCGGCACCTCGAAGCCCGGATTCCACGGCGACGCTGTATCGAGCCCAATGACTTTCCATCGCTTGGTGCGCGCGTAGACGTGAGCGTCCGGTTGGAACTGCGCAATCCCAAAGCGCCGTGCGACGGTCACCGGATCTTCTTCGTGCGGATCACCGAGCAATCGAAGCGAGGCAGGCTCGGTAGGGAACTCATAGCCAGGCAAGATTCCAAACTCGGCGAAACGCCGCAGGGGGTATCCCGCGGAACGATCATCGGCTTCTTCCCGCTGGCCGTACCTTCCGGATTGTATTCCGAGCAGCCGCGCAACAAGGTCACCGGCTCGCGCAGCAGCGTGTTTCTGAAGCAGAGAGGCTGAATAGACATCCAGTGCTCTTCGCAGCTCTTTCACTTGGCGCCCAGTTCGATCGACCACGTCATGAATCCGCTCCGGTAACCGCTCAACCTCAGCACGCAGCTTCGCTTCGTCTAGCCCAGCCTCCTGAATCACGTCGGCACCAAACGCATCGCGAGCCATGGCGATCCCGTGACCGATAGTCGCTCGCACGCCTGCGGTGAGCGCGGCGACAGTCTCTTGCTTCACGTCCCCTGTCGGCGACACGTACTCCGCCATCTTGCCGGCCAGGCCTGGCTGAGCGGCACCAAACACGATCGCGTTCAGATGACGGAAGATGACATCTCTGTTGCCGAGAGCGAGGGCCGGCGCCGGAACTTCGCCGGCGATCATCTCCGTTGGTTTGTCGTAGAAGTACTGATCGTGAGGTGTGCTCCGCGCGTACCCAACGACCAGACCAACCCGTGTCCGTCTCCCGGCCCGTCCGCCTCGCTGCGCGTAGTTGTCAGGACGCGGCGGCACGTTTCGCAACACCACGGCGTCGAGCCCGCCCACGTCGATACCCATCTCCAGCGTCGGCGAGCATGCCAACAGGTTCCGCTTCGACTCCGCCGCGCTGGCTTTGAACTCTCGCTCCAGCTCGGCGCGGTCTTCGTTCGGAACTTGTGCGGTGTGTTCCGCTGCCACCAGCGGAATGTACTCCGGCGCCCGAATGCGGCGCACGGATCGGTTCTCCGCGATCTCCGCGTCGGACCATCGGATCAGCCGCCCGTGGCAGCGCGGACAGGGCAATCCTTCCCGAGCCCCACCCATCGGCGTCGAGCAGACCTCGCAGTGCACGCGGTCGCGTTCGGCCAACAGCTGCAGCACCAAGCGCTCGGCATTCAACTGCAGCAGCCGGAAGCTACTCTGCGATCCGTACAGCTCGGCATCAATCAGGAATCTCCCGCCGTAGAGAAACCGGAGTAACTGCCGCATGGTCTCATCGTCGGGCTCCCTTCCACCGAACTCGTCTAAGAGATGCCGCAGCACGGCTTCCACTCGCGGCCCCATGCCGCCCTTGCGAGGTTTCCGCCAGGCGTTGTGTAGCTTGATGCCGTACGGAACCTCGCTGGCATCCATGAACGGGAGCACCTCTCCTCCCTTGCTCAGCGGGTACCCTTGCGGCTGCTTCAGGCGTCGCTCCCATTCGGCGGCGCGCAAGTAGTCCGGGCACTGCGGGTTGAGCGGGTGGTAGCGAAGCAGCTCGCGTGACACGCAGCCACGCGTCCGGATGTCATCCAGCACGCAGCGACAGACGTATTCCAGCTGCTCCAGTGAGATGCCGAGCCGCTCGGCCTCGTTTGCCCCTTTTGCTCGCACATAGTCAGCAAGCTCCTGATACACGACGGCAACGAGCCCGAGATTCAACAGCGTCGCTCGATAGCCGGCGTTAACCGCAATCTCGTCCAGGACAGGCGCCTCTTCCCATGCGCGGATACGCTGACGCGCCTCCTCTGCGATCCATGCGTCTGGATCACTGGGCGCGTACGGGTTGTCGCGTTCGTGAACGCCGAGCTCGCCAAGCAGCTCAACCGTGCGCTGGAAGGTGAGGGAAGCGTGCGCGTCCAGCAGCTGCACCACACGACGCCGCATACGGTCGTATCGGCTCGCGAAGATGATGAAACGCGCCTGATGCGCGGCATCTTGCCTGCTGTCGCTGAACACGAGCAGACGCTGCTTGCCATCGCCCTGTTCCGCCTCGGCGAGGGCTTCAACGAGCCCTTCGCTCAGCACCTTGACCGCAGCTGATGTGCCGAGCGCGACCGGCGTCAGTACGCTTCGGCTTCCAGCAGAACCGCCGCAGCACAGGCAGCGCGTGCGCGCCGGCGTCAGCGTCACCTTCAGATCGTAGTCCGTCTCTTCGCTGCTGAACGAGAGCGTCCGGACGTCGAACGACCCGTGCAAGACCGGCCGCTGCTTGATCTGGGTCGGCTGTCTGGCACTGCGAGCACGCCTTGGACGGGCCCCTTCTTCTTCGACGTCATCTTCTTCTTCGTCCTCGCTCGCGACCTGAAAGCGAGCCGGCTCGTAGAGCATCCACTCCGGTCCTTCGGAAGCGACAGCGCTCGCTCGCAACGGCCCCTCATCGGGATCGCCCACGAACCGCACGTAGTCCGCGCCACAGTTGCGGCACAGGTAGAGCGGTGCGGTGACGTGCCCGCACTCACACCGCTGCTCGCCCATCGGATACAGCTTGCCGCAATCAGGATTGACGCAGCGGTGAAACTGCCAGCCGCCACGGATGAACCGGTGGGCACGCAAGCGAAGTCCGCCAGGCATCCCGTCCGGCAGTGCCGCCCCAAGCACGAGCGCCGTCTCAACCTCGTGCCGCAGATCTTCCTCGGAACTATCTCGGCGGTCAGGAATCTCGGCGTGCATGCGCGAAACGAGCTGGCTCAGCGACATCGGTGCGCTGATGAGCCAGCGGTTAAGGTCCCAGAGCAGGCGAACGCGCCGGGCCGCTTCTGCGAGCGGAGTGTCGGCTGGCAGGCCGCCGAGAGCGCACAACGCCCGCCGCACCGATTCGAGATCGCCGACGTTGAAGTGCTCGACCTGCTGTGGCTGTTGCGGATATCCGGCCTCCGGGGGCACGCGTACCTCTTCCAGCTCCTCACCGAGCACCCGAATCGATGTGGGAGCGGCGCCGGTCAGCTTGCTGAAGAACTCTTGCACCGCCGCATCGCGCAGGCGAATCACGTCGTCGCGCGTACGCCCTTCTTCGGAAACGGTCTTGATCGTCGCCGACGTGCCGATGGAGACGAGCTTCGGGTACCGCTGCGTGCGATCCGACTCCGGAACGTCGGCTCGCCAGTCCTGCCGCGCCGCAGCGAGGTGCGCTCGAACCCGGCGCATGAGCAGCGCGATGTTGCTGCCGAGCGTGCCGCGGTAGGTGTGCACCTCGTCGAGCACGAGGAAGCGGCAGCGATGGTTGGCGAAAATGTCCTCTCGGTCCGCCGGCCGCGTCAGCAGGTACTCGAGCATCATGTAGTTGGTGAGCAGGAGGTGCGGCGGATTCTTGCGCATCTCGTGACGCCGCGCCTGCGACGTACCACGGTCGTATTGAGCGAATGTAACGGCGCCACTGAAACCCGACGCCTGCAGGTAGTCCTCGATCCGCTGCCGCTGATCGTTCGAGAGAGCAGTCATCGGATAGACGAGGATCGCGGTCAGCCCCGACTTGTTGAAGCGCGCAGCGTCCTCGATCGCGTTCTGGATCACCGGCAACAAGAACGCCTCGGTCTTGCCGCTACCGGTCCCCGTTGTGACCACGAGCGGCCGTGCGGCAGGACTCGAAAGTTCCGCGATGGCTTCCGACTGGTGGACGAAGGCAAAGTCGGGCGTGGCCGAGCCATGCTTTCGCGCGCGGTCTTCCATCACGCGCGCGAGTTTGGGATCGATGGGCAGGTCCCGCCACCGCTTCCCGAGCTTGAACGGGCGATGCGCCTGATAGAACGGCTCCTGTGCCAGGAAGAGCGGCTGGTCCAGCTCGCGTTCGAGCGCGGCCCGCAGCGCCTTGTCCTTGGCGCGGAACTCCGTGCGCAGGTAGTCGCGGTACTCGTCGATGACGTGGTCGAGAGCGAGTATGGGGTGCAGGGTCATGGGCGCCACCCCCGAACCGTGTGGTTGAATGAGCCCAAGATGAGCCAATGATGATGCAATGAACGCGGCCCGGCGAAGCACCCCTGTGGCGCAAGTTGCTGATTTTTCGTCAAAGCCATTCCGTCCGACGCAGGGTTCAATGAGCCAATCATGAGCCAATCAATGAGCCAATGACGGAACAGCCGGGGGCTCATTGTTCGGGCTCTCCCTTCGGCGCGTACTGCGGGAGCCAGTATCGCGCCCCCAACCCCCGTTTGCCCGATCCAACAATAGCTCCGCGTTCGCATAGTGTCTGAAGCAGCCGCGTCACTTGGGCTTTGCCATAGTGCGACCACTGCCGGATATCACGGCTCGTCAATCCCGCTGCCTTTCGGCGTTCAAGCTCGTCGAGTAACAGCCCTTCGAACCGCTGCTCCGACATCCCGAGGTCGCGCGGCCGCTCTCCCTCGATCTGAAGTGTCTCATAGGCGACGGGTCCCAGGACGTACTTCCGGCCGCGCCCCTCACCCTGTCGATCCACCAGCCCCTTCAAACGGAGGTCGTCGAGCATCTGGCGTACAGCGGTGTCGGTTTGCTGGCAGAGTTCAGCTGCTGCCGGCACCGTGATCTCACGATGCCGCCGGAGGTGCGCCAACACGAGCAGATCGAACACGGATAGGGCTCGTCCGTCCTCACTGCAGCGGCGCACGAGTGACGCGAATGCGCGATCGAAGGAGCCATCGCGTAGCACGACGGCAACGCTTCCCGAGCTCGAGCGATATTCGGGAGCTTGTTTACCTGCCTCCAGCATGGCCCGGAACATGCGCTTCACGCCGAGCGACGACCGCTCTGCCAGACCGATCCGCTGCAGCGCTGACGCCAGCAACTCGTTCCGCCGCTTGGATTCAGTCACGAGGATGTTGCGCTCGTTGACCCCACCGAACCATCCACCGGGGCTCCCGACCTCGATGCGGTTCCGGTATATCCGCACGGCAACATTGCCGGTCTCGCGGTATTCCCTGTGAATCAATGCGTTGGCCACCGCCTCGCGATAGGCTGGCCGCGGGTACTTTTGGACGTCGACCCGGAACATGCCAACTTGAAACGACTCCACGTCGTTGATCAGCTCGACCAGCTCGGCGGCCCGCTGCGACAGCGCCAGAATCGGCGCCCGCGAGTCTTCCGTGAACACCGGGGTCAGCTCGTCCCGGTCGAAGCGCTGCAGCTTCACCTCATGTGTCGCGGCGAACTGTCGAATGGCGTCGGCCTGCCCAAGCAGCAACACGGCGGCGCGAGTCACCGCAACCTTTTTCCCTTCGCCATGGACGAGCTCCAGTGAGCGCAGCAGCTGGTTGTCACCAAGCCGTGCAAGCTCGTCTCGCTGGTTCTCGACGAGGATCGCCCGCAAGCGCTCGATCTCCACCGCGCTCAGGACCTCTCGCCAGTCGGGATGCACAATCTCGGCGGTGAAGTCCTGAGGGCCGACCTCCTCCCTACGGATTTTCTCGATCTCGACCGGCGTCATCGCGCGCAGGCCCTGACCGGTTCGCATCAGGTACTTCCCCGAGCGCGTGAAGAAGATCTGTCCACGCGGACGCGCTGGAATCTTGAGTGCCAACGCGACACCGTCCGCAGTGTGAACCAACTCGGGCTCGATGCGGATGCCCGCCGCATCCATCACGCTATCGCGCAGTTTCTGCAGGTCGGCGGCCGATTGTTCCTCGATCCTGACGATCCGCCGAGGGCGGCGGTCGGTGATCCCCATGACGAGCCAGCCCCCGCCTTCGTTTCCGATGCCGACGGCGTACTCGGCGATCTCTTTCCGGGAAAGCAAGGCTCTCTTGAACTCCAGACCTTCGTCTTCGGCGGCGGTCATCAGTTGGCGGAGCTGAGCCTCGTCCATAGCGGTTGCTCGCGGTTATTGAGGATTGCATAAGTAATAGAAAGATCGTCCGCGGTGGTGTATACTGCGTGCATGCGACCACAGGGGACGGCGGCGGAGTTGGAGCGGCGGCGGCGGCGAGCGATACGGCTGTTGGA
>Ga0187884_10002016_pt1 | contig 17531 bp, 13 predicted proteins | sample June2016WEW_20_4_FD_132983 | JGI IMG/M metagenome (GOLD analysis project Ga0187884, IMG submission 132983) | Peatland microbial communities from SPRUCE experiment site at the Marcell Experimental Forest, Minnesota, USA - June2016WEW_20_40 | ecosystem: Environmental > Terrestrial > Soil >...
CCACGGTCCTTCGGCAATCCTGCGGCGTCACGTTGCGCCCGATGTCGCTGCGGTCCACGGCATCCCTGAACGCATCCCGGAGGCGACGGTAGGCGGCCTTCGGGGAGTCGTCGGGCCGCTTGAAGACGTGGGTTGCCCCGGGGCGCTTGTTGATCCACAGCCTCAACCGGGCGGCCGTCGCCGGCGTGTAGGCGATGGGCCGGTTGCGCCTCGTTTTCGATTTCCATTCCGCCGTGCATTCGATCCGCCCCAGGCCCTTGTCGAGGTCCATGTCCGCCACGCGCAGGTTGGCGATCTCGCCGGCGCGGCAGCCTGTGTCGAGCGCGAGCCGGGTGAAGAGGAGTCGGAACTGACTGCCGTTGGAGAGCAGTCCGATGGGAACCTGAGCTTCACGCAGCAGTCGCTCAAACCGGCGGGTATGGGAGGCGGCCCAGCCAGCCATCGCGGATTCTACGGGCTGGTCCAGGTCCACGCCGAGGGGAAGCTCTTGGACGAAGAGCATCCATTCGGAGTCACCTTCCGCCGGTGTCGGATTTCGGAAGGCCAAGGACGGTTCCAGCGTCTCGCCGAATTCGCGCAGCGGAATCTTCAGCGCATCAGGAACGGGATGTTGTGCGTCCTGGCCAACGAGACATTCGTCCGGCCATTCCAGGAACCCACGGACGAAAGCACGCGGGTCCCGCACGACCATGACCTCTTGGTCGCGGATTTCCACTTCCTGAACGCATTCCAGAAACCGCTGCTGAAGCGGCGCGACGTTGCGATTGAGCAGAGCCTGCGAATCCACCAGGGCAGCCGGCGACACGACGAGGCCGTCCGGCTGGAGGTAACCCAGCCATGCCTGATGGTCGCGGATTGCAGGGTCGCTTGCCATTGCCTATTTCGCCGCCGGATAAAGATACGCGATGCCTATCGGCTCGATCCGACTGGAGTTCACGCGATAGAAGTCCAGAATGCGCGCCGGTTCCCGCTCCAGATGGCCTTGGACGTTGGCGATCCATCGCTCCCAGTAGCGCCGGTTCGATTCATACTGCCGGCGCTCCTCCTCGTTGTCGAACAGGCGCAATTGGATAGGAGCGGATTTGCCCAACTCAGCCAGAATGCGCTTTTTCTGCTCCTCGAGAACCTTGCGCATGGTTTCGGACTCTGTCTGTCCCCTGTCCGCGAGGTCCTTCTCAGCGTCCGCGCGAGCGGCCTGCCCACGTTGCTGAAGGAGCGGCACGAGTTCCTCGATGTCGCGGGGGATGGATGCCTGGAGTTGTCTTGCGACCGCCTCGGGGATGTTGTGTCGGGAGCCGGGTCTGAGGGCGGCCTCGAGAAGCTCGACAGTGCGAGCCTCGGCATCGCGGGCATAGGGAGTCAGAACACCCTGTCGGGTCGCCGGGTCAGTCCAGCGCGCCGTGACAGTCAGAATCTCCTCATGAAGCCGGGTCGCGCCCGATCCGTAGAGCGAGAGACGGCCCAATAAGACGACGCGCGGGATGTTGTCCTGGCTTTGGGCCAGACATGCTCGCGAGAGATCATGATAGACAAACCCCTGGCTGAGGAACCGGCCCAGGAGCCGCTGGACGACGCGGTGGTGCAGGTGCAACTGCACCACGCTCTCGTCAATGCCCGTTGGGGAGTCGAAGACAACCGGACGGATCGGGGCGTCCTTGCGCCACTGGAACCCCTTCTCGCCATCTTCAGGCGGCATGCGCAGGGTGTCGAGGGTCGTCGCCCACGTCGGGTCGCCGCCCTTGCGCGTTTCCAGGTTCGGGAAGAAGTAGCGGTCCGGCTCGCCCTTCGGCGTTCCACCAGCGGGCTTCAGCGCATCGGAGCCGATCATCTCCAACGAGCATGAGAGCGCGTCCCGCAGGGATGCCATGTCCAGTCCGATCCACTTCCGGGAATCCTCGACGCGGCGATCCAACTGAGCGATCTCGATCTTCAACTGTTCCCTGCGCTGGCGCTCGGACTCCAATTCCTCTTCGACGGTCTTGCGCTTCTCAGCATCGAGGTCGTCGTCGATAATGTTCCTAACGATCTTTGCCACGTCGTCATGCCGAATGCCGGCGCGGAGCATATCGGCGAGGCGCGATTCGAGGACTTCGGACAGACTGCCGAGTTCATCACGGATCGTTCCCGTCTTCCGCACGAGCGCCCGAAGCACCTTATCCTCGGGGCGCTGCTGATAGACGAAGTAGTGGCAGAAAACTTCTGGCGCCGGCTGTAGCTTGCGGTCTATACGGCCGTTGCGCTGTTCGAGGCGGCTGGGATTCCACGGAACGTCAAAGTGGAACAGATTGTAGCAGTGCGCCTGAAGGTTGATGCCCTCGCGGGCAGCGTCGGTCGCCACGAGGATGCGGATCGGATGATCTTTGGGCGGCAGGTTAAAGGCGCGCTTAATCCTTTCGCGGTCCTTTGGCGAGGTCGGCCCGTGAAAGACCTCGATGCGATGCTCCGCCAACTCCGTACCCTCGATAGCAGCCTCCAGCGTCCGCTGGAGGTAGCGCCTCGTGTCCTCGTACTCGGTGAAGATCAGCAGGCGCAGATCGTTCCACGGTGCATCCGGGGTCGGCGATTCCTTGCCTGGCAACCGGGCTCCGGCGCACATGTGTTCCTGAATCCACTTGATGAGATAACGCACCCGAGCGTCCGGCTGTCCCCGCCCCTGATCGGCGACGGCCTCCATCTGGTCCAGAAGATTCTTCTCCGCCGTCTTGTCGGCCTGCGCGCTGTCGCCGGCGGTGGATTCGGTGGAGGCCTCGAACTGCTCGTCCTCTATCGTCTGAAGTTCGGCCTCGGAAAGCTGCGAACGGTCGTCATCGGAATCGAGGCCGCTCAGGATCGCGAGCTGTTTGCGAGCCAGCGTCTCTGTAGCAGCGGCGTCACGTTCCTCCGGCTTGGTCTCCGTCTCCTTCGACCATAACCGTTCCATCGTGCGGCGGTGGACTTTCAGTGTCCGGGCGAAAGCCTCCACGGACGACAGCAACCGCTGCTGAAGCCCGGAAATCAAGAGGGCCGCTTCGGCCTGCTTCCGCCGGCTGGCGCTCTCAACGCGCTTCTGCCTGACGAGGCGGTACTGGTCGAGCAGCCGCGACAACGCCAGTTCGGGTGCGTCTTCGGGCAAGTCCTCGATGTCAACTTGCCTGACAGTCCGCTTGGGGAACCCGCCCACCAGTTCGCGGATGTCTTCCTTGATCCGGCGAATCATGACGTCATCAAGGTGCCCCTTGAGGACCTTCACGCCGGGAGCGAATCGGTTTGAATCGAGGATCGCCATGAGAGTGCTGAAGCTGTTGGAGTGGCCGTTATGCGGCGTGGCGGACAGGAAGAGGCGGTGCTCGAAGCGGGGCGCGAGATCGCGGATGGCGCGAGTGATCCGCGAGTCAATCGCGTACTTCGCTCCGCTGGCGGGCGCGGCGTGGTGGGCCTCATCCAGAATGAGCAGCGAGCCGGGGCGCAGGTTGTCCAACCAGTCGCGCAGCGGTGCGGCATAGGTCTCATCAATCAGGAGCCGCTGCGAGACCAGAAACCGAGGGAACGTCGTCCACGGGTTTACGCCGTAGCCTCGTTCCTGCCGCACGCGTTCCAGATACTCGCGGTCAAGGACCTCGAATGTTAGGCCGAAGCGCTGCTCTAATTCGTCCTTCCACTGCGGCAGCATGGTGGGAGGGCACGCAACCACGATCTCGCGGACACGGCGCCGCAGCAGAAGTTCGCTGGCAATGAGACCGGCTTCGATGGTCTTGCCGAGGCCGACGTCATCGGCGATGAACAGGTTCACGCGGGGTAACAGCAACGCCTTGCGGAGCGGCTCCAGTTGGTAGGCGTCAATTCGGATGCCGGCTCGGAAGGGCGACTGGAACAGCTTCGGATCGGTAGCGGTGACGCAGTTCCATCGCAGGGAGTGGACGTAAGCGCTGAAATGTCTGGGCGGGTCGAAGCCTTTGCTGCCGATGGACTTCCACACATTGTCGCCGATTACCTCGGCATCCAGTTCCAGTTCCCAGATCGCCTCGAGTGGCTGTCCCTGGGCGTCGTCGTCGAGGCAGGCCATGCGGACATGATGACCCTCGAGCGCGCGTTCGACCCCCTCGACGAGGTACGTGCGCGTTCGGAGCCGGACGATGTCGCCGGCCTGCGGTGTCCTCACCCCCTGAGCGACTGCCATGTTCATGCTTTTTAAGAGAGCCGGACGGTGATTCCAATATCCATTCGGTGAATTCGCACTCAGCGCAAGTCATGTGCGTCGGACTGCAAGGCGCAAGAAACTTTACCACTCCCCACTGATAGGCGCAAGGAGATTAGCGAAGGCCGCCGTGGTAGGGGACAGGGTTGCCGAAGAATATCTGTGAGTTCCGTCGCCATGTGTGCGGCGCAGCCGCTACGGACGAAGTCAGGACGCAATTCCCTAGAGGTCGAAACTCGAAGGGTCAGTGTAGAATCCTGCCGTCGGTATCAACCTGCGACACCTCGCAACCTGCGCAGTCATGCCGTCCGGCGAACGCGCAGGTCCTTCCTCGCCACAAACAGCGTCATCTCGCTCTCCAGGAGAGTCGTATCGTCGGGATGCTCGCGCATGAACTGACGGCAGCGCTCCTGTCCGCGCAGGAATACGTCATCGGGCAGCAGTTGCAGGATCGAGGGCACGCGCAGGCGGATTTCCTCAAACCAGGCAGCAAGTGACGGATGGCTTTGGTGCCGAACTGGCTCAATCTGTATGCGGCTGAAACTGGTCTCTTCCAGCCAGAACTCAATCTCGCGGCTCAAGGGAGTGCGCTGGCGTTCAATAGCCAGCGACTCCGGGAAGAATCGGTGAATCGGATCGCCCGCCGCTTGCTCCAGCGTAGGCTGGCGCACCAGAAGGATGCCGCCTTCCCGTAGCCGGCTGAACGCCGCTCGAAACACGGCTGGCACGTCTGCCAGCAAATGCAGGAGCAGCGACATCAAGACGCAATCACAACTCTGCAACGGCACCGGCGGATCGGCCGCGTGCCCCTCGACCCAGGTGCAAAGACCTGTCCGATCCTTCTGACGCGCTTTGGCGAGCATCTCGGGGGAAGTGTCAACTCCAACGCAGCGACATCCCGCGCGCTCGGCCAGGAGAAGCCCCCAGCGCCCCGTACCGCAGCCCAAGTCCAGCAGTTGCTTACCACGGGTCAACTCTCCCGCCTCGATCAGCCGCCGCACCCACCACTCGACGTGGGGCCGGTCGGTCGGACGCACCTGATCGTAGCTGGCAGCGATCTTGCCGTAGTCGGCTTTTAATTCTTTCATCCTTTGCCCTTCCCTTCATCGCCCCAGTTTGCCCCGACAATCGCCGTCACTGGCATACTCTGTCCTTTCACTGAAAGAGCCGCTCCTTGCCTTGCATCCAGAGCGTACCGTGCGTTATGCTATCAGTCCAATAGATAGTTCTAATCATCATTATCAATGTGGTGGATATCGTGGCATTAGATTTTGAACGGCTGAAGGCGTTTAGGGCTGTCGCGGTGGAAAGAAACTTCTCACGCGGCGCCAGACGCATCTTCCGCACCCAGCCTGCGGTCAGTCAAAGCGTCGCTCAACTCGAACGGCAGGTGGGCCAGAAGCTCTTTGAACGACTGGGCCGGACGGTGGAGCTCACTCCCGCCGGCCGCGTGCTCTTCGAACACGTTCAACAGGCGTTCCGCATCCTCGAAGAGGCCCAAGGCAAGCTGGATGCCCTCGGCGGGCTGAAGCAAGGCAGCCTGCGTATCGGCGCGAGCGACACGGCTACCTGCTACGTGCTGCCTCCGGTCCTGCGCCGGTTCCGCGAGAAGTACCCAGGCGTGGAAATCATCATAGCCGACCGTCCCTCTCCCGCTATCCTCCAGCAAGTTCTGGCGCGTGAAGTCGAATTAGGCATAGTGACGCTGCCGCTTCGTCACTCAGGCATTGTTGTCCGCGAGGCCCTGGAGCGGGAAGATGTGGTCATCTGTTCGCCAAGGCATCCTTTGGCCGCCCGCCGGCGGCTGAAGATGAGCGACCTGGCCGCATACCCGCTTCTACTGCTCGACCGCGGCTCGAATACGCGTGCCTTCATTGATGCCCGATTCCAGGCTGCAGGCTGCGTTCCGAAGATCGCCATGGAGTTGGCCAACATTGAAGCCATAAAGCAGCTTGTGCAACTGGACCTGGGAATCTCCATCGTGCCTCGCGTAGCGGTGGAGCGCGAGGTGTCGAGTGGCGGTCTGTGTGCCTTGCGCCTCTTCCGCGCCGACGAGAGGCGCACCTTGGGCTTTATCCACAGCAAGAGTGCCACTCTTTCACCAGCAGCGCAGGAGTTTCTGCGGATGGCACTTCGGGAGCTGCGTGATCACAGCGTATGAAACGGATGTTGCGCGCGCCCCCAAAATGCTAGAGTGGCCCCGACGAGCAGGCGAAGGCTGCGTAGAGCGGACGACTTGGAGGGGAGACGCTCAGGACGCCAGTCGCACCTCTTTCCAGGCGTCCAAAATCGAAGAATCAGTATTTAATCCTGCCCCCGCTAGACCACTGACCCTCTCGGTTTCGGGCGAGGGCTGACGTGATAAGAAAGCCCGGATCGGCAGCCGCAGGAAGCCGACGCGGGCTTTCCCGTTGAACGGGTCCACCTCGATGCGCCCGTGTACGCGCGGAGCACGGCCTTGACTTCGGGCACGCTGCCCTGCGCCAGAACTTCCTCCAGGTTATCTAGGCCGGCCATGATCTGGGCTAGGGCGGCGTCCTCGTCCTGCGTGAAGTTGCCGGCGGCTTGGGCTGGTGATTCTGAACTAGAGCCTTCGCGCTTTTCGGGGAGGAGGCTACGTGAGATAAGTGGACTTACCGTGGGCAAAGTTGTAGGCTGTCGGCCGCAAGGGTCTTGAATGACTGTCGAGGGAACGTCCCGTGATCCAGCTCCGAAAAATGTCTAAGCGCGACGTGCCCGCTGTCTCCCACCTCGTCGGTGCCGCCTATGAATTCCTGGCCGACGCGGAAAACTACGCCCCGAACCAGCGCCATCGGCTCCGGAAAGAACGCTGTGTGCCGGAATGGGTAGGCCCGCAATTCCTGCGATGCCGTTCTTTCGTCGCCATCTCCGGCAGTCGTATCGTCGGTGTGCTCGCCGTCAACAACGCGGAGGTCGATGAGCTCTACGTCCATCCAGCGTATCATCGCCATGGCATCGGCACGCGTCTCTTCCGCAAAGCCGAGCGGCTCATCGCCGCCGGTGGTCATCGGCGTCTTCAGGTCTCCACAACCGGCTATGCCGTCCCGTTCTACAAAGCCATGGGCGCAAAAATCACGGGCAAAGAGTGCGTCACCTTCGGGCCGCTTGCCGGCTGGCGGAACACAGTTCTATCAAAGGACCTGAGCACTGAACGCGAATAGACCCTTCCATCGAAAATCGCTCACCGCGCACGACTTCAAGACTGAAAAAGCCTCGCTGGAAGACCTGCGCGCGGAATTGAAGCCTGTCTTGGAGGACCTTCGTCCTCGGCTTTCCGAAGACGATCTCGGCGGCCTGGAATGGATACTCATCGAGCTGCTTCTCAATGCTTTGCAAGTGGTTCGACGTAACGGTCAGGCTCATACACTTACCGCGCACGAAGTGCTCATCGAGGTGATTCTTTCAGAAGCCGGACGCGACTTTGATGTCCGCGTAGTAAATATCGGAAAACCTACACAGGCGGACGTTATCCAACTAGACGACCGCTTCCGCAACTACGAGGAGACGCGGCGGAAAACCGAGGAGCAACGCATGCAGCACGCGGATTCCTCGGGGCGCATCCGTATTCCCGGAGCGCTCGGGGGTGGCGGCTTGGCGCTGCTCGAATGCATCCGTGCGGCGCGCGAGCACGGATGGCTTTTTGAGTACTTTACCGAGGAAGCTCCTGTGGCTCGGACCGTATTTCGCGTGGCAAGATGCAGCCAGCAAAGCGGATAATAACTCCGGAGGCCTTGTGAAGAGGGCCGGAAAGAGCGTCGAGACCGTAGCCGACAGTTCAGCCAAATGCCAGTTATCCCGAGACGTGTCTGTGTCAAGACGCCAGTCGGACCTCTACCCAAGCCTCGAAACTCGAAGTGTCAGTGGTGAAGCCTGCCCCCGCTACCATCCTGATTGCGCAACCGGCGGTGATGTAGACGGTATGTAGCGCCGCCTCGGAGTACCGTTTCTTACCGCTGGCTGCCGAGTTGGGTTTGGCGAGTTCCCAAAAAATCTCGCAAAGCTTGACTTTTCCCGCAGGGCGCGGGACAATTCAGGACCTAGTGGGTGTAAGCCCTTGCGAGTTCAAATCTCGCCTTCGGCACCAATAGAAAACGTAGGCCGGGCGTAGAGATTCCGCGCCCGGCCTTTTTTCTAGCGTGCCTGCCAATGCCGTCACCTTCGCCCAAAAGTGATGTAGTTTGTATGTAGCGGTGGTCATCGCTTTCCTTCCGTCCCAGTGGGCCGAAGGCTCACCACCACGCCGCGCGGGGTGTGCCGTCCGCCACACACGCGTTCTGAAACAGAAGAGCGAAGACTTCGTGAACCATGCCTATCCCTTGACACCCACCACCGCGATGCGTCGGCTGCCGCGCGTGAACGGCTCGCCCGTGCGCGAATCATAAACACCTTCGACCCGCAGCCCCGACTTCTCGTAGAGCCGCCGCATCTGTTGAAGCGTGTAGAGCCGCACCGAGGAAACATCGCGCGGGTTCTCCTTCCCGCCGACGATCCGGCGGGAGACGACGCGCTGTGTACGGGCATCCCACCGATTCCGCTGCACCAGGTCGCCGTCTCGCACTTCTTTCAGGAAGTGCCGCAAGATTCGCTCGCGGTTGGGTTGCTCAATCAACAGGCGTCCGCCGCTTCGCAATGCCCGCGCATAGCGCCGCACCAGTTCCTCATTAGCCGATTCGTCGAAGTAGCCGAAGCTGCCAAGCCAATTGTAGATGCCGTGGAAGGCGTTCTCGAAGGTTATCTGGCGCAGGTCCATGACATGGAACTCGCCGGCCACGCCCGCCTGTCGGAATCTGTCGCGCGCCCGCCGGATGAACTGGGGACGCAAGTCAATTCCTGATACGGCGCATCCGGCCATCGCCAAGTGCACCGCCACACGGCCTGCCCCGCACGGCGCATCGAGCACGTGCATCGCGCGCCGCAGGTGCAGCGCCTTTCGAATGAACTTCGACTCCGACTCGCCTTCAGCATCGGGCTTGAGCCAGAAACGGTCTCCCAGGGTCTCGAACCACCGGAACATTGGAGCCTCCTTTCCGGGTGCCCGTAAGAGAATGGACGAATCAGCTTGCCTCGCCTGACAGGCCCACATCAGTGGCCGCAAGAATAGCACGCCTCAGCGAAGGGCGCAACCGGCGGAGTGCACGTGCGCCAACGCTTTTGACCACTACTCGCAAGCTCGTCTGGACGAGTCGGAGGGAGACTGGCAGGGCTGAGATTCTGCCTTCGTCGAGGCACCGGGCGGGTTATGAGGAATCTGCGCAGGATTCAGGATATCGGCTTCCCTTCCGTCCCCGTGGGCCGAAGGCTGACCACCACGCCGCGCAACGTGTCTTCTTGGACGGCCTGGTAGTATTTTGATGTGGTCGTGATGTCGCTGTGGCCGAGGAACTCGGCGGCGACCTTCTGGTTGACCCCGCGCGCGGCCAGGAGGCTGGCCACGGTCCGTCGGCAATCCTGCGGCGTCACCGGGCGCCCGATGCCGCTGCGGTCCACAGCATCCTTGAACGCATCCCGAAGGCGTCGGTAGGCGGCTTTCGAGGAGTCGTCGGGCCGCTTGAAGACGTGGGTTGCCCCGGGGCGCTTGTTGATCCACAGCCTCATCAGCGTTGCTCTTTATCTCGTGCGCCGCCTAGTGAGTGAAACGCTCTCGAATCCAAAAGGCACGACAAGGTAGTCGTCAGTCCAGGGACCGCCCGCGCGGTTGCGTGTCTCGAACCAATTCGGGTCGCGCCGGCCGGAACGGGATGTAGTGTCGCCTCGGAAGGCCGGCTCGCCCCAGCAGGAGTCAGGGTCGCCCGCGGTCCGGTGGTGTGGGCCGAGCAGGTTGCGCAATGTGCCCACGAGTTCGAGCGCCAGTTCGTTTTGTCCCTCCTTCACTGCGTCGGTGATATCCACGGTGAAAGGATCCCAGCCTCGGACGCCGGCCATTGCACCGTTCACGAACACGCGGACCAGGCAGGCATTCAACCCGCGCACGCCGAGGATCAACCGTTCACCTGCGACGGGGCGAGTCAGCGTCAGGCGCCGGCTCGCGCGCATGACGCCGGCAAAGAATGGGTAGCCCCGGCCGATCAAGTCGCGCGCCGACGCCGGTCCGGAAGGCTCGACGCCGATGCGGAACTCGGGCGCCAAGCGCACGCATCCGGGCGCGCCGGCGGTCTCTTTTCCATGGACCGCGAACTCGCCGACGATGTATGACGATTCCAACTCCGTGCCGACCAGGTTCTGGAACAGGCCCGCCAGGCTGGACGACTCGCGCTGCAGGGGCGTGAACTCCCGCCGCAGTTCCAGTGTATTGACGCCCGATTTGAGGAGGGCGGCGATGTCCAGCTTCTGGAATGAGCGGTCGAGGAAGAAACCCTCCGGCTTGCTTTCAACCGCCTTGCCGTTGAGCGAAATCGCCTGCTCTTCCGGATTCTCAACGGCGAGCCATGCCTGTTTCGGAAGCGCTTCGACGTTGAAGACCTGCTGCGTCCACAGCGGGCCGCGGTATTGGCGGGCGCAGAGGATCTGCTGAACGGCAATGACCGGCAACGGTTCGGAGTACGGTCCTTCGCCTGTCCTGTAACGGCAGAAGTCCAGCGTGAGAGCGTTCGGACCAAGCCTTTGGATCTGCCAGGAGTCATCCAGCGCGATTTCGTCCGCGTCGCTTTCACCGATATCCGCGGGGTGTTCGACCGAGGCGGAGTCCACGGCATTCTGCCCTCCGGCAACAGGCGCGTCTTCGAACAAATAAAGTTTCGCCTCGCCCGGCGCCATGCTCGTCTTGATGCGCGCCGCATCTCCGTTCTTCCCGCCGGCCACAATGCTGATCCGGCCGCTGACAGGGTCCAGTTCCCGAATCCGGCGCGCCCCTTCTCTGTGGAGCGAAATCCGCCGCGAACGGCTGCGGTTTCGGTTGCACAGGAATACTAGATGCCCCTCTTCCAATTCCCGCTCGCCGAGCAACAATTCGTTGGCCGCCTCGCCCGGTGATTCGATATGGAGCCGGCGGGGAAGCGCCGCATCCAGCGCCGCAATCCAGGCATGGCGTGTTCCTTCGCCGCGGAGAGTTTCCGCAAAATCTCGAGCCGCCGTGTCCGGCGCGCCCTCCACGCGCTCGGGACCTGCGCCCGCCGCAAGCACGGTTCCTCCCGCGCGCCTGAACTGCTCCAGCAGCCGCAAGGTGGAGCGCCGCAGCGTCAGCAGCATGGGCAGGACCACGGCCCGGTAGGACATCGCGCCCAGGCGAAGCGTGCCGTCAGCGCCCACGCTGCCCATCTTGGCCAGCATCTGCTCGTCGCCCAGATCGAAACTCCGGTGCGATTCCGTCAGCGAGAGAAGAACGCCGACCAGCGAGGCGTTCAACTTTCCAATCTCCACGTTGCTGCGCGGCCCGGCGCCGTCGGGGATATACTGCAACGGTTCAAAGAGCATGAAGGCCGACTCCACCGGGTGCAGCACCAGCACATCGGCGGAGCGGCGGCCCTGGCGCAGGGCGTAACCCAGGCGCGCGAAGTAGTCGCCGGCCATCCGCTGTTCCGGCCACCACGGCTGCTGGTATGAAATGGTCGGCGGGTAGATGCGCTTGCGGCGGCCTCCGAGCGAGTAGAACGTTCCGTGGAGACAGCGCACGTTGATTCCCTTGCTGAAGAAGAAGTCGCCGATGAACTTCTGATCGCGGAAGGTTAGGCTCTGGCTGCTGACTCCGTACATCTCGCAGAGCGCCGCGGATTTCCGCGTCTGGGCGGCGACGCTGACGCATTGCGCAGGAGTGAGCAGGAAGGGAACGCCGCGCTCGCCCGCATCGGCGTAGCATCCCCATTCCAGGCTGCGCGTAAGATGGTCAATGCCCGGGATGTCCATGAATGGATACAGCGGCATGGTCGCGCCGGTCCAGCCGATCTGCGACTCCAGGTAGTCCTCTCCCATGAGGTGGCCGCTGAAGGCCAGGCGGTTCTTGCCGCACCATGCGGCGATGGGGGCGAAATAGGCCTCCTGCAGCCTCTCGACCACTGTGCGCCAATACTGGTATCTGACCAGCTCCCAATTTCCAGTCCGTCCATACAGGCTGGGAACCGCGCCGGCCAGCGGATAGCCCCACTGACGCTCGAACGCGGCCTGCAGCCCGTCTCCCCAGGGAATGTGCGGCGGGTTGAAATGCGGCTCATCCACCCACATGGACACAATCGTCTTGCCGAACTCGCTCTTGAACCGGCGCCACGTTCGTTCATAGGCCAGGTCCAGATAGTAACTCACCGCCGCCGGGTTCAGCAGGTCGAGCCGGCCTGCGGCGCGTTCCGCGTGGATGGAGACCTCGCCGCATACCGCGAGCGGGCGCGCGTCGGCCGCGGCTCCTTTCGCGCGGGCCGTCAGCACCGGCAGGCAGAACTGTTCTGGCAGGTCCGGCACGCAGGCGGGCATGAACCCGGCCTGCAAGTACACACGCAGTCCCACCCGGCCCGCGGCGGCGACGAGGGTTTCCATGCTGGCCATGAAACCCTCGCCCGGATAGTCGCTTCGCAGACCGTTATACGTGCGGGCGATCACCGCGCCGCAGCCGGCCGCGCGGATTCCTTCCAACTGGCGGACCAGCTCATCGCCCTCCAGGCGGTCATTCAGCATCCACAGTGTGACGTCTCTGAATTCGGGTCCCGGGTCGGCGAAAGTGCGAGGGTCTATCATGGGCGATCCTCATTGAAATCCGGCGCGGATTCCGCGCGAACCTGAGAACAGACTAGCGACGGTCAGGGATGGATGCAAGCGCAGCGGCGCTAGAATGTCTTCCGGCTGTCGAGGAGGATCGTGACCGGGCCTGCGTTGACCAGCGAGACGTCCATCATCGCCTGGAACTCGCCGGTGGCGACCTTGGAGACTCCGAGCGCGCTGAGGCGCCGGACGAAGTATTCGTAAAGCGCGCGGGCGCTCTCGGGCGGGGCGGCGTCGCTGAAGGAAGGGCGTTTGCCCCGGCGCACGTCGCCGTAGAGAGTGAACTGCGAGATGACCATCACCTCCGCGTGGAGGTCCGCGGCGGAGCGGTTCATCTTGTCCTGGTCGTCGGCGAAAATCCGCAGGCCGGCGATTTTCTCCGCGAGATAGTCCGCGTCGCCCTCGTTATCGTCGCCGCCGACGCCGAGAAACACAAGCAGACCCTTCCCGATCTCGCCGACCGACCGGGCGCTCACGCTGACGCGCGCCTCGCTTACCCGCTGCACCACCGCGCGCATGGCACGGAGACCTCCTTGCGAGAACCCGCGCAGGAAAGTAGCAGTCCGCCGCGGCGCTGTCAATGTTCGGGGATAAGATCGTTTGACTTATGCCGCGCCGGGCAGTAGGATTTGCCTTGTCCTGCCGCGAGGCAGAAAACTGAACCGAGGAGGACCCGTCCATGAAGAGAACCATCTCGTTCGCCGCCGCAGCCCTGCTGGCCTGCTCATTCGTCGGTTGCGCCCCGAAGAGCCTGCTGCTCGTGACACAGTACCCCGACGATTCGCCGCGCGTCGCCGAGGCGGTTGCGGCGATCCGGACGCGGATGGGCGGCGAGAACGTTCCCTACGCCCTGACGATTTGCAATACGGACATGGTCGGGCAGGAGAGCCCGGTCTGGCGCGTGGAGAGGAACCACCTGGCCGTTGCCAACCTGCACGCGTCGGACCCGTGCATCGTCTTCGTGCAGGGCGACCTCGTGGCGCGCGACTTCGCGCCGAAGGCCATCGAGCTTTCGAGGAAAGTCATCTTCTTCGACATCGCGGGCGACCCGGCCGCATACAAGCTGACCGACCCGGCCCAGGCCACAGGCATCACTGCGCCGGCGCCGGTCGCGGAGCTGTTCGCACTGATGAAGGAGGTTGTGCCCTCGGCGCGCAGCGCGGCCGTCCTCGCGGACAAGAGCATCGAGGGTGACGTGATTGTCGCGCAGATTGATCGGGCGAGCGACCTGCCGATCAAGGTGGTGCAGGTCAAGCGCGCGGGCACGATGGACGAATGGATGACGGCCATCAAGGACGTTCAGGGCCAGGCCGACGTGCTTGTGATCGCGTCCTATTCGGAAGTGCTCAAGGACGCCAGCGGCAGCGCGACGGTGCCGGGGCCGGAAATCCTCCTGGCCACCTCGCGGGCGAACAAGCTGCCGGACTTCAGCTTCGCGAAAGAAGCCGTCGGCCCCAACGGCGTTCTCGGCGCGGTGTCGGTTCCGATCAGCGCTCAGGCGCGGATGGCCGCACGGATCGCGGCGATGGTGCTGTATTATGGCGAGGATTTCCGCGACGAGCCCATCAGGGACTGCCAGAACCGCGCCACGACGACGAATGCCGACCGCGCCATGCAGTTGGGCGTGAAGCTGCCGGAGACCACCGTCGCCCCCGCCGCGCCGCCGGCCCCGGCCAAGCCGGAGACGCCGCCGGCGGAACCGGCGAAACCGGCCCCGGCAACCCCGGCGGAACCTGTGGTGGTGCCGAAGTAGGGCAGCGCGACGGGAACTCGATTCGCCGCGTGCAGGCCGGCCATGCCGAGCGAGCGGAAGCGCCCACTCTATCCCTCGAACCCGGATTTGCCCAATCGGATCGCACTTCCGTCGCCTGGCCGTTGCGCGCTTTAAGGAAAGTGCCATGCGCCCCATCCTGTTTTCCGTGAGCTATGCCGGCTTGTGGGGGCAGTCCCGGTTGACGCTGGAAGAGTTCATCCCGCGCGCAGCCGCGTTGGGCTACGCCGGCGTGGAACTGATGGGCAAACGCCCGCACCTCTCGCCGCTCGACTGGACCGACGATCGGCTCGACCAGCTTCGCGCGCTGTGCGAGCGGCATAGGCTTGAGGTCGCCTGCCTGGCCGCCTACACGAACTTCACCGGCGGCGCCGAAGCCCGCGACGTGCCGTTCAGCGAGATGCAGGTCCAGTACGTCGAGTCGCTCTGCCGCATGGCTCAGCGGTTGAACTGTTCCCTCGTGCGCGTCTTCACGGCATACGAGCGCGACGACATGCTCATGCCCGCGCAGTGGGACCGGACGGCGGCGGCGATCCGCGAATGCTGCACGCGCGCCGCGCCTTACCGGGTCACGATCGGAATCCAGAACCATCACGACCTGGCCGTGCATAGCAAGGCCCTGGTGGAGTTGCTGCGGGAGATCGCCCAGCCGAACTGCCGGCTCATGCTCGACCCATGGTCTCTCTGTGTGCGAGGGGAAGAACTCTACGAGACGGCGAAGCGCGCGGCGCCGCACGTGGTCTATACGACACTGGCCGACTACATTTGCCTGCCGCGCGCGCGATACCGGCCGGGCCTTACCAACTACACGCATGAGCCGGACCTGTTGCGCGCCGTGCCGATCGGCGAAGGCGATATGGAGAACGCCACATTCCTCGCCGGCCTGCGCGCCGGCGGCTACGACGGCCCCGTCGCTTACGAAATGTGCTCGCCCCTGCGCGGCGGAGGCGGCATGGAGAACCTCGATCATTGCGCGCGCGCGTTCGTCGGCTGGCTGAAGGAAAACGCCGCGGATTCCACGCATTAGCCGCAACGAAGAAGACGGCTTTGCCACGGATTTCACGGATTACACGGATTACCGGCAACGAACTGAGAAGGCTGCAACGGCTTTCCTCTTTGCCTTCTGTAATCCGTGGAAATCCGTGAAACCCGCGGCAAAAACCGCCGTCGTTTTCGTTTTCCGCCGATCGGACAGGAAATTGCGGTTGACAGCGCACCGGCCAGGAATTATACTAATGAACTCGTTGCGCCGGATTGTCCCGCCGCGGCAGTGAATTCGGACAAAGACCGGAAACCGAAAGAGAGATTGTTGCGCATGGCTATGAAAAGCTATATGGCGAAAACAGGCTCCATAGAGGGCAAGTGGCTCCACGCGGACGCCACCGGCAAAGTGCTCGGCCGGCTGGCCGTGCGCATCGCCACCGTGCTCATGGGGAAACACCGGGTCACCTACACGCCGCACGTGGCGACCGGGGACTTCGTGATCGTGACGAACGCCTCGAAGATCCGCCTGACCGGCCGGAAGATCGAGCAGAAAGAGTACCAGCGTTACAGCCTTTATCCCGGCGGACTGAAGCGCATCCCGATCAAGACGATGCTCGAGAAGCATCCCGAGGAGGTTATCCGCCTGGCGGTCCGGCGCATGCTGCCGAAGGGCTCGCTCGGCAACCACCTGCTCAAACGGCTGAAGATTTACGCGGGACCGGAACACCCGCACGCGGCGCAATGTCCCGAGGAAATGCCGCTGCTCGAAAGCGCCGCGCGGGCACGACGGGCACGCTAGTGCTTCCTTGCGGAAATAGGTTTCCTATTTCCGCACGGAAGCATGACCGCAATAAGCCGCGTCGTTATGGCGAGTTATAGGTTTCGTTGGGCCGTGTTTAGTTGTGTAACTTGGTACGCCAGTTTACGCAACTAAACACCAGGAGAAGTCATGGTTGAAGAGGCGACCGTATTGGCGACAGGCCGTCGCAAGAGTTCGGTGGCTCGCGTGTGGCTGCACCGCGGCACCGGCGTGGTGAAGATCAACTCGCGGGAGATCGAGCAGTTCTTCCCGATCGAGCGCCATCGCGCCTCGGTCCTGGCGCCGCTGAAGATCACGAAAACGCTCGGGAAGTTCGACGTCGTCGCCGACGTTTTCGGCGGCGGGTTGAGCGGCCAGGCGGAGGCGATCATGCTCGGCGTGGCGCGGGCGCTGCGGCGCATCAGCTCCGACACGGACGCGGCCCTGCGCGAAAGCGGCCTGCTCACGCGCGACAGCCGCATGAAGGAACGGAAGAAATACGGGCGCAGAGCGGCTCGCCGCAGCTTCCAGTTCTCCAAGCGCTGAATCTCCTGCATCCGTTGCGACTGGGGAAGCCTCCTGTGGAAGCGCCTCGCTTCCCGCGCCGCGAATCCCCATGACATACCGGAAAGTGGGCCACTGACATGGCAGAATACGCCAGCAAGGACATCCGGAACGTCGTCGCCGTCGGCCATGCCGGAAGCGGCAAAACCACCCTCCTCGACCAGATGCTCTTCAAGGCCGGCGCAGTCACCCGCGCCGGCAGCGTGGCCGAGAAGAACTCGATCTTCGACTTCGAGGACGAGGAGAAGGAGCGCCAGAGCAGCGTCTTCATGGCGCTGGGCCACTGCCGCTGGAAGGACATCGAGATCAATCTCGTTGATACCCCCGGCTACACGGACTTTGTCGGCGCCGCGCTCTGCGCACTGCAGGCCGCGGACATCGCGCTCCTCCACGTCTCCGCCACGCACGGAATCGAACTCAACACCCGCCGGATGAACGCCGCGTCGAAGGAACGCCGTCTCGCCCGCGTCATCCTGATCAGCAAGATGGACGGCGACAATATCGTGGACTACGCCGGCATCGTGGCCCGGATCAAG
>Ga0187884_10002020_pt1 | contig 17515 bp, 14 predicted proteins | sample June2016WEW_20_4_FD_132983 | JGI IMG/M metagenome (GOLD analysis project Ga0187884, IMG submission 132983) | Peatland microbial communities from SPRUCE experiment site at the Marcell Experimental Forest, Minnesota, USA - June2016WEW_20_40 | ecosystem: Environmental > Terrestrial > Soil >...
ACCTCACCACAAATTCTATCTACCAGCTGGTTAATCCGACGCTGCAACCGACCTTCAATTTCCAGTTGCGTCAGCACCTGCTGCAGGGCTTCGGATTTGATCCCAACTTGCGTTACATCCGCATCGCCCGCAATAACCGCGAGATCACCGACGTAGTCTTCCGGCAGCAGATCATCACGACTGTGTCGCAAATCGAAAACATTTATTGGGACCTGGTCACCGCCTATGAAGCAGTGCAGGTAAACCAGCGCGCACTCGAGCTCGCCAACAAGGTTTTGTCCGACGATCAGGAACAGGTAAAGATTGGCACGATGGCGCCTATCACGCTGGCCCAGGCGGAAAGCGGAGTGGCCAGCGCCAAGCAAAATCTGATTCTTGCGCAGACCAACCTTCAGCTGGAACAGCTGCTGATGAAGAACGCCATCACCAAGAACATGGAAGACCCGCTATTGGCCGAAGCGCCAGTGATCCCGACCGACACGCTGAAGCCCGATGAGCAATACGAAGTACGCCCTATCGCCGAACTGGTCCAGCAGGCATTGCAAGGCCGTCCGGAAATTTCTTCGGCGCGCCTCAACCTGACCAACCTGGAGATTTCGCGCAAATCTATCAAGAATACATTGCTGCCCACGCTCGATGCATACGCGTTTTACGGCGCGTCCAGCTTGGCCGGACCCCAGAATCCCCTGGTTCCCACCTGCACGCCGACGAACGAGCCGGCCTGCTATCAGCCGGGAATCCTTCCAACGAGTTATGGCTCAGCCTTTGGAAATCTGTTCAATAGCTCCGGGCCGGACAAAGGCATCGGCCTCAATCTGAACATCCCCTTACGCAATCGCGCCGCCCAGGCCAACCAGGTGCGCTCTGACCTGGAATACCGCCAGGCGCAGGTGGCGTTGCAGCAGACTGAGAACCTGATCACCTTGCAGGTGCGGCAGGCGCAGTTTGCCATGCAGCAGAACTATGCAGCGCTGCAGGCGGCAATCGCGGCCCGCGACTTCGCACGGGAGAGTTTGACTGCCGAGCAGAAGAAGTTTCAATACGGGGCATCCACGCCCACGCTGGTGCTGCAGGCCTCCAGCAATCTAACGACAGCGGAGTCGAACGTCCTGAACGCTGCGGCGAATTATGAGAAGTCAAAAGTAAATTTGGACTTCACTACCTCGGAGACGCTTACCAAGATGGGTATCGACATTGCCGACGCCGAGTCCGGCAAAGTGAAGAAGCTGCCCACCGTCAACGGCGTGGTGCCCGCGAATGTGCAAAACATTCTTGGAGCGCCTCCGGGAGAGAACCAGCTGACGCCGCCTGCGCAAGGAACGCCGTCGGCACCGGGAATCCCGCCGGAGCAGACCAATCCGCCCGCTCCGCAGAGCGATCAAATGCCGCCTCCGCAGGGGTGAGCGGTTCGCGCAAGAGTTTGAGTAAGAAATCCGCAGGGCACGTCGCGAGGCGTGCTCTGTTTTTTCATTCGCTCGAATACTTTGTCGTCCCGAGCGAAGAAAAGCCGTAACAGCTCCACCTTGTCACCGTCGGCGAAGCGGGATCCCACAAAGAATTGTCATCCTGAGCGAAGAGAGGCCGCAGGCCGAACGCAGTCGAAGGATCTGCTGTCTGTGGACTCGCGATAAACATCCTTTCGGCAAAGCTCGTATTCGAAGCCTTTACTTCCTCCGAGGCCGCTGCTTCGCCGAAACTGACCGAATAACCACGCTGCCCTTCCCACCGGGCAACGGCTTACACATCGCAATCGCGGCGTCGATCAAATCCGCTACCTCCGGCCGCGACAGCGTAGCCGCCGACTCCAGATGAATTGACCGGTTGCTCGTACCCGATCCGCGCAGCACTTTACGCGGATCCGGAAGCTTCGTCCCGCAATATGGAAATGCAAGTCCAAGTCCGTTGGCACTGCATGCCATGGAAGCGATGGCATCGCTCGGCCGCTCGGTCGGCGAATATCCAATCACGAAAAAATTGTAGTTGTCGTACACCAGCTCATGGGCGCCGGGAAACCGTTTCCGCAGCGTCTTGCGAACTGAGCGGATCAGCGCCTGGTTCGCCGGGTCAAACTTCTCGATAAAGCCCTTCAGCTGCTCCTCTGCGTCCAACGATCTTTCCTGCGCCCGCTTCGCCGCCGTTTTCATCAGCCTCTCCAATTGCGGAGGAATTGTAGTACGGTCGCCGCAGAAAATCAGGTCAATTTATTATGGATATCGGCCTTGAGTGCTACGAAGACGCATCGAAGCCAAAGTGACGAACTGCGCATCATCAATGCGGGGCAAACATCCGATACCCATCGATTACGGAGGGCCCACATGACTCGCGAAGCCAAGCTGATGGCCGGCATCATCCTTATCACCGTTCCCAGCATTCAATATGGCGGCTATTTTTTGCTGACGCAGCTAGTGAACAAAAGTTCGGGATACATGGACAATCCGCTGCGGCAGAATTTCTTTCGTGCCGGGCACGCGCATGCCGGTGTGATCGTCATCTTGTCGCTGGTCTGCCAGCTGCTCGCCGATGCCGCGCTGCTGCCTCCGTCGATCATCTGGCTAGTGCGCATCGGCGTGCCTCTGGCGGCTATCCTCATCCCGCTGGGATTTTTCCTGTCGCTGATGTCGCCAACGGCAACTCAACCAAACGGCATGGTGTCGTTGATCTACGCCGGAGCCATTGTGCTGGCTGTGTCGGTGTTGACGTTAGGGGTTGGCTTGGTACGCGGTGCTATGGCAGGATGAGATTCCTTACCACAATGTGGTACATCGCCCGGGTGCCCCATCCTCCTCGCCCGGTTTGGCGAGAGGGTGGGAAATAAAGAACCACCGTCCGTTATTTCAACGCCGCCCGCAATGCTCCATCCAGATCGGCGTGACGAAACTGATAATCCGTTCCCTGCAACTTCTCCGGCATCGCGCATGCCGACGTCAGCAACAACTCCTGCCCCATCTCGCCCATCACTGTACGAATCACAAACTCGGGCAGCGGAAAAATCGTCGGCCGATGCAACACCCTGCCTAACGCCTTCACAAACTCAGCGCAGCGGACCGGCGCCGGCGCTACGACATTCACCCCTCCCTGCAACCCATCGGTCTGCAATGCGAATCTCATCGCGCCGATCACATCCTCCAGCGCGACCCAACTCCACCACTGCTGACCACTGCCGATTCTCCCGCCGAGCCCGAGTTGAAAAGGCAGCAGCATCGGCTTGAGCGCGCCGCCATCGCGCGCGAGCACCACGCCGATGCGAAGATTCACCACTCGTACACCAGCCTCGCGCGCGGGAGCCGCAGCCGCCTCCCACTGCTTACAAACTTCGGCGAGAAATCCCGTGCCCACTGCGCTCTGCTCGGTCAAAACTTCATCGCCGCGATTGCCGTAATACCCCACACCCGACGCCGACACGAACACGCGCGGTTGGCCCGTTCGCCGGAAGCTGTCCGCAGTGGCCGTGGCCAACGTCCTGGTCGTGACCGTACGGCTCTCCAGCACTTCCTGCTTGAACCTCTCCGTCCAGCGTCCAGCAATGTTCTTCCCTGCCAGATGAACTACTCCATCGCATCCCGCCAGCTTCGCCGGATCGAGCGGCTGCCGCGGATCCCACTGCACCTCGCCCTCGCGCGGAATCCGCCGCACCAGCGCAACCGTTTCGTGACCATCGCTCTGCAGGCCGCGTGTCAACGCCGTTCCCAGCAATCCCGACGCTCCGCTGATCATCACTCGCATTGCAAACACTCTTTCTGGAAGTCATCTCGTGGATTCGCAACCACAGTATCGCACCCGGTTTTCTTGAGGGGAAAGCATACTCAAGCATCCGCGCCCGCCCGCCGCACCCGAAAATTTTTTCACGTATAATCGGTCATGGCGACTTTGCGCCAACAGATCGCGACCAATGTTCTGACGGTCACACGCTTCCGCGATCTTTTGCGCCGCATCCGCTCCTACCGCCCCGGCGACGATCTCTCTTCCATCAAGAAAGCCTACGAATTCTCTTCTCAGCACCACAAAGGTCAGGCGCGCGAATCAGGCGAGCCGTACCTGGTGCATCCGCTCCAGGTCGCGACCATCCTGGCTGAGATGCAGCTCGACACCACTGCCATCACCGCCGGCCTATTACATGACGCCGTTGAGGATACCTCGGTCACCATAGACGAGATCCAGGCCGAATTCGGCGAGCAAGTCGCGCACATCGTCGAGGGCGTTACCAAAATCAGCAAGATCGACTTCGCTTCCTCCGAAGAAGCGCAGGCCGAGAACGTGCGCAAGATGGTGTTGGCCATGATGGACGACATTCGCGTCGTCCTCATCAAGCTGGCTGATCGCCTGCACAATATGCGCACTTTGAAGTTTTTGTCGGAGGCACGACAGCAGAAAATCGCGCGCGAAACTCTTGACATCTACGCGCCCATCGCGCATCGCCTCGGCATGGGAAAGATTCGCGGCGAACTGGAAGACCTCGCCTTCCAATATGTCGATCCCATCTCCTACAACCAGGTAAAGGACGCCATCGAATCCCGCCGCAAGGAGGGCGAGGCGTTTCTGGCCGAGGTGCAGGGCGTCATCGAGCAGAAGCTGAAGGAGAACAAAATCCAGGCGCGCGTAGAGGCGCGTATCAAGCGGCTGTACAGCATCTGGCAGAAACTGGAGCGGCAGCGCATCTCCGTCGATCAGATTTACGACATGCTGGCGCTGCGCATCATCACGCAGTCGGAAAGCGATTGCTACGCCGTGCTCGGCATCATTCACAACCAATGGCGTCCGGTGCCGGGACGAATCAAAGACTTTATCGCCATCCCGCGCAACAATTTCTACAAGTCTCTGCACACCACCGTCATCTCCGATAAAGGTCATGCCTTCGAAGTGCAGATCCGCACCGAAGAAATGCACAAAATGGCCGAGGAAGGCATCGCCGCCCACTGGAAATACAAGGACGGTCCAGTCTCGGCGCGCGATGAACAGCGCTTGGCGTGGCTGCGGCAAGTGGTTGAGTGGCAGCGCGACATCAAGAACTCCGGCGAGTTTCTCGCCACCCTGAAAATCGATCTCTACCCCGAAGAGGTGTACACCTTCACTCCGAAGGGCAAGATCGTGGTCCTGTCTCGCGACGCGACGCCGGTGGACTTCGCGTACACCGTGCACACCGAGGTCGGCAACACTTGCGTCGGAGCGAAGGTGAACGGACGCATCGTGGCCCTCCGCTACAAGCTGCGCTCTGGCGACATCGTCGAAATTCTCACCCAGCCGGGACATCATCCCAGCCGCGACTGGCTGCAATTCGCCAAATCGTCGCGCGCCCGGCAGAAGATCAAACACTGGCTCAACGTGCATCAGCGCGAGCGCGCCATCGAAATCGGCCGCAAGCTAATCGAGAAGGAAGCGCGCAAATATCGCATCGCGATGAAGTCGTTGAGCGACACCGAACTGATGCGCGTCTCCAACGAAAACGGTTTGGCTAAGCCTGACGATCTGTTGGCTGCCATCGGCTACGGCAAATTCTCGGCGCGTAGCATTCTGGCGAAGGTAGTTCCGCCGGAAGACGCGCAATCGTTCTCGGGACAGCAGCCCTCGCAAACCGATGACGGCGGTTCAGGCGGATTCACCAGCGTAGTGCGGCGCGTCTTTGGCGGCGACAGCTCAGCCATCAAGGTGAAAGGCCATGACGATCTGCTCGTCTACCGCGCGCGATGTTGTAACCCGATCCGCGGCGAGGAGATTGTTGGCTACGTTACTCGCGGTAAAGGCGTCGCTGTGCATTCTAAGTCCTGTGCCAACGTCGTGAATCTGATGTTCGAACCCGAGCGGCGTATCGACGTCGAATGGGGCAAGGACGGCAACGTGACCAAGGGCCAGGAAGGCTATCCCGTCAAGCTGTCGGTCTCGTGCGACAACCGTCCCGGCATGCTGAAGCAGATCGCCACCGTCATCAGCGACACCAACACCAACATCCGCAACATGGAAGCTAAAACCGACGACGAGACCGCGACAGTAGAGATCGTCGCCGACATCGCCGATCTCAAACACCTCGACCGCATCGTGACCGGCGTACGAAAGATTCCCGGCGTACGCGACGTTCAGAGACTGCAGAAGCTATGAAGCAGCAGTTGGCCAGGCAGTTGGCAGGTGACTAGCAAGCCAACACCCATCGGTACTGCCTGCGGTGTCATCCTGAGGGAATCGAAGGACCTGCTCTTTCGCCCGCCATGCTGAGACTCGTTTCGCCGCAACCAACCCACGGCGTCATCCTGAGCGAGACGAGTCGAAGGACCGCTACATAGGCACGATCTCTCGAGCCACGCTGCGCTACGACTTTTCCTTTTTCCAAACCAAATCCCAGCTTTCTCTTCGATCCACAAACCCGGTGATCTTGCCCTTCTCGTCGCGTTGGAAGATTTTGCGGATGCGTGGCTGGCCAGGCACGAACAGCACATCGCGCACTTCAACGTCGAGCGGCTTCATCGAGTTGCCTTTCTTGCCGCCCACCAGCCGTTTCCCATCCCAACGGATTTCATACTTCAAGTCCGGCGCCGCCGAATACTCGCCGACATACTGCCGCAGTTCCTTCTCCGGGAGCGTGATCGACGGCGGATCCTTCAGCACCGCGTAGGTATGGATCAGGTAGAGCTTCCAGTCGTCGCCATCGCGGCGCCACGTCTCGGTCGTCAGGTATTGCGCGAAGAGTTTCTGCCCATGAAAGGTCTCATGCTCATCGTCCAGATGAATCACCGTCGCCAGATCGCCGATCACGCGCGCCTGGTAGTTCGAAATCTCTAACTTGCCCGAGACGCCTACGGGCAATGGCGTTAACTGGTCAAGAAATGCTGCGCGGTCAAGGATCGTTCCACTCTCATCGACGTAAACTGCATCGCTGGCCAGCGCCTGCTCCCAGACCTTCCTGTCGCCGGGGGCGATGGCGTCGAGCAAAGCCTGATCTTTGGCGCGCAGCACAGCGATGGTTTGATTGGTGGTTGAGGCAGGCGTTTGCAGAACGAAGGCCAGGGCAAGAGCAATCAGCAGCATGCCGCTATTTTATGGCTTCGCGCGCGTTATGGAGCGCCGTCCGGTGCAGGATTCGCTCAGCCTGTCCCCAACGAAAAGCGGTCCTTCGCCCTGAAGGGACTGCAACGGGTTATCGGTCGCGGCGAACTCGCATTCGCTATCGGTCCGCCGGCGTTATTGGCGACATCGTGTGCGCTGGTGCGATCTTCTGGGCATGCGCCACGCCCGCCTTATCGATGGTCAAAATGACGTGCACGGGACGTCCGGGCGTCAACAACACCGGGCGATGCTGGTTTCCGACCGTGCTGGTGTCGATCGAAACTGCGCGTGCACTGCGCAATGCCAGCTTCAGTTCCGTACCGCTCGCCTGGCAAACGGTTCCATACAGTCGGTGTACGAGCGCCGCACCGCTAACTGCCGCTGAGGCCGCGATGCTGGCGGGACAGCTGATCGGCTCCGGCGTCGCCGGCACAATGGGATCGTCCACCAGCGGCATCAGTCCTCCGGTCAATCCGTAAATTCGCAACTGCATGTTGCTGGCCACATACACGCGTCCCTTTGCCACTGTCGGAACCAGGTTGGCATTGCTGTTGACGGCGTGCGTCCACGTTCCGCCAAGAGTCGAGAACAGCTGCTGCGACAAATTTGAGGCTGCGTATGCACGCAGTGTCACCGGCGTACCGGGATTCATGTCCGACGAGACCGATGGCCGTTGCACAAACCAGACCACCGCGGTCTCTGCCGTCGTTCCATTCGACGACACCACTGGAATCACGCCGCCATCATCCGGCAATCCATTTACCGCGCCCGAACCGGTAGAGCTTTCCTGCACCAACTGCACTGAGGGCGAGGTTTGCAGCTTCCAGCTGGTCACGCCATTGCCCCCACCGGTTAGGATATGAGTCGTTCCGTCGGACCCGACGTAGTACGCCGGGCCGCACCAGCATCCACCCATATTGATGGTCTGCACTACGTTATTCGGACCGCCCTGCGTGTAGCCGCCCATGTTGTCGCGGTTCAGCAGGAAGGCACGGCCGTCTTTGCCTCCGGCGATCGCCAGGTGTGGAATGGGACCCGGCTGGTCGGGAAGAATCAGCAAGCCACCGGAACCCACGTCGGCGTCGGACCCGTCCAAGGTGAAGTAATCGTAGGTGGTGAAGCTGTCCTTCAGTGTGAGGAGGTCAGACGACAACCGCACCATGCTATCGGGCCGATTGAAACTCTGGGAATAGCTGGGCGTATAGGGATCGCTGTTGCCGGTCGAGAAGAAGATGTCTCCTCCGGCGTCGGCTGCAGGTCCAAAGCCTGATTGCCAGATCGACGAAAGATAATAAGACGACTGCGGCTGCGTGAGTTTGTCGGTGATTTGTCCGGTCATCGGTAGCAGCGTGGTGGCGTCGTAGCGAAGAATCGTGCCGCGCGACTGGCTGGGTACGAGGTCGCCGGTGCTACCGAAGCTCACGTAGATGCTGCCATTGGCCTCCAGCAGGGCCGGACGTTGCAACTGATAGGGCGGGAGGAAGGTCCACTGCGTTCCGTCGGCGAGCGTCTCCGAGAACTGGATAGTCTGTGGCGATACCACATCGCGGCCCGTGCTGAGCGAGATGGCGTGCAGGCGGAAAACGTCGCTGCCGCCGCCCAGGCTGTCGTTGACAAAAAACATCACTCCAGCTGTGCGGTCGATAACCGGCGTGCTCAGGATTCCCATCACCGGGAAAACATTGTCGTCACCGTTCTTCAGACTGTCGGGAACGGGAAGTCCGAACTGGGAATGCCACAGCACAGCACCGCTTACGGCGTCATAGGCGTAGATGCTGTTGGTCTCGGTCGCCACGTAAACGACGTCGTGCACGCCCTGTCCTTGGATGGTTTGCGCGGAAACGAATAGCGGCTCGGCATCGATGCGACCGTCCATGAGGATGACCTTCTGCAATCCAAATGTCGAGGAGGTCACATTGGCAGGTGTCAGCTGCGTTTCGGAGGAGAACCATCCGCTGCGATTGTTGTCGTTGTGGTACGTAAGGACGTCCTGCGGCGAACTGGGCGTCTGCTTGTCCCCGGCGCGCAGAACCGCCGGTGTAATGGCAAAACCCAATATCAACAGCGCAGAACAATAGCGATGCACGAACTTGAGCAGCATGAAAGACACCTCCCCAGCGTTGTCTCAACAACACCAATCGACAGCCAAAAATTTGATTGCGGTGCGGTGGGTATTACAAATGTGAGTAGCTGGTTGTGTCTATAGAAAAAACGTCGGGGACGACTCTCGCTGAACGGAGCCGACACGACACATCTATTTCGTCGCTCCGGCGACGGAATCATCGAAAGCCGAGTCCCGCAGGACGCAGACGCCGTCAGCCCAAGACGCAGCCCTGGGCGAGCACTAACACGAGTCCGAGCCCTTGCGGGGATGGCGGGGTTTGCGTGCTTCTTATTTCTTCTTCACGTGCGCGAGCACTTCTTCCGCGTGGCCTTCAGGCTTTACTGGGGAAAAGATATGCGCAATTTTTCCTTCAGCATCGATCAGGAACGTCGAGCGCACGATCCCCATCACCTTCTTGCCATACATGTTTTTCTCTTTCAGCACGTCAAATAATTTAGCGACATCTTTCTTGTCGTCGGCGAGTAAGGTATACGGCAGGTCATACTTTTCCTTAAACTTCAGTTGTGCCTTGGGAGTGTCGGGCGAAATGCCCAGGATGACCAGTCCGGCCTTCTGCAACTTTTTGAACGAGTCGCGGAAGCCGCAGGCTTCGATGGTGCAGCCGGGCGTGTCGGCGCGGGGATAGAAAAAGAGCACGACGTTCTGGCCGCGAAACTGCTTGAGCGAAACGGGGTTTCCGTTTTCATCAGGCAGGGTAAAGTCGGGGGCTTTTGAGTTGATATTCATATCGCACTATCTATATCGCCATTTCGGCCGCCGGGCTATCGTCCTCCTGCTTGGCGCGATGCTGTTTGTCCCGTTTTGCGCCGCTCAGGTTCTACAGGACCACGCGCAACACCAGCCGCCGCCGCCCACCAACGAAACCAAGATCAACACCAAGACTGCAAAGCGCGGACCGCGCGCACTGGGCGTGGTGGAATTTCTGCCCGGCGGCCAAGCTCGCCTGATTCCCATCGCTTTGTGGATTGACGGACGCTACTACGACGCCAGCCTCTACGCCGCCAACCCTGAGCCCATGGCGCTTGAGCCCGAGACCGTGTACGAAGCCACCGACTACGGCGAACCCACCGGATTCTTCACCGTCACTACGCCCGAGCAGGTGAAAGGCAGCTGGGTAGCAGAAGGCCAGTGGAAGGCTCATCTGGCGATGGACGAAAAAGTGGCACAGCAGAAGGCCAAGCAGCCCAAGCCGAAGGAAAAATCCTACGACCCGAGCAGCGACCGACCTATCCTGAAGCGCGGCGGATCAAGCGACTCATCTTCAGCCGGAAGTGGAAGCCCAGATGCGCAGAGCTCGCCTTCAGGATCGGCCGCTCCGTCTTCACCCGAACCATCCGACCGGCCAGTATTACGGAAGCCCAACACGACTCCGTCCGACACCAGCACCAACGCGGCGACATCGTCTGCTTCTGCTGGCAGTGTGCCGTCCAGCACTCCATCGCAGGACGAAAACGATCCTAACCGCCCGACGTTGCGTCGCGGCAAGGCACCTCAACAGGCCACGGCGTCGGAATCCTCAACCTCGGCAGTCGACAAGAACATCGCCGCGATGGACTCCGCCCAGGGAAAGCTGATGGCAACGATGGCTTCGATCGGACACCGTTCGTATCCCGCCATCTCCGACGCCGGAGCGTACGAGACGCGATCTCTGCTCTATGCGATGAACGCCACCGAACAGGCCAATAAGGCGAATCAGCTGCGCGCCCTTGCGCTCGACGAGATTGCCAAGTTCATCGCGAAACGAAAGACGACACCGCTGCCGAAATTAGCGACCATTACTAGCTACGACCTCCGCGCCTACGATTTGGACTACAGCAGCTCACCGACCTTCGTGCTGACGGCGGCACTGCCGGTGGAAGGCGCGAAGGCGCTACGAGGTGGTGAGTTCGACTACTACGTGACCGTGGTGGCCCGGGAGGACATCAACGGAACCCCGATCAAGATCTTCAGTGCGGTCAGCGACACGAATCACCTCGACTCGTTCCCGCGGATGGAAATGGTAGACGCCGTAGACGCCGACGCCAACGGCCGCGGCGATCTGCTCTTCCGCCAGTACTCGGATGTGGGTATCAGCTACGCTCTCTACCGCGTCTATCCGTATGACATGCAGAAGGTGTTCGAAGGTGGTTCTTCGCTGTGAGAAGCGGAACTAATGGGCACCCCACGAAAGGACTAAGGCTGTGCAAAAGCTCTCAACTGTGACTCTGCTCGTTAAGGCATTCCAAACCTCGCGCCAAATTGAAACAAAGCCCTCTATCCACTTAATTTTATAAGTACTTAAAAGTGCAACGGCGAGTGGGCATTGTGTGTAAATCCTTGAAAACCAGAGGGCGCCGGAAACGCTACGCCCCGTCTTCCACAAACTTTTCCACAGATCTGAGGAATTCTTAAGTGCCACCCGGCTAAACCATTGTGACATCGTGAGTTGTATTTTCGAGAGCTCACAATCGCACGACGACGGGGTTCCACGATGTGGGAGACGCATCCGGCGCTTGCAACTCGACCTCTTGCCGGGCAATCTGATACGCATGCCGGAGCTTCCCGACATTGAAGCCTACCTCGTCGCGCTGCGGAGCCGCGTTATTGGAGAGCCACTGACGAAGGTCCGCATCGCCAGCCCTTTTCTGCTGCGCACCGCCGAGCCCCCGCTCTCCAGCGTCGAGGGCCACATAGTCCGCGAACTGCGCCGCATTGGCAAGCGCATCGCCTTTGGCTTCGACAATGACCTATGGCTGGTGCTCCATCTGATGATCGCCGGACGTCTGCACTGGCGTCCTCCGGGCGCGAAGCTGGGTGGCAGACAAAATCTCGCAGCCTTCGACTTCCCAGCTGGCTCACTGGTACTCACCGAGGCGGGAAGTAAGCGCCGCGCGTCGTTGCAGCTCGTGGCGGGCGAGGACGCATTGGAAGCGCTCGATCCCGGAGGCATCGATGTTTTCGTAGCGGGCCTCGAAGCGTTTCGCGAGGTACTTACGGCGGAGAACCGCACCCTGAAGCGCGCGCTCACCGATCCGCGTTTCCTCAGCGGCATTGGCAATGCCTACTCCGACGAGATTCTGCACGCCGCGCAGCTGTCGCCGATTACCCTGACGCACAAGCTGACCGATGAGCAGTGGCAGCGGCTGTTCACAGCCACGCGCCAGACCCTCCAGTTATGGGCAGCCAAGCTGAGCGCCGAAGCCAAAGCTGGCTTTCCGGAGAAAGTCACGGCGTTTCGCAAAGACATGGCTGTCCATGGCCGATACGGTGAACCCTGCCCCCGCTGCGGCGAAAAGATCCAGCGCATCCGCTATGCTGACAATGAGACGAATTACTGTGTGCGCTGCCAGACTGGCGGGAAAGTTCTGGCGGATCGCAGCCTGTCGCGACTGCTGGGTTCGGATTGGCCGCGGAGCCTGGATGAACTCGAGGCATTGAAGAGGAAGTAGAGTTCGCGCGAACGTCTACTTCGGGCAACTCCTAGACTGCGCGATTGAAGTTTTCATAGTTTTCCACAAGCAATTTGTCAGCTTGAACAGTCGAATTCAGAGCCTATAATGGCAGTTCGCTGAAATTGCACTCCGGCATGAACTCCCCGATGACCACCGACAAGCGCAAAGCCCTGGGCCGAGGATTAGAAACGTTGTTGCCGCCGCGGCAGGTGCCTCATGCGCCCGTTTCTGCGCCGCCCGCTGCGGCCAAAACGAACATCGACGAAGTGCATCAACTCGCGCTCGATCACCTCGAGCACAATCCTTACCAGACGCGCACTCTGTCGCTCGATCCGTCCGCGCTCGGCGAACTAGCAGCGTCCATTAAAGCTGTGGGGGTAGTGCAGCCGATCGTGGTGCGCCCGATTTCGGGCGGACGTTATCAGGTCATCGCCGGCGAGCGCCGCTGCGAGGCGACCCGCAGCCTCGGCATGGCAACCATTCCCGCTATCGTGCGGCAAGTCTCCAACGAGCAGGCGATGGAGATGACGATTATCGAAAACCTGCAGCGCGAAGACCTGAACGCCATGGAACAGGCGCGCGCTTACGAACGCTTGGGCCGCGAGTTCGGACTGACACAGGAGCAGATGGCGCAGCGCACCGGTAAAGAGCGCTCGTCGGTCGCCAACTTCATGCGCCTGCTCAAACTGCCTTCGGTGGTACAGACCATGGTGGAGAAAGCTCAGCTCAGCTTCGGCCATGCCAAAGCGCTGATGCCGCTGGATTCGCCCGAGGCAATGGAGCGGCTCGCCCGCCGCGTCAGCGAACTCGGCATGTCGGTGCGACAAACCGAGGAAGCCGTCGCCAGCCTCGTGCAGCCGCGTGTGGCGCAATCGGAGAAGGAACGCATCGTCGATCCCAACGTGAAGGAAGCCGAGAAATTGCTGCAGCGCTCGCTCGGCGTCCGCGTCACCATCAACGACCGCAAGGGCAAGGGCAAGATCATGATCGAGTACTCGTCGCTGGAAGATTTCGACCGTATCCTTGAAGCGCTAGGCGATCAATAGCAGCCATCCTGCCGGAACACCCATCGTCCTCGACTCGATTCTGCTTGACCCTCCGACTGCGGCTGACGTATATCTCAAACGCCCTGTGGCACCGGCGATCCATCATCTCAATTGCGACTTTGCACATCATGGCCTGACGGCCTTTTGCGGCGAGCTGTCTCAGCTCGTTAAAGGAGAACTATCTTGCAGAAGAATTTCCTGAAGCTTGCCTTCCTGTTTTTCCTGGCGGTACCCTTCGCCGTAACCGCGCCTAAAGTCATGGCACAAGATGCCATGAGCGCACCGGGAGACGGCGCTAACGCCGAAGCCATGCAGAAACTCCAAAAGATGTCGGCGGCATTGCAGCTGACTCCCTCACAGAAGAAACAGGTCATGCCAATCCTGATGGAAGAAGCGCCACAGATCAAGGCGCTGAAGGCCGACACCTCGATGCCGCCGCTGCAGAAGGCGATGAAGATGCGCCAGATCGGCGAGACCACCGATAGCAAGATGAAGCCCATCTTGAACCCGCAGCAGTGGCAGACCTGGGAGACGATGCGTGCCCAGGAAAAGCAGCAGATGATGCAGAAGATGGAAAACCGGTAATCGCGGATACGCGTTTGGATTGAGAGCGCAAGAGGATCGAACCTTTTGCGCTTTTACTGGTTGCGCCTTTTAGTGAGGACGAAGTCCTGGTTGGAGCACCGTCAACGGGACAAACCGCCTTAGCCGACGCCGCCGCCCTCGCCCGACTGCACGGTCGACATCTCCAGCTCCAGCGCGGTCAGCGAAAGGGTGATGTCACGAATCGAATAATAGATCGAAATCACCAGCGAGATCAGGCACGCCGCGAAGAACGGCAAGGCCACGAAGTCGAGATGCAACTGCAATACCTGCTCAGCAAACAGCGACAGAATCATCAGCGACACAAAGAAAATGCTGAGCGAACCATAAATCATTGAGCCCCGCAACAATCGCGCCCGCTGATGGGTGCGGCGCAGTTGCTCCTCCAAGTGGCGGACGTCCGCGTCGCCGCTCTGCAAGTCCCGCATGATGAGCCGAGCGCGATCAATAGCCCTGCCGTACCGGTTGGTGATGCTCAGCAACAGCAATCCAATACCGGAAATCACAATCACCGGAGCGATGCACGCGGTCAGGATTTGAACCACCGAGGTTGTGGGCATGCCCGAACCTGCCTTGAACAAACGTCTGCGGATCGCAGCTGTTGATTTCTCTCGCAGCATACAATGTTTGCGAGGTCGAGGGCCAAAGAGAAATGCAGACGGCAGATGTAGTGATTGTCGGCGGCGGCATTGTGGGCGCGAGCGTCGCATGGCATTTGACGGAAGCAGGCTGCCGCGGCGTGCTCATCGTCGAGCGCGAATCCCATCAGGGCAAAGGTTCCACCGGCAAGAGCATGGGCGGCGTGCGCGCGCAATTCGCCACCAAGCCCAACATCCAGATGTCGCTTTACTCCATTCCCTTCTACGCATCGTTCGATGAGCGGTTGGGACAGCCCGCTGGCTATCGCAGCCAGGGATACATGTTCGTCGCGACCAAACCATCGCACCTCGACTATTTGCAGACGAACCAGGCATTGCAGAAATCGCTTGGCCTAACGCAAGCTCGCATGGTCACACGCGATGAGATCGTCGCCACCGTTCCTCAACTTCGCGCCGATGACGTACTCGGTGGCAGCTTCTGTCCCACCGATGGCTTCGTCGATCCTTACAGCGTGATGGTCGGCTTTACTACATGTGCCTGCGCGAACGGTGCGACGTTGTGGCGCTCGACTGAGGTTATCGCAATCAATCGCGACGGCTCCGGCATCACCGGAGTAGAAACCACGCGCGGCCCGGTAAGCACACCTGTCGTCGTTAACGCCGCCGGAGCGTGGGCGGCTCAAGTCGCCGCGCTTGCGGGAATTGAGCTGCCGGTTGAACCGATGCGCCGCATGCTGATCCCGACAGAGCCCTTCGATGGTGTATCGCATGAGATTCCGATGGTCATCGACATGAGCAACGGCTTCCATTTCCGGCCGGAGAGCCTGGGCTTCCTGCTGGCGTGGAACGACCCCGAGGAAACCATCGGCTTCAACACCAACTTCGAGCCGTCGTTCATCGAGAAGGTGCTGACGCGCGCCGCCGATCGGGTGCCGTGCTTCGAGAATCTTGCGGTAAACCCTAAGCGTGCCTGGGCGGGGCTATACGAAATGTCACCCGATCACCACTGCATCATCGGGCCTCTGGACGAGGTGAATGGCTTCTACTGCGCCAACGGTTTCAGCGGGCATGGCGTGATGCACTCACCCGCCACCGGAAAGATGGTTGCGGACTTGATTCTGCACGGCAGCACCGATGTTGTTGATAACGTCGAGGTGCTGAGTCCCGCGCGCTTCGCCAAAGGCGAGCTGCTGCACGAGACCGCGGTACTGTAGGGCTTGCGCCTTTCTTCAGTATGTTGCACCTTCAAGCACATGAGTGATGAGGCAGTTCCTAACCCTACAAGAGAAGAAGTACACGAAGCTACAACATCCGATGTGTCAAACATCGTCTCGCTGATCAATCACGCCTTCGCTGTGGAACGTTTCTTCAAGAACGCCGACCGCACCGATCCGGAAACAGTTCACCAGAACATGAATGAAGGCAAGTTCTTGCTGCTGCACCAGAATAATAAGCTGGTCGCCTGTGTCTTCGTGAAGATCACCGACGACCGGGCGTACCTCGGCACGCTATCGGTCGATCCCGCGCAGCAGAAATCGGGGCTGGGCAGGCGCATGATGGCGGAAGCCGAAGCCTACGCGCGCGCCGCTGGTTGCAAAGCCCTGGACATACGCATCATCAACCTGCGGGCGGAGCTTGCACCCATCTACCGTAAGTTCGGCTTCGTCGAAACTGGAACCGAGATCCCCGAGAGCGCAAAAGGCTTCACCCAGCCGGTGCAGTTCATAACGATGTCGAAGGCGCTGTAAGACTGCGGCGCGATCTGCTCCGTATAATCGACAGCGAGTTCCACGTGGCTGCGATTCCTCAACTCAAAGAAGAACTCAAGCGCGCCGCCCTCGATCTCGGCTTCGATCTCGCAGGCGTTGCCGGGGTCGCCGACACGCCCGAACATCGCTTCTTCGCCGATTGGATCGCCGAAGGCCGCGCCGGGGAGATGAAGTATCTTGAGGCGCGCAACGACGCCAACAAGTTGAAGCGCGCTTCGCTGGCCAACGCCGCTCCCTGGGCACGCTCCGTCGTGGTCTGCGCTCTCAACTACAACACTGAACAGCCCTACTCATCGCACGCCGGTTCGTCGTCGCAGGGATGGATCGCACGCTACGCCTGGACGCAGAGCGACTACCACGATGTGGTGCTCGAAAAATTGCGCGCCCTCGAAGCTAAGCTGATGGACTTCTGCTCTCAGCATGGCGTCGCGTCCCCGCGAACCTGGTGCTACGTCGACACGGGCCCGATCATCGAGCGCATTCTCGCCAAGTACGCGGGCATAGGTTGGATTGGCAAGAACACTTGCGTGCTCAATCAGCAGCTCGGCTCGTGGCTGTTTCTGGGCGTCCTGCTCACGTCGCTGGAACTCACACCCGATCTTCCACCCGCCGATCACTGCGGCTCCTGCACGCGCTGCCTCGACGCCTGTCCAACAAATGCCTTCCCTGCGCCCTATCAGCTTGACGCGACCAGGTGCGTCTCGTATCTCACCATCGAGCTTCGTGGATCCATCCCAGAGGAACTCCGTCCAGGCATCGGCCGGCAGGTCTTCGGCTGCGACATTTGCCAGGATGTTTGCCCTTGGAATCGGCATGCTCCACCAACCATGCTGCCCGACCTGCAACCCCGTCCCGAGCTGGTGAACCCTGACTTGGCCAGCCTGGCGCAACTCAGGCCTGAAGAGTTTCG
>Ga0187884_10002027_pt1 | contig 17498 bp, 15 predicted proteins | sample June2016WEW_20_4_FD_132983 | JGI IMG/M metagenome (GOLD analysis project Ga0187884, IMG submission 132983) | Peatland microbial communities from SPRUCE experiment site at the Marcell Experimental Forest, Minnesota, USA - June2016WEW_20_40 | ecosystem: Environmental > Terrestrial > Soil >...
CGCGAGCTGCCGGACCTCGTTGGGGAAGATGGATTCGTAGCAGATAAACACGCCCGCCTGCGAATCGCCGACGTTTAAGGGCATTCGCAATTTCCCGCGCGCAAAGGTCCCCACTTGCTGGGTGAGGCCGCCGGCGAAGCTAAACAACTTCTCGAAGGGCACGTATTCGCCAAAGGGCACCAGGTGCATCTTGTCGTAGCGAGACGTCCAGGCGCCGGTTGGTGCGATCACCGATGCGGAGTTGTAGACGTCTGGCTTCCGGCTGGCGTCGCCAGCGTGATCGATGCCGAGCGAGCCGGCGATGATATAGGAGTTGGTGCCGCGCGCGATGTCCGCGAGCGTTCGCCGCAGGTGCAGGTCGGTGGCCCAGAAGGGCGCGGGCGACTCCGGCCACAAGATCAGGCCCGGCGTGGAGGCTCTCTCACTGTGCGGCCGCACGCTGAGTGCCTGGAGGGAGTTCAGCGTTTGTTCAAAGTATTCCAGCGACCAGACGTCCGACTCAGTGATGGGAACATTGGCCTGCACCAGAGTTGCGCCCTGATCGGTCGGCAGCGCTTCAGGTTTAAAGAGCTTTCCGGCGTGGAGCGCAATGGCGGCAGCAAGCGAGGCCGTCAAAAGCACTTTGCGCTTGGCATATGGCACAAGGAACGCTGCGGCGACGGCGGTGTTCACCAGCGCTATCTCGAACGAGATTCCATAGACACCGGTCACGGTTGCGATTCGCGAAAGAGGAATGTTGTCGATTTGCGTCGTACCCAGCAGGTCCCAGGGAAATCCCGTGATATACGTTCGCGCCATCTCGACGGCCACCCACAGAAACGGCGTGAAGACCAGCGCGCGCAGGCTGTACCCGTTACGGCGGGCGGCGATGAGCGCGAGAAATAACCCGAAGAGTCCGTGATAAAGGCCAAGATACAGCGAGAACATCACCAGCAGCACAATCGATAACGGCGTGCCGATCCCACCGTAGACGTGCATGACATGGAAAATCCAGGAGCAACTGCCCAGGTACCAGATGAATCCGCAGACGTAGCCTAGCAGAAATCCTTGCCATGGCGTGGCCGGGGCGAGAAACAGACCGCCGTCGGCGAGCACCATTACGATGTCCTGGTCGCGGCACTTGAGGATGGCGTAGATGAGCGGCGCGAGGGCGACCCAGCTAAGGAGATAGATGGAGAAATTCGGGAAGATCAGTATCTGAAGAACGCCCGAGAGGCAGGCGAAGATCCATGCTTTCGGACGGATGCGGCTCACTGATTGAGTTTAGCAAAGACGAGCGACGAGTTCCGCGAAGCGAGATTACGAATTGGTTACAACGACATCTGTATCAACCGAGAGTCTCCCAGTCATCGGGATCGATGTGTGCTTGACTCAGGATGCTTCGCAAGGTACCAACCGGAACCTCGGATTTCTTCGGCACGATGGCCGTGTCTACGACGTCGTCGGCGCGACGCACAAACTTGACGTGGCTGCCCTTTTGTGAGGCTTGTGCAAAACCAGCCGCTTCTAGACGGCGCTTGATCTCTCGAAACGAAAGCGGCTTAAACCGCCCCAACCTCTACCTCGATCGTGCGCAACTTGGGAAGGCGGGTGGCTTGCGGAGGCTCAAAGTGGAGTTCCAACGCTTCCCTTAAATTCGCCAGCGCTTCCTCCTCGGTTTCGCCCTGACTGGCAACGTCAACCTCAAGACACTGCGAGACAAACCAAGCGCCCTCGCGCCACACGGATGCAGCAAATGGACGTTTCATACCACTATTCTTGCATAGCGTGCGGGGCCTGACCACATAGAAAGGCAACAGATCCTTCGACTGCGGCGGCCAGAAGCACGCCGCCTCCGCTCAGGATGACAAAGTTGTTTTTCGGTGAGCGCCCATTCTTCGTTCAGCTCGCGACTCGAGAGATGCTGGTGAAAAGAAAAAGGCCGCGACGATCGCGGCCTTCACCAAGGGCTAATTGCCAAATGCCAAGTGCCGCTTACTTGAGCGCCACCAGCTTGTTCATCAGCTCTGAATAATCCTTCTTCTCGACTCCGTGAACCTGCTTGTTGTACTCGTCAATCTTCTGCGAGTAGTTCATGGAGCAGAACTTCGGACCGCACATCGAGCAGAACGACGCTTCTTTGTAGTACGCGTCGGGCAGGGTCTCGTCGTGCATGCTGCGCGCGGTTTCGGGATCGAGCGACAACTGGAACTGCTTCTCCCAGTCGAACGTATAGCGCGCGTAGCTGATGGCGTCGTCGCGGTCCTGGGCGCCTGGACGGTGCCGTGCCACGTCGGCCGCATGCGCCGCGATCTTGTATGCGATGATGCCGTCCTTCACATCCTTATCGTTCGGCAGACCGAGGTGCTCTTTCGGCGTGACATAGCAAAGCATCGCCGCGCCATGCCATCCGATCAGCGCAGCGCCAATCGCCGAGGTGATGTGGTCGTAGCCCGGAGCGATGTCGATGACGAGCGGGCCCAGTGTATAGAACGGTGCCCCGTGGCAGAGTTCCACTTCCTTGTCGACCTGTTCCTTGATCTTGTCGAGCGGCACGTGGCCCGGGCCTTCGATCATGACCTGGACGTCCCGCTCCCAGGCCTTCGTCGTGAGCTCGCCGAGCGTCTTCAATTCGGCGAACTGTGCCTCGTCGCTGGCATCGGCAATGCTACCGGGGCGCAGGCCGTCGCCAAGCGAGTAGCTGACGTCGTGCTTGGCCAGGATTTTCGTGATGTCGTCAAAGCGCTCGTACAGGAAATTCTGCTTGTGGTGGTGCGCCATCCACTGCGCCAGGATCGCGCCGCCGCGGCTGACGATGCCGGTGATGCGCTTAGTGATCAGCGGCAGATACTCGATGAGCACGCCGGCGTGAATGGTCATGTAGTCGACGCCCTGCTCGGCCTGCTCCTCGATGACTTCAAGCATAAGGTCGGCGGTCAAGTCTTGGATACGCTTGACGCGCGAGACCGCCTCGTAGATCGGTACAGTGCCAATCGGCACAGGCGAGTGGCGCAGGATAGCTTCGCGGATTTCGTGGATACCGCCGCCAGTCGACAGGTCCATCACCGTATCGGCGCCGTAGTGGACCGAGGTGTGCAGCTTCTTCAGTTCTTCGTCGACGTTGCTGGTGACGGACGAGTTGCCGATGTTGGAGTTGATCTTGCATTTCGACGCCACGCCAATGCACATCGGCTCCAGCTCAGGATGGTTGACGTTCGCCGGAATGATCATGTGGCCGACGGCGACTTCGTCGCGGATCAGTTCGGGCGAGACGCGCTCGCGCTCGGCGATGAAGAGCATCTCCTCGGTGAGCAGGCCTTTGCGGGCAAAATGCATCTGCGACATGTTGGTGTCGCCGGTGCGGGCGGCTTCTTCGCGGCGCTTCGTGATCCACTCGGCACGCGGGTTCGTGGCGGTCGTGCCGTTGCTGCCATTGGTTCCACTCATAATCTTGGTAACTCCTGATAGACCTTTGATTATACCGTCTAAGATTGGGCGTGCGGCGAGCACCAAGGATGAGGTTTCTTGAAAAACGCACTTTCAGGTGCGCCGAGGAAAGCTGCCACTGCCCGGGCGTCATCCTGAGCGAAACGAGGAGGCGAAGCCGCCCAACGGAGTCGAAGGACCGCTAATTCTGGCAGTCTTTTGTGGATAGAGGTCCTTCGACTCCGCAGTGCCGAAAAACCGGCGCTGCTGCCCTCAGGATGACACCTTAACAATGGTGGTCTGAACTTGAACTTTACCGTGCTGGACTGGTCCGCGATTGCCGGGTACCTCGCCATCACGCTGGTGATTGGCGTGTGGTTCCGTCGCCGCTCCAGCCGCAGCGTGGCCGACTACTTCCTCTCCGGACGCAAAGCCAACTGGTGGTTGGCCGGGACGTCAATGGTGGCGACTACATTCGCTGCCGACACGCCGCTGGTGGTCACCGGCCTGGTCTATTCGCAGGGCATCTCCGGAAACTGGCTCTGGTGGGGCTTTCTGCTGTCGGGGATGATGACGGTCTTTTTGTTCGCCCGCCTGTGGCGGCGATCCGGCCTGCTCACCGATGTGCAGTTCGCCGAGATTCGCTACTCCGGCAAGCCGGCGGCGTTTCTGCGAGGCTTCCGCGCCATCTATCTAGGGCTGCTGATGAACTGCGTGATCCTGGGCTGGGTGACGAAGGCGATGACCAGCATTGTCGCAACCACCTTCGCTGACACGCCATTGCTGACGAACATCAGCCACGTCATGAGTGCCCGCTTCGGCTCCGTCTGGAGCGGTGATGACGGTGCGGCGCTGGCCATCTGTGTCTTCTTCCTGATTCCGTTTACCGGCTTGTATGTTTCGCTCGGCGGTCTGTGGGGCATCCTGTGGACCGACTTGTTTCAGTTCGTATTGAAGATGACCATCGTGATCGCTGTCGGCTATTACGCTGTGGCGGCCTGCGGTGGAATGTCAGCGATGATCGAAAGCTTGCGAAAAATGCAAGTCTCAGCGGGTCCGAACGCGGCCAGCCCAATCGGCTTTCTGCCGGATTTCTCCCGCGGCATCACGGCCGAGACGTTGTGGATGGTGCCCGTGGCGAATTTCCTGGTTTATCTCGGACTGCAATGGTGGGCGTTCTGGTATCCCGGAGCCGAGCCGGGTGGTGGTGGATACATCGCGCAACGCATCTTCAGCGCTCGCGATGAGAGGCAAGGATTGCTGTCGGTTCTCTGGTTCAACATTGCTCATTACGCGATTCGCCCTTGGCCCTGGATTGTCACCGGTCTGGCGGCCATCGTCCTCTATCCTGGGCTGAAGCATCCCGAGACCGGATACATGATGGTGTTGAACGCGCACTTGCCGCACCAACTCCGCGGGATCGCGATCGCGGGATTTCTGGCTGCGTTCATGTCTACTGTGGCCACGCAACTGAACTGGGGCGCGTCGTATCTGGTCGCCGACTTCTATCGCCGCTTCCTCAGGCGCGGGGCGACCGAACGGCACTATGTTCGAGTGTCGCGCCTATGCACGGTGCTGCTGGTGATCGCATCGGCTTGGGTGTCGGTGCATCTCGGGTCGATCGCTTCGGGATGGGAAGTGGTGTTGCAGATCGGCGCAGGCACGGGCGCGGTGTACATCCTGCGCTGGTACTGGTGGCGGATCAACGCCTGGAGCGAGATTTCGGCAATGGCGTGCTCGCTGCTGGTCACTCTGCTGCTCAACCACTGGCAGCCGTTTGCCGGGAACGAGTCGCTCGTCTTCGCCAAGAGCGCGCTGGCGACGACCGTGGTCACGACAGCGGTGTGGTTGACGGTGACCTTCCTGACGAAGCCCGAACCGGAAGCGGTACTTACCGCGTTCTATCGCCGAGTACATCCCGACGTGCGGGGATGGAAGCGCATTGCGGGTTTAGTACCTGAGATCAAAGGACATCGCGATCTCGGACGAAATCTTGGCGCGTGGGCGCTGGGTTGCATCATGATTTATAGCTGTCTGTTCGGCACCGGAAAGCTGCTGCTTCAGCAGAAAGGCACGGCTGCGTTGTTGCTGGCATGTTCAATGGCGAGCGCATTTGCGCTGTATCGAGTTGTGATTCGCAATTTCAAAATGGAACCGGACGAACCGGAGCGGTGCGCGGCGATTAAGTCAGCCTAACGGAGTGATAACCTAAGAGGCGAAAAAACGGGGAAGCTGGTTGGCTTCCCCTAAGCGACAGAGGCGATATCGCAGACATAGATGTTGAGAGTTCCTCGCCTGGTTGCCCGTGACTATCATGCCGCCATCGCCAAAACTCGCTCCTGTGCCGCAAGTCGCCAAAATACGTGGGGCCGAGGAACGCAGTATCATCCTCGACGGCGTCACTTGGCGCTACTGGTTTGCCGGTTCCGGTCCGCCTCTGCTGCTGATCCACGGCTTCATGGGGTATTCCTTCTCGTGGCGATTTAACATGGAGTCGCTGGCGAAGGATTTTTCCGTATACGCGATGGACTTGCCGGGTTGCGGCTTTTCCGAGCGACCCAATTGCACTGAATGCACGTTGACGGGCGATGCAGCGAGGGTGCTGCAGTTCATGGAGCGTTTAGGCATCGAAAACGCCGATATCGTTGGTTCGTCGCGCGGCGGTGGTTTGAGCATTCTGCTGGCAGCCTTGGCGGCGCGAACCAATCAACTGCACCGCATTCGAAGGCTGGTACTGGTGTCGCCGATCAATCCCTGGTCCAGCCACGGCAAGGTTCTGGCCCGGCTGCTGGCGACCACCCTCGGAGGCATCTATGTCGTGCACGTGCAGCCGCGGCTGAAGATTATTGCGAAGCGCTACTTCAAGGCTCTGTATGGCGATCCGGCGCGAGTTTCGCCCGGAACGTTCGAGGGCTACACGGCTGGAACGGAGCCGCCCGGCAGCTTTGAACACTTATCGCGAATACTGCGCTCATGGCATGACGATCTCGAAGCCATTCATCAAGCGCTGGGCGAAATCAGCGGGATGCCTATTCTGCTGCTGTGGGGGTCACGCGACCGGGCGGTGTATCCGTCGTCCATTCATCAGCTGCAACGGCAGTTGAAGAACAGCGCGCTGGTGATGTTCCCTGGCGCGGGGCATCTGCCGTATGAAGAGGTGCCAGAAGAATTCAATCGTGTGCTCTGTGATTTCCTGCTGCACGATGCGCCGAGAACGGCGTTCGAGATTGCGGCGGACCGAGCAATCAGCCGCTAGCAACTAGCAACTGCATTTTATGGGAAGGGTGCTCGTTCGGTTCAGCCACCACAAACGGCGGCTCAAGACACTAATTGCTAGTAGCTAATTACTAATTACTTCCTTGCCCGCCGCACTGCTTTCTTCGCTTAGCTCTGCCGTTAAGCCACGGGCGGGCAGCCATGCCGCCAGGGCGGCCCCTAGGTACATCGCTCCCACAATCCAGAAGCCGTAAATGAGTCCGTTGCGGTGCGCCGCTTCGCCCACCAGCAGCGCCGTGCAGATTTGCAGCGCGCTCGCGACGAAGGAGAACGTATTCTGCACGCGACCCATGAAATGCCGCGGCACCAGCTGCATCATCTCGCTGGACAGCGCAATGCCGCCGGCACCTCGGCTGGAGCCCATCATGAAATAAATGAACACGGCCAGCGCCAGCCAGCGCGAAACCGGCAGAACGAACAGAGAGGCAGCGATGATCGCCATCGTCAACGTCACCACGCGATTGGCGCCATGCCGGCGAACGAAGCCCGCAGCGTAAAAGACACTGACGAACGCGCCCACAGCCCATCCGGCGTTCAACCAGCCGTAACCCACCGCGCCGCCGTGCAGAATGCGCTCGCTCAGGGGGGCTGAAAGCACGCCCTGCGTCATCATGGCAGCAACGAACAGCCCCCACGCCACGCCGACCAGAAGCACGCGGTGGTTCTTCTGGACGTAGCGATACCCTTCGCCGAGTTCGTGGACATAGCGGCCAACCGCTCCTTTTGCCAGCGTCACATTCGCGTTCTCTGATGCCGGGCGCGACACCGTGACGCGTCCCTTGCGCACCTGCAACACGCACGCCAGCGACCCGGCATAGCTGGCGCAATCGATGAGCAGAACTCCGCCTAAGCCGATGTGGTTGTAGACGAAGCCGACCAGGGCACCCGCCATCAGCCAGCCGCCTTGCAGGGCGGCCAGCAGCAGCGAGTTGGAGTCGAGCATCTTGTCGTCCGGCGTCAACTCCTGGATGAGCGCGTTGACCGTGGGAAAGAACATCCAGAAGCCGATGGCGACCAGGATGTTCATCAGGTAAATCTGCCAGAGGTGAACCCGATGCGTCAGCACCAGGAGGGCGACGGAGAAGATGATGACCCCGCGAGCGCCGTCGAGCCAGAGCATGAGGTGACGGCGGTCTTCGCGATCGATCAGGACGCCGGTGAAGGGCAGCAGGATGAGCGAGGGCAGCGTCTGCAGGGCGATCAACATACCGAGTGAAACCTCGGAGTGCGTCGCCTGCAGGATGTACCAGATCACGGCGGCCGAGTTCATGCCGCTGCCGATCATGGAGATGAGATTAGCGATGAAAATCATCCTCATCCCACGGTGCTGCCACATTTCGCGCATACTGCTTCCATCGTAACCGACAGAAGGGCAGAAGCGATCGCATGAGGGATGAGTGGTGTAGTTACAATAATGGAGCTACAATAAACCTCGATGATCCGCTTCGAATGGGACGAGGGAAAGGCGCGGAGCAATCAAAGGAAACATGGGGTTAGTTTCCAAAGGGCCAGGTTCGTCTTTCAGGATCCCTGCGCTCTCATGGAGCAGGATCGCGTGGAAGGTGGTGAACGACGTTGGCAGACACTTGGATTGGTCGAAGGAATCGTCATCCTGCTTGTCGCTCACACAATTGCGGAAGAAGGCGAGGATGACCTTATCCGCATAATATCCGCCCGACGCGCCAACCGGCAGGAGCAACTACGTTATGACGAAAATCGTAAGAAGTACATTGGCTGATCATCGGATCACAGAGAAAGATAAACGCGAACTCAGGAAGCTGGCAGCTCTTCCGGACAGCGAGATCGACTACTCGGACATACCGCCGCTGACCGAGAAGTTCTGGAAGAATGCCATTCGCAATCCATGGTATCGGCCCCGAAAGCAGCAGGTGACATTGCGCATCGATGCCGACGTGTTGGCTTGGCTGCGACACCAGGGGAAGGGATATCAATCCAGACTGAATTCTCTTCTGCGAAGTGCGATGATCGAACAGCTACGCGGAAAAAAGAAAAGTGCCTAGATGAGTCTTCGTCGCCTCTTCAAAAAGGAAAAGCAAGAGCACCGCATCATGCGCGAGGCGGTGCAGCGCTCTGGGCAGCTCGTTCCGGAGTATCACCGTCCCACGCCGGAGTGTCCGCACCCGGAGCGGTGGAGCATGTACGACTCCATGACCGCGGAGGTTGAGGTGCTGGAGTTCCTGCGCACGCTGATCACGACCACAAAGCCCAATCTGGTGGTGGAAACCGGGACCTTCTTGGGCGTCAGCACGCTGTGGATTGCCGAGGCGCTGCGCCTGAACGGCTTCGGGAAGATTGTCAGCGGTGAATACGATCCAAAGGTTTTCGAGACGGCGAAGCAGAAGATCGAGGCTTCCGAGTTTCGCGATCTGATTGACCTGCGGAACGAGTCGAGCCTGGAAATGAAGGTCGAAGGCACAATCGATCTATTCTTCAGCGACAGCGACATGCCGATTCGCGAGCAGGAAGTGCGACGCTATCTGCCGCAGATCTCCCCCTTCGGCATCATCCTGATGCACGATGCCAGCTCTCATCTGAAACAGGTTCGCGAGGCGGCCCTCAAGCTTGAGCGGGAGGGTCTGATTTCGGTTGTGTTATTGCCGACGCCGCGCGGGCTGGTGGTCGCGCAGAAGCGCGAAGGACGGAAGTAGAGGACGACCGCTCCCAGCGAGTCCAGTGCGTTGTGTAGCGAAGTCCCGTGAGCAAGAATGTCCCAGGCCAAGTCTTCGGGTGGAGCACGCCTTCAGGCGTGCATTGGACACCATGCAGTTGGGAACGCCTTTAGGCGCTGAGGTAAGTGCTAGGCGAATTACCACAGCGGCTAAAGCCGTCCTCTAACTAGGCGCTCTGCAATGCACGCCTGAAGGCGTGCTCCACCCGGTTGGTTCAAGAGGCTTCACAATACATCGAAGGCATTCCGTCATGCGCATCGCTCTAATCGGCGACTTCAACCCGGACGTCTTAGCACATCAAGCTATTCCCCAAGCGCTGGAATTGGCGGCTGGTGGTCTGGAGGTGCGACCCGATTGGCTCGACACGGAGTCCGCGCTGGAAGCTGACCTAGAATCGTACGACGGATTCTGGTGCGTGCCTGCCAGTCCGTACCGCTCCATGGAAGGTGCGCTCCGGGTGATTCGCTTTGCAAGGGAGAATCAGCGGCCCTTTCTCGGTACCTGTGGCGGATGCCAACATGCGGTCCTGGAGTTTGCACGCAACGTGCTAGACATCTCGGCTGCCGGGCATGCGGAGAGCGATCCCACGACGTCCGAGCCGGTCATCACCAGTCTCGCGTGCGCGCTGATCGAGGCCAGCGAAATATTGCGACCGGTTCCCGGAACAAGATTTCATGAGGTATACGGCGCCGACGAAGTCCGCGAGACGTATCACTGCAGCTACGGCCTGAACCCCGCTTACCTTTCACGCCTGGAGAAAGGCGGCCTACGAGTAGGTGTCCTTGGGCCGAACGGTGAACCGCGCGCCATAGAACTTCCTGCCCATCCGTTCTTTCTTGCGACGCTCTTCCAGCCGGAGCGGTCCGCCGTCAGCGGACGAAGCCATCCCGTGATCCGCGAATTCGTTGTGGCCGCCGCTCGTAGTTGAACTCACGAACAGCTGACACGTTCACTCAACTCGAAAAACACGGAAGTAACGTGAGCTATTTCTTTACCAGCGCGTCGGAGAGCAAGTGTGCCTTGGTCGCAAGGTTGTACGCGCGCTCGAAATCGCCGTCGGATGTGGCCTTGCGCGACTGGCTGACGTAGGAACGGATCTGCGCAAGCATCTCGTCCTCGTCGTGTGAACGACCCTTCAGTCCGCTGATGCTCTTCTCGGTTTCATCCAGCAACTGCGCGGTTGACTGTTTCTGGCGCGTGAGCTGAGCGCTGGTCATGTCGGCGGCGATCGCCGGATCCGGTGCAGCAGCTTCCGTCGCAGGATTTGCAGGCGGATGGGTGGCCGCAACGGTTGTGTTGGCCATACTCGTAGCAGGAGCGGTAGCAGGCGGAGTAGCGGCGGACAAGGAACTCGGCGACGGCGTGGTCACCTTCTTCTTCGCGCGATGCTTTGGAGGCGTCGTCGCCGCGGTCTGTTGTTCCGGAGGCGCAGGACTGGGTGCCGGGGGAGGCGGTGGCGGAGCCTCCTCTGAGATCTCGGAGGGTAACGGAGTCGAAATGGTTTCAGCTGGAGCCTTGGCCTGCGCCGGCAACTGTGGCTTCTTTTTCTCGCAGCCGAGACTCGACAACAGCGCCGAGGCGAGCACGAGCGTAACGAATTGGCGGCCAAAGTTCATGTGCAGGTTTGCCACCCTGCCAGTGTGCTTACTTTTTCGCGACTCAAGTGGCGGAGCAAGCGATGGCAACGTCTTGCAAGTATCATAAACATTCGCCACGAAAAAAACAGCGGATCGTCTCCGTTTCTTGCGGGAATGTAATGTTGAGCATCAGCTACGCGACGTAACCACCGCAGCTTCTTGCTCGGCCGCGCTGGTCAAGGGAAGCAGCAGGCGAAAGGTCGTGCCGCGGCCCATCTCGGTTACGAAATCGATGGCTCCGTTATGTAATTGAAGCACCCGATAGCTCATCGCCAAGCCAATACCGCTACCGGTTTTCTTCGTGGTGAAGTACAAGTTAAACACTTTATCGCGCACTTCGGGTGGAATTCCGCCGCCCTCGTCGCGAACTTCAATGGTGGCGGCGGCATCCTGGCGTCCCGCGGCAATGTTGAGGATCCCGCCATCGTTCATCGCTTGAACGCCGTTTAGAATTACATTCAGAAGTGCCTGCTTGATGAGGTCGGAGTCTGCCCTCACCGGCAGTGGAGTGCTGGCGACCCGAGTTTCCAGGGTGACGCCCTGGCGCGCCGCTTCCGGGGCAGCAAGCAAGACGACATCTTCCACCAATCGCCGCAAATCGAAATCGACGAGCCGCAATTCCACGGGGCGGTTGAAGTCCACCAATACCTGCACCACGCGGTCCAGGCGATGAATTTCTCGCCCGATGATGTCCATATGGCGACGCGTGTCGGGATCGATCTCGCGCATTTTCTCGCGCAGAAGTTCGAGGTGAACGACGATCGCGTTGATGGGATTTTTCACCTCGTGCGCGACACCAGAGGTGAGGCGTCCAATGGCAGCCAGCCGGCGCGAAAGCTCGATCTCGTTTTCAATGCGGCGAACCGACTCCGCATCTCTCATGGTGAGCAGGGCACCAATGCGCTCGCCGCGTTCTGCGATGAAGTCGAGTGCAATCTGGATACGTCGGCCGTTCTCCAATTCGATCTCGCGCTGCGGAATCCCCTGATGCAGCGCAAACGCGTCGAGGACAATGCGGCCCAATTTGTTGGCGTCAGTAAAAACCCCTTCCACGGCGCTGCCAAGGATTTCGCCGCGCGGACGTCCGATGAAGCGCTCGGCGGACGCGCTGACCAGCACCACACGGGTATCGCTGGTAAACAGAACCAGGCCGTCCTGGAGCGTCCCCATAATCTGGTCGAGGTTTTCCTTCAGGGCGCTGAAGACCTCTTTCACGTCCCGGATCTGGCGTCCCAGGCGGTCGATCTTGGTGTTGACTATGCCGTACTCATCGGTGCGGCGCGGGTCGGGCTCAGGCGTGGAGTCGGGCACGCCGGCCGTCATTTGATCGAGCCGCCGGCCGATTGCTTCCAGCGGGCGCAGCGCAATGTTCGAGACGAGGGCTGCGAGAGCCAGCGAGACCAGGATCGCAATGATCGAAAAGATGAGCGCATGGCGCAGTTGCGGCTCGACTTCGTTCTTCAAAAAGACGGTGGAGATGCCGACACGTATGTCGCCGAAGGGCTGTCCTTCGCGCTGGATGGGGAGATAGACGTCATAAACGCGCGGCGCTCCAAAGACTACCTTGAGCTGCTGCAGGAAGCTGCCGCCACGCAGTTTCTGGAAGTCTTCGCGCGCGGGCACGTCTTTCCCGATGGCGAGCGGGTCCGTATGGACGATCGCCCGGCCATTCACGTCGGCAATGGCGGCGTCGAAGATGGTGGGCGAGTAGCCGACCACCGATTGCAGCAGGGTATTCAGGCCGGTGTCGGTTTTGAGGGCCTGCTCCAGTACCTCCTCGACCTGTTTCGAGTCGCTCTCGTTGACGAACGCGCTGCTGAGATCAACTTGCGAGGCTTGGCGTGCGCTCTCCCGGATCTCCTTAGCGACAAAGTCTGCGCTGTCATAGGCTTCCGCCGTACGTTGGCGCACCAGGTGCGAGACGTACAGGTAGCAGAAAATGGCTACCAGCGCGAAAACCATACTGCTGATTGCGAGAACCAGTTTTGTCTTTAAGCGCATTCGACTCATGCGGGATAGCTCAGCGACTGGACTATTGGCGGCATCATAACAGCCCAAGTTCGCATGGCGAAACTACAACCGACCGCCGGGTTTGCAGTCGTCCACCGATCGCCAACGGTGTGGTAAGGTGTTCAACGGTTAAGGCATCCAAAGGTCCCGCCATTTGGCGCCATGTTCGGAGATGGCCAACGCGAGCTCCTGATTCCGCGTCTAAACGCAAGGGAGTATTGGATTGCTTGCAAACCTGCCCCCAGCGAGGAGAGTACAAAGTGGTTCAACCCGTGACGGACGAAGTCAAAAAAGAACCGAACGATTCAGTGGCTAAGCTGCGTACGTTATCGCACGATCTGAGCAATTATATCGAGACCATCATGCAGGCTTCCTACTTACTTGCCCAGGCAAAACTTGACGATAACAACAAGAAGTGGCTCGATCTGATCGATAAAGCTTCGCAGGACGCGGCCCGCATCAACCGCGAGATTCGCGACATTCTGCGCGCCCAGAGTTAAGCAGTTCGTGAGAATGTGCAGTAAGAAACAGCGTCAGGCGGCTGGTTTCTTGACCACGTGAGGGTGCGTTTGCGCCTGGAGGAAATTCTGGGCCCGGCGAAAACCCTGCATGGTTCCCACATCGATGTAGGTTTCGCCTACGTAGTGTCCTCGCACCGCGTTTCCGGCGTCGATGTAGGCGTTCAGCAGGGACCCCAGATACTCGTCCTCGCGGTGACGCGCCTCCCACAGCAACTTCAGGCTGCGAAAAGCCTCGCTGGGGGCTGTGATCGCACCCCAGATCCAACGGGACTGCGGGTTTGGCACTTTTCCCTCTACCTTGAGAACGAAGTTTTTCGGATCGCAGATCACGGCGTCAAACGCTGAAGCGTCGGTCACCGGAAATAAAACCAGGTTGACGTTAGCGCGTTGCTGGCTGAGCGCGGTGAGGTAAGCATTTTCCGGAAACCACACCGTGTCCGGCAGCCCGATCAAGACTTGGTCATGACGCGCGGCAAATGGCTCGGCACGAAACAGTGCGTCGCAAAGCCCGCGCGGAGACTGCTGCACCACATAAAAAATTTCAGCCGCAAAGGTGCGTTCGGCAAAATAGCGAACGATGTCACTCTTTTCCGGAGAGATAATCATGCAGATCTGCGTCGCTCCGGCGGCGATCATTCGCTCCACCAGATATTCGGAGATGGCCTTGGGACGTTCCACTCCATCGATCACTCGGGAGCCCACGGGAAGCAGTTCCTTCGAGCAGCCGAGAGGCTGAATGCGCTGTCCCGCGCCTGCTGCGGGAATGATGCCGATCATGCTCGCACCCCAGCGGCCAAGTTTTTATGTCGATAGGCTTCTTCGCAGTGGGCAAGGAATTCTTTTGCTCGCACCTCTCCGGTGTGCTCCTCCAAAGTACGGTTACGGGCACGCTCCGCGGCTTGCTGCAACTGGCCCGGAGGGGCATTGAGCAGAGCGAGAACATCGTCAGGCGTATGCACCACGTGTAGTTCACACTGCACATCGAAGAATGACTCCAAGCCTTCCCAATAGTCCGTAAGGATGGGAGTTCCACAGGCGGCCGCCTCAAAAAATCGTCCCGAGGGACAGTAGCCGGAGGCGGCCATTTCCTGCCGGGTGACATTCAGTGTCGCAAGGGACGACGAATACAGGGCCGAGTGATCGCTGGGCGCCACGTGCTCAAATCGCGCGACATTCCCAGGCCACGTCCATTCAAAAGGATAAAGAGATCCGGCCAGCACAAAACGCAGATCGGTCCGCTGGCGCGCGGGTTCGAGAAATAGTTCATCCAGCTTGGCCTGACGATCAGGAGCGTACGTTCCCACGTAACTTAACGCGCAGGCGAAGTCGTCGCGCGAAGGGACGCGATGATACTCGTCGGGGTCCACGCATCCGTAAAGAGGCCGAGCGATGCGGGCGCCGTATTGCTGCTCCAGCCGGCAAATCAAACCGCCTCCCGTGAAGGACAGGTAGAGATCGAACTCCGGGATCTGCTCGCGACGCAGGTAGTCTAGCGGACCCTGGTTCAAGCGGTTCAGCGTGACAGGAGTATCGAGGTCGTAGAACACATGGAGCGGCTTGGCCAGCTTAAGCAGGTCGTCGCCGATGCGCGCGCCTTCGGGAGTATAGCTGCCAACTACAACGATGTCGGATTCGCCGGCGTCGCGCAAGGCTTGCGCCTGAACTGAATTCCAGTCGGAATAGAGTTCGAGATCACAGTATTCGCAAGACGAAAAGTCACGATGTTTCGCGTAGTAGGGAACGTCTTTCTCGTAGAAGACCAAGTCAATGCCGCGGCGATGCAGCGCCTGCAGAACCGCGCGGTAGGGAGTTGCATGTCCGTTTCCCCATGAGGAGGAAAGCGTCAATCCAAAAAACGTAATCTTCAAGCAGCCACCAAAAGGTAAATCGTTCGCGCGGTCCAGACCGGCGCCAACGTACTTACCTTTCGATGGAGATGAGCAGAGTAGCGTTGGCTGCCCCCAAAGCCAGGAAGCAGCCACGAGGCTTAGACCAGCGCGGCGTCCATGGTGATCTTGGCGTTGAGTAGCTTAGATACCGGGCAACCCTTCTTGGCATTCTGCGTCGCTTCGTCGAACTTGGCCTTGTCAGCTCCGGGAATTTTGGCTTTGACGTCGAGATGAACCGTAGTGATACCGAAGCCGTCGTCGGTCTTCTCCAGGCTGACCGTAGCGGTGGTGTCGATGCTCTCGGCCGTCATGCCGGCGCTACCCAGCTGCGCGGAGAGGGCCATGGAAAAACATCCCGCGTGGGCCGCTGCGATGAGTTCTTCCGGGTTCGTTCCCACACCATTTTCAAACCGAGTGCTGAAGGAATACTGGGTCTGGCTCAAAACGCCGCTTTGTGTAGAAACCGTGCCCTTACCGTCTTTCAGGCCACCTGACCAATGCGCTGTGCCGGTGCGTTGCATACTTTCCTCCGGGAAAAATTTGTAACTGCTCCATCATCCAAGTTACACGAATGTCGTGCTGGCGGGGTAATGCAGGTGGCAGCACGGAAAGCTAAGAATTCTCCAATGTCTTCGGCATGCCAACTGCACTGCCTCAATAGAAGTCGGAGCAGCTGAGAAAAAATCCGCAGGTAGGACAGACAAGTTTGCAATGGTTTTGCTGAAGGGTTGCCGAGCAATTGGGACAAACCTGATCTGGGCTTTTCGCGGAGGGCTGGAGCTCGATTTTCGCAGAATCGTTATTCCGTACGTCGTGGCACTGAGGGCTATCGATCATGAGGACGCACGATATGGCCCGTAGAAGGCCGGGGCTATGGGAACCTAAGGGTTAATACAAAGTCACTAAGGTAACACTCGAAAACTGAGTAGATATCCCCCAATGGTACATGTACCTGCGTCAAAAAAAACTGGCCAAATTTCGCTGGTATTTCGTTTCTAGGTGCCTATAATTTCCATGCGGGGCAGTGTATCTGAATTATTGCCCTGTCGACGGGCGCGCAAACCAACCTAGGGACAATCTGAAAAAAGGCCGAGCGCCCTGGTCGGAGTGGTGAAACGCAAATGTTTACTACTTAGTTAATATTGAATGGTGCGAGATTTCATCGCTGGGTGGCCTAAAAGGGATGCGCAGCGCAGTATTCGCCCACCACCGGCGAGCAGTTAAGTAGTAGTTGTACTCAGCTCTTGGTAGTAGGGCGAATATCGCCCGGTTTCTGAAACATTCAGGTTTCAAGATTTGTTTTTGGAGGCTGTCACCATGAAGAAGATCATCACCGCCGTACTTGCCGCACTTATGTTAGCAGGCGCTTTGTGCGCCATCAGCGGTGCAGCCCCAATCGGTCAGTACCACTCCGTCGCCATCGTCGGGGAAGGAACGTCCCCATTTCCGATGTTGATGTCCCCCAATAGTCCAACGGGCCAATCCACCCTTGCCAGTCACTTTTAAGAATTTGCCGGTCGCGAAAGCGATCCAGGAGACTCTCCCATGAAGAACGTTTTATCTGTGACCTTCGCTCTTGTGTTACTCGCCGGTGTCGCTTGTGCAGCCACCAATCCTCTCCCCGCTTCCTCTTCACTGCCTGTTGCGCAGAGCTCCACAATGACCGGCACGTCGGGAGCATTAAGACCTAACGAAGGCGCACCGATTCCGGTATGCCAGCCGGGCCACAACTGCCCGCCGTCCGTGCAGCAGCAACTGATCGCCAATGAAGGCGCACCGATTCCGGTATGCCAGCCTGGCCACAATTGCCCGCCGTCCGTGCAGCAGCAACTGATCGCCAACGAAGGCGCACCGATTCCGGTCTGCCAGCCGGGCCACAACTGCCCGCCGTCCGTGCAGCAGCAACTGATCGCCAACGAAGGCGCATCGATTCCGGTATGCCAGCCTGGCCACAATTGCCCGCCGTCCGTGCAGCAGCAGCTGATCGCCAACGAAGGCGCACCGATTCCGGTATGCCAGCCGGGCCACAACTGTCCGCCGTCGTTCCAACAGCAGCTGATCGCGAACGAA
>Ga0187884_10002032_pt1 | contig 17479 bp, 18 predicted proteins | sample June2016WEW_20_4_FD_132983 | JGI IMG/M metagenome (GOLD analysis project Ga0187884, IMG submission 132983) | Peatland microbial communities from SPRUCE experiment site at the Marcell Experimental Forest, Minnesota, USA - June2016WEW_20_40 | ecosystem: Environmental > Terrestrial > Soil >...
ATCGGGGCGGCTCAAAGCCGCCCCTTTTTGCGTTTCGGATTGGCGCGCCCGAAGGGATTCGAACCCCTGACCTCTGCCTTCGGAGGGTAATCTAGCACACTGATTTAATTGGATAATTCAACGATTTTAAGAAGTTAGCATCGCTGGATGTCGCTGTAAATCGCTAAATGTCGCTGCCCGGTGTGCCAAATTTGTGCCAGAAATTTCGCACTCGTTCTTGCCACTCCGCGAGATGATTCTCATCTGGTAATCTTGCCGCCCGAGCGAGGTCGCCCATGTCGTTTGAGGACAAGCGTAACGTCCTGCGGACCGGTCCGCCAGAGCTTCTCGGCGAAACCGAAATCACGTCCGTGATGGTCGAGATCGTGCGCCAGCGCATCAAGGACGCTGGCGGCATCCTCACCGTCTGGGCGGTGCTGGACGAAGATGTCTACGAATCACAATTCGGGGACGGGTTCTACCTGCATGTAAGCGGGATCGCGCTGAATGGCGCGGACGCGGACAAGCTCGTGGCGCTCGCCGGGGATGCCGAGTTCACAAAATGGCATGTGCGGAGCTACCGGCTCGGGCTAAAGGACAATGCGCCAGTCTTCACGGCGCTGTGGCGGCCCGAAGAAGAATTCACGATCAGCCAGTTTGTGGCCATCCTCTGCGAAATCCCGCCCGGCGGGACCGCCTCGAAGCTGCATACCGGATCGGGCTTGCGCAAGGACGGCCCGCTGCTGGCGCTTCCCTGAACCGTTGCCGCCTTTTGTCCAATTCTAATCATTGGGCGTATGGCCATGTTCTTGTAGTTCGACGCTCCCGCGCGACGTATTCAGAGCGGTAGGTTAGACGCAAAACCGTCAGCACGACGGCGTTTATGTAGATTGCGCGCGCATTTCCATCGAACGAGCTGGCTCCTCCGGGCAAATCGGACTCAAGAGCGTTGCACAAGGCGGCGATTTTGGAATCGGCAAAAGTCGTACCGTGAGTTCGATGAGCGAACTCATTGCGAACTTTTCGAATCAAGTCGCACTCATGCCTTTCATGAACATCGATCAAGCCCAGCGCGAATGCAGCTTTTATCCGCGCGGAGAAAGAGCCGATGGGCGCAGCGCCGCCGTCAAGCAACTCATCTGCGGCGGGCGACTTGACCATGAACCCCCGAAGGGTGTCCGCAAGCTTCTGATCGAGCAGGGCTGCCCCGACCAGCGCAGCGCCACGGTCGGTCTCGTCCTGAAACTCCTTCAGGAATGCCGAGAAATCATTGAGGTCCTCTTCTCGCATCGTGCTCGCTACTCCTTTCTACGCTTGTCCGGGCAACAGGGCGATCAAGCGCGATCCTACTGTCTGCGCAGCATCGGCGATCTCCCAGCTATATCCGGGAGCAAGCAACGGGCCGATGTCGGCGGTAAACCGGGGATCACCAAGCTTTGCGGCCAGATTCTGCTCGAAGAGTTCGCGTGTGATGTGATGACCGCCTTGGTCCATATATTCAGAAAACGCGGCGATGATACGGGCAGGGTCAACCGCAGGATTTTTCAGGGCGATGGCAAGGTCTAACAGGTCGCGGCCTTTCTTGCGCTGATACAGGGCGCGCAATTTCGTGGCCAGCAGCTCGTCAAGCTCGTAGCTCGTGATCTGACAGGCGCCCTCGAACCAGCGTGATGAAACCGCGAAAGGAACGCTGGTGAATCCATGGACGGCAAAATGTTCGCGCGTATTGATCTCGACTTTCAGGCGCAGCCCGATCGGCGGCGTATCTTCGGAGTTAAAGCGATAGACGAAGGTGACGCGGCCTTCGGTCTGTTTCCAGCGCGGCACGCCCAGCCACGGATCGAGAACGGCGCGCAGGGCTTGCATCATCGGGCCTGCGGCCCCGGCTTTGATCTGAACGAGATCGATATCCTCGGAATAGCGGGCAGCGGGTTTGAGATGAAGCTTGTACAAAGCGGTGCCGCCACGAAACGCAAGCGCCTCTTTCAGATGCGGATCGGAGAAAATGGCGACCAGCGCCCGGCAGATGACGAGGTCCTGTTCGACCTGAATATCCTGCACCCACGGCGCATGTGCGCGCCATTCCGTGATGTAGTCGCGCGGAATCATGTTTCCGCCTCCACGTCGGCATTGACGTAGAGGTTCCAGTCGTCGTCACGCCGGGAAGCCGCGCGCGGCGCGGTCGGCGAAAGCACAGCCGCCAGTCTTGCGTGCTCTTGCACATAGGCTTTGAGCGCCGAGGCTTTTTTGCCGGCGTCGATATGCTCAAGCAGATAACCAAGGCGCTGTGCCCACGGAAGCGGAGCGGTCGCGGCGGCAGCCGCGAGTTTTCGCGGATCGATTTTCTCGACAAGCTCGACAAGGATCGTCGCTACCTGATCCAGCCCGCCCGCGTGATGCTGGTAGCCGACAAGGTCAATTGCCGTGGCTTCGGGCGTTGAGACAAGGATCGTGCCGCGCGGCGTATTGAAGCTCTGGACCGGAACGTCGGTGATGCGCTTGCGGGCCATGAACGCAACACTCACCTTGCCGCACTGGATGGGCCTGCGGTTCTTCGCAAGGAAAACCTGAAATTCCTGCGGGCGGTGATGCGCCGCGCCGTGATACTGGGCAGCCGAAAGAAGACCGGCGTAATAGGTCTGCCCAAGGCTCTTCAGCAGGGCCGGGATGAACTGGTCGGCGGGCAGGCAGCCGAGGCTGTGGTATTCTGGCGGGACGATGACGTAGAATCCCCGCGCCGGGCTTGCGATGCCCCCCTGCTTGGCCATGCGATTGAGGGCAAGCTTGGCGGCGGCAGGTGACACGCCGAGCGCGGCCTGAGCGTCCCGCGAGGCAAAGAAATAGCGCCCCCCGGCGGCGAGGCCGGAGACGAAGTTCCGGATATTTGGCTGCGAAAGAGTATTTTCCACATGCGTAAAGTATCATTTACCGATACTTTGTGCAAGTGATTTATACGACCGAATCCTGACGGTACAGTCCTCGCCTCATAGTTTCATGTTGGAAAATCCGCGAAAAACGCGGATTTTCCAACATGAAACCCGCCTCTGGTATCGCTTCCCGAGGGTCCCGGAACAAAAGAGGCGCGGCTGCTTTCGCAGCCGCGCCCTGATTCGGGCAGGAGTTGCCCGCTATTCGTTACCGTCACCATCATCATCGCCGCCATGGTCGTCATCGGCGACGATGTCGTCGGTGTCGGTGTCGGCGGGTGCGTCCGCATCGATGGCGGGAAACAACATCGCATCCGGCAACCACTCCCGCGCCTTCTGCTGCGCCGGGGTCGGTGCCGCCGCCGTCCGCGCGCTCTGGAAGTGCCGGATCAGGCAATTCACAAGGTCGGCCTTCTTGTACGAGGAAACCTGACCCGTCCCCTCGGCATAGCCGCAGTCAGTGGCAATGCCGACAAGCTGGTCGCGGGTGCGCCGTTCAAGGAAGCTGCGGTCGGGGGTCCAGTGGTTGCGCATGTCAACGCCAAGGTCACGCGCCACGCGATTGAACAGGCTGTCCCTTGCATCGAGCCTCTGACAATCGCCCTGACCGAAGGTAAGGACAATCAGCAACGTCTCAAGCTGGTCAAGGTCGTGATCGCTCAAACCTCTCACCGCTTCGTACAGGGCGAGGTCGTCGGCATCCTGCGGCGGAAACTGCATCCACAAGGACTCATCCTCCGCGATGGCAAAGCCAAGCTTGGTTGCGAATTGCCGGGCCAATCCTTCAAGGACGGCATAGGCGCTCTGCGCTTCGCTCTCCTTCGCCAAACTCGGGATCGCCTCATGCGGTTTAAACTTCATCAGGCGTTCCACCACGGAAACCTCCCTGACCTTGCGCGGACTGGCGAGAAGCATTTCCTGCACGGCGGCGGTCTTGTGGTGGGCGATGTGGGCGCACAACGCCGATGAATACGCCGCCTTGCGCTTCGGCGGCGCTGCCGGATGGTCCTGCGTCTGCGCTGCGGTCTGTTTGTCGATGCTGCGCTTGGCCAGACCTTCCCTGATCTCGACCCGGCCCGAGGGCGAGAGGTTGATAAGGACTCCGCCCTTCTGACGCTTCGATGCCTTGCGGTACTGCCAGTCGGGAATATGGTGCGACTCGGTCAATTCGACCCACGCGGCGCTGGCTTCGTGATGCTTCACAAGCTGCGCCACGGCCTCCTTCTGCAAGGCGAGGAACTGTTCCGCATCGTCAAAATACGAAGTCTCGTCGGCGGCAAAAAGGTCGGTGGTGATGGTGCCGGTATAGTTCTCGGCGGGGAAGATCGCCAAGGCCACGGTCGGGCGGTCGTCGATCATCGTCGCCTTGATATCCTCGGCGCTGTCATCGTACCCGCCCTCGATCCTCCCAAGAATCAACCGCTGTGACTCGTCGCTGCCCAAGGTCAGGGCCTCGGCCTGTGACAAGGTGATTTCTCCCTTGGTGAGCGCTGCCTTGGCTTCCCTGCACAGACTGTTGAGCGCAAGACGCCGCTTGATTGTCGTGGCGCTCAATCCTGTCTGCGCGACCACATCATCAAGGGTGACGCCCTTATGAACCAGCTTGGTCAACGCTCCCGCTTCCTCCAACGGCGTGAGATTCTGCCGTTGCAGATTCTCGACCGTGGCAATCCGCAGCGTGTCGTCCTTGGAAAGGTCGTCGCGTATCTCGACCGCGACTGTGAAATCCTCGGGCAGTTCCCCGCGCTCCTGCAATAGAAGCAGCGCTTGGAGTCGCCGCGACCCGCTGACGATCTGAAACCGTTCCTTCTTGCCTTTGCCCTCCATCGGGCTGACGACAAGATTATGCAGGACACCATCGGTCTTGATGCTGGCGGCGAGTCCCTCGATGGCCTTGCGGTCGATCTTCCGGCGCGGGTTCGCGGCGGCTGGCTGTAACGCGGACAGTGATACGGATTGCAACATGGTATGACTCCTTCTTGCTTGAAGCGCGGACCGTGACTCCACGGCCCTTCCTCCCTTCCTTCCTTGAAAGACGGGTTGCGCATGCAACCGACTAGGTCCGCGCCAATGAGCGGGGGTTCGGCTGTCAAGGCCGCCAGCGGGGTGAGGGGGATCACCCGGTCTGCACGACCAACGGGAGGAAGATCGGGGATACGCCCCGCAGGCGCCCCAAAGGGGGCTTGGCCTTGACAGTCAGGGGGCCGCAGGCCCCGACAAACGAAAGGAAGTCAGCCGCAGGCTGGCCGAGTCATCTTGCGCAAGGGATCGTCACCGGATGGCCGAGACCGCAAGGCGGGCTCGGGGCGAGAGCCTAGAGCCCGCTCCGGCAAAGCCGGATGCGCCTGCAAACATATCCGTTTGCCGCCGACAGTCTTAGGATCGGGCCTGCGGGAGAACGGCAAGGAGCGGCGCATGTCCGGAACCAGTCAGCAGATCACCATCGGCCCCAAGGACGCGGCATGGATCGTTCGCGAAGACGGAAAGATGGAAGTGATAATGCCAACACACGGCGAGGATGTCCCCATTCCGGACGAACAGATGCTGCTCATTGGCTGCGCGGCGGGATTTAGGGACGAGCGCTTGCACGATCTGGTGGGAGAAATCCTCTGCGAGAAGATGCCCGAGAAGGACCCAACACGGAAGCCGCAGTGACAGGGCTTAGCTGAAGCAGGCTAACGGCGGACCAAAGAGCCTAGGGGCGCAACATCTATTTCCCGGAGTCCGGTATTTCGATTTCAAGGCTGTGGTCGCGCGTCCAATGCCGCCAGCCGCGGATCGCGCGCAGGCCCGAGGCGGGGTCGGTATAGGTTTCCTGAATACGCTCCCAATATTCGAGCACCCGGCGGGGATTGCTGTTCTGGGTGTGCCCGACTCCACAGCAGTCCACGTTGGGAGGGTCGCCGTAATGGATATCGTGGCTACGGATGATGTCGGCGAGCGTGCGCCACTCCGCCGATTTCTTGATCGCCGTGCGGTTCGCCATTGCTGCATCAAGCGCCACGATGAAGGGACGCCCGCAACTCTGGCACTCGATGGCGAGAAGCGCGCATTCGTCGGCGTAGATGTTGGCGATGCAATGAGGCGCGAACTCGCAATAACGCGGCACGCCCTGCTCATCGAACCAGCGCGGCGGTTCGGCGATGCGTGAAAGAATATCCTCGTAATGCTGAAGCATGGTTTCAAACTCGCTTTTCTACGTCCTTTAACGAAGTGTCAGTTCGGAACGCACAGGCCGGATGCGCCCTAAGACCGGCTTTTACGCCGAACTTTCTTGCCTGCGGTCTTGGGTGACGATTTTGCTTTGGTCCGGCGCTTGGGAATTGCGCGCTGCCGGTTATTCACGAAGCACCTTTAGCGAGCCCTTTTTTTGCAAGTTCGTAGTCAGCTGGGTCCAATGAGGTGATGTTGTTCAACCACTCGCTCGCAAGCTGTCGGGCCTCAGTGAGCTGGGATGGGGTCATTTGTTGGGCAAGCACGTCGCGCGCCTTAGTGGCGTCAGCGTGGCGGTCCCATATATTTGGTTTGCCATAGGTTCTGGCAGCAGACAAGGCGTACCACTTATAGGCTTGCACGTAATCCATCGGCGCGCCGCGTCCGAACTCATACAGAGAACCAAGTCTTTTCTGAGCTCTGTATTCTCCTTGTTCAGCAGCCTTGCGATACCAGATCATAGCTTCGACATAATTAGGCGCTTTGGGGTTGTTGTTCTCGTAAAAATAGCCCAGTTGGTATTGCTCATATTTTGAGCCACCACTTTTTTGTTCGGCCATCTTCAGCCAGTGAAGGGCGGCAGTCGCATTTCTCTTTAGTCGTTTACCCGATGCGTATTCAGAGCCAAGTAATCTTTGTGATTCGAGATTTCCTGCGTTTGCAGCATGCAATAACCATCGCTCAGCAAGCGCCAGATCTTTATCGAGATAATCTCCGGACAGATATTCACGCCCTAGAGAATGTGCGCCACCGAAGCGGCCATCCTCTCTTTCGAGTTCAATTTGGCGTTCGTAGAAGGTTACGGCCGCATCCTTATCGGGCGTAATAAGTTGTGAAAACTTTTCTCCCTTTTCTAACGCGTAACGATAACCCATATGACCGAACAGGTAGAGATCGCCGAGAAGTTTAAATGCATATGAATTTCCTAACTCGCCGGCGCGTGAAAGCCAGTAAATCCCCTGCTTGGTATTGTGATTTAGGTCTTCGTCATCAAGCAACCATGCGCCTAGCCAACGACAGGCAAATACGTGATCCTGCTCTGCCGCCGCTTTCATCCATCGCACAGCTCCGTCAGGATCGTAATTTGTTGCTTGTTCCCTCCTATGCATGAAAGCAAGGTCATATTGAGCGTCTGGATCGCCGGCCTTTGCCCGTTCCTCGTACCAGGCTGATGCTTGGCGATATAAATATGATTCGTCGTAGTTCGGGTTACTGAGGTGGTCAGCTATCAAGGGGTCCGATCCAGCTTCAGCAAGGTATAATTGAGCTGGACCAAAGCCGAGCGAAACGGATTTTTCCAACCAAGCGACAGCTTCTGGCCACTCGTAATACAATCCGAGAAGCAAGCACAATTCAAACTGTGCTTTAGCATGGTTTAAAGTGGCTGCTGCCAACAAACAGGCACGCGCCTGCTCGTCGTTCTGAGGTATTCCGCTTTCGCCATTTAAGTAGCGCATTCCTCTCTTGAAGAGGCTTTCAGCGTCTTCTTTTTGGGCTAGGGAAAGTGCTGGGAGTTGCTCTTCTTTTCGCATATGAGAGATGAGATTATGTTTCCAATACTTTGAGCCTAGATCATAAGCGAATAATGGTCCTACTGAAATTTCGTCAGTGCTTATGACAAGGCGCGATGCAACGAGACCGCCTCGAAGCTGCATACTGGATCGGGCCATCGCAAGAACGGCCCGCTGCTGGCGCTCCCCTAGGGCCCGGTCCGGCGCGGCCGGATGCGCCAACATCTAATCCCCGGCGTCCGGAATCTCGATTTCAAGGCTGTGGTCGCGCGTCCAATCGCGCCAGCCGCGGATCGCGAGTATGCCTGTGTCGGGGTCCTTGTAGGTTTCCTGAATACGCTCCCAGTAGCGTCACCGACGCATGCGGATCAGCGAAACGAGCCAGAATTGGAGACAATCTCGTTTATCAGTTTATCAGGTGCTGACTGAAATACCGCGCACGGCAAGCAGTCGATTAAACGGCGTGTAGCCAGACGAGATATCCTCGATCACATTCAATGCCGTCGGGGTAACTTGAAACGAACGCGGATAGTCAGTACCCATTTTTTTGGCAATTTCTGTTACATGCTCGGTAAGAACGGCATTTACATCGTCTATACACTCAGCGCGTAGTTTCTGCATTCCCATCTGAATGACTTCATAAGCGGCGGCTCCAAATTCAAGCACTTGATCTTGGTTCGGCAATAACCCCCGATGAATTACGTCGTTTCTGAGTTGGACCATGCGATCACCCAGAATATGCGCCTGTTGGCCAAAGGTTACGACGTAGAGAAAGACGAATGCGCCGAGCTGTCGTTCCGATTGTCTGGACACAGTTTTCCAAGCACCATCGACAATCTGTTCCGGGACCTTCCTGTTTTTGGACAGAACGCGAAGGGAAAATTCAAAAAACCGCTCTACGCTAGCGGCGAAAGACGAAATAGCCTCACGTCGATACCCATCGACGATGGCGTTCATCGCGATTTCAAAAAGCATTTCATGACGCAAAGTCTGCGTTGCAACTAGCAGATCGTGTCCCTTCGGACACCGCCCGGTGTAAAGACCATCTTCTCGAATAGTTGCAACATGGAAGATTGCTGATCCTCCGGCTGCCTGCGCGCATTTGGGGCAAATTATGTTTATTCTCATAGTGACCGATTCTGTGTTTTCAAATCCTCACGCAGTGGAATTTTGCGAGTCTCATTCGTCGTGGCGGCGACCGTAGACATGTTGAAATGTCAGGCCCCAACACGGACGGGTTGCCTCAGCCGCTCGCGAATCCGCTCGTACACTGGAATGCCTACTTCAGCTCCAACTTCCAGTGTCACAGCGAGTCCGTAAGGGACAGCTTCATCAGATTCACCAGCTGTTGGCTTGCACGTGATATCCAGAACCAGATTTCCATTATCAACAAAATCTGCTGCTTCATCACCTTCCCAGCGATGATGGTAGACGGTGCCTCTACCCACCGCGTTGTGGGATGGCTGATCCTTAGCGTTAGCTACGCCAAGAGATAAATTCTTGTCACCGCCCGGACCAGCCGCAAATTTTACCGTGCGATACATGCGATGAGTCAAAGTCACCGGCGTCAGCCAAGCAATCGTCGCTGACACCGCTCGAAAACCTGCGATACCTTCGAGTTCGGCGGGAAGTGGTACACGATAAGAATCGACCTCTTTGGCATGGATCGTATTCCAGCCGATAAGAGTCGCGCGGTTTTCTGTACAATCGACAATGCGCGCGATATCGGGGCACCCAAACCCCAGAAATCTCGCAATTTCTTCGCGCTCGTGCTACCAATGGAGTTTGCCACCTTCATTCACCAAAGTCCTCAGCACCTCAGCGGTAGCGTCGTCCCATTGAGCACTGTGTATGAGCAAAGCCTTCAATATCACCGCATGAAAGGCAGGATCGACCTGGCGATGTGGAGGATCGGGGGGAAGCTCATCCAGAGCATCGAGGATACGTAGAGCGCCATGCGTGGCAAGCGCGGTCGCGACGCTTGTACCGCTCATATTGACCATCCGATCCAACTCGCCTCTAAACCCCGGACTGGCGGTCCCGACGCCGAAGAATCTTCCCGCGCGCGAAACTGGATGGGCGGCTATTGGGGCCGCAGTGGTCCTGCTGAAAACGTGTTCAGCACCGCCCGGAAACAATAGTTCAGGCTTGATGCCGCGATGGAACCCAAGTCCAAGTGCTGAGCTGGGATTTGGCAAGAAGGTACTCGCATAGGGGTCAATCGCCATAACGCCTTGACCATTTGGCGCGACATGATCGGCATGACGGGCGCCAATGGTTAGCGAGTTGATGGACTCTGAAGGCGATAGGAGTTTCCGTGCTGCCCGGTGCTGTAAAATCGCCCGAAGTAACTGGGCCTGTCGCTCTTCAGGCGTCGCGGTTTCGAAATCACTCCAAGCAGCAACAGCGGGCAACGATACCGGGTCGAGGATATTTCCGGCGCTTATCAGAATCAGCAAGCGATGGCGCCAAGCAACATGATCAATGAGTCGTGCCCACGGGCTCATTACCCCTGCAAAGCGACGTTTTGCGTCGCCTAATGACAGATTGACGATCTTCACCGTCGGGGCGGTGGGATCGTCATCTCCGTCTCCCTCGAACATACGATGGAATGCGCGCCAGATCAGGTCGATGCCCAATTTGTCGGGAGGCATTAGCTCCCCGCGTTCGTCAAACCCAACCTGCTGGGGATACATGACGGGACGGACATAAAGCTGGCGAGCAATGGGAGGTAACGGATTCGGATCGTTCAGATCGCCATGCAAGATCAGCGAGGCCATGCTGGTGCCGTGACGCTGTTCGGTCGCCAGACCGTACCTAGCCTCAAAGTCATCCGGATCATCGATAGTTAGGCGGCCTCTTAACTTCGCGTGCTGCGCCACCGGGAAGCCATCAAGCAAGGCTGCAAGGGGCGGCCCCAGCGCTGCCTCTACTGGTGCCTCCTCCGTTTCGGCAGAAGCCTCGAGATCAATATCAACAGGGCCGGCCACCATCGATTGCGGCCGCATATACATTACGTCATCAATAGTTCCGAGTCCGATTGCAGGGTTAGCAACAAGTTCGCGAACGCCGCCCGGTGTCAACTCCACCAACGCGGCATGATAACGAATTTGGTCAATGATCGCGCGGTCGATGATGCGACCGTTTTGTCGTTCGACTTCCTGACGGAAAGCTGTCTCCGAGCGCTCGCGACGAGCAGCATCACCTCGATACCAAAATTCAACCTCGAACCTGATTGGTTCGTCAGGCTGGCTTTCGAGTATTTCCGTCCAGTCGGCCAGAGTGTCATCGGTCAGGCGATCTCGCGGTCCCCAAGGCCGAATATCAGATAGATGGCCAAATACCTTTTGCCATTCCGCGCGGCCAGCTCCTAAAGCTTCGCCGCGCTGGAAGCGGTGCCAGAGGCCAATCAGCTCCCGCAATGCTCTCTCATCAGGAATGGTGAAGTAGAAACGGCGGGGCACTTTCTTTCCCGGCTTTGCCGTCCCGTTTTCCACCACGATGAAATCATCGTCCGACGGCGCATCCCCTTCGTCCTCGCCCAGAAACTCCAGCCCGGCGACCCCGCGTACAGCACGGTAGAAGTCAACCATGCTACTAGCGACCTCAAAGACGAGGGCACGCTCCGGGACGATCGCGGTCGGGTCATCCCGCAGTTCTGCCAGAGCAGCTGGATCAGGAAGCGCACGCTCAAGGCGCTCAAATTTTGGACCAAGACGAGCAGCCTGCCTCGCTGGTGTGACCGACGGTACAGTTTCTCTCGGGGGGTTTTTTACGGGAGGCGCACGCCTTTCCGGCTGCGGCAGAGCCAGAAGAGGGCGTTCAGGCATTCGACGGAGCCTCCTCGTCGTCATTCAATTGAGAAGGCTGAGCCCTGACTTGCCAGAGCTGAAGCTGGCTTTCAATGATTTCTCTAAGCGAGGACTCTTTCATGGCAAGGATTTCACGCCGCCGAATATCCAGTGTGAACTCCTCCGCTTCGGCATAGCTTATTGAGCCCAGACGCTTTGTGAGCGCGACCGGTGTAATGCCCGGCTTGTCATTGATCGATTCCAAAAAGCGTTCAAAATAGCGGATCAATTGCTTCTCGGTTGGTGCGGGCAGCGCGAGTCTGAGTTGGAAGCGACGCCAAACCGCACGATCGAGCAATTCGGAATGGTTTGTAGCCGCAACGACAATCGAGTAGCTCGGCAGATCATCGACGTTCATGAGCAGCGATGTCACTACCCGCTTGATCTCACCCGTTTCGTGGATATCTCCGCGTTCTTTGCCGACCGCATCAAATTCATCAAAGAAAAGAACACATGGCGTGGTGCGGACGTAATCAAATATGCGCTTTAGCCGACCGGCGGTTTCTCCTAGGTAGCTGCCAATCATTGCGTCATAGCGGACGACGAAGAAGGGAACTGCGAGCGCTTCTGCAACGGCCTCAGCCAATGAGGTCTTCCCGTTGCCGGGGGGGCCAACCAACAGAATGCGGTGCCTTGGATCGACGCTATGCGCTCGTAACACGCTTGCGCGCTGCTGCTCTTCAACAAGTTGATCGACGGCCTTACGGCACGTTTCAGAGAGAATTAGGTCATCAAGACGGCGTCGAGGAGTAACTTCGGCGACAAATTCACGGCCACGGCTAACAGCTTCAGAGCTTGGAGGCATTGCAGGAGTTGCATTCCCGTTGATTTGCAGGACACGGGAGAGACGGTCAGCCAGAACTTTGTGCTGTTTGCCATTCTCCTCGGCGATAATCGTTTCGACGGTCGAACGCACCGTCTTCTTGTCGCCCGACATACTGGCTCTCACCAGAGATATAAGGAGATCACTGCGAGCCATTCGACCCATTCCCGGCTTCGTTCTTTTTCAGTTTTTCCATTAAGGCTTCCACGATCCAGTGGTTGCGAGAAACTGGGACCTCCTCCTGATCGACACGCGAGTCGATCTTCTGAAGAATGTGGCCCGGTATCCTCACCGTCACTAGAACGCGGTCTTTCTCTCCATTAGCCATTTTCATAGGGTGATGCCATATTGATATCATTCTGGAATCATATCGCCATCACGCCAGATTGTCGATGATTTTTGCCGAGCTGGCGAGCTACCGCCCGCGATCGAAATCCCGGTCCTTGCGCCGCCGTGGCGTCGGGCTCTCGGGAGACGGATCGTCATCCGGATCGGGATCAGTGCGCTTCGATCCAGCCGAGCGCTCCACGTCCTGCGATCGGTCGCGCGTACGGCGTCGCCGTGCGATCTTAATCTCGGATTCCGGCGCTGGCTCCTGTGTTGTTTCCCCGGACGCGCCGCCTTCGGCCTCTCCCGACCCCGCCGCCTGTCCGAACTCTGCCGTCAGATCGATGGGCTTTTTGGCCGCCTCGTTGAATAGGTCCAAATGGGCCCGCGACGGTTCGATAGGCATCGGCTCGCGGCCCGTCCGCTTCCGTTCTTCGACCCGGCGCTCCTTGAGCAGCGCCGTCTCTAGCGACCGCAGCTCCCGCTGTTCGACCAGTTCCAACGCGCGCAGGCGGCGCTGCGTGGTCAGAGTTTGCAGCTCCTGTTGCCGTGCCAGCGCCGATGTTTCGCGCTGCTGACGTTCCGTCAGTTCGCGCTTCTGAGCGAGAAAAGCGTCGTACCGGGTCTTGTCGCGGTACTGCTGTATCTTCTTCGTAATCAGTTCGACGCCAGTAATCCTGCCGATGAAGGCGGCAAGACCTTGCGGCCGATGCGCGGAGCGGTCGAGCCGGATGCGCTTGGTCTCGTGCAAATAGCCTTGCCTGAGCGCCGCCCGGCTCTCCTTCTGGCGGGTCGCAAGTTCGTGCCCGGCCCGCTGCTGCCGGACGGACAGCGCCTTGCTGTCCTGCTCCAGCGGGGCGCGGCGGTCCTGCTGTTTGCGCTGCAACGCATCGCACTGACCCTTTCGCCGCGCCTCCTGAGCCGCTCGATCCTCGTTGGTCCGAAACAGCTCCATCGCGTGACGGTGTGCAGCGACCAGCGCCCGTGCTTCGTCCACGCTCGGCAGGGAGTCCTTCGGAAACTCCTTGGCGAGGAATTCCCGCACCTGCTTGATCCGGATTTTTTTGTCCTCGATCAGCTTCGGCAGGCTGTTCATGTTGCCGTACAGATCGACAAGGACGTAATCGCGGGTGCCGGTGGCGAGGATGTAACCCATGTCCTCCAGCGACCGGACGAAGGCGCGCGGCGTGTCGCGCTTTTGCCACGCCGCCGTCACCTGCGCGATGTGCTGTTCCTTGCTGAGGCCGCCCTTGTCCTGTTGGTTTTTCTCGTAGAGCGTAAGCTGCCGGTTCTTCTTCGGTCGCTCCTGTCCCTTGTCGCGGTAATAACCGTCCGGCAGGGTGAGACCATGGTCGCGGGCGAACTCCCGCGTGACCATCATCAGCTTGTCGTGGTCGAAGGCCATGTGACGGGCCTTGCCACGCTCGGCGTCGATGCGCGACCAGACGACATGACAGTGCTCGCGTGGGACGCCATTCTTGTCCTTCTTTATATGGAAGACGACCGCGCGCGGCTGGCTGGCCAGCCCGAGGCGGTTCTCGGCGCGGTCGATATAATCGAGGTATTGCTCCTTGGTGAGCCGCCCCTGCCGTTGGTCGGGATTGATCGACAGGCTGTAAAGATAGTTGCTGCACCGCGTCAGCGTGTGGGCCTGCGCCTCCCATTCGGCGAACGCGCCGTGCAGATCGCGGGCGACGGCTCCCCGTACCTGCGCCACCTCCATACGCTCGTTGTCCAGCGTATTAAGAAGGTGCGTGGCGAGGTCCTGTCCGAGGGCGCGCTGGCTGCCGAAAGGGATCATGGCGCGCGCTCCATCATCTTCATGAGCGCGGCCCGGATCACCGCCAGCTCGTCGCACGCGGTCTCAAGGGCGGCGGCAGCCCGGCTGTCATCGCCTGCGGTCCTTGCGGCGTCATCCAGACTGTCCCGGATCGCGGCGGAGCGGGCGAGCAGTTGCGCGAGCATCTGCTTTTCGACGGGCGGATGGCGCGTGCCTCGCGGGATGGGAAGGTTCAAGATCGCTCTGACGACGTAGGCGTTGGTGGGCAGACCGGACGCCTCGACGTTACGGCGGAACTCCTCCCGCTGATCCGCCGGCAGGCGGATGGAGATTGGTGCGTCGCGTGTTTTGTCGGTCTTGTCCGTCATCTCCAAAAGCTAGGCGCACCGTTCGCCCGCCTGCCTCGCGCCGTCCTCGCGCGAGCCTCGCGGGTTCCGGGGCCGCGCCTGCCCCGGTCGATGGGTTCCCAAGGGAGAAGCGAAGTCTCCCTTGCGGTCGAAGCCGGCGCCGAAACGCCGGTCGTGGTTCAGGACGCGAAAGTCCTGACCGTGGGTCACAAGGGGCGCGGATAGCCCTTTGTTCGATGGGGTTCAGGGGAGAGCGGAAGTCTCCCCGATCGCGCGGCTCAAGCCGCCGCGAAATGCGCAACGATGAGTCGTTGCGCTCAGCCGGAAAGGGCTCGATGCCCGTTAGCGAAAGCGGCCGGCTGATTGTACCAATCACTGTCGGTTCAGTGCGCCCATACTTCAAGTATAGCTGGGGAAGTTTAAAATTGGATGAGCACTACAGACTCTGACTCGTGATCTGTAATGTGCACTGCAAAATCATAACGCGAGGAATGCGCGAGGAAAAGCTGAATCCGCTTTGTCCATCTTAGCGATGACGCCCGATGGTGTTTGATGACTGCTGCGATGCACATCCCAACTTTGTTGTGATGCACATTCCAGAGTGAAACGGAGCCGGGCGGAGCAAAGCGGAGAACGCCCATGTCCGATACAAACATTCAGTCCCTCAAGCCGACGCGTGAGACCTACGATCCATTGCAACAGGCATACGAGACTTTGAATCGCGCCCTGTTCGATGGTGCGCTTCCGAATTGCCTGATCACGCTGCAACGCCACAAACACAGCTACGGTTATTTCTGCGGCGATCGATTTGGACGTGCCGACGGCACATTCACAGATGAGATCGCGCTCAATCCGTCCCACTTCCGGGACAGGTCTCAAGAGGAAATTCTCTCTACCCTTGCTCATGAAATGGTCCACCTATGGCAACACCATTTCGGCAAGCCGGGGCGAGGCCGTTACCACAACCAAGAATGGGCCGAGAAGATGAGATCGATCGGCCTGCAACCCACCTCTACGGGGAAGGACGGCGGAGCCGAGACCGGCGATGTCATGGACCACATCATCGTGGCGGATGGGCCTTTTGACCGTACTGTCCGTAAATTGCTCGCGCGTGGTCTGGTCATTTCATGGACCGAGCAACCGGAAAAACACGTCGCGCCGGACGACGATGATGAGGATGCCAAAGCCGAGAGCAAGAGTGGCAAGCGCGTCCGCTATATCTGTCCGCACGGCGACATGAAGGCTTGGGCAAAGCACGGGGCCAAGCTGGTTTGCGGGGAGCATATGGAGGCGATGGAAGTCAACTTGCCGACGCCGCGCGGATACCGGGATATAACGCCGACCGCTGAAGAGGCGGAATCCGAAAAACCGGCGTCAGAAGCATAAAGCATAAAAACGAGGCGCGGGCCTTCCAGCCCGTGCCTCGTGAGCGCCAAGAGGCGGGAGGCTGTGCCCCCGCCTTTTTCTTTGCCTCGACGGTTTAACGGCGCGGTATGAGGGGAACGACAACCTGAGGGGGTATGACCAATCCCTCCTTGGCGCCGGGTTGCGCAGGCGATGGCGTCAGTTGAACGGTCATCGTCCCATCGGAATTGTGGATAACAAGAGGTGGCCGGCGCGCGGATGCTGCGTCGCGAGCGCGGGCGTCCGGGACTGGAGAGTTAGCGGCGCCAAAGGCTGCGGCCAATGGGGCGCCAGCCGTCAGGACGGCGATAACCGGCAAGAGGAATATTGATAGCTTCATCTTCGACCTCGATTATGCTCGCGCGGACCGTGATGTGCGAATGAAAAACGCGCGGACCTTTCGGCCCGCGCGTTGTCGCGTGTGAAGGAAGCCGTGAGGCGGGGTTATTCCCCCGCCTCGTCGTTTGCGGGCTCGCCGCCATCGGCGGGCGCGGCCTCTTCCTTGTCCTCCAGCTCGTAGAGCGTCAGGGCGCTGACCAACTGCGTGCCGGACAGCTTCACGTAGAGCGAGCCGTCGTCGTTCCGCCACGCAACCCCGATGCGCTCGTAGGTGGCTTTCTTGCCGTAGCCGTGGCGCACCTTGGCGACATGGGTTGGCAGTTTGGCCTTGCCGTTGCTGCGGGCGTTGGTTTCGGTCGATTGGTTCGTGTTAGTCATGGGTCTTCTCCTTTGTTGAACGGGCTGGCCTTTCCAGCCTTACCCGCCGGACAGCAGGCCGCCGGGGACGTGTCCCCAACACGGGAGGCCCTCTTGAGGGCCGAATGGAGCGGGCCGGAGAAGGACACGCCGCAGAGCATCCCCGCCGGTCTGATAAACGGCTTCTGGGGTACAAGGCTGAAAGAGAAACAGCTCCGTTCTGAACAAAGGGAACGAAAGCCCTGACGGGCGAAACGACCGAAACCACCCGCCTGCGTATTGCCAACGGCATCCAAACCACGACCGAAAACCAGTGACATGCGAAACGGCGCCGGCACCGCCGCCAGCATCGGGATTGCCCTGACGAACGACTCTTTATGGCTCGCCGTGGAGCTGCCGGCGCGCGAGGTTGGTGCGAGGTTTGTGCGCGCCTGACAGGACAATATCTGCCGTGACCTGCCGACGATGGCAGCAAACGAAAGTCGCGGCGAATGACATCCTTCCTCGAAGACTTCACACGCGACATACCCCGCGGCCTCAGCTCGCGCTATTTGAAGCAGCAAACCGCGCCACAGGCGCGCTGGCAGACGCCGGAGGTCATAGTGGAGCGCAAGGCGCTCG
>Ga0187884_10002037_pt1 | contig 17455 bp, 17 predicted proteins | sample June2016WEW_20_4_FD_132983 | JGI IMG/M metagenome (GOLD analysis project Ga0187884, IMG submission 132983) | Peatland microbial communities from SPRUCE experiment site at the Marcell Experimental Forest, Minnesota, USA - June2016WEW_20_40 | ecosystem: Environmental > Terrestrial > Soil >...
GTCCGTGGTCGAGCTCCGGACCGCGCTCGATCCCGTCCGCCGCTACATCGAGGACGCCCGTGCGGTAGCGCTGAGCAAGAATCTTCCGCCGGAGACGCACCGCGTCGTCCCCGGCTTCTGCCGTTATGCGCTCGAGGCCGCCGCCCGGGAGGCGGTGATCCACCGCCTAGCTCATGAGGGCAAGCCGTACGACGAGATCGAGGCCGCCTGGGACCAGGCCACCACCCTCCTGATGCGACTGGCACTGGCCTTCTTTGGGGACGAGACCCGGGCCGGAGACGTGATGACCTACCTGAACCGGCAGCAGGGGCCCTGGGCCGGCGACGCCGTCGCCATCTGCAACAAGGGGGCCCACGAGGCCGTCGACCGCGAGCAGCAGATGACGACCATCCGCAACGTCGAGCAGCTCGCCGCTAGGATGCGGGAGGGTGCCGTTGGCCACCGCTGAGGCCGACGCCCACTCCCTGGTGTCGGCGGCCCGCGACCTCATCCACATCGACGATCCCCAGACGGCCGGGCTCTGGCCCCGCGCCGCCGCCCTCCTCGGCCGCCAGGCCATCGAGGCCGCCATGGCCGACCTCTGGTGGCTCAGCGCCCCCGGCCTGGAGGACGCCTCCGCCAAGTGCCAGCTCCTCTGCCTCTCCCACTTCCTCGGCGATCCCGACCTCGCCGGCCGCGTCCACGCGACATGGCACGGCCTCACCCGCTCCTGCCATATCCAGGTGTACGAGCTCGCCCCCACCGCCGCCGAGCTCGAGGGCTGGCTGGAGACCGTCTGGGCCCTCGCTGATCACATCCACCGCATCCGCCGCCAGGCAGGTGATTAGCCTCGATGCCTGAGGCTCTCGACGAATACAACTACTCCGTCTTCACCAAGGCCTGGATGCGGGCGTAGCTCCGCCCACGGGCCCTCCCTAGATGTGAAGGTGCACGAAACTGGCAGGAGAGCGAGCGGAAACTGGCCGAGAATCGGGTATCAAACTGGACTGAGCCTAAAGACTCCATCGTCTCGAACCTCGCCCCTGCTGAGATCGGGGCTGGGGTTAACCCGGTTGCTTGACGCCCAGGCAATCCCATCGGGCGGAAGAGCCCTGCCAGTTTCGTGCTCCTTCCAGTGCCAGTTCTGGTGACCGCTGATCGTGCCAGTTTCGTGCACCTTCACACGTAGCCAAGAAACAACCAGACCGTGCCCGTCAGGTACCTGCAACCGCCCTTGATTCGTTCACCCTCACTGCTCGATGGGAGTCGGGAGCTGGTTGCGCAACGGCCTTTCCATCGTCACAAGCATCGGCTCTCCGTCGATGATCGCGGTGTACGTGCCCGGGTTCTTGGACGAGGGTACTAGCGTCACACGCAGCGGCCGCGGCCGATAGGATTCGACAACTTCCGGATAGGCCTGCGCAGCCGCCACAACCTGCTCCAACGCCCCCCGGCTGCGTGAGAACACCAGTCGGACAGCGCTGGCATACTGCCGCAGGTTCACATCCATCAGCACGCCTGCGGCTGGCAGCGTTGCATCTGCGAAACGACTGTCCATCTGCGATAGCAACAGAGAGCAAGCGGGATCGATGGGCATCGTCACCTGTACGGCGGGGGACGAGAACCAAGCCGCTCCGACGCCCCCCAGAGGCGCGGCAGGGTCAAGGATGTGCACGGGGTGGTCGGCGAGGACGAAGTCGCTACCGTCGGCGTCGAGAGCCACCCACTTCATTTGCCGAACGAGCATAGCCGGTAACGCGTCGTCAACGAGAAACTGACCGACGACCTCGGCGGCACGAGGACCCGAGTTGGCAACCGCAGCCTCGTCGCCCTTGCGCAAATCCTCTAGACCTGACTCCTTCCACCACCTGACCTCTTCGGCACTGCGCCCATCAACTGCCTTGGGCACGTTCAACTCAAGGTTCTTCCCCGCAAGAGTCTTACGCAGATACGCTTGATACTGCCGGCTGCGCGGACTCCGCCCGTACTGGGCGCTGATCAAGCGCGCCAAGGCAAGCTGCTCGAGAGAGTTGAATGGCATGCCTTTCTTCATCCGCACGAGCACTTCGGCCGCGGCGCCCTCGATCCTCGCCAGGCGCTTCTCGATCACCAATGGATCAGCGTCGACATCAGTCAGGGCGTTGTAGTCTCGAAGAACGGCAGAGTCCCGTGCGGTGGAGGACCCGTAATCGCCCGTCGTGACGTCGTACCAGTGCACCAACGAGTCCCGCCGTTTGGGTTCCGTCGAGAACCGTCTTATCAGGAACCTCGGGACAATATGATGCCAACGGGACTCTGGGCTTACAGAGCCTTCAACAATCTCAGAGGTTCCGTGCGAAACGGACATAGATTCAGCCAGTATTCGGACGGCCGCTGGTGGATACAAGTGCGACGAGCACGACGACCCCTGCAAAGCCAAATGCAAGGCGTGCTGCGGTCTCACGACCGACAACATGCTGCATGTCCGCGGCGAGCTTGAGGGCCGCGACCAGGAGTTCGACGTCTTCCTGGAAGAAGGGCGGCATGACCATCTCCACAGCAGCAGCGATGATGGCGCCGTCTGTGGTCCCTAGCCAGTTGCCTAGCTGGAGAGTCCGGAACTCTGCGATCTCCAGGAACTGCTGAGCGAGTTGCTCCACCGTTGGGCGGGGCTCCGTCCAACGGTAATACCAGGAAAGGGGTGGATGCGGGAAGTTGCCGTACGCAACAGGCGATCGAGGGAGGCTAACGTGCCGGTCGAGGAATCCTGCGATCTGTTCTTGCGCGGTCATACCTATGTTCCCTTCGAAGTGAGGAGGGCGATGGCGAGCACCGCTCCCAGAGCGCCCACGAGGATCATGAACTGGCGTTGGTCAAGGTCTCTCCCGCTGGAAGCGATCAGGCTCGACAGCGGGTGCTGGCAGTGGGAGCAGCACCCGACACCGAGGAGGTCGTAACCTGTGAACGTGACACCCAAGGCCGAGAATCCTCGACGGGCCTATGCGGTGACCAACCCGCGCTTCTAGTCCGAGGCAGCTCGGCGACGAATCACTGTCATGCGGCACCGGCTCGGCTGACCCGCGAATATCAGGGTGATGACCGTCGCTGCTTCCTGACCTCGGCGGCGCTTCCCGCCCTCGCCCCGCTTGACAAAGACTTCCATATCAGGCCCCGGACTCCCGAACGCGCGACGAAGTGCAAACTAGTTCCGGAAGGAGTTCCTTCGGGAACGTTCGCTTAGCTCCCCTGATCAAAGTGGGTGCGGGCGACCGCTGAGGCACCCCCTTTCGGGAACGATCCCAGGGCCTCGATGGCACGGACCACCCGCGACCAGCTGGGGTGATCGGTGACGGCTCGCCTGCGCCGAGGCCGGCCAAGGCTCTTCGCCTCGGCGCGGGCTCGGTCCCTATCCAGTCACCCAGGATCACCCTCACTCCCCTCGTGGCTGGCGGGATCGACGGCGACCTCGGCAGACCCCTCGGGATCCACGGCCGCTGCCGGAATGATCGTAACGGCGACGGGATCGGTCGAGGTCGGCCGGAGGTGCGCTGCCCGCAATCCGACCCCCGTGACTCCGAGGCTCACATTGGATGGAAGCCTCTCGACCGTGATGTTCGTGAGCGGGAAGGTGACGGTCACCTCGCCGTCGGCTGTCGTGTCGGCAACCAGAGGGGCCCCCTTCCAGGCCAGCTCGATCGGGGCCCCGTCCATCGGGGGCACCTCCTGAGCAGGGTCTCCCCGGGATAGCTCCCCGACCACCACCCAGATCGGCGGCACCAGGCCACGAGGCTCGTCATACGTCTGGTCCAGCAGGCGGCGGCGAGCCACGGGGGCAAGCCCGAGAGCCTCCACGAGCGCTCGGCGCACGTGCCCCATGGAGCGCTCCAGCACCGGCTCCAGCAGCCCCTGAACGTCGCCGAGCTGCATGTAACCGTGCTCGAACCCGTTGCTAGCTTCCCGCATGGCCACCTCCGCGTCGCTGTCCCCCGTGAACACCTCGTCGGCGAGGAATCGCCGGCGAAGCTCGCGCTCGTCCGCGGCGTGGCGGAGTTGGGCCAGGTTCTTCGGCGTCATGCCCAACTGGTGGGCACGGCTTTCGATCGCAAACCGGCTCAGGGCCTCGGCGGCAATGGCCAGGAACTCGCCGGCCAGCAGTCGCTCTTCCGGGACCCAATGGCCGAGGGCACGCTGGTACGACTCGACGGCCCGCCCCAGGTGAACGCCGCCCGGAGCGTTGTAGGCCGTGTCGAGTGCCATGATCACGGCCAGCGCTGGAGCGGTGTCAATCCGTCGATTCCCGGGGGGAAACCACTCCGGGCCGTCCGGCGTGCGGTACCCGAGAAAGGGCTGCGGGTGGCTCAGGTCCATCCCGTGCGCACTGATCATCAGCGGAGATGCCACCGCGGCGTTGCCTGCGAGTGCGACAGCCTGCAGGATGCCGGCGAGGACCGCGGACAGGCGCCGCTGGGCGTCGTCGATCGAGTCGGCCAGCCCGCGGATCTCGCTGTGGATGGTGACGGCATAGGCGCGCCCATCGCGACCACCCGTGTACTCGCTCTGCAGCCAGACCTGGGCATCTGGCCAGGTCAAGGTCAGGACGTCGGAGAAGGCGAAGTGCGCGGCAGCGTACGCGCGCATCCGGATTGCGAAGAGCTCAGCCATGGCCAGCATCGTACGTCGCGGCCGAGATGGCATCCCCGAGCCGCCGAGGCCCGAGGTCCCTCCGAGGAGGCTCACGCAAGGGACGGCATCCCGTCCCAGGTCCGACCGTCGGGCATCAGCCCCGCCGCCTTCTTTCCCAGCCGCCGCAGCACCGGGGCGGCGACCGCCACGCGCTAATACGTGAGCGAACTTCCGGTTGGAACCACGAGTTTGCACTTCGTCGCGTGTTCGGGAGTCCAGGGCCGAGTAGCATATCCCTGCCTCGCTAGACTACTGTGACGTGCAGCCCGCGCTGTGCCATCTGCTCAGCATCGTCATACCACTCAGCGGTGAAGTACATCTCCACGTTCTTGTAGATGGGCTTCACATTGTCTGCGTATAGGGCAAGCTGGGCGCGGTATCTACCGGGTGGCTTCCTGGTGGGATATCTGTCAGGCCCTACTTGGTTGGGGGTAACTTGGGTGTCCAAGTCCATCAATGAACGGTCAGGATCCTCGTGGACGACGTGACAGAGGTCGCAGTGCTGTGGCAGTTCGGGGTAGAGGGCGGCGAGTGTTATATCGTTGAGATGGGACCATTTGAGGTTGAGGGGAAGAAAGTCTTGGTCCTCGGCGGCGACGCCATCATCGGAGTACCGCCAGAGCTTGGTCATTCGAACATGCACCTGACGTGCCATCCTGGAGCCGGTATTCTCAACTCGCAGGCGGCAGTAGAACGACGGAAAGCTGTGTGTTCCGGTGATCGACTGCATTGCGATGGCGCCACTGGGGAGCAGAGCCATACCTCCCAGGTTGGCGAGTGCACGGATCTCGGTCTCGATGATGTGGCAGTCCGGTGGTCCTGGTCGGATTGTCACACCGAGACGCGGTTGCCACAGGCGATGTCGTAGCCAGTCCCTCGCGCCAAGACCGATGAGGAGAGCAACCACGACCGCAGCCAGGGTGCTCCAAGCGGTTACCGCGTCGGTGACTGAAGGCTGAAGGGTGACGCTGGCTGCCTGGGCCGCGATCAGGCTGATCATTCGTTTTCGTCTGCGATCGGTCGAGGCGTCACGTAGGCGATCACGTCGCCGAGGCGCGTGAAGCCTTCAGGCGGCGGCACGCCACGGTGCTCCTCGCAGCGGTTCCACTTGGGCGAAGCGGAGCCGTCCGGGTAGTGGATCTGGATGGCGTGATCAGCCTCTTTGGTACAGCCCCGTACGTCGCATCTCGCGAACATTGGTCCTTCGGGCATCGGTTGCGCTCCCAAGGGATCCGAACGAGCAGATGTTCGGCTGACGTGCGCGACGATCTCTCGCTGAGACGCGTTCATTGCCGGAAACTCGCGGAGGAGCTCGGGGCGATGATCACAAGTGGCGAATTCCGCTCTTCAGCAAGAAGGTCGACTGCCGGCACGACAGGGCTCTGCCTACGCCGGGATTCCGGGCAGGCTGACCTGGCCCGCGGTCGGCGTCGAAGCGGGGCCGGAAACGGGCGTCCCGTCCTCCTCGCGATGAGCGTGGCCGCCGAGCTCCAACCGTACCCTCATGGCCGTGGGGGTGACCCCGAAGGTCTCGGCCAGCTGGTAGACGACAGGCCACCCTCCCCATGACGTCGCCGGCAAGACGGGTAGGAGCCTGTCCCGTGGAACCAGGAGGTAGGAGGCGAACCGGTTAGCCTGGAATTCGGGAGGCTCAACGGAGTTGGTACGGCACCAGGTGCGACCCCCTTCCATCAGAGGGAGGACGCCCACCCATGCGTCATCGGCGTGGAGGACCGCATGGCCCACCTCGTGGGCGATCGTGAAGCGCTCAAGACCGGGCATCGCGTCGAACTCGGGGAGCCGACCCTGGTTGAGGATGACCAGATGCTGCTCAGCCTGAAGGGCGCCGAGGACACCGCCCGGCAGCTGGTCCCAGAGGAGATCCAGCTTCAACACGTCGAGCAACCGCTCGGTGTCGAAGTTCGGCTCTAGCCCATGGCGCCGCCAGAGTTCCGAAGCTCGCGCCTCAATGCGGCGTTCCGGGATGAAGGTCATCGCCGCGGTGGCCTCCTTCGCATCTGAGCGTCGCGGTACAGGCGCTGAAGGACGTCATCGGGGAGCGCCGGCAGCCGACGCAGGAAGAGCGCGAATTCTTGGTCCGTCGCCGCGCGGGCTCGGAGCTCGATAGGAACCTTGCCGGCAAGAGCCAGGAGCTCCTCGGGGTCCGCTCCGAAGAGCTCGGCCAACCCGCGGATGGTGTCCTCGCCCGGGGGCTCACCTCGGCTGTTCTCCAGCTTGGACAGGTATGTGAAGTCGATGCTGAGCTTCTCGGCAGCCTGGCGTTGCGTCAGGCCGCTGTAGCGGCGGAGCTCCTGTATCCGACGCCCGAACGAGGGGGCATCCGACTCTGGGTCGGAAGGTGCCACGCCGCTTGCCTCCGGGTGGTTTTGGCTAGCCATTATATTGGGTCGGCCCCCCAACATCAACTTGGGCGGCGCCGACGGTGGGCCCAGGCCTGGCGATCCCAAACCCCTGAGCCGGTGGACCTTGGGGAGCCGTGGGGACCACCCGGTTGCGCCAACAGTCTATGTTGGAGTAGGCTACCCAACATCAATATTGGGATGGTACCCCAACTGCAACGATCTCGGGAGGGAGCGGTGCCGCTGGGGGCCCCGACGGCGGCCGCGGCCGCGAGGAGGTCGACATGGCGGGAGTTGAGACGACCTCGGGTAGTCCCGAGATCCACCCCGATGCCCTAGGAAGGGAAGCTGAGACGGACCTCGAGCTGGTTGGACAGCTGAGGACGATGCGAGGGGCGTCGACGTCAGCCGAACCGGGTCGCCCGGGGCGCGTCCTCCTAGGCTGGCTGGACCCCGGAGCGCCCCAGGTGATCTCCGGGCGGCTGGATCAGCCTGGTCAACTTGCGGCAGATCGAATTCGCATCGAGCGGGCACGATCCGTGGTCGCGGAGCGACCCGCGGGAGTCGACCAGACCAACCTCATCCAGGCCGCACCCCCGGAGCTGGAGGCCCACATCCAGGCCCTGCACGCGGCGCCCGCGGCGGCCCCGTACTGGGCTGAGGGGTGGGAGGTTGGCATGGCGGACCTCGAACGGGTCTGCGCCTTCCAGCCCATCGTCCAGATCGACGAGGCGGTGGCCCGCACGGAGGTCACGCCGGACCTCGCGGCGATCGCCGAGGTCGCTCTGCCGGTCGCCCCTCACACCGAGGCCATCAACCTCTCGTTCGATGAGATCCAGCGGGCCTGGGTGGTGATGTCTCGCAATCCCAACTTGCGTTTCATGGGGTCCTTCAGCGGCCCGGCCAACGGCCTGCCGGGACTCGGTTTCCAGTACGGGTTGCCGGCGTCCTTCATGCAGGTGGCGGAATACAACGGCCGATACTTCCTGCGCGACGGGTACCACAGGGCCTTCGGGTTCCTGGCGCGCGGTCAGCGGCGCGTCCCCGTGTTCTGGCGCCGGCTCTCGACCCTGGAGCAGATGGGGATGCCGAAGGGAATGCTGCCCCACGACGCAGTCTTCGGCGAACGGCCCCCTACGCTCCTCGACTACCAGGACGACAAGGTGTCGGGCTCGTGCACGCGCCCCAGCCAGGTCAAGCTCTTGGTGATCCACGCTCTCGAGACGACCTCTCCTCTTGTCTAGGCGCAGTGCTCGGGTCCGTGTCACCAAGGACTACGCGACCAAGCGCGCGGCGCTGCCCGACGAGCTCCAGGAGCCCCTCCCAGCCTCTTCACCTGAGGGTTAAAGGGGTAATCAAATCGATCACGCCCTGTGATATCAAGGCGCCATGATGCCGTCGTCTGTGTCATGATGTCGGAATGGTGAGCCTGGAAGAACTTGCAGACAAACCGATCAGGGTCCCGATCGGTTTCCCGCCAGAGCTTCACGAGTGGCTACGCGACACGGCCTTCCATCGCCGGACGACCATGGCCGAGCTCGTCCGCGATGCGGTACGCGAGTATCGCGACCGGCACGATCCGCAGCTCGGCCTCCCTTTCCAGCAGGACGCCCGCCGGGTAGCGGGGGCATAGCGAACGGATGTACGATATACCTATGGCCGCGGAGGTAGAGACGGTCGACAGCACGCCTGAGCGGAAGGCGCGTGGCGCTTTCTTCACGCCGCCGGCGCTGGCCAACTTCCTTGCCCGATGGGCGATCCACGGGAATTCGAGCGCTCGGGTGCTTGACCCGACGTGTGGCGAAGGGGTCTTCCTACTGGCGGCCGCGCGCCAGCTACGCGAGCTTGGCACCGTCGAAGAGAAGCTCGACAACCAGGTCCACGGCGTTGACCTGCACCATGCTTCGCTCGCAGAAACAAGCCAATTACTCGAGGCCGAGGGCCTGGATGCCAACCTCCTCGTAGCCGACTTCTTCGAGCTAGCGACGCCGTCGGACTTGTTCTCGTCCTTCGGGCCGTTCGACGCCGTCGTGGGAAACCCCCCGTTCATCCGCTACCAGCAGCACATCGGTCAGGCCCGGCACGCCTCGGCGCTCGCGGCGCTACGCCAGGGCGTGAGACTCTCCGGCCTGGCGTCGTCCTGGGCCGCGCTCCTCATCCACGCTGGCGCCTTCCTCGAGCCCGAAGGCAGGCTGGCGATGGTCTTGCCGGCGGAGCTACTCACGGTCGGCTACGCGGAGCCGGTACGCCTGTGGCTCCGACAGCGTTTCGCTGCGGTCAAGCTTGTGTTCTTCGAGCGGCGGCAGTTCGCCGATGCCCTTGAGAATGTGGTGCTGCTCCTAGCACAGGGGACTGGCGGGTGTGACGCTTTCTCGCTCTACTACGTCCACGACGGCGAGGACCTACTGAGGATCCAGCCGTTCGACGAGTACGCGGTGAAGCTGTCGGATAAGGGCAAATGGACCGACCTGATGCTCAGCATCCGTGAGCGCCAGGTGTTCAAAGCCGTGCTCGCGCACCATTTCGTGGGCCTAGACGAGTACGGCTCGCCCGAGCTGGGAACAGTGACGGGCGCCAACTCCTTCTTCACGTTGAGCGAGGAGACGCGGCGGGAGTATGGCTTGGTAGCGGACAGGCACGTGGTACCAATCTGTCCGCCCGGGACGCGCCATCTCCGCGGGCTCAGCTTCACGAAGCGGGATTGGGAGGACCTGCGCGACGCAGGAGAAGGAGTCTGGATTCTCTACCCTGACGCCGACGACCGGAGCACACCGCTTCGCCGCTACATGGCTGTAGGAGAGGCGCTGGGTGTCCCCGATGCGTACAAATGCCGGGTACGCAGCCCTTGGTGGCGACCGCCGCTCGTGCGCAAACCTGACCTGTTCTTCACGTACATGAGCCACCGATATCCGCGGCTGATCGCCAACACCGCGGGTGTCAACTTCGTCAACTCGATGCACGGGGTCCGACTGCGGACGCCCACGAAGGAGCTCAAGCACGCGTTGCCGCTGCTGGCCATGAACTCGGTGACCATGCTGGGTGCGGAGCTGTTCGGGCGCTCCTATGGCGGCGGCATCCTCAAGATGGAGCCGAGCGAGGCGGCCCGTTTGCCGCTCCCGAAGCCGGCGCACCTCAGCGCCGCGTGGGACCGGCTAACCGGCGAGCGTTCCAAGCTCGATCAGGCGCTCCGCGCCGGCGACTGGACGAGCGTCGTCGCTCGAGTAGACGATGTGCTGCTCCGAGGCGTGGTGAACTTGAGCCAGGATGAGCTGGACGTGATCAGTTCGGCGTTGAATACTCTTCGCAAGCGGCGCCTCAACCGCGACCTTTCCCTGCCGGCGCCGGCGAGTGCCTAAATCCACATTCTCCTTCCCTCAATTTCGAACGCTGCTTGACCGGCTAGAGGCGGACCGCATCGAGACGTTCGCGGCGATCGAGCAGGATTTTCTCGCTGCGATGAGCGCTTTTGACCGCCATGTTGCCGCCGGTGAGTTCACGTCCGGCGAGAACCAAAACAAGGGCTTGTTTTTCAACGAGCTCATCGCTCGACTGGTCGAGCGATGTGCCGGTTTCGGGGTTGCCCAACGCGGCAAGCGGCCTGGCATCCTGCTCCCGCAGGTCGACGTTGATCTCTGCTACCCGGCCGACCGAAAGTCGAGGCCGGCGCTCATCGCCGAGGTCAAGATGGCTGGCACGCCAAAACATCCCCGGAGCCCGACAGCCGGGCCAATGGGGCGTCGAGCGAGCGCCGACGTCGACAAGCGTATCCGGGAGATCGCCCTCAACGTCATCGACCTCAAGCTGGCCGACGTGCAGGGCGGCACGACCACTATCGGAGACATAACGTCCTGGATTCAGGAGACGCGGCCGCGGTTCTTCGCGATCTTCGGACTGCGAATCATCGACGACAATGACCTCAAGACCGTGGTCGGGCGTTTCCAGTACCTGGCCAATTCGTACGCAAACGGCGTCGGCCTAGCCTTGTTCGAGCCCGTCGACCGGTCAACCCCCGCTGGTCGAGTGACCTACAGATCGATCCCACCGCCGGGCGGCATGTCCATCGACGACGTCGTGAAGCGGATGTGCCGGGTGATCAAGAGCGTGGCCCATGAGCCCACGAAAACCATCCCTCCGGAGCAGCTCAACCTGTCGCAGCAATAGGAGTGACAAGCGGGATCAGCGCCAAGTCACCGATAACCTCAGCGACATCACGGGTAAGGCTCTCGATCGTCGCCCGCACATACTCGACGATGTCAGAGGGATCGATCGACTTGTCGTCGTCAATCCGCACGTAGGCGGTGGCGAAAGAGTACTCCTGGGCAGCAGCCTCGAAGGCGAGCATCCGGAACGGGGCCGAGTCGCCAGCCCTGTGGGCAGCCGCGAGCTCGGGGTGGTCAAGGTTGACGAGGATGAGCAGCTGGCTCTCGAGATAGCGGGAGCGGGGAGCGCCCTCGCCGTTGTTCTCGAACTCGATCTTGAAGCCGCCGCTACGCCGACGGCGCTTCGGCTCCTCGTTCTGGTCGAGCGCCTCACCCCGGCCTTCCCCGAAGGGATCGCGCGCGCGGACACGGGGCAACGGCTCCTCGGCCGGCTCCGAGGGCTCCTCCTCGACGGGCACCGAGGAGGTTTCCCTATTCCCCTCCCGCGGCTCCGTCTTAGGCACGTCGTAGCCGGCGAAGCCATTACCGGGCCGGACAAGGTTGCCGTCCGCGTCGGGCACGGCATCGGTGATCTTGACGCCGAGCTCGCCAACGGGGTTGCGGGCCCGACGGAATTCACCGTGGAAGTGCCGGTTGAGCACCTCTTCCATGCGAGATGCGGCATTACGCAGGGCGGCATCCTGGGCGCGCCGACGCTGCTCGCGCTCCTCGGCGGCCAGGTCACTGCCCACCTTGGCCAGGCAGCGCCGCACCCAGGCGGCCAGGGCTCCCGCGGTGGCATTGTCCTCGTTGAGCGTCATGTCGCGGGTGTCGGCGTATGGGCCGGGGATGCTGCTATCGGCCTCGAGGGCCGCCACCTCGCATGAGCCGAAGAGGCATGGGGCGTGGTCGCCCGTGCCCTGGATCTGCGCCACCGGAAAGTCGTTCGCGGTGACGATCACGCCGCGCAGCTCCTCATCGACCGCGGACACCGCGACGTGAATCGTGCAGACCACCTGGTTGCCGATCAGGGTCGCCAAGTCCTGCTCTTCGGCCGACGGGAAGGTCCACGAGCGCTTGGACCTCGGCTCGACAAGCTGCACCCGCTCGCCGAAGACGACGACGTTGTGAACCTGGAGGTGGCGGCCGAGGCGGCGCTGGAGCTCGCTGACCACGCGCCTGTCCCGGATGCCGCCGCCGACGCCATCGACGATGATCCTGGTGCCATTGGCCGCGGTAGTCGCGCTGCCGTTCTCCAGAACCTTGGGCTGGGGCTTGCGGCCCGCGCTCCCTGCGGCCACCAACTCCGCCTTCTCGAGACGCACCACCCACTTCTGGCCGTTGCGGGCCGTCTCGACCTGGAGGGAGGTCCCGATGCCGAAGGCCGCGGCCTTACCGGTGCCGAAGACGCCCCGCACCCTGCGACCCCGACGGCGGGCCTCGTTCTCGGCGTGCATATAGAAGAAGCGCCGCAAGTCGCTGTCGTCCATACCGCAGGCGTCATCCTCGATAACGATGCGATTTGCGCCGTAGGCGCTGCGCTTGGTCACGGTGACGCTGACGGCCTGGCCGTCCTCGCCGGCATCGATCGAGTTGCTCACGTACTCCGCCACAACCTTCGGCAGGTTGCCGAAGGCGGCGGCAGTGCTGAGCACGTCGCGACCGACGTTGGACTCCATCTCGAGGCCGTCAAGCGATCCCATCGTTCACATCCTTCGCCTGCTGGAGCAGGGACTTGTAGCTGCTGCCGAAACGCTCATGGAGGAGCTGCGCCGTGGTCAGCAGCTCGGGTTCATCACGCGCCAGGTTCTCGATTGCTTGCCGATTGACGATGTACTTGCGGTCAGGCATGTATTGGTTGATGGCGAAGAAGGCCAGGAAGTCGTAGACCGTGATGCCGCCGTCCTGGCCGGCGCGATGCTTCGTCAACGCGGTGCTGCCGCGCAGCTGCTCGAGGCGGCGGGCCGCGGCGGAGTCGAGGCCGCCCCGCTCGCGGCGGTTCTCCATCCGCCCAGCGTTGCCGAATTCGCTGATGAAGGTCCGCACGGCCTGCTCGCGCTGCTGCACCTTGCCAATACCGCCGGGCGTGAGCATCCAGCCTTCCTTCTTGGACCCCGTGACCAGTTTGTCGTTCTTCTTGGCCGCGCGCAGCGTGACGTCGACGGCGTCGAGGTCCGGGTACTGCTGGTGCCGGGGCCAGGAGAAGCGCGCCGGTACTGCCTGCCAGGCGGCCTCGGCGATGTCCTCGATGTCAACGAGGCGCTGGTGACCGCCAGCGTCGGAGAGGATGACCAGGACGATGTCAGTGTTGGACATCGTGGTGTCGAACGGTGGGCGGTCGACCCGCGAGGCGCTCATCGTCATGCCGCCACCAAATGGACCCGGTCGAGGAGATCGCGCAACTCTTCGATCGCGCCACGGCGGAGCTCGCCGTCCCGCTCGAGCTTGGTGACGTCCTCGATCGCCGCCAGCCGCGTGTCCGCGGAGCGGAGGCGCGCGGTGAGCGCCAGCTGTGGACGGTTGTTGCCAATCTCGTGGACCAGGCGGCGCAGGCGCTCCTCCGCACTGGCAATGCCCAGCTTGACGCGCAGCAGTTCGGTGAGATCGCGCTGGTTCTGGCGCCGATTCAGCACGTCGCCCTCGGCGACGACGACGCCGTCCCACTCGGGGTTCTTGCGCGACCAGTCCATCTTCGAGAAAACCTCCGTAAGCGTCGAGGCCCACGAGTCCGGGCGCTGTTCGATCAGACCACGCCCGGCGGCGCCCATCGCGCGCAGCGTGACGGCATGGGTGGCGATGGTCTGCTCGCGCACCTGGGGCGCGGTGGCTCTGAGAGCTGCAACATCGGCCCATGCGGGGATGGCGGCAGCGAGCGTCTGCCAGAAGGCGACCGCCAAGTCCACCTTCTCGGTGAAGTTCTCCTCAGTGACCTCTCCGAGCAGCTCCTTGGTGCCGTCGTGCAGCGAGCCGAGAGTGATCAGTGAGGGTGAGCGTTTGGCCAGGGAGGCGTGTTCCTTGTCGACGCGACCTTGGAGGGCAGTCACGCTACCGACCAGGGTCATGGTGATGTTGGCCAGTCGATCGCGGTGGTCATAGAGGATGTTCAGGCTCTTGGTCGTCGGCTGGGCCGTTCGGTTGAGGTCGCTGAACATCTGCTGGGCGCGGTCGTGATTCTCGAAGGGAAAGAGGACCACAGAGATCGAGTCCTCGCCGATGGCCGGGTCCTCCTCCAGGGCGGCGGCGATGGCGGCACGGCGGTGCTGGCCATCATTGATGAGCAGGTCGGCCTCCATCGGTAGGTTGAGGATGCCGATGTCGGAGCCGTCCTCGAACGGGCTGAAAAGCTCCTCTTCCCGTATCCCCTCGGGGAGCTGATAGCTGGCGGTGATTGAGCTGAACACATACCCATCAGGGTTCTCCAGCAGGTAGTCCCGGATCGCCGGGATACGCAGCTTGTTGAGAACCCGCTGAGCCCGCTCTTCGGGCTCGAGAGCCTTGTAGTTCTGAAACTCGAAGAACCGAGGTACCGCCTTCAGCCTCATGCTCACGGTGAAGTAGGTACGTCCGCCCATCCGGCCTCGGATGGCTGGGACTCTGACCACTGCCTGCATGACGACCCCCTTGGTATCCGGGTGTATGGGGTTCTCCAACCTGATGTACGCAATACTAGCACAGAGGGCCCCGCGTCAGCAACTCCGTACGGCGAGCGACGCCGAGCGACGCAGCGGCTGGAGTGGGCAGCGCCTCACCGGAGGCTCGAAGCCGCCACTACGGCCAACCGTTCGCGGTGCCCGGGTGGCCCGCTTCCTTCTCATTCGCGAGGTTCCGAGCTGTCATACGGGCGGCAACTTCCCCTCGCTCCAGCGCCCCGGCAGCCTGCGGCCCTTGGACACCCGATTTACAACCGACGCTCAGCCGCGCCCAAGATAGCTTGACGGTCGTACTTGACCCGCGGTAGGGTGAGGCCATGTCCGACGACACCTACACCTTCGACGCCATGGCCGCCCTAGTGGTCGAGCGCGGCCTCCCCGCCCCGGGGAAGCGGGCCGCCGACGGCTGGATCCGGATGGGGTTGATCGACCAGCCTCATCGGCCCGGCCTCGGAAGGGCGGGCGGGCGTGAACCGAGGCGATGGCCCGCCACCCAGGCGGCGCTCTTTCTGGCCTTGCACCAGGGGCGGGTGCACCTCCCGAGAACACGCCTCCGTGAACTCGCCAACCTTTCTCTGTACGTCTGGATCCGGGAGGGCGACGGGGTCATCCCCATGAGCCAGGTCCGTCGCGCTCTCGCCACATGGTTCGAGATCCCCCGGCACACCTCCCGATCGGCCGTGCGCGCGGCGGTCGCCACCTACGTCGAGAACTTCAGAACGCTCGGGTCATCGCGGGCCGATCGCCGCGCCCTGGCGGAGGCCATGGTCCTGGCGCGTGAGCGCCAGCTGAGAACCGGACGCTACGACGCCGAGCTGCTGCGGCCGCACCTGGAGGCCGTCTTCGGCGAGCAGGTGCTCGGTCCCGACACCCTCCCCTTCGGAGTCGACGTGTACCTCGACATGCTGGCCCGGCTCGATCAGGTGGAGGCGCGGCTGAAGGCGGCCTCCTATACAGACGACCAGTTGACCTCCGCTCGTGAAGCGTGCCGGGTCGCACTCGACCGCAACCGGGAAGAATGGCCGCGGCTCGCCCTGCGTGCCGACATCGGAGCCCTCTTCAAGCAGCCCAGCATCTGGACCGAGATGCGGCAGTCGGGACAGATCATCGTCGCCGTACTGGGGGCGATGTTCGAAGCCGGCAGCCCTGCTGGGGGCACTCCGCGCCCAACTGCACTCACGGTCAATGCTTCTGGGCAGGCTATCCCCAGCACCCCCCCGGCGATGCTGGAGATGTGGAGCAAGTGCCTGCGGGGTCACACGCAGCTCGAGCAACTGCGGCGGATGGTCGCCCAGCTCTCCGTCGGGCAGACGCAACCCCCACTGATCCGGGTGCGGCAGCATATAGACCTCGAAGCCTCGGAGCTGGTGGCCCTCGTCGAGGATCTCCCGCCCGTCCCCGAGGAGGCCCCCCTCCTCTCCGCCGAGGTCGCATACAACCTGCGGAGCGCCCTCAATTACCTCGTCGGCGAGCTGGCCCGGATCGACACCCGTAGTGAGCCGGAGGTCGACAGGCTCCAGGCCTTCCCGATCGTCACCCAGCGCGAGCAGTGGCAGGCCCGCACCGTGCAGAATCGCGACCTCCACGGGCTCAGCAAACGCCACCGCGCGATGATCGAGCGCCTCCAGCCCTTCCACCCCCGAGCAGACCGGTTCGGCAAGCCCCACCCGCTCTCGGTCCTCCAGGCACTGACCAACGATGACAAGTATCGGCATCGGCCACGCCTCTATCAGCGGCTCGCCTACATTGGGCCGCTGGTCGGCGTTGAACGACCAGGACACTACTGCCGAGTCGACCTCGCGAAGCTGGAGGCGATCTCCCAAGAGCAGTGGGAGGCGATGCTCTTCCGGGAGCTCGAAGCTGGTGCCGAGCTCTTCCGCCTCCCGCTCATCATCGATGGGGCGTCCCCCACTTTCAGCGTCGACATCGAAGCGCTCACCTACGTGGCGATGGGCGCGGGTCTCTCCCTCGTGCAGAGCCTGAGCGGCATCGCCGCGATGGTCGCGGCGATCCTCCGGGACTTCCAGCCGGAGTTCGACACACCACGGGCGCGCGCCGCCTGGAAAGAGCGCGGCAGCAACGTCGACTATCTCCCGTCCCCGCCCGTCACGGGACTCGGGGCAGCCTGACCACCTCCCTCCCTGATGGCTCGGCGATCAGCCAGGCGCGGGCGACCCAGATTCGCCCTCGGGGCAGACCACTGAGGCGATCTCGTCGGCAATCTGCTCGATCGTGTAGTCGGCCCAGTGCTAAGGAAGGTGTCACGAGCCGCAAACTAGCGCCCGCAGGCGCCGGGAACCCCCAGGGACGTCTGGGCCCACTCGCGCACCGCGCCGCCCGAGTGGCTGCTGTACCTCATCCCCGTTCTGCTGCTCGGCGGCGCGGGAGTGGCTTCACTGTACCTCTCGCGGCGTTGGCCGAACCGACGGGAATAGACGGTCCTCGGGGAGTGGTGGCCGGCGAAAGCAGCACGGCTTTCATGGCGGCCAACGCTGGTACCACAGCAGCCGCCCGCTACGGCCCCCCTCCCCGAGTTGGAAAGCTCAGGGGCGGCGGCATCCAGCCCCCGTCCTGATCCTCGGCGAAGCTCGCCAGGGCCGTCCTCCGCTGCTCGGCCAGGTGCCCGGCGGTCACCTCACTTCGCTCCGCATGTTCCTTGCCGCAC